>JADMIO011189629.1_pt1 | contig 37945 bp, 34 predicted proteins | sample 8958161 | NCBI WGS metagenome assembly JADMIO01 (sample SAMN16585339, study PRJNA669376) | soil metagenome | isolation source: Crop rotation soil | place: USA: Cullars Rotation, Alabama | collected 2011 | reverse complement strand
GCCGCGACTTCAAGTCACGTGAATTCCAAGCTTCGGATCCCACTGTGCTGGAAAGACCCTCGACGCCTCCGGGTACTGGTTCCCGACCCTGCTGCAGCGCGGGGTACCCCTGCAGCCCGACCGGCCGACCGTCTACTACAAGTCCGACGTCAAGGACTACCGCACCGTCAAGCCGTTCCCGGCCGGCTTCAAGCTGCTCGTGGGCGACGCGAAGGCCCCGAACACGGCCGCGTTCAAGGGCAACTACCAGTGCACGGGCTACAAGGGCGCCGACTTCCCGGCATCCTGCCCGGCCGGCTCGACGCTGCAGGTCCGCCTGACGTCACCGAGCTGCTGGGACGGCGTGCACCTGGACACCGCCGACCACAAGTCGCACATGGCGTGGCCGGTCAACGGCGTCTGCCCGGCCGACCACCCGGTCCCGCTGCCGATGCTCGAGATCAAGCTGCCGTACCCGCTGCACAACGGCGACACCGGCGGCCTGGCCTACGCCTCGGGCGGCAGCTACACGTTCCACTACGACTTCATGAACGGCTGGGACGCCGCCCGCCAGGCCTACCTGGTGTCGTACTGCATCAACGGCGGCCGCCAGTGCAACGGCTTCGGCGAGGACCCGAAGAAGCCCTGACCCGCACCGCCACCGGCCTCCTCAACGCCTCCGCGGTGGAGCGTTGAGGAGGTCGGCGATCGCGGCGATCCCGGCCTCGACGGCGGATCGGGGCGTGTTGCCGAAGCCCAGGATCAACCGCGGTTGCGGGGGTACATCCTGCACGTGCATCCCCGCCATGCCGTACAGGCCCACACCACGGGCGGCCGCGGCCTCGATCAGCGCGGCCTCGGCGGTCCCGGGCGGCAGGTGCAGCACCGCGTGGAAGCCCGCGGCGAGTCCGGTGACCGCCAGGTGCGGTGCGTGGCGCTGCAGGGCGGCGACGAGGGTCTCGCGGCGGGCGGCGTATTCGGCCCGCACCCGCCGCAGGTGCCGGTCGTAGCGGCCGGACTCGAGCAGCGCGGCCAGGGCCAGCTGGTCCAGGCCGGGGCTGCCGCGGTCGGCGCGCCACTTCCCGCGGGCCAGGGCCGGGTGCAGGCGCGGCGGTGCGACGATCCAGCCGAGGCGCAGCGCCGGGGCCAGGGACTTGCTGACGGTACCCAGCGAGATCACGCAGTCGGGGGCCAGGCCCTGCAGCGAGCCGACGGGGTCGCGGTCGTAGCGGAACTCCGCGTCGTAGTCGTCCTCCACGATGACGCCGCCCGTCGCGCGGGCCCAGGCGATCAGGGCCTGGCGGCGCGGGCCGGTGAGGACGACCCCGGTGGGCCACTGGTGCGCGGGCGTCACGAACACCGCGCCGGCCCCGGTGCCGGCCAGGGCCTCGACGTCCAGGCCGGACTCGTCGACGGTGACGGGGACCGCCGACATTCCGGCCGCGGCGGTAAGGTCCGTGACGTTCGCGCCGCTGCCCGGGTCCTCGAACGCCAGGCTCCGCACCCCGGCCGCGGCCAGCGCGCCGACCACCAGGCCGAGCGCCTGCTGCATCCCCGCGCACACGATGAGCTCGTCCGGGCCGGCCGCGACCGCGCGGACCCGGCCCAGGTAGGAGGCCAGGACCTCGCGCAGCGCGCGGACGCCGACCGCCTCGCCGTAGTCCAAGGCCGCGTTCGGGGCCGTGCGCAGGGTCTTCTGGACCGCCCAGGCCCACGCCCCGCGCGGGGCCAGGCCGAGGTCGGGCACGCCGTGCTGGAAGTCGGCGACCGGATACCGGACCCGCGCGGCGGAGATCGTCTTCGGGGCCGGGCGCTCGGGCGGGCTGACGGCACCGGCCGCGACGCGGGTGGCCGCGCCGGGGCGGCTGGTGAGGTACCCCTCGGCCTGCAACTGCGCGTAGCAGTCCTGCACCAGTCCCCGGGACAGTCCCAGGGCGCGGGCGAGCTCGCGCGAGGACGGCAGCGGCTCGTTCGCCGCCAGCCGCCCGGTGCGGATCGCGGCCCGGAGCTGCTCCTCCAGCTGCGTGCGCAGGCCGGCGCCGCCGCTGCGGTCGATGGTCACCAGCAGCCCCGGCCCGGAACCGGCCCACTCGACAGGCACGGAACTGGACCTTACCAGGGTGCCGGTTCGCCCATAGCGTCATGTCCATGACCACCTCCGTGACCGCCGCCCCCGCCCCCGTCCAGGCCCCGGGCCGGCCCCGCCTCGTCACCCGGCCGCTGCTGCTGCGCCTGGTGTCCATGCTCGGCTCGTCGATCGGCTTCTACCTGCCGCTGTCGGTGGTGCCGCTGTTCGCCCGCGAGTCCGGCTCCGAGCGCGCGGCCGGCCTGGCCACCGTCGCGCTGCTGCTGGCCACGGTCGCCTGCGAGCTGGTGACGCCGCGGCTGGTGGCCCTGGTCGGCTACCGGTGGGCCCTCGGCCTCGGCCTGGTGCTGCTCGGGGCGCCCACGGTGGTGCTGACGTGGACCGGGGAGCCGGCCGCGATCCTCGCCGTGTGCCTGGTCCGCGGGGCCGGCTTCGCCATCTGCACCGTCGCCGGCGGCGCGCTCACCGCGACGCTCATCCCGCCGCAGCGCCGCTCCGAGGGTCTGGCCCTGGTGGGGACCGTGGCCGGCGGGTCGAGCCTGCTCGCCCTTCCCGCCGGGGTGTGGGCGGCCGACCGGTGGGGGTACGCACCGGTGTTCATCGCGACCACGGTGCTCACGCTGCTCGCGCTGGTCGTGATCCCGGGCCTGCCGAGCCGCGCCGCCGCCGCCGCGTCGAACGGCCACCGCGGCCTGCTGGCCGGGCTGCGCCGCCGCGCGCTGACCCGCCCGGCCACCGTCTTCGCCGCCGTCACCGCGGCCGTCGGCGTCCTCGTGACCTTCCTGCCCCTGGCGACGTCGGACCAGCCGGCCTGGGTCGCCGCCGCCGCGCTCCTCGCCCAGCCGGCCGCCTCGACCGCCGCGAGCTGGCTCACCGGCCGGGTCGCCGACCGCCGTGGTCCGGCCCGCTTCCTGACCCCGGGGCTGCTGCTGGCCGCGACCGGCATGGCACTCCTGGCGCTGCTCGGCAGCCCGGCCTTGGTGATCGGCGGCGCCCTGGTGTTCGGCGCGGGCTTCGGCATCCTGTCGAACACGACCCTGTCGCTGATGTACAGCCGCGAGCCCGCCGGCGGCGAGAGTACGGTCAGCGCCATCTGGAACACCGCCTACGACCTCGGCATGGCCGCCGGCGCCCTGGCCGCCGGGCTGGTCGTCGCCTCGGTCGGCTACCCGCTGACCTTCCTGCTGACCGCGGCCGCGATCCTGCCCGCCCTGGCCCTGTCCACACGGGAGCGGTGAGCGGTGCGGGCCGGCGCCCGGGTGGTCCGCCGGCCCGCACCCGCGCCGCGGTCAGGCGGTGCGGTGCCGGCCCTGGTACACGGTGGCGGTCAGCTTGTACAGGTGCCGGTGCCCGACCTGCTGGCACGAGGCCTTGTCCCACGTCCCGCGCCGCACACCGGCGCGGGCGTCACTCTGGCAGGCGTGGCGGCTGCGGTAGTAGTCGACGGTGAACGTCCGGGTCTTCGGCACGAACCGCACGTTGTGCTGGTGCCCGCGGTTGTCCCGGTCGTCGCCCCGCCCGTCGCGGTGGTCGCGGCCGCCGTCGTTCCCCCGGCCGTCGTTGTGGTCGCCGCGGCCGTTGTCGTGGTCGCCGCGGTCATTGTTGTCATTGCCGCGGTCGTTGTCGTTCCGGCCGCCGTCGCCGTCCCGGCCGTTCTGCCGGCCGTCCTTGTGGTCGTTCTTCGAGTCGGCACCGCGGTCGGCGTGACCGGCACCGCGGTCGGTCTGGCCGGCCGTCGAGGTGTGCCCGGCGGCGACCGGCACCGCGATGTCGGTGGGCGCGGCCGCCGAGGCCGCGGTCCCGCTCAACCCCAGCGCCGCCCCGGCGACGACACCCATCCCGACGATGGTCAACGACCGGCGAGCCTTGGCATTCATCAGTGGTCGGTTCCTTCCCCGTAGCGTTTTCCGTGTTGCCAGCACCGTACCGGCGCAAAACGGGCGAATATGCAAATACCGCTCACCACTTCATCCCGTTTCCGGCCGCCGAACACCACCGCCCGGCCACCCGTTCGGCCAGGCCCGCCTCCCCCGCCCGATCGCTGGATGCCATGCTGACGCCCATGCGGCTGCTCATCGACGACCTGCGCGACTTCGTCGACGATGGCCCGGCGGTGCTGGCCCGGACGAGCGCGGCCGGCGTGCAGGCCCTGCACCGGCACCGGGCCGGGCGCATCGACGAGCTCTGGCTGGATCACGACCTCGGCGGCACCGACACGATCTGGCCGGTCGTCGAGGAACTGGAGCGGGCCGCCTTCGACGAGGCGCCCTACGACATCGGCACCGTCTACGTCCACTCCGCCAACCCGCCCGGCGCCGCGAAGATCCTGCGCTCCCTGCGCCGCTGGCGCTACAACGCCGTCCTGGCCACGAACTCCCCCGCCGTCGCCTACGCCGCCGGGCCGAAGCGACCGTGACGACGGCGGCCAGGGCCGGCCCCTCGTGCCGGGCCGGCACGGCCGCGCCGCCGAGCAGCGGCGTTGCCCGGCGGAATCGCACGAGCGCGCGGAGAATACGACCATGGAGATCGATCTCGACGCCGCCGTGGCTTTCGTGGCCACGCACGGGCGGGTGCTCGACCGGCGGCGGCTCGACGTGGTCCTGGGCCGCGGGGAGCCGGAGCACGCGCTGGCCGCGCTCGATGCGTACCGGAACCCGGACGGCGGCTACGGCTGGGGCCTCGAGCCCGACCAGCGCTCGGTCACCAGCCAGCCGGTGGGGGCCATGCACGCCCTGGAGATCCTGGCCGACGTGCAGGCTGCGAGGAGTCCGGCCCGGCTGTGCGACTGGCTCGCACGACACAGCCGCGACGACGGCGGCATGCCGTTCGGGCTGCCGCACACCGACACCGCCGGGAACGCCAGGCACTGGGTGGACGCCGACCCTGGGACCTCGAGCCTGCAGATGACGGCGCAACTCGCCGCGCAGGCCCACCGGGTCGGGCGGTTCCGCGAAGAGGTCGCGGGGCACCCGTGGCTGGCCGCGGCGACCGCCTACTGCGTGCGGCAGATCGAGCGGCTCGGCAGCGATCCACACGCCTATGTGGTGATGTTCGCGCTGCGGTTCGCCGACGTGGCGCCGCCGGCTCATCACCTGGTCGAGCGGTTGGTGGAATACGTGGTCAAGGACGGGCCGACGCCGGTGACCGGCGGAGCCGACGGCGAGGCGCTGCACCTGCTGGACTTCGCGCCCTACCCGGACGGGCCGGCCAGGCAGGCGTTCGGTGCGGCGGCGGTCGCCCGGGACATGGAGCGGCTCGCCGCCGGGCAGCGCGCGGACGGCGGCTGGACGGTCGACTACCCGCAGTACAGCCCGGTCGCGGCGCTGGAGTGGCGGGCCTACGCCACGATCCAGGCGCTCAGCGTGCTGCGCGGCCGATAGTGCTGGCCCGGGCGACGAGGCGGTGCGGGGCACGGAGCTCCTGGTCTGACACGCATGACCGCACTTCCGGTGAGACGGAGGAATCAGTGAGTGCCAGAAAACGAAGTCGAAGGTCTGTTTGGTATCTCAGGTTTGTGGCCTGGGTTGTCAAACGGTCCGGTTCGTGGTCCTCGTCGTTCCGGGCCGGGCTCGCACAACGGTGTTGTGTGGGTCTGGTTCGGGGTTGTCGGGGTCACCGAGCCGGTTCTTCGCCGAGCGCGCCGGCACCGGCCGGGGTGGCTGATGCCGGGCTGCGGCCGCCGACCATCAGCGGGTTGCTGGTGGGGGGCGGTGGTGTCCGGTTGACTCGGTCCGGGCTCCTTGTAGCCCGTGGCTGATGGCGGCCACACCGAATGTGGCCAGGGTGTGGGCCGCGGCATCCCAGTCGACGCGGGCGGACCCGGGCACGCCGGGCTCCGCGAGCACGGTGTGGGCGCCGATGAGGGCGGCGACGAGGTCCCGGTCACCGGTCAGGCCGCATGCCGGGCAGGTGTGCCGGCGGTGGCGGAGCTGTTTGCCGACGCGGGTGCGGCAGAGGCAGTGCTGGGTCCAGGCGGTGTGCCGGGTCCCCACCCTTCGCAGCCCTGGCCCGCCGGACAGGGCCGCGACCTTCGCGGCCTCCCGCTCGATGGCGTGCAACAGCATGCCGGGGGTGAACGCGTGGATGCCGCGGCCCCACCGTCGGGCCCAGGTCCGCAGGTCAACATCCTCAACCATCAGATCGGCGCCGTGCGCGGCGACGATGTCGGCGGCGGCGTGCCGGGCGCGGGTGTGCCCGGCCCGCGTCCGGGCCGCACCATCCACGACCGCCCGGGCCCGCAACCGCCGGTATCCGCGCGACAGGCTGTCCCGGCGATAGCCCTGCTGAGGGATCCCGGCCGCGTTGGCTACGCGTGGTCCGCCCGGGGTTGTCACGGTGACGGGTGGCAGCCCGGCGGCGTGTCGGCGGTCGGCACGGCGTTGCTGGCGCAGCGACAGCCGGTACTGCGTGGGGTTGCTGGTGCGGCGGGAGCGTTCCAGGGCGCGCTGGCGCCGCCGTTGCCGGAGGCGTTCGGCGGCCAGCCGGTCCAGGTCCGGGCCGGTCTTCGCAATGTGGTTGGCCAGCAGCCCGACCGGTTCGGACGGGCCGATAGCGACGGAGGCGACGGCGAGGTTGGAGACGTTGACGTCGATCCCAGCCCGCCGCTGTACCCGCGCTGCCGCTTCCCGGCGGCCAGCCACCGCGGGTGAGGTGTGGCCCGGTCCGACGATTGTGAGGTGGGCGGTGTAGCGCCACCCGCCGGGCCGGCCCGGGTCGCGGTCGCGGACGACATCGACCTTGTGCCAGCGGCCCGGATCGGCGAGGTAGTGCTCCACGACCGGCTGCCGGCCGGAGCCCTGCGGGAGCCGCACCGGCAGGACCAGATAGCGGTCGCCGGTGCCGGTGAGCACGGCAGCGAACGCGCCCTCGTGGTCCCACCACGACCGCACCGGCGCACCGTCCCGGCATGGCGTCACCGCGGGCATGGCCCGGGGCTGACGGAACCGGCCGTGCCGGTCGAACACCGCCCGGTGCCCGGCCAGGGTGCCGGCCAGCCGCCACGTCTCCCACTTCCGAGCCGTGGTGTGCGAGCGGGCCCGGCCCCGTATCGTGCGGAACTGCCACCACGACCCGACCCGGGGTCGGCCCGACCGGCGCCCGGACGCGTCGGGGAACAGATGCCGCGCCGTACCCTGCCACACCTCGTCCGCCAGATGCATCGCCAGCGCTTTGGTCAGGTACCGGCGCAGGTGCGGCGCCGCGTCCACATGCCCGTACGCGGCGCGTTCCAACCCGGCCAAGGTGAACCCGAGCGTCTCCCGCACCGACGCCAGGTCGGCCATGCTCAACCCGGTCGAGGCGGACCGGCACGCAGCCAGGCGGGCGATCGCGTCGCGCTGCACTGCCCGGCGCACCTGAAACCCGGCCGTGAACACCCGCTCCAACTGCCGCCGCATCCGGGGATCGTGCACATCTAGCGGTAGCCGCAACACGGAGCGCGGCCCCTCCAACCGCCATGGCACTGCGCGGTTCGGGCCTCGCCGCCGCACCGCCACATCCTCCGCCACAACAGCACCGTAAAGCCACATGGCCCTACCGCAAATTCGGCGCGACGCCCTCTGCCCCGCACGGATCACCGACATACGCCGGCGCAGACGCAGACGCATTACCAAACACGCCATAGTCGCCATTGCCACGGCCGCCGCCCTGCTGCTGGGCGCCTGCTCGTCCGAGGCCGACGAGAACGCGAGCGGCCCGGTGACGATCAAGATGTGGGCCTGGTACCCGGCCTTCCAGGGCGTCGTGGACCTGTTCAACAAGACCCACAGCGACATCAGGATCGAGTGGACCAACGCCGGGACGGACGGCGGGGCGGCCCTGTTCAACGTGATCGTCGCCGGTAGCCTCGTGGCGATCCTGCCGCTCATCGCGGCCTTCCTGCTGCTGCAGCGATACTGGCGCGGCGGCCTGACCATGGGAGCACTCAAATGACCCTGACCGCCCGTGTCGTGCTGGACCCCGCGGCCGTCGTGGCTCCCGTCAACCGGCGGCTCTTCGGCAGCTTCGTCGAGCACATGGGCCGCTGCGTCTACACCGGCATCTACGAGCCCGGGCACCCCTTGGCGGACGACGACGGGTTCCGGGCCGACGTGCTCGCGCTGACCCGCGAGCTCGGCGTCACCACCGTGCGGTACCCGGGCGGCAACTTCGTCTCCGGATACCGCTGGGAGGACGGCGTCGGGCCCCGCGCGCAGCGGCCGCGGCGGCGCGACCTGGCCTGGCACGGCATCGAGTCCAACGAGGTGGGCATCGACGAGTTCGCCGCGTGGGCGGCGAAGGCCGACGTCGAGATCATGTACGCGGTGAACCTCGGGACCCGGGGCGTCCAGGAGGCCCTGGACGTGCACGAGTACTGCAACCAGCCGGCCGGGACGACGCTGGCGGACCTGCGCCGGGCCAACGGGGCCGAGCAGCCGCACGGGATCGCGATGTGGTGCCTCGGCAACGAGCTCGACGGGCCGTGGCAGCTCGGGCACAAGGACGCGCGTGAATACGGCCGGCTGGCCGCGGCCACGGCCCGCGCGCTGCGGATGGCCGAGCCCGGACTGGAGCTGGTGGTGTGCGGCAGCTCCGGCTCGAGCATGCCGACGTTCGGCTCCTGGGAGGCGACGGTCCTCGAGGAGACCTACGACCTCGTCGACTACGTCTCGTTGCACGCGTACTACGAGGAGTACGACGGCGATCTGGGCTCGTTCCTGGCTTGCGCCAACGACATGGACCACTTCATCGACAGTGTCGTGGCCACCGCGGACAGCGTCGGGGCCCGGCTGCGCAGCCGCAAGAAGATCCAGCTGTCGTTCGACGAGTGGAACGTGTGGTACCTCTCGCGCTTCCAGGGCGGCCCGCCGCCGGCGGAGTGGAAGGTCGCGCCGCCGGTGATCGAGGACGAGTACAACGTCGCCGACGCCGTGGTCGTGGGCAACCTGCTCATCACCCTGCTGCGGCACAGCGACCGGGTCACCGCCGCCTGCCAGGCCCAGCTGGTCAACGTCATCGCCCCGATCCGCACCGAGCCGGGCGGCCCGGCCTGGCGGCAGACGATCTTCCACCCGTTCGCCCGCACCGCCGCCCTCGCCCGCGGCGAGGTGCTGCGCACCGTGGTCGACGGGCCCTCCTACGAGACCGCCCGCTACGGGACGGCGGCGACCGTCGACGCCGTCGCCACCCACGACCCGGCCACCGGCGACCTGGTCCTGTTCGCCGTCAACCGGGACCGGACCGGCCCGGTGGAGCTGGCCGTCGACCTGCGCGCCTTCGGCGAGGCCGTGCGGCCGGCCGGCACGTGGACGATGGCCGACGACGACCTGCGCGCGGTGAACACCGCCGCGGCTCCCGACCGCGTCACGCTCCGCGCCGGCAACGACGTCACCGTCGACGGCCACGTCGCCACGCTCGTGCTGCCCCCGGTGTCCTGGACCGCGGCCCGCTTCGCGGCCTGACCGGCCCTATGGCCCGGCCGGCACCCGCGGCCGGGCCAGTGCCGTGATCAGCTCGGCCAGCACCCGCTCGGCGTCGCCGTTGTCGACCTGGCACGTGCCGGCCGCCTGATGGCCGCCCCCGCCGTATCCGAGCATGACCGAGCCGATGTCCGCCGGTGAGCTGCGGTCGACGATGGACTTGCCGACCGCGAACACCGTGTTCTGCTTGTCGCGGCCCCAGATGGCGTGGATCGACACCCGGGCCTCGGGGTAGAGCGCGTAGACCATGAATCGGTTGCCGGCGTAGATGACGTCCTCGTTGCGCAGGTCGACCACGACGACGTCGTCGTGGACGGTGCTGACCCGGCGCAGCTGGTCGATGAACGGCTCGGTGTGCGCGTGGAACAGCTCCGCGCGCTCCCGCACGTCGCGCATCGCCAGGATCTCCTCGACCCCCTCCAGCTGGTGGCAGGCGTGGATGAGCTTCATCATCAGGTCGAAGTTGGAGGTGGTGAAGTGCCGGAACCGCCCGAGCCCGGTGCGGCTGTCCATCAGGAAGTTCAGCAGCGTCCAGCCGGTCGGGTCGAGGATCTCCTCGATGGTGTACTGCGCCGAATCGGCCTTGTCGACCGCGTCCATGAGCTCCACCGGCACGTCGGTGAAGAACTCCGCCCCGCCGAACTCGTTGTAGATGACCCGGGCGGCCGACGGGGCCGCAGCGTCGATGATGTGGTTCGCCTGCGGCCCGACCCGGACCGTCTCCGAGTGGTGGTGGTCGAACACCATGTGCGCGCCGGGCACGTACGGCAGGTTGGTGATGATGTCGTTCTCGGTGATCTTGACCTTGCCGTCCTGCATGTCCTTCGGATGCACGAAAACGATCTCGTCGATCATGTCGAGGTGCTTCAGCAGCGTGGCACACACGAGCCCGTCGAAGTCACTGCGCGTCACGAGTCGGTACTTCAACGGCCTCTCCCCTGCCTCGATTCCCTCCCCCGATCGACCACCACCCAAGGAACCTGAGCCGAACGCCCGTATCCTGATCACCCATGGACGTCGCCTGGCCCCTGGTGTGCGGCCGCCGCCTGCACCGTCACGGGCTCACCCCGCCATCACCACTGGCCACACCGGCCGCGGCGGCCACCGCCATGTGCGGCGCGCACGCCCAGATCCAGACCGCCGCCGAACTGTCGATCGCCCTGCGCGTGCCCGGCCTGACCCGGGCCGCCGTGCGGTCCGACCCCGGCCTGGTCAAGACCTTCGGCCCGCGCGGCACCGTGCACCTGCTGCCCGCCGCCGACCTGCCGCTGTGGTGCGGCGCGCTCAGTGCCGTCCCGCCACTGGCGCAACGCCTGCCACCCGCGCAGACCGACGAGCTCGTCGCCGCGATCGGCGTCGCGCTCACCGGCCGCGCGCTGACCGTCGACGAGCTGACCGAAGCCCTCGCCGCATCGGTCGGGCCGTGGGCCGTCGAGCCCGTCATGCCGGCCTTCCAGACCATGTGGCCCCGGTGGCGCCTGATCACCGAGACGGCGGCCCACCGCGGTGTCCTGTGCTTCGGCCCGAACCGGGGCCGCAACGTCACCTACACCAACCCGGGCATCACCCCGGCCCCGGCCCCCGAGGCCACCGCCTGGCTGCTCAACTCGTACCTGCACGCCTACGGCCCGGCCGAGCCCCCGCACTTCGCCCGCTGGCTGGCCGCTCCCCCCACCTGGGCCCGGAGCCTCTTCGCATCGGCGGACCTCCCCGACGACACCGAGTTCGGCGAACCGGCGCGGGGCGTGCTGCTCCTGCCCCACTTCGACGCGTTCGTGGTCGGCTCCCAGCCCCGGGAGCTGCTGTTCCCCGGTGCCGCCGCGGCCCGCGCCCTGGCCCGCAACCAGGCCGGCAACTTCCCGGTGCTGCTCGTCGACGGCGTGGTCACCGGCGTGTGGCACCAGAAAAAGTCCGCCAAACTGGTCGCCATCACCGTCGAGCCGCTGCGCACCCTGACGCCGCGCGAGCTCACGCAGCTCGACGAGCAGATCGAACGCATCGGCGCCATCCTCGAGGTCCGCGCGGCCCGCACCATCGGATCGATCAACGTCGGCGCGCACGCGTAGAGTGCGCAGATGCTGACTCGCCGCGCTCTGCTCGCCACGTTCGGTGCCGCCGGTGGAGCGCTCGCCCTGCCCATGGCCGCGTGGGCGGCCACCGCGGACCCGGTCGCCGACGAATACCACCGGCTCCTGCTCGTGCACACCCGCTGGGTCCAGCAGCAGTGGGATTCGGCGATCGGCGCCTACCGCCTCGCCGACTTCCGCTTCGCCGCCGTGCTCGGCAACGCCGTCCTGCTCACCAGCCCCGGCTACGACGCCGCCCAGGCCGGCGTCGACGCGGCCACCCTGCGCACCCGCACGATCGCCACGATCACCCGGTTCGCCGCGACCAACCGGCTCGCCGGCGGCACCGAGTGGGGCCGCCGGCTGTTCTGGGACTCGACGTTCGAGCTGTACTTCGTCCTCGCCGCCCGGCTGCTGTGGGCCGGCCTCGACGCGGCCACCCGGGGCAATGTCGAGACCATCGCCCGCGGGCAGGCCGCATACGCCTACGGCCTCGGCACCGGCAACGACCCGCTCAGCGGCTCCTGGTCGCCCAACGGCAGCGCCGGCGGCTGGACCGGCGACACGAAACTCGAGGAGATGGGCGTCTACGCCCAGGCGCTCGCGCCCGGCCTGGCCTGGGCGCCGGCCGGCGACGCCGACGCCGCCCGCTGGCAGGAGCGGTTCGTGTTCTGGGCGGCCAACGCCGGCGGCCTGCCCGCCGCCGACCGGGCGAACCCGGCCCTGATCGACGGCCGCGCGGTCAGCTCCCTGAACGTCGCGCACAACCTGCACGACGCGTTCATCGTCGAGAACCACGGCTCGGCGAACCCGCACTACCAGGCCGAGCTGTGGCGCACCGCGGGCCGTGCGGCCGCGCACTTCCTGGCCGCCGGCAAGCCGCTGCCGCAGGTCCTCACCCGCCAGCCCAACGGCCGCGAGCTGTGGGCCACGCTGCGCCTGCTCGCGAGCGACGCCGGCGAGCCGGTGATGCCGATGGTCGCCGACCGCTACCACCTCTACGGCCGCGACGTGCTGCCCCTGGCGTTCCTGGCCCAGGTCCAGGGCGACCGCCACGCGGCCCGCGCCGAGGCCGACCTCGCGGCCCGCCTGATGCCCTACCTGCAGTACGCGCCCGCGAACCGGCTCACGAAGTTCAGCGGCGAGGAGAAGTACGAGCCGGAGGCCCGGGCCGAGCTGGCCATCGCCTACCTGTTCCACACCTGGCGCGCGACCCCGACCGAGCCCGTCACCAGCGCCGAGTTCTTCACCGCGGCCGCCGGCGCGCGCTCCTTCGGCCCCGCCGTCGGCCTGACCGCGCACCAGAGCCCGGCCGGGTTCGCGGCCGCGGTGACGAAGCCGGGCCTGGTCCACTTCCTGTGGCAGCCGGGCCACGACAACTGGCTGATCGACACCCGCGCCCCGGCGTTCCTGCCCGCGCAGACAGCCGCGCCGCTGCGGCAGTGGACGGCCGCTTTCACGACCGCCCGCGACGGTGCCGACGCCACGGCCACGATCCTGCAGACCCCCGGCGGCTGGGCCGGCTACGCCACCCTGCCGACCGGCACCGTCGTCTACTGCGGCCCCGGCCCGTCGACCCTGACCCTGTTCAACCTGACCATGCCCGGCGTGCCCGGCCTCGACGGCACCCGCACCTTCACCGGCGCCGCCGGCCCGGTGACGCCCGCGACCGGCGTGGGCGACGGCGGCACCGACGCCGTCACCTTCCCCGCCCGCACCGCGCGGCACGTGCGCGTCCTGGGCCGGTCCGCGGCCACCCAGTACGGCTACTCGCTGTTCGCGCTCGAAGCGTTCGACGCGGGCGGCATCGACAGAGCTCGCGGGGGTACTGCCACCGCGTCCTCGGCGGACCCGGCGTATCCGGCCGCCAACGCCGTGGACGGCAGCGCCACGACCCGCTGGGCGGTCGCCCGCGAGGAGCGCACCCGCGCCGACAGCTGGCTGGCCGTGGACCTCGGCGCCGCCGTCCAGCTGACCGGTGTGACGCTCACCTGGGAGGCCGCCTACGCCACGTCGTACCTGGTGCAGACCTCGGCCGACGGCACGACCTGGACCACCGCGGCCGCCGCCCCGTCGACGGCGACGCTCGGCTCCTGGGCCGCCGTCGACGGCCGCGCCGGCGTGGTCGCCCACGGTGCCAGCGGTCCGATCACCGCCTCGCCCACGCTCGTCACCATCCCGCCGGCCACCCTCGTCGAGGGCTACAGCGGTACCGCCACCGACCTGGCCGCCGCGGCCGCCCGGCCCCTCCCCGCGGGCGGCCCGGCCACCCTGCGCCTCAGCGACGCCGACGGCTTCCTCACCCTGCTCAACCTCTCCCCCGCCGCCGTCGACGACGCGCTGCTGACCCTGCCCGGCGCCGACCGGCTGTTCCGCGGCGTGTCGGTGGTCCGCGCCGACGGCCGCCTCGACCTGACCGCCTCGATCGGCGCCGCCGCCGGTGCCGTGCGCCCGGCCCGCTTCACGGTGACCGGCCAGGCCCCGGCGGGCACCCGCTACGCCGTCGCCGACTCCCACCACCTCACCGTCACCGCCCCGGCCTCCGCCGCCGTCGACGTCCGCCTGACCGCCGGCGCCTGGTCGGCCCAGGCCCAGGTCCCGCCCGGCTCGACCCGCGCGTTCGCCCGCCCGGTCACCGGCCCGGTCACACCCACCACCGACCTGGCCCGCGGCCGCACCACGTTCCCCACGTCCCCGCTCCCGGCCGGCATGGGCGAGCCGTCCCGGGCGGTCGACGGCGACCCGGCCACATCGTGGCGCCCGGGGCCCGGCGGCCGGATGGTCGTCGACCTGGCCGCCGCCCAGACCGTGGCCGCCGTGACCCTGACCTGGACGCCGGGCCCGGCCCCGGCCGCCCGCATCGAGGTGTCGGCCGACGGCGCGACCTACACTGCGTTCACCACCGCGACGAGCGCCCGCTACGTCGCCGTGGCCGTCCCCGCCTGGCGCACCGGCGACCCCGACCTGATCCACCTGGTGGTGACATGAAGATCCTGGTGACCGGCATGTCGGGCACCGGCAAGTCCTCGGCGCTGGCCGCCCTGGCCGGGCACGGCTACCGCGTCGTGGACACCGACGACCCCGGCTGGGTCGAGGACCACGGCGAGCGCCTCTGGGCCGAGGACCGGATGACCGCCCTGCTGGACACCGCCGGCGACGACCCGCTGTTCGTGCAGGGCTGCGTGCGCAACCAGGGCCGGTTCTACCCCCGCTTCGACGCCGTCGTCCTGCTGAGCGCCCCGGCCCCGGTGCTCCTGGAGCGCGTCGCGACGAGGACGACGAACGACTACGGCAAGACCCCGGCGGAGCGCGCCGCGATCCTGGCCGACCTGGCCGAGGTCGAGCCGCGGCTGCGCGCCACCTGCACGCACGAACTCGACGCCACCCGCCCCCTGCCCGACGTGGTGGCCGCCCTGATCGCCATCGCCTCGGGCCGTCCGCCCGGGCCGCCGTTGCCGGTCGTGGCTACGCTGGATCTGTGACTCGTCGTGTTCTGGCCGTGTGCTCGCTCCTGGTCGCGGCGGTCGCGGCCGCCGGCTGCGGGGGCCCGCAGCGCCCCTCGAAGCCGCCCGCGCACCGCACCACGCCCCCGGCCAAGTCACCGGCCACCCGCCCGACCGCCGGCCCGCCGGTCGCGTTCGGCCAGTCCACCCGCCTGCTCGACACCGTCAACGCGACGGTCTACGACTTCCGCCTGCCCAGCGTGACCGGCGGGCCGGGCCCGGGCCCGGCCGGCTACACGTGGGCCTCCGCCGACGTGCAGGTCTGCACCCTCGACGCCGCGAAGCAGAACGTCACCGTCGACTGGAAGACGTGGGGCCTGCACTACGCGGACAACTCGGTCGCCGCCGCCGCGGACGCCAACAACGACGCCTTCCCCCGCCCGGAGTACCCGTTCACCTCCCGCGCGCTCCCCGCGGGCACGTGCGTGCGCGGCTGGATCACCTTCTCGGCCCCGGCCGACCGCCGCCCGACCACGGTGGACTACACCCCGCACGGCGCCGTGGCCAGCTGGATCGTCCCCGCCGCCGCACCCGCACCCTCCGCCTCCTGACCCCGCCCCGCGCCGAGCACCGGCCGAGCGCAGTCCGCACCGCCATTGTCGGCCTGATTCCGCTCAGGCGTCCGTCAGGCATGAAGATCGGCCGGTGGGCCGTCGGGCGCGCGAAAGTATGATGCTTTGGTGAGGACGAGCCGATGGAGCGGGTGAAACTCCTATTTGTCGCGGCGAATCCGCTTGCCGCCGGACGTCTCGCTATCGACGAGGAGCTACGTTCGATAGAAGCGAAGATCGCCGGCAGCCCCGGCGGTTCTCAATTCGACATCGTTGCGCTTTGGGCGGCGCGTCCTGACGACCTCATCGAAGCGTTGAACCAGCACCGCCCAACCATCATGCACTTCGCCGGCCATGCGTCGGACGAGGCGCTGCACCTTGCCGGGGCCGACGGTCAGGTTCAGGTAGTCGCCAACGATGCCATCCTGGAGCTTCTGGCGTTGGCATCGGCGTCATCAGTGCGACTGGTCGTCCTGAGCGCCTGCCATTCCGCGAGTCTGGCCGAGCGAGCGGCTGAAATCGTCGGCTGCTCGGTGGGGATTGCCGGCCAATGGCTGGATGATTCGGCAGCACCGTTCTCCGCGGCTCTTTATCGCGCACTTGGATTCGGTGCAACGATTTACGAGGCCGTTAAGCAGGGTTGCGCCGCCATGATGCTTGAAGGCGTCAAAGGCGCCGACTCCGTGCGGGTGCACCCTGAGCATGGAGCCACCGATGAGCGCCTCGTGCAACGCCCGCCCAACGCCCTGGATGAGCCGGAGCCCAGCCTGGCGAGGAGCCCCGGCCAGGCTCTTCCGGTGTTGGATGAGTACGAGTGCGTGAGATTTGTAGATAATCTCATAAAGGGCGCAGGGTACGCCTACATATTTTACATCGATGTGGACGGTGTCCTGGCGATCAATTCCGTATATGGCCGCACCGTAGGAGATTTGGTTCTGGCCCGGTGCTGCGAAGTCGTGAGCTCGCACGCCGCCGGTAAAGCGGGGGCATGCCGGCTGCGTGGTGACCAGTTCATCGTGGTAAACACCTGGCCGTGGGCAGAAGGCCCGATGGAAGATCTTCGAGCACTCATCGGAGCCATCAGGCACCAGGATTGGACGGCGCTCGGCGAGAACCTGCACGTGACGGCCACGGGAGTATTTGTATCCATGCAGTCAGGTGAGGATGCGCTTGACCTTATTCTCCGGGCCGCCATGGGCATGAAGTCCACCAAGAAGTTTCACATACCCGTCCAGGAAGTGGGGATGTCCCGCGATGCCGGGCGTGATGCACGCCCGGTTCGCGGGCAGGTCGTCTCAGAACGTCAATATCGATTTGAGTTGCTGCGAGAAAAGCTGTCGTAGTCGCGAAGCATGGCGTCCGGCGGGCCAGCTGCGCGATCTTCGCCGTGTGTTGCACAAGCCGCCGCCTCGGTACGACCGCGCTGGTGGCGACCGCCGATGAGCAGGGCGGCCGGGACGCGGCGGGACAGGGCCACGCGCCAGCGGCAGGAGGCCGGCGTCGGCCAAGGCGTGCGTGGTGCTCGTGGTGGTGGGCCGAAGGCCGCAGCTACACGTGTTCACCGAAGCGACGTGGCACCCGGCTGAGCCTCGGCGACCTGCCAGCGGTCACGTAGGGCGGCACGGACCGCGCAGTTGGGGATCGCCGGTCCCTAGTGTGCCGATGAGCGGATGCGGATACACCCGTTCGGCCCTGTGACTCCGGCTCGTTCCCGAGTAGCACGGACATTGATTGGCCGCTCATCGCCCTACCGGAGCTCATCGGGTCGGAGAATATGCGCATGCCCAGTCCGGACGACCGCCACGGCGATCCGCTGCAGCGCGTGCGGGAGCGCGTGGAGGACCAGGCACATGATCATTGGCACGAGTTCGCGGTGATCGTTGCCAGCGCCGACGTCCTCTTGGCGCTCGTGCTGTGCGGAAGGCTCCTGATGACCGCGCACCCGGATTATGTCACCGGGCTCGCCACCGCCGTCGCGATCACCTCCACTGTGGCCGCCATGTTCGCCTACTATGCGATCCAAGTGGGCATCCTGTTCGTGGCCGGCCCACTGCGCTTCCTGGAGGTCCTCGTATCGTTCCTGATCGCGGCCGCGCAGCTGGCGTTGTTCCTCTGGCCCGCGCACGTGCTGGGCCGACACACTGCGCAGCGCCGAATCCGAGCTCGACGGGCTCCGGCACTGGCTGTTGTTCTTCGCCATTTTCAGTTTCGCCGGCCCGCTCGCCAACTGGCACGCCGCGCGGATTCGCAAGGCACAAAGCGCGGCGATCGTCGTGCCTGAATACGAAGCTCAGCAGCGCACGGACCGCCGGGCCGGCTTCGCCAGCGGCGTGTTCGTGGTGATCTGCTGGCTGATCAGCAATCAAATGCCCGCGTTCGCGCTGTCATTGGGCGTGGTCATCGCGTTGGCCGGGCTCATCTACGGCATGCTTTCCCAGGAACACGTGGCCCGGCGAGTCGTTCACGACCTCCGGCTAGGCGGCCGCCCATAGCCGCGATGCTTACATCGCCACGGCGCGGGGGCTGGGCTTGTCGAGGTCGATGCCGAAGTAGGCCGGTTCGAGGCCGCCGCATTCGACGTCGCCGTCATGGTACGCCACCCCGGCCGGCGTGCCGCGCTGGACCACGTGCACCGTCATCCCGGACAGGACCGTCGTCACGCCCGCCCGGCCCTGCAGCGTGATGAGCACGTCGGTGTACATAGCGTCGGGCGCGCCGACCAGCGCCGGGTCCGGGATCCCGGGCTGGCGCGGCTTCACGGCCGCGGCCCGCTCCGGCGGCACCACGTGATACCCGGTCGAACCCTCGTGGCCGGCCCGCCGCCGTGCTGCCGGTGCTCGGTGACTGCGGGAACCACCAGGCGAGCGTCGCGACGACGAGGCGCCGCATCCGGAATCCATCGGTCACTCGGACGGGTTGACCGGGCCGCCGGAAGGGCGTCGGGGCTACCTATATGCCGGATGATGGATCAGTGGCTGGCCGCGCGCGTCAACGCATCCCGTCGCTGCTGGTCCTCGTCGGCGCTGTCGGCGTCCTGATCACCGTCATCGTTTTCGCGGTCACTCGCGGGCTTGGCGAGGCCGACAAGCTCTCCAGCGTCATTGCCGGCACGGTTGGCCTGATCAGCCTGGCCGGCTGGGCGGTCGGGGTACTGTCGCAACGGGCCCTGACCCCGCGCCGGACGCAGGCGCGGACCCACTGGGGCGTGCTGCGGGTCAGCCCCGACCTGACCGGCTTCGTCGCGGCTCAGGTGCGGGCGGTGAACGCGGTGCCGTATCAGGTGCCGGGCTTCGGGGTTATCCCGATGGCCGAGATATATGTGCGGCAGGACCTCGAGGCGCGGGCGGGCCGCAGCCGCCCGGCGATCGTCGATGTGGAGCCCCGCGAACGGCTCGAAGCGCGCAGCACGACCCAGGTGCAGCTGCGGATGCTGCCGGTCGGCGAGCGGGTCGAGGACGTCCTCGGCCAGCATCGGCACCTGCTCATCGAGGGCGGTCCGGGGCTGGGCAAGTCGAGCCTGGCCCGCTCGCTCACCGCCAGGATCGGGCGCCAGTGGAAGGGCGAACCAGACGAGGCGGTGACGGCCGCCCCGGTGGTGCCGGTGCTCGTCTCGGCCCGGGCCCTCTCGCGGCACCGCGCCGAGCCGTGGACCACCGCGCTGGCCAACGCATGCGCGGACGAGCTCGGATGGTATGCCGACGCCGGTCCGAACGCGGGGCTGTTCACCGAGCCGTCGGCCGGTAGCTGCTTCCTGCTGCTGGTTGACGGGCTCGACGAGGTGACCGAGCCCCAGCGCCTGGACCTGCTCGAGGCGCTGGCCGAGCGGATGGCGATAGCTGACTCGCCTTTCCGGATCGTCGTGCTCACCCGGCCGCTGGACAGCCCCGCCCGGGAGCGACTCCGGCAGCTCGGCGCGGGCGTCTACACCATGTTGCCGTTCAGCCAGGCCGCCCTGGAGGACTTCGTCGCCGGCGTCTTCGGCGCCGACACCACCGGCGCCGGCCTCTTCCTCGACCAGCTGCGCTCCGCCGATCTCGACGAGGTGGCCGCGACCCCGCTGCTGGCGACGATCGCCGTGACCGTCCACGCCTCCCACCCCGAGCGCGGCCTTCCCACCAGCCGGTATGAGCTGTACGACCAGTACCTCGGCCACCTCCGCGACGTCAACAACGACCGCCGACGCCGGCTGCGGGCCCGGTTGCGGCAGCGCGACCCGCAGGCCGTCCCGCAGATCGACGCCCTGTTCGACCGCACCGGCGAGCTGGTCGAGCACCTGGCGGTCGTGCAGGTCGAGAGCAACGCCTCGCTCGTACGAACCGCAGGGGCCTGGTGCACGGCCAACCTGCCGCCCGGCCCGGCGGCCGGCCGGCTCGACCTGATCGCCGAGGTGCTGACGAGCACCGGGCTGCTGGTACGGCGCGAGGGCGACCTCGCCTTCATCCACTACACGTTCGCCGAGCATTTCGCCGCCGACCGGCACGCCGGGGCGCTGCCACCGCACTTCGACCCGACCGCGCATCCTTGGCCCTCTTGGATCGACCGGGCCGCCTCGGGCGAGGACGCCGCCCGCTCGGTCCTGATCCGCTGGAGCCGCCGGACGGGCTGCCCTGACCTGATCGACTGGCTGCAGCGCGGCGCGCAGGCCGACAACGCCGTGGCCGCGGCTCTGATCGGCGGCGGGGCCACGTCCGCTGATCAGCACGTCCTGAACGCGGCCCGCTATCTGGATCACATCTGCTCAACGTGGACCTCCGACGACAACATTGAGCGCCGTCTGCGCCGGCTGCCCCGGGGGCCTGCCCTGCGGGCCTGGGCTCTCTCGGTGCTGGACCGCGACGAGCGGCCCGGACTGGTTGCGGCGGCGGCCCACCTCGTCGCCGCCGACCCGGCCACCCGGGGCCCGGCGGTCGCTGCGGTCCGGGCCCGCCTCGCCGATGATCCCCTGCCGATCCGTCGGGCGCTGCTGGCCCGCGCGCTGGCAGCACTGGGCGATCCCGAGGGCGCGGTCACGGCAACGGCGGCGGCCCTGCACGACGACCTGGCGACCCCCGCCGAGCGCGGCCAGGTCGCGCGGATGCTGATGGAACTCGGCCCGCGCAGCCGCGCCCCCGCTCGGACGGAGCTGCACCGCGCCCTCAGCGCGACGGCGTCCGCGGTCGACCGGGCCGCCGTCGCCCGCATCCTCGCCGAGCTCGATCCCGCCTGGCGTGAAGCGGCGGCGTCCGTCGTCCGGGCCGCGCTCGAGGACCCGTGGACAAACCGCGACGAGGAACCGCTGATGCTCGGGCGCCTGCTGGCCGAACTCGGCACCGAGCCTCAGCCTGCGGCCGACGCTCTCCTGCGCATCAGCCACGACGTATACGCACGCGGCGTGGATCGCGTCGAGGCGGCCCGGACCGCGGCCGACCTCAGCCCCGAACATCGGCGATCCGCGGCCGCGGCTCTGCGGAGCCTGGCCCTCGACCGCTGGCTTCCGTCGTGGAATCGCCGTCTCATCGTCCAGCACGCCGCGGACCTGGGCGCCGAGCACTACGATCTCGCGGTGCTCGCGGCCCTCAGCGTCCTGTCCGATCGCACGTCCGACAATGCCTGGCAGCTGCGTTCGGTCGCACAGACGGTGCTGCGGCTGCCCCCGCACCATCGCGAGGAGTGCCGCCGGGCGCTCGCCGTCGACCCCCCATCGGGCGATGAGCTTCTCGTGATGGGGGCCGTCGCCCGGGCCATCCTCGACCGGAAAGGCGCGGCCGCGGCGGTGGAGACCCTGCAGCGGATCGCACGGGATGAGTTCGCCGGCATGGTCGCCCGGCACAATGCCTCGTGCATGCTTTGCGGCATTGGACCGGGTCCGGCGCAGATCGGCTGGCAGGTGCTCCGCGGGCTGGCTCGTCACGACCGGGTGCCGTTGCACCGTGCCTACAGCGCCTACTGGCTGGCCATCGAGCATCCCGGGCCGGACCCTACCGTCGCTGCGGCTATGCTGCGGACCACCGCCGACCCCCGCCAGAGGTCGGAGGAGCGCATCGACTCCGCCACCTACCAGATCGAAACGACCGCGGGTCACAGCCCGGTCGCCGCGAAACGGCTGCACGCGGCGTTGATCGCGCCGTATACCGAGGCCATCGACGGCGATTTCTGCCGTGAGCGGCTGGCGGCCGAGGGCCGGCCGGAGCGGCGGCGGTTGATCGAGGCCTGCTGGGCGGTGGCCGACGACCCGGACCAGCCGATCCCGGCCCGCGTGGACTCCTGCACCGAGCTGCTACGGCGGCGGACGGCCGACCGCCGGCACGCGGTCGAGGTGCTCGGCGCCCTGGTCCGCGATCCGCACCTGCCGGCCGCCGACCGCGTGCTGTGCGCATCGCGGCTCGGGCTGGTGCGGGCCGGCGTCGACCAGGCGGTCGCAGCACTCACACTGCTGGCCGAGGACCCACACACCGACGCAGCGAGCCTCGCGACCGCCGTCGGGCTGCTCGACCGGTTCGGACCGCCTGACCGCGCCGCCCGGATCGCCGCGATCCGGGCGCTGCCGCCGGACCCGGCGGCCACGATCGCCGCCGTCGACTGGCTCGGCCGCGTCGGCGCGCAGGAACAGCAGGACGCCGACCGGCTGGCCGACCTCGCGGCGTGGGTCGGCGACGCGGGCCTGCTGCGGAGCATCGCCCGCGTCGCCGGGCCGATCGGCGACGCGGCGGCCCACACGGTCGGTACCGTTCTGCTCCAACGGCTGCGGGACGGCGACGCCGACGAGGCCGGTTCGCTCGCCGAGGCGCTCGGTGGGCTCGGCTACAACTATCCCGGCGCCGCCGTCGATGTGCTCGTCGAGCGGCTCGCCGAGACGCCCGGCCCGGCGGACACGGTAAAGCTCGCAAAGGCCCTGCTGCCGCTGACATCCGCCGGGCGGCGGGCGGCGGCGGAGGCGCTGGAAGGGCTTCTCGGCCGCGGCGATGTCGCGCTCGAGCATCTGGTGTCGGCCGTCGACGGGCTCGCATCGATCGCGGCGACGGCCGGTCCGGCCGCGGCCCATGCCCGGCGGCTACTCGAGGACGCCCGGTTGCCGGCCGGGTCGCAGGCGCGCCTCGCGGAGATCGTGACGGACCTGGAGCCGGACGACGAAGCCGCGCTCGACCACCTGCGCAGCCTGCTCGACGACCCCGCCACAGCCCGGACGGCGGGGCTCGCGCTGGCCGCCGCGGAGCACCACCGGCTGGCCGGCACCCCGATCGGAACAGCCGCGGCGATCATCGCCGGCGCCGGGGAACGCGGGCTGGTCGTCGCCGCAGAGGCCCTGGCCCGAGTGGACGAGGAACACGTGGGTGCAGCCGTCGCGGTGCTGGGCGACGCCGCCCGATGCGGATCCTGGCCCGAACGGTGGGCGGCCGTCACGGCGCTGACCGGGCTGCGACTCGGGCGAGCGGCCGCCGTCGAGGCACTCCTGCGCATGCTTGACGATCCGGGCCTCACGGTTTCGGACCAATGCCGCATCGCCGGGCGGCTGGCTATCCTCGGTCCGGGCGGAAGGGACCTAGGCGCCGCCCGAATGGTCCAGCTGCTCGGCGAGCGGCGGTTGAGCGCACGATCCAAGCGAGCGGTCGCGGCGACATTGGCCCGGTTCGGGCCCGTGTATCGAGACATCGCAGCCAACCACCTGCAAGCTGCCGACGAGCCGGTCGCGGCGGCGGCCGAGCTGGCGCGGCTCAGTCCGGCGTACCGGCGCCGGGCGGTACAACGCCTGCACGCGGAACTCGGCGGAGCGAAGGCGCTGCAGGCCGCAGCGACACTGGCGGTGGTCTCGCCCGCCGACCGCCCAACGGCGGCCGAGCTGCTGCTGGCCGCCGCCCACCGGAATGGGCCGAGCGGAGTATGGGCCGCGGCCGAGTTATTGCAGCACCGCCATCCCGGCTGGTCAGAGGCGGCGAACCGGCTACGCCAGGTCGAGGACGGCAATCCCGCCTACGTGCGGCGGCAGGCGGCCGAGGCGCTGCTGATGGCCGGACGCCGGGCCGAACAGGACGCACTCGAAACGCTCACAGTATTGAGCGGCGACTCGGCAGTACCACACCATGACCGGCTGGAAGCGGCTCTGACGCTCATGCGCCGGGCCGACGATGCCGGCCCCGCGATCCAGGTCCTCCAGACGCTGGCGAGCGGCGTCGACGTCCCGCCGACAGTGCGACGGCGGGCCGCCGCCGCACTGCCGACCCGCGCCCCGGCGCGACTGGACGCCGCCGCAGCCATCCTGCGCGAGCTTGCCGGTGACCCGGCAATCGTGGCGGAGGTGCGGGCCCACGCCGCGGCCGATCTCGCGCGGCTCGGTCCCGCCTTCCGGGACGAGGGAATCGCCCGGCTGGACCGGCAAGGCGACAGCGCCGCCGCCCGGCACCTGGCGACCCTGGGCGCACGGGGCCTCGAGCGGGCGCTGACGATGGCCGGCGCCGTTCGGATCAACCGCCTGCCTGGCGACGGCTGAGAAGCCTGCCCGGGTGCGGCGTGTACGTGGTGATCGGCCGGCCCTACGCGGGCAGGGGCGCGTCGCGGTTCGTCATGGCGTCCTGGGCGGCCGGGTGGCGGGCACCGACGATCCGGATCTGGTCGGCGGCGGCGCGCAGGGCGGCCAGCTGCTCGGCGGTGAGCTCCACCGCGGCGGCGGCCGTGTTCTCCTCCATGCGGGCCGTGTTCATCGTGCCGGGAATGGGCACGATCCACGGCTGCTGGTTGAGCAGCCAGGCGAGGGCGAGCTGGGCCGGGGTGGCGCCGGCGTCGGCCGCGATCCGGCCTGAGCAGCTCGACCAGGGCCAGGTTGGCCTCGAAGGCCTCGCCCTGGAAGCGCGCGGTCTAGCCGCGGAAGTCGGTGTCGCCGAACGTCGTGGTGGCGTCGATGGTGCCGGTGAGGAAGCCCTTGCCGAGGGGACTGTAGGGGACGAGGCCGATACCGAGCTCGGCGAGGACGGGGATGGTGTCCTGTTCGCGCTCGCGCCACCACATCGAGTACTCGCTCTGCACCGCCGCCACCGGCTGTACCGCATGGGCCCGGCGGATGGTGGCCGCGGCCGCCTCGGACAGGTCGAAGTGCCGGACCTTGCCGGCCGTGATCAGGTCCTGGACGGTCCGGCGACGTCCTCGATCGGCACCTGCGGGTCGACGTGGTGCTGGTAGTACAGGTCGATGTGGTTGGTGCGCAGCCGGCGCAGGGACTGCTCGACCGCCCGCCGGATGCTCTCGGGGCGGCTGCACAGCCCGCCGGGCTCGACGCCGTTCTCGGCGAACGCGAACCCAAACTTGGTGGCGATCCGCACCTCGTCCCGGATCGGCTCCAGGGCTTCGCCGACGATGCCCTCGTTGGCGAACGGCCCGTAGACCTCGGCGGTGTCGAAGAACGTGACGCCGAGCTCGGCGGCCCGGCGGATGAGGGCGATCGCGTCGGCCCGGGCGGGCCCGCCGGTCTTGCCGCAGGCGCCGGTGAGGCTCATGCAGCCCTACCCGACCGCCGGAACGGCCAGGTCGGTGCCGAGGGTGCGCTGCTGCATGGGGTTCCTTCCGAGATGTGCAGGTCCACGCCCTCGACCGTACGGCGCCGCCCCGGCCGCTGGGAGGGCCTGGCATTACCTGGCAACCCCGGCCCCCACGCCGCAGTCGTAGCTTGTTGTGCGGATTGCGGGCGGTCAGCTGCCCTGGGCGTCGGGCACGTCGACCTCGACGGCCAGGATCTGGCCGCTGCCCGGGGCGACCATCTCCGCCGCGGTCATGCCCTGCCAGGTGGCGGCGGCGATGAACAGGGTGGTGCCGCCCAGGGCGCAGGCGAAGGCGCCGCGGTCCAGCGGCACGGTCCGCAGCACGGCCCCGCCCTCGGCGACGCGGACGCAGTGGCGGTGGGGGACGTCGGCGTACCAGACGGCGCCCTCGGCGTCGATGCAGATGCCGTCGGGCACGTCGTGGCCGAGGTCGGCCCAGACGCGCCGGTTCGTCAGCGCGCCGTCGGTGGCGATGTCGAAGGCGAGGAGGTGGTGGCGGTAGGAGTCGGCGACGATCAGGGTGCGGTCGTCGGGGGTGACCGCCATGCCGTTGGGGAAGGCGATGTCGTCGGCGGCTGGCAGTACCGAACCATCGGCTTTGGCTTGGAGAATCGAGCCCGCTGCGAACGGCTCGCCGGCCATCGGGTCGAAGCCGGCCCCGTTGACGTAGATGTTGCCGCGGCCGTCGGCGGCGATGTCGTTCCAGCCGGGGCGGCCCAGGTCGGCGTGGGGGGTCAGGGTGCCGTCGGGCTCCCGGCGCAGCAGCCGGCCGCGGGGCGAGTCGACGATGACCAGCCGGCCGCCCGGCACCCAGGCGATGCACAGCGGCAGCGAGTCGACCCGGGCGATCACCTCGGCGGCGCCGTCCGGGGTCACGGTGAAGACCTCGCCGGCGGACCAGTCCGAGCAGTACAGCCGGCCGTCGTGCCAGCGGGGCGATTCCAGCAGGCCGCGGCCGTCGACGAGGATGCGCATGTCATCAACCATCACACCCGGTACACGAACGGCGGGGCCCCGGAATCGACACGCCCGGGTAGATTTCCGAGGTGGGAGAAATCGTCTGGATCGGCCGCTACCCGGTGAAATCGCTGTGCGGCGAGGAGCTCACGCACGCCCGGCTGGAGCCGGCGGGCCTGGCGGGCGACCGCCGCTACGCGCTCGTCGACGCCGAGTCGGGCCTGGTGGCCAGCGCGAAGAACCCGCGCAAGTGGCGGCGCCTGCTCACGATGACGGCGCGGCACGGCCCGGACGGCACCGTCGTGATCACCGGGCCGGACGGCGGGACCGTGGCCACCGACGACGAGCTGTCGCGGATCGCCGGGCGCGCCGTGCGGCTGACCGCGGCCCGGACCGGCGACGCGGCCATGGAGCGGCTGACGCCCGCGACCGAGCCCGGGGCCGGCGCGATGACGATGAGCCGGCTGCCCGACGGGGAGACGTTCGTCGACTTCGCGGCCGTCCACATCGTCACCACGGCGACCCTCGAGGCGCTGGGCCGCGCGGACGCCCGCCGGTTCCGGCCCAACCTGGTGGTGCGGATGGCCGCCGCCGAGCCGTTCGCCGAGAACACCTGGAGCGGCCGGACGCTGACGATCGGTGACGGCGCGGCGATCCACGTGCTCCACCCGACACCGCGCTGCTCGGTGCCGACCCTCGCCCACGGTGCCGGCCTGCCGGACGACCCGGCGGTCCTGCGGGCCGCGGCCCGGGCCAACCGCATCCCGCTGTGGGATCAGGGCCCGTTCACCTGCGTCGGCGCGTACGCCGCGGTCGCGCGGCCCGGCCCCCTCCGCGTCGGCGACCGGATCACCGTTTGACAGGACGCATGGATAACGGTTAGCTATGCGGCGTGCAGGACGTGGTGCTCGCGCTGCTGGCCAAAGAGCCGGCGCACGGCTACGAGCTGCGCAAACGCATCCAGGCCGCGCTCGGTCCGGTCGGCGAGGCGATGAACGCCGGCCAGATCTACGTGACGCTGACCCGGCTGGCCAAGGCCGGCCTGGTCGCCCTGGAGCCCGGAATACCCGACAAACCCGAGCGCCGGGTGTACCACCTGACGCCCGACGGCCAGCAGCGGGTCACCGAATGGCTCACGGAGGTGAGCTGGCCCCGCCCGGACCTGACGGAGTTCCACCTGAAGCTGGTCACGGCCGCGGCGGCCCGGCTGGCCGACCCCCTGGACCTGGTCGCGACCCAGCGCCGCGAGGTGCTCGGCCGGCTGCGCGACGCCCAGCGGGCCGCGCTCGGCCGCGACCTTGACCCGGTGGCCGGCCTGCTCGTCGAGGGCGTCGTGCTGCGGCTGCGGGCCGACCTGGCGTGGCTGGAGGAGTGCGAGCGAGTGTGGGCGCGGACATGACGGCGGTGCTGCGGACGCGGCGGCTCACCAAGCGCTACGGCCGCGGTGCCGGGCAGGTGCTGGCGGTGGACGAGGTCGAGCTGGCAGTACCACCGGGGCAGGCATTGGCCATCACCGGACCCAGCGGCTGCGGCAAGTCCACGCTGCTGCACCTGCTCGGCGGCCTGCAGGAGCCCGACGACGGCGAGGTCTGGCTGGCCGGGCAGCGCATCGACACGATGAGCGAGCGGGCCCTGGCCCGGCTGCGGCGCGACCGCGTCGGGTTCGTCTTCCAGGCCTTCCACCTCATGGACGAGCTCACCGCGGTGGAGAACGTCGAGCTGGCGGCGCTGCTGGCGGGCCGCTCACCGGGGCGGGCCCGGCGCCGGTCCATGGAGCTGCTCGACCGGGTGGGGCTGGCCGGCCGGGCCCGGCACCTGCCGTCGGCGCTGTCCGGCGGGCAGCGGCAGCGGGTCGCCATCGCCCGGGCCCTCGCCAACGAGCCCCTCGTCGTGCTGGCCGACGAGCCGACCGGCAACCTCGACAGCGAGTCCACAGTGGACGTGCTGCGGCTGTTCGAGGAGCTGCGCACGGCCGGGCAGACGCTCGTCGTGGTCACGCACGACATGCGCATCGCGGCCGTCGCCGACCGGATGATCTCGATGCGCGACGGCGTCCTCGGCGCCGGCGCCCAGTTCGCCGGCACCGTCTATGATGGGCGCCGCTGACCGTGCGCGGACGTCTCCTGCTCCTCGGCCGGCTGCTCGTGCGCGACCTGCGCCGCACCTGGATCGAGACCATCCTCCTCGTCGTGGCCATCGGCGCCGCGACCGCCACGCTCACCCTCGGCTCCGCGCTCAACGCCGTCGCCGCCTCGTCGTACCAGCAGACCCGGGCCGCGACCGGCGGCCCCGACGCCACCGCCGAGCCGCTCGGCACCGGCGACGCCGTGCTGCCCGACCTGGAGCGGGTGGCGAACAACCCGGACACCATCGCCCACAGTGGACCGTTCCCGATCCGGTACACGACCATGACCGCGGCCGGCCGGACCGTCCGCACCGTCGTGGAGGGCCGCGACCGGCCACCGGCCACAGTGGACCAGCCGCTGATCCTGGACGGTTCGTGGATCGGCCCCGGCGCCGCCGTCGTCGAGCACGGCTTCGCCGTGGCCCTGGGCCTGCACGTCGGCGACACCGTCACGGTCGAGGGCACGAGCTTCCGGGTCGCCGGCACCGCGATCACCGCGTCCCGCTCGGCGTACCCGTCGGCCGGCTGGCGCGTCCCCGGCCAGGGCGTGGCGACCGAGAGCGCCGGCCTGATCTGGGTCGAGCGGGCCGCCGTCACCAACCCGCAGACGTACTCGCTGAAGGTCCGCATCGCCGACCCCGAGGACTCCCGCGCCTACACCCACCAGTGGGGCCCGGGCCTGAACATGCTGCGCTGGCAGAACTTCGAGGAGCGCTACCGGCAGCAGAACCGCGACGCCCAGCTCACCCTGAAGATCGGCGGCTGGATGCTCAACGTGCTGTCCATCGCCGGCGTCCTGGGCATCGTCGCCGGCCGCATCATCGGGCGCCGCCGGCGGGTCGGCGTGCTCAAGGCCCTCGGCGCCGGCCCGGCCCTGATCGCGCTCGTGCACCTGACCGAATACCTGGTCATCGCGTTGACCGCGGCCGCCGCCGGGCTGGTCGCGGGCTGGTTCGCGGCACCGGCCCTGTTCAGGCCCAATGCCGGTCTCATCGGTACTGCCAGCGCCGCGCCACCGACCGCCCAGGCCCTCGCCGCCGCCGTCGCCCTGGCCGTGGCGATCGCCGCCGCCGCGACCGTCGTGCCCGTGCTACGCGCCACCACCACGAGCACCGCACACGCCCTGGCCGACGCGGCCGCCCCGCCCCGCCGCCGCCGCTGGCGCGTGGCCCTGTCCCGCCGCCTCCCGGCCGCCCTGCTCATCGGCGTGCGCATCAACGCCCGCCGCCCCCGCCGGGCCCGCCTGGTCACGGTGAACGCCTTCGTGACCATGTTCGCCCTGTCGGCCGTGCTGATGCTGCTCGCGCAGTCCGGCACCCACCGCGTCGACCTGGGCGCCGGCACCGAGCTGCCGGACGTCCGCGGCGCCGCGACCGTGCGCGCCGGCTTCCTGGTGGCCGCCGTCATCTGCGCCCTGGCCCTGTTCAACACGATCGTGAGCACGTGGAGCGCGGTCCTCGACGCCCGCCACCCCCTGGCCGTGGCCCGGACCCTCGGCGCCACCCCGCTGCAGGCCGGCGCGGGCCTCGCGATCGCCCAGGTGCTCCCCGCCCTCCCCGGCGTGCTCGCGGGCGTGCCGGCCGGCATCGGGCTGTACAAGTTCTTCGACGCGTCGGGGACGCACCGGTACGCCACGGTGACCGAGCTGCTGATGACAGCCCTCGCGGTCATCCTGGCGATCGTCGCCCTGACCGCGGTGCCGGCCCTGCTCGCCGCCCGCCGCCCGGTCGCCGACACCCTGGAGTCCACCCCGGCGTAGCCTTCACTTCCGGACCCGTAACTGGCGAGCGGCTCACTCCGGGGAAAGTCCGGAATTGGACCGAGGCCGGACAGCGTTTGCGGGCGTCGATACCTTGACCGCCATGAACCTCCGCCCTGGTATCACCGTCACTGCCAGCATCGTCGCCGGCCTCCTGGTGCTGACCGCCTGCGGCGGTTCACCGGCGCCCGCGCAGTCCGGTGACGCCACGACGACGGCGGCCCCGCCGGCGCCCCCGGCCACCACGCCGGCGGCTGCGGGCGGCGCGATCAACGATGCGTGCATCCTCGTGAGCCTGAGCGAGGCGGCGTCCGCCAGTGGTGTGAGTGGCCTGTCGCAGCAGGAGCGTTCGGCCGCCTTCTGCAGCTATCAGAAGGGCACGCAGGCGGTCGACGTCAGCGTGGCGCGGGCCCCCTACACGAAGGCCTCGCTCGACGCGGCCAAGGCCGGCCTGGACTCCCCGGCGACCGACCTGCCGGGCGTCGGTGACGCGGCGTTCGTGGCGAAAGAGCAGGCGGGCGTCGGCTTCGGCGACACCTGGGCGCGCGGCTACTACATCGAGATCCGGGTGACGTCGACGGCGAAGGACCCGGTGGCGGCGGCTGGTGCGCTGCTCAAGACCGCGGTCGGCCACATCCCGAACTCCTGAGCGGTCGCGTCAAGACGGCACGAATCGGGGAATCGCACCGGGGCTACGGTCCATAGTGTGGCGGTATCGACAAGGAGGCCTGCCATGACGGACTACGACTTCACCTCGGACCACCTGGACGACCCGTACCAGGCGCACACCTTCGAGACGCACCCTGGCGTCAGCGACCACATCGACGCGCAGTACACGCCGCACCACTACGGCCCTGAGGTCCACGAGCAGGACATCAACCACGACGGGCGCGTCGACGTGGTGAGCGCCGACACGGACGGCGACGGCAAGGACGACGCCTGGCAGTACGATCTCGACAATGACGGCAAGATGGACATGACGGGGTACGACACCAACCACGACGGTTCCATCGACCAGAAGGAGTACGACCACAACGAGGACGGCCGCATCGACGAGGTGCGCCTCGACGCCGACCATGACGGTCACCCGGAGCTGCGCCAGACGGACACGAACAACGACGGCCGCCTCGACACGATGGACCGCGACAGCAACGACGACGGCCAGTACGACCAGCACGATCGGATCGACACCGCCAAGACCATGCCGCACTGGGGCCCGAACGCCACCTACGGCAGCGTCTGATCCGCCGGTCCGGGGCCGGCCGGCGGCGACACGGCCGGTCCGTTGCGGCGGGCCGCGCCGTACCCTGGCCGACGTGGCCGAGATCCGCCCCGCCGGCAGCAGCTTCGTCTCCGGCGACTTCACCCCGGGCTCCGACCCGTCGGTGCCGCGCGTGGCACTGCAGGTGAACGCCGCGACCCTGACGTGGCCGGACGCGCGCCTCGACGTGACCCCGCACGGCGCCGCCGAGTGCTCCATCGCGCTGCGCGAGGGCGGCCGGTGGCACGACCTCATGGCCGCCGACGACCCGCGGCCGCACTGGACGACGATCGCCACCATCGCCGGCGTCGTGCCGCGGGGCGCGCTCCTGCCCCGCGCCGCGGCCTGGAGATCGCCCCGCACCGCGGTGGCCGGCGGCCCGGCCGCCCTGCGGGCCGCGCACGCCTGGCGCCCCGTCCCGGCCTGGGTCTCCGACCGCGACGCCTTCCTGGTCCGCGACGTCGCCGAAGCGCTCCTGGACCACGCCGGCGCCGAGCTCATGCGGATCGTGAGCCACGAGGACACCCCCGGCGCCGTGCCACCCGGAGTCCGCCGCCTGGCCTACCTGACGGGCGTGCACGACGGAACCATGAGCAGCGGCTTCACCGACTCACCGCCGGACTGGTGGCCCAGAGCCGCCGACGCGTGGGCCGACCTCGGCCGGCCCGACGTGGCCGCGCTGCTGCGCCGCCTCGACCCTGACGCACCCGGCTGCGGCATCACCGCCGGCATGGACAGCGAATACCTGCACCTGACCTTCACCGGTGAGTGGCACGGCGACGACGCCCTGCGCACCGCCCTGCGCCACCGGGTCGGGCGGCCCCCGCACGACTACGGCGTGGACGACCCGCCACCCCTGCCGGCCGCCGCCTACGAAGACCTCCTGCCCACCGGCACCGCCGCCTTCATACGCGAACTGGCCGCCCTCGCCGCCCCCTGACGCCGCCTCCGCCGGCAGGAGTAGCCGTTCGTGCGCCGCGAGCCTTGTCGTCACCTTGCTCGCCTGGTGGTTCCCGCAGGCGCCGGGCACCGGCAACGCGGGCGGCGGGCCGGCCGGGCCGGTCGCCACGAGCGTGCCCACGAGCACGGCCGGGAGCAGCGCCGTGGCCGCGGCCCCGACGGTGCTGGCATCGATGAGCTGCAGGACCTCCAAGGAGTTGCCGTTCACGGCCACCGTCACGGTCAACAAGCACGCCTGCGAGGGTTCGACCGGGTATCACGTGGCGCCGCCGAGCAGCTGGCCGCCCTGCTCGCCGCCGCCGACCAGATCCGGATCGTCGGCGCCCGCTACCCGGCCGCCCAGGACGCCATGACCAACCGCGACGCGCCCCTGCCCGCGGCGAGTCAGCCGCAGTGGCCTACGAGGTCGGCGCGGGCGTAGCGGGCGGCGCGCTGGAGTTCCAGCTCCGCGCCGGCGTAGATGCAGATCCTGGACGAGTTGCCGAGTGTCGTCACGGCGCCCGCGTAGGACCAGTAGGGCCCGGAGTCCAGGTTGCGGCCCTGGACGGCCTCCTCGTTGGTGGCGCACGACTGCGGCGTGGTGGCGTCCGGTTCGGGGCAGCGGAAGATCCAGACCGTGAACTGCTGCTGTTTGCTCGTGTCGAACTTGGTGGCCTTGGCACAGTTTCGCTGGGTGGAGGCGTTGTAGTAGACCCACAGTGTGCCGTAGCTGGTGGAGCCCTCCTTGATCGGCTTGCTGTCGATCAGCGTGCCGGTGCACGAGGCGGGCAGGGCCGCCGCGGCGGCGGAAGGGGCGGACGCGAGGGCGATGCCGGAGGCGGCGAGCGCCAGTGCGGTGGGGGCGGCCATCCGGGCGACACGCGGACGGCGGGCCGGCGCGGACGGGCGGGCGGAGCTGTGCATGAGGTCCTCCAGCGAAGGGTTGAGACCGGACGCTGGCGATGCTAGGTCGGCCGGTGCGGACGCCGGGAGCGTTGAACGACCCCCAGGAGGCCCTCGACCGTCTGCGGGCCCGGCGACCTTGTATCGGCGCAGGCCCTACGCGGCCGGCGGCAGGTCGTCGAGGCTCAGCCGGTACCACGTCGCTTCGGTGAAGACGTGCAGGTGCGGCCCTCGGCCCACCATGGTGGTCCGATCCGGGAGGGGGCGGCCGCCGGGCAGCACCAGCTGCGCTTCACCGGTCGGTTCGAACCGGTCTTCGGCGAGGCGGCCCACCACCACGCGATCCCGCCCCTCGGCGTAGCCGCCGATCAGGGCGCACGTGTCGCCGCCGGCGATCAGGGCTGTCGCGCCGGCGACGGGGTTGCGCCAGCCGGTGACCGCGGTGGCGGACATCCGCACGATCGGAAAGGCGTTGTAGTAGCAGGACCAGGCCGTTTCTCCCTCGGCGTTGAGGGCGTAGCAGTCGTCGACCGGGCCGAGACCCGTGTCGAAGGGGTACATCCATTCCGGCTCGAGGTCGGCGGTGTAGCGGACGATGCCGTGGTGGCTGACGGGGTCGCCGCCGTAGACGCCCTCGTCGAAGTAGCCGATCCACACCCGCCCCTCCGGGGTGGTCAGCATGTGTTCGATGCCGTCGCCGACGCTTCCCCGGCGCGACGGCCGGCCGTCGGCGTCGAAGATCGTGGCGGTGCCGCCCCGGGCCGCCACCGCCAGTATCCGGCCGCCGGGCAGCGGCTGGACGTGACAGCCGGGGACATCCAGGCCGGCGAGGGCGGTGACGGTTGTGGTGCCGGCGGACTGCACGGCCACGCGGGCGGTCACCGGGCGGCTCGCGCCGGACCCGGCCGGCCCGGAGGGCGTGAGCAGCGACTGCCGCGCGTCAGGGGCGGCCCAGAGGGTGATCGCCTCCCCGGACGGGCCGACCGACGCCGTCACCAGTTCGTCGCCGGCCGCCGGGGGCGTCAGGTGGGCATGTGCGCGCAATGGGACCGGCGCCTGACCGCCGCGCTTCGCCGTGGAGATCGCCATGGCCGAACGATAGGTGCCGGCCGGCCGAGACCGGAACCGGCACGGTCCACAGGCGCCGGAAATCGACCCTCAACCATCCGCGGCGCGGGTGACGTTCTGGATGGTGTGGACGAGGAGCGGTACCCCGGCTTCAGGGAGTTCGTGGCGGCTCGCGGCGCGGCGCTGTCGCGGGCGGCCTTTCTGCTGACCGGGGACCATCACGCCGCCGAGGACCTGGTGCAGTCGGCGCTGGCCCGGGTGTTGCGGCATTGGCGGCGGGTCGCGGACGGGGACCCGGAGGCGTATGTCCGGCGGGTCATGTACAACCTGCAGGCGTCCTGGTGGCGCCGGCGGCGGGTGCCCGAGCAGCCGACCGCGGCGCCGCCGGAGCGGGCCGGGGCCGACCCCTACGCGGCGGCGGCCCTGCGGCTGAGCCTGGACAAGGCGCTCGCGCTGGTGTCGCCGAAGCAGCGGGCGGTACTGGTGCTGCGGTTCTATGAGGATCTCACCGAGGCCCAGGCGGCCGAGCTGCTCGGCTGCTCCGTCGGGACGGTGAAGCGGCACGCGCACGTGGGTCTGGCCCGGCTGCGGGCGGTGGCGCCGCATCTCGTCGACGATGTCCGGATCACGGGAGGCCTGCGATGACGGCCCGGCTGCGCGAGGCGATGCGGGAGCAGGCCGACAAGGCCGAGATCTATCAGGTGTACAGCGGTGCGCTCCGTCGGGCCCGCCGAGCCCGCCGGCGCCGGCTCACCGCCGCCGCGCTCGCGGTCGCCGTGCTGGCCACGGCCGGTCTGGTGCTGCCGGTGTGGCTGGGCCGCACCGCACCGCTCCCGGCCGACCCGGCCCCGGCGAGCACGGAGCCCAGCCTGCCGGCCCGGATCGGGGCGCCGCCGGTGGGCACGGACCGCCCGCACGGCCCGGCCAGTGTCGCCTTCGGGTCGGACACCTGGTGGGGCGGCACGAGCGCGGAGGTCACCGCGGTCGTCGGCGCCGGCCGCGACGACTACGGCGTCGTCGCGAACCACGCCGCCCTGTACGCGGGCGAGCAGGCCCTGCTCTCCCCCGACGGCGCCCGCCTGGCCGGCGAGGGCCGGATCACCGACCTGCGCACCGGCGCCGTCACCGAGCTGCCGGACCTCGGCCCGGGAACGCGCACGCCGCAGGCCTGGTCCGCGGACGGCACCTGGCTGGCCGTGATCGCCTACCGCGTCCACGAGGGCACGAACGACTTCACCGGCGCGACGCTGCACCTGGTCGACACCGTCACGGGCGGGCACCGGCAGGTCGCCGAGCTCAACCCGCACGGCGCGGCCGACGGCTGGAACGTGGCCTTCGCCCACCACGCGACCCGCTGGGCCTACCAGTCGGCCAACGACATCGTCGTCGCCGACCTCAACGGCGACCGGCTGGCCCGGTTCACGGTGCCCGCGGGCACCCGGCTGGCCGGCAAGGGCGCGTGGACCGGCGACGACCAGGCCGTGACCCTGATCGGCCGGGACGGGTCCAACTGGCGGCTCAGCTACGCGCGCTGGCACGACGGGGCGGCCGTGACCGGTCCGGCTCTGCCCGAACTCGGCGGCCTGGCCGCGGTCCGCCTCCTGGGCTGGTCCCCGACGGGCGAGGCGGTCGTGGCCGCGCTGTACCCGAAGGCGGGTGCCCCGGTGCACGACTTCACGCTCGACCAGGACATCCTGCCCTCGGCCCACACCCGGCTGACCGCGTACCAGTACGTCGACGCGGTCCGGATCCTGGCCGTGCGCCCGGGCCCGGACAGCGGCGCCCGCGTCCTCGTCCAAGGCCCCGGGGTGTACTCCCTCGACGCCGCCGACAACGCCATCGCGGGCGGTCTCGAGCGTCCCGGCGACCCGCCCCCGGCACCGAAGCCGGTCTCGGACACCACGGTGACCGTCGTGCGCGGCGCGGTCGTGCTCCTGGCCGCGTTCGCCGTCTTCGCCGCGATCCAGCTGCGCCGCCGTCGTCAGCTCAGGCGGTACACCCGGAAGTAGTCGAACCGGGCGGTCGCCTGCGGATCGTTGCCGCCGTGGGCGATCAGGCCGATGCGGGGGGCCGGGCCGGGCGGGAAGGTCCAGGTGCCGCCCCAGTTCCAGTGCACGCCGTCGCGGCTCCAGCCGGCGCGGAAGTGGTGCTCGCCGCGGACGGTGGTGTGGGCCAGGCGCAGCCAGGTCGTCCCGGCCGGCGGCCCCTCGACCATGCCGCCGTAGGAGAGGGCGCCCGCGTAGGGCAGCTCGCGGCCGAACTCGATCTGGCGGGTGTTCCAGATGGCGACGTGGCTCAGGCGGGCGAAGTCGTCGTCGCTGCGGTACGCGATGAGGCCGGCCTGCTGGTAGTTGCGCACGGTGTCGACGCCGAGGTCGATGGTCAGCTTCGTCTCGACGATGTAGTCGCCGCCCGGGGTCGCGCGGCGCAGGAGTACACCCGCGTCGTTCGCCGTCCCGGTGAGGTCGGCGGCCTCGGTCGGCCACTGCAGGGCGCCCGTGGTGACGGTGGCCGCAGCGTCCGGGCGGACCCAGGTCCACCCGCTGTCCGGGCCGGCGCCGTCGAACTCGTCGGAGGCCGCGCGGTCCAGCCGGCCGGGGCGAGGGGCCGGGGCGGTCCGGACCGCCGGCCAGCCGCCGGGCCACTCGAGGCGGTCGATGAGCATGGGCCGGCGGTTGATGCCGTAGGGCTCGTTCACGTAGGGCTGGTTGCGGTCGATGGCGTGGTACACGAGCCAGTCCTGGCCGCGGCCGTCGGTGACGACCGCGTTGTGGCCGGTGCCGACCCAGCGGTCGCCGTCGGGCTGGATCACCGGGGTGCCGCCGGCGCGGGAGTCGAGCAGTGACACGCCGTCGCGGTCCACGAACGGGCCGGTGGGGGTGCGGGAGCGGCCGGCGAAGACGCTGTAGCCGGTCGTCGGGCCGGCGCAGCAGTTCGCGGCCGAGCCGAAGAGGTAGTACCAGCCGTCGCGGCGCACGACGTAGGCGCCCTCGTAGCGGTTGTCGATCGCGACCTGCGTGGCGGCGCCGGTGACGGTGAGGCCGTCGGCGGCGAGCGGGGCGGTGAAGATGCCGCCGAAATACGAGCCGTAGTAGAGCCACAGTCGCCCGTTGGCGTCGCTGAGCAGGGCCGGGTCGAACGTCCACAGGAAGCCGCCGCCGGGCGCGGGGCGGGGCGCGACGACCGGCCGGCCGCTGTCGGTCCACGGGCCGAGCGGCGTCGGCGCGGTCGCGACGCCGATGGCGGAGTCGTCGCCGGCATTGAGGGTGGTGTCGGTGACCGTGTAGTAGAGGACGTAGCGGTCGCCGACGCGGCGGATGTCCGGGGCCCAGAGGCCGGCGCCGGGCTCGGCCCAGGCCGGCCGGGCGGTGAACGCGTCGCCGGCGTAGGCCCAGTGGAACAGGTCGGTGGAGCGCAGGATCGGGATCAGGTGCGGGGTGGTCTCGCCGGCCTTGAGCGGGTCGCTGGTGCCGAACGCGTACCAGACACCGTCGGCGCCGCGGATGACGGACGGGTCGGCGAACGTGTCCGCGGCGGGGGCGGACACCGGGTTGGCGGAGGCGGCCGGGTGCGCGGCGGCACTGCTCGGCACGAGGACGGCGCCGAGGAGCAGCGCGATCAAGCCCAGGATGCGCATGCCTCACTTTTACAACGTTGTATTCATCGTTGTAAAGAGCGGGTGTTGTACCGTCCGGAGGTGATCTCCGGCTTACGCGCCCTGCTCCCGGGCGGGCTCCTGCTCCTGCTGGCGGCCTGCGGCGGCCCGGACCGCGGCGGAGCCGCCG
>JADMIO011011126.1_pt1 | contig 37945 bp, 28 predicted proteins | sample 8958161 | NCBI WGS metagenome assembly JADMIO01 (sample SAMN16585339, study PRJNA669376) | soil metagenome | isolation source: Crop rotation soil | place: USA: Cullars Rotation, Alabama | collected 2011 | reverse complement strand
GCCGCGACTTCAAGTCACGTGAATTCCAAGCTTCGGATCCCACTGTGCTGGAAAGAGAGTTTGTTAAGGATGTAAAATCTGCCGCGCGACCGCTCGATTAGCAGAATGCTGGTGCTATAATCGCAAGAATGAGGCTCCCAAAGCGCAAGCCGTCTTTAATGCTCGTGCTGGTCACGGCGCTGATAGCGTTGCTGCCGTTGCTCGGCTTTCTACAATTTCGCTGGCTCGGCGAAGTCAGCCGGGCAGAGCGCGAACGCATGCAGGCAAGCCTCAAAACGGCTGTGTCGAATTTCAGCCAGGACTTTGACCGCGAGTTGACGCGCGCTTACATGAGCTTTCAGATGAGCGCGAATACCCTGCGAGATAAGGCGTGGCAGGAATACGCGAACAGGTATGACGATTGGCTTCGTACAGCGCCTTACCCGCAGCTCGTCACCGGCGTATTTCTCATAGAGCCCGACGAAGATCGCTCGCCTCGCCTGCTGCGTTTCAACCGACCGGCCACGCGCTTCGAGCCAGCCGGATGGCCTTCCGAGCTGGCCGCTTTGCGGCAGTGCGCGGAGCAGGACTTTAAAGGCGGGCGCGACGAAACGAAGGCGCTGGTTGAGCGGGCGGTTGATTCTCTTTCGGATGATGCGCCGGGGGTCGTGATACCGATTCCCGACATGAAGCTTCTGGAGAAACGCGACCTCCCCGGTACTATCTCTTTTGCCGGTTACGTCCTCGTCACGTTCGATATTGATTTCATCAGGCAGCAACTTATCCCGACACTGGCTGCGCGCTATTTCACGAGCGGCGACGGGTTAGATTACAACCTCACGATAATCAGTCGCAGTGATCCAAAAAAAATAATCTATCAAAGCTACCAGAACTCTCCCGAAGAAATCCCCCTGCCGGGCGATGCGACCGCGAACATATTCGGCGTGCGGATCGACATGCCGACGCTGCTGGCCGAGGACGTGAATCGCGAAGCCGGGCAGGTGAGCGACGGTGAGAAGAGAGACAGGGTGTCAGTCCAGTTCTTTAATATGGAGGTCAAGAAAGAGGTCAGGAAGCAAAGCGGAACGGCAAGGCCCGCCCAGCGCGTGGCCCTGCTGACGAATGGCACGGGGCGCTGGCAGGCGATACTGAACCATCGCTCGGGCTCGCTCGATACGGCGGTGGCGAGCGCGCGGCGGCGCAACATCGCCATCAGCGGCAGCATACTGCTTGTGCTCAGTGTAAGCGTCGCGATGATCATCCTGCTGTCGCGGCGCTCGGCGGCCCTGGCACGCCAGCAGATGGAGTTTGTCGCGGGCGTGTCGCATGAGCTGAGGACGCCTCTCGCTGTGATACGGGCGGCGGGAGAGAACCTTGCCGACGGGGTCATCGCGGAGCGAGAACAGGTGAAACGATATGGTGCGCTGATCGAAAGCGAAGGCCGGAGGCTCACGGAAATGGTCGAGCAGGCGCTGGAGTTCGCGGGCATTCAACGCGGGCGAAAAACTTACGAGCTGAGACCCGTCGAAGTCGCCGCCACCATCGAGGACGCCATACGGGCCTGCGGTCCGCTCATTCGAGAGGGCGGGTTTAAGATTGAAAAAGATATTGAGCCTCGCTTGCCCCTGGTCGCCGCAGACGCGGCGGCGCTCAGTCGCTCGGTACAAAATCTCTTGAGCAACGCGATGAAGTACGGCGGTGAAGACTGCCGTATACGAATAATAGCCAGGGTAGTTGAAAGCGAGCGGGGCGCAGAAACGAGGATCACCATAGAGGATCGCGGCCTCGGTATAGCTCATTCGGAGCTGCCGCACATATTCAAGCCATTCTATAGGGGGCGCGATATCACAGCCGCACAGATACACGGCAGCGGGCTGGGCCTGAGCCTGGTCAAACACATTATCGAAGCTCACAACGGAAGAGTGACGGTCGAGAGCGCTCCGGGCAGAGGCAGCGCATTCACTCTGCACCTGCCTGCGATAGCTCAAGCCCTGGAGTCGGAAATCAGTATTCAGGAGTCGGGAGTCAGAATTCAGAATCAGGAATAAGAGCGGGGCGGGAACAGGCTACGGACACGCATTCTGCGCACAAACCACTCCGACGCCTGATTGATGACTACTTTTTTATGAGCAAGCGAATTCTGCTTGTGGAAGACGAGCCGGGGCTGGTTTTAACGCTGACCGACCGATTGGTGAGCGAAGGGTTCGCCGTCGAGACGGCTCGCGATGGCGAAGCGGGTCTCGCGCGGGCTTCCGGCGAGTCGTTCGACTTGATAATCCTCGACGTAATGCTGCCGCGCAAGAACGGCTTCGACGTGTGCAGGGACCTTCGCCAGCAGGGCGTGCAAACGCCCGTCATCATGCTCACGGCGCGTGGGCAGGTGGTTGATAAGGTCGTGGGGTTGAAGCTCGGCGCGGACGATTACGTCACAAAGCCTTTCGAGATGATGGAGCTGCTTGCGCGGATAGAAGCGCTGCTGCGCCGCGCGCCAGCGGCAGCGGCAGCGCCATCAAGCGACACTTATCAATTCGGCCCCGTCCAGGTCGATTTCCGAAAAGCGGAAGTCACTCGCGAGGGCCGCCCCTTAGAGCTTTCGGCGCGCGAGTTTCAACTGCTCAGATACTTCATAGAGCACAGGGGAAACGCCATCTCGCGTGATGAGCTGCTCAACGAAGTCTGGGGCTACAACGCCATGCCTTCGACCCGGACGGTGGACGTTCACGTCGCCTGGCTGCGCCAGAAGCTTGAGCCGAATTCGCGCCACCCTCAATACATCCTCACGGTCCACGGCCTCGGTTATAAATTCGTCGGCTGAGCGGCCATTTGACAGCCCCTTTGCGCTCGCGTATCGTTCAACGTTTGTTCTTGATATTACATACTTGACAGTGAGGAATAGATCATATGGAAATGATACCGGCACACGGCGGGAGGCTCATCAACCGCGAGCTTACGGGCATCGAGCGAGAAACGATGCTTGAGCGAGCGCCGTCCATGCAGAAGCTAGTGCTCAGGCCGCGCGAAATCTCTGACCTTGAGATGATTGCTAACGGCGCGTTCAGCCCGCTCGAAGGCTTCATGTGCGAAGACGACTACATCGCGGTCCGAGGCAACAAGCACCTGGCGGCGGGCTTGCCCTGGACTATCCCTGTCACGCTCTCGGCCACGGACGAGCTTGCCGCAGGCTTCGAGGAAGGCCAGGAGATTGCTCTTTACGCAGGCGGCGATCACCTGCTGGGCGTGCTCGACCTGCGCCAGAAATTCCGCTACGACAAACAGCGCGAAGCCGAGCGCGTGTATCTGACGACGGACGCGGCTCATCCGGGAGTGGCCGCGCTCTACGACCAGGGGGATTGGTTGCTGGGCGGCCCTGTCAGCCTGCTCAACCGCCCGCAGAACGTTCAGTTTTCCGCTTACCGCCTCGATCCGAAACAGACGCGCGACGCTTTCAAGAAGAAGGGCTGGCAGCGGGTCGTGGCTTTTCAGACACGCAACCCCATACACCGCGCGCACGAATACATCATCAAATGCGCGCTTGAGACAGTTGACGGATTATTGCTCCACCCGCTGGTCGGGGAGACCAAGTCGGATGATATACCCGCAGACGTTCGCATGAGCTGCTACGAAGCCATGCTCGAACATTACTTCCCGCGCACGCGGACGCTGCTCGCAGTAAACCCCGCCGCGATGCGTTACGCGGGGCCGCGCGAAGCAGTCTTTCACGCGATCATTCGCAAGAATTACGGCTGCACGCATTTCATAGTGGGACGCGATCACGCGGGAGTAGGCAATTACTACGGGACGTATGATGCGCACTACATATTCAACGAGTTCGACGCGGAAGCCCTGGCCATCACGCCGATGTTCTTCGATCATTCTTTCTATTGCGGGCGTTGTGACGCGATGGCGTCAAACAAGACCTGCCCGCACGATTCGTCAGAGCACGTGACGCTTTCGGGCACGAAGGTGCGCGAGATGCTTGCGAAGGGCGAGATGCCTCCGCGCGAGTTCTCGCGCCCGGAAGTCGCACGAATACTCATAGAAGCTATGACCGGCAGCCGGTAGGCGTATCGCACGGACGGGCGTATCGCGGGGCCTGGGGCCGCGCCACAGCCAGCAGTGTGGCGCGGCCTCGCCGTAAGATTTTGGCGGTTCGGGGTTGGCTTTTGTAGCGATTCGTATTAAATTTGCGACCTAAGATTAAACGGAATCATAAATTACGGAAAGACCAGGGGGCGAAGCGCGCGCGACACGGAATACGGACCCTGAATTACGTTTATTGCTACGGCTTTGACGTGTAGAGTATAATCCCGTTGCCGCTAAACGAAGCCCTTTGGGTAAGAATAGCAGTTGGAGACCCAACCTTATGATCAGGTGCAACAACTGTGGGACTAATAATATAGATGGCAGCGAGTACTGCGACGAGTGCGGCATGAAGTTGGACCTGGTCTCTCAGCCGCACATGGACCAGCGAGCCAAGCCGCCCGCGTACCAATCGCCGCCGAGCGCTGTCGATAGCAGCCCCGTGTCATCGAATACGTCTGAAGGGCCTCCCATAGCTCCGCCTTCGTTTACTACCTCGACAAGCATACCTAAACCCGCCATGCCTGCGCGCGAACAGCGCAAGCCGGATTCGCGCGGCGACGACGTGGCAGACGCGGCGCACGATAATTCAAACCGGCGTCGCAGCGTGACCGATGAGCATCCGGCGCTCAATAAGAGGCTGTCAGAGCGTGCGAGCGAGCCGTACCGCCCCGCTTCGCCTCGCCCGCCCGCCTCGCCTCAAACCTTCGCGCTCACTTCGCGGGGGCGCACCGACTCAATCGAGCCAGAGCAGCCCGGCGCTCTGGCGATGGATAACCCGCGCGTGACGGCCAGGCTTGTCATCGAGCGCGGGGGCAGAATCGGCAAAGAGTTCCCGATCAGCGGGATTGAGACGAACATAGGGCGCTGGGATGCCGACAGCGGTATCTTCCCGGACGTTGATCTCGATGAGGACGACCCGGAGGCTAAGATTTCAAGGCGACACGCGCGCATCATCAATCATAACGGGCAGTACTTCATCGAAGATTTAGGCTCGACCAACGGAACGTTTGTTAATCGCGGTCGAAGGCTTCTGCCGGGGAAACGGCACATGCTCCAGAACGGGGACGAGATAATCGTCGGTAAGACGTTCTTGAAATTTCAGGTTCTGAGATGAATAGGAATCGTTGAATTATGAACGCGGGGCCAGTTTAAAGGTCTTGTTGATTCATGATTCGCCGTTGATAGTTTTTCTGTGAATGTAGCCATAAGATGTTTTGCCCTGAATGCGGCAATAAGTTGCAGCCAGGAGAGCCCTATTGTGGAGGGTGCGGTGCCCTTCAAGACCCTGCGCCGTTTCCGCCTCCACCCGTAGTTATCGAAGCGCGCAGCGAATGCACCGAGGATCGTATGCCTGAGTCGAAGAAACCAAAGCAGGCCCCCACACACCAGCTTGAGCCAGGGACGCTCCTGCTTGACAGATACTTGATAGTTCATCGAGTCGGCGGCGGCGGCATGGGATCAGTTTATCAAGCTCGCGACAAGCGGCTCGCGGACCGCCTCTGCGCCGTCAAAGAGATGATCGAGTTGTTCGCCGACCAGAGCCAGCGCGCAAAGGCGGTAGAGGATTTCAAGCGCGAGGCGGAAGTGCTGGCGCAACTCGACCACCCTTCGATCCCCACCGTATTCGACTATTTCATAGAGGGGGGCCGCTACTACCTCGTGATGAGATGGATCGGCGGCGGCGACCTCGCCGAGCAGATGCGGCTTCGCGGCGGGATAGTGGACGAACCGACCGTCACGAAGTGGGCCATTCAGATATGCGACGTGCTCCACTACATACATTCGCAGAAGCCGTCGATAATCTACCGCGACCTCAAGCCCGCCAACCTCATGCTCGATGATAAGAACGGGCGCGTGATGCTCGTGGATTTCGGGATAGCGCGCATCGTGCGGCCAACTGAGAAGGGTGTGACCGCGATAGGGACGATGGGCTACGCGCCGCCAGAGCTTTTTGCGGGCAAGGTCGAGCCCCGGTCAGATATATACTCGCTCGGCGCGACGATCTTCCACATGATGACGGGGTCGGACCCGCAGGATAACCCGCTGTTGATTTTCGACTTCAGCAAAAACCCGCGACCCTGCCAGATCAACCCGGCCATCTCGCCTGAGATGGAGCGGATACTGATGAAGACGGTCGCGCACAAGCCCGAAGACAGGTACTTGAACGCGCTCGAATTGATGCGCGCGCTCGAAGAGCACAGCGCCCGCCTCGAATCCAGGCCGAGGACGGACGCGGCGCGGCCTTCGTCGCCCTACGCGCGCCCCGCGCCCTCGAACGAAAGGGGGCTCGTCTTATCGCCGGAGCCGCGCGATTCCAGGGCAAATCAGCCCGCGCTTCAGCCCACTCCGAGCGGCCCCACGTCGGGCGGGACTGGGCTCGATTGGGTCTTCTGCGGCCACTGCGGAGAGAAGATAGGGGCGGAGGATGTATACTGCGCCCATTGCGGGTCGCGGCAGCCGCCCCCCGGAAGCGGGGCCAGCGTGGGATTGGGCGTGAGCCCTATGGGAGCGGCACGCATCACTGCGCAGCTTTACGTCGTCGGCACAAGCGACATGGTGAAGCCGTTCACCATTGACAAGGAGAGCGTCTTGATAGGACGCACGGACCCGCACACGGGCATATTCCCTGAGATAGACCTCACAATGTACGACCCTGAGACTAAAGTGTCTCGCCGCCACGCACGGATATACAGGCAGGGGGAGCAATTTCTGATCGAAGACCTCGGCTCTGTCAACGGCACTATCGTCAATTCGATCAGTGGCGGGTCGGTTCGCCTCAATACAAAATCGCCGCGCGTACTCTCGGCTGGGGATGAAGTGAAGCTCGGCGGAACTACTTTGAAATTCACGGTGGTGTAGGGTAAGTTTAGATGTCAGATGCCGGATGCCAGTGAACAGAATCATCTTTTCACTGACACCCCGCATCTGACATCTGTATTGCCATGACGAGATTCTGTCCATACTGCGGGAAGCAACTGAGCGAGCGATCAAAATTCTGCTCTCAATGCGGTAAAGCTCCGCCGGCGCGCGAGCGACAGTCGCAGGTTGCCGTGGGCGACAGCCCCACAGGATCTGTCATATCAGACAACGATAATGCTGAGAACGGAGCGCCCGGCTCGCGGCCACATGCCGGTTATTCTACGGTGTCAGAGCAAGCGCCCGACCAGAGGACCCGCCTGCGCACGACGGTCGCAGGCCCGCGCGCGGGGAACGGGGCGGGAGTTGTAAGGGCGGGCATCGACCGCCGCTACACGGCGGCGACCCATTCGATCACGGCCCAGATGGAGAGCGCGGGGTTCGGATTGCGTTATGGGGCGTGGATGTTCGATTTTTTGATAACGCTGATCGCGATCATGTTTTTCACATTCGTCATCACAGCCGTGAGCCGCCAATCGGTTGTGGGGTCTAATCGCGACCTCATAATCGTGACAGTGTTAACGCTGCTGCTGTTCGTGGCTAATTTTGTCTTGCTGGCGGGCTCTAACGGGCAGAGCGCCGGCATGCGCATACTGGGCATATACATAGTGCGGATCGATGGCAGGCCGTTTACAATCAAGGACGCCGCGATGCGCCACCTTGTCGGCTACCCGCTTTCAACGGTAGCGTTCTTTCTTGGCTTCCTTTGGATGCTATGGGACCCGCGCCAGCAGGGCTGGCACGATAAACTTGCCGGTACGTTAGTTGTGATGTCTAAATGAACCGAGGGCGGGGGCCGGGCCGGGCGCAGGGCCTGTGAAAGATTACTCTTTCTCTGGCCGGCAGTCGGCATGCGTCGCCTCACACCCGACACCTGGTGTTACTGATGTCTACTTTCTTAGTTCGACCAAAAGATTACGAGCCGTCAACGGTCAAGCTCGACAAGATGAAGCTGACGATTGGCCGCTCGTCGCGCAATGATATCTGCATCGGCGACCCGTTCGCTTCGAGGCTCCACGCGGAGTTGCGCCGCGAAGGCGACCATGTGCTGCTCGTAGATAACGGCAGCGCGAACGGGACCTACCTTAACGGGCAGCGCGTCACGGGGGCGGTCGTCATCGAGGTCGGCGACCTGATACGGATAGGCGAGACCGAGATCGAGTATCAATTCGGTGACCAGGATATGTTGTCGGGCGCGACCGTTTATCTTTCAGGCCCGGCTGTCGCATCGCTTCCAGCCGACACGATCACTTCGCCCATCGGCACGCGCTCGACGAATGATTTGATCTCTTCGATCCAGTCGGGGGCCATCGCGAAGGACATGCGCGCGAGGTCGGGCGCACCCTCTACGGTGAAGGCGGAGGCCCCTAGCCGCGACCTCCTCAGCATAGTTTCGCAGGTGGGCATAGCCCTTCTGCCGCGCACGACTCTCGAAGACACGCTGAGGATGACTATCGACCTGGTGTTTCAGGCGATCCCCGCCGAGCGCGGGTTTCTCTTCTTGAAAGAAGGCGAGGACCTGACCTGCAAGATAGCGCGCGGGGCTCACGACGGGGCGTTGCCCACGGCCTCGCAGGTTCAAATCAGCCGCTCAATCACAAATAAGGTCATCAACGAAGGGGCCTCGGTCCTCACGAGTGACGCGATGCACGACCCGCGCTTTCAGTCACAGCACTCGGTCGTGCTCAGCCAGATTCGCTCAGTGATGGCAGTCCCGCTCGCGTCCGGCGAAGAGACTTTCGGGATGGTCTACGTGGACAACCCGTTTCACAGCCGGTTCAAAGAAGAAGACCTTAAGGTCCTGACGACTATCGCCTCGGTCGCTTCGATAAAGATCGAGCACGAGCGATTGCTCGACGAGCGACTCGAAAAGCGGAGGATGGAAGAAGAGCTGAAAGTCGCCTCCGAAATCCAGATGCGCCTTCAGCCGGTCGCGCCGCCCAAGATCGACGGCTGGGAGATGACAGGGGTCTCCTTCCCCTGCCGCGAGATCGGCGGCGATTATTACGATTTCATCAAGCGAAAGCGCGATAACCGCTTCGTCGTAGCCGTGGGCGACGTTTCAGGTAAAGGGACCGGGGCGGCGCTGCTGATGTCATCGCTTCACGCGGCGGTGCGCGCGCAATCGCAGACGCGCGCGACCATCAGCGAAGTGATGGGCGAGATCAACCAGTACATTTACGAGAATTCGCCGTCGAATAAATTCCTCACGCTGTTCTACGGCGAGCTTGACCCTGAGACTTCGATACTCACGTACTCGAACGGCGGCCATAACACGCCCATACTCGCGCGCCGCTCGGGCGAGGTGACTCGCCTCGACGTGGGCGGCCTGCCGATAGGAATGATGCAGGGCGTCTGCTATGAGGAGGCCTTTATAAAATTCGAGCCGGGCGACGTGCTCGTGATCTACAGCGATGGCATAACCGAATCGATCAACGAGCGCGATGAAGAGTTCGACGAAGACCGGCTGATCGAAGTGGTCAAAAACAACCTGAACCGCTCCGCGTCAGGCATACGCGACCGCATCGATGAAGCGCTCTCGCGTTTCGTCGGCACGACCGCGCCCGTCGATGATATGACGTTGATGATAATCAAAAGATTGCCATAGCCATCCGCCTGCGGTCAGAAGCATGTCGGGCGCGGCTGGCCCTGCACGCGGTGCGAACAAGGGGCGAACCACAAATGACATCTTCTCTTCAATCCTTTCGACTCTATTGCTCTCACGATGATGGGTTCCTATAATCCCGTAGAGAGTAGTGGGACAACTTCACGCCCTTTCTCCTCATTCTAAGCTTTAGGATCAAGATGGCGACTGCTGCCCTGACAAACACAGAGATGCGGATTATCCCACTGGCGCAGGCGGATATCGCGGGCCTTGAGGCCCTCTTCGATGAGCAATGCGACGAGTGGCGGGAGCTGCTCGGTTGGGACTACACAGTGCCGAGCCGGTTGATACGCCAGGTTGCGCGCCAGCGCGAGCTGGCGGGATTCGTAGCCGTCAGGGGCAGCGCCACGATAGGCTTCGCTTATTACGTTGTAGAGGCGAGCCGCTGCTCGGTTGGAGATATATTCGTTTCAAGAGAGGCTCGCGGCGCGGGAGCCGACCGCTTGATGGCTGCGGCCATTCTTGAAAAGCTGAACCGCCTCCCGCGCATGCGCCGCGTGGAGAGCCAGTGCGTGGGCGTGGGGAACGAAGGGGCCAACGACCTGTTCGAGGCGCAGGGCTTTGAGCGCTTCGACCGCTACTACATGATGGCTGACCTCACGAGCCTCGACCACAGCGCCTTTCAGCGTGACGAGGGCCGAAGCGGCCCCCTGCATGACATTTCGATAAGGGCCTGGGAGGAGGATGATTTCCTTCAGGCGGCGCGAATCATTCACCGCTCGTACAGGGGAAAGCACGACAGCCGCATCAACAGCCAGTACGCGACAGAGGAAGGCTGCGCTGAGCTCTTGATGATACTGACGGATCACGTATGGTGCGGCGAGTTTCTGCCTCACGTATCGCGCGTGGCAGTTAAGTCTGCGACGGACAGCCAGGCGGGCGTGCTCATCGCTTCGCGCATCGCGGCAGGCACGGGGCACATAGGGCAGATTTCAATCCACCCTGATTTTCAAGGCATAGGGCTTGGGCGGCGCATGATTTACGGAGCCCTTTCTGAATTTCACAGGCGTGGGTTCAACTCGGCCTCGCTCGCGGTGACAAGCGCGAATGCGGTCGCGCTACACCTCTACCAATCCTGCGGCTTTCGCACAGTTCACACCTTCCCTGTCTTCTATCGCGAGAAGCGGTGACTGGCGGCTGGTCACGGCGCTATGACAAGCTTCAGCGTATTTGAAACTTTGCCCGTCGAGTTACGCACCTGCACCGTCACCTCGCCCGGCGCGGCGACCATCTCTCTTGTGACAAAGCCGACCAGCTCTGTCGCGCTCGCGCTTTTAAGCTCAAGGGCCGCGTTATTGGCGAACAATCTTGCGCCCGCGTCGAAATCGGTCCCGATCACTATAAGCCTCAGCTTTTTGTGAGCTGCCCCGGCGGTGAGAGGGTTGACGACTTTGCTACGTTTCTTTTTGTAGACAAACAGTGACGCGAGATTCGGGACCTTGTCGCCGGGTGGCGGCGGCGGCGGCTCTACTTCTGTTCTCGTCACAGAGAAGGTCTGCTGATTAGAAGCCGCGCCGTTCGGGTTCCGAGCTTCGAGCGTGATGGCACGCTCATTTGCGACGGCGCTCGCGGGCAAGTCCGCGACAAGCTCAAAGATGCTTGCGCCCTGGCGCGTCACGAGCGGAGTGTTATCGCTCAGGTTGAAGATGACCGCGCCCGGTTTCAGGTGGCGACCCGTAACAGAGACAGTCAATGCCGGCGAGCCTGATTTTACGCTCGATGGGCGGAGCGGCCCGATGAAGGGCCTGGCATCGCTCCCCTCGCGGTGTATGCGATAGATGAAATGATGGTGCTCGCTGAGGTCAGCGTGAGCCACCGGGTCTATTCGCGCGACGTATATATCGCCGCTCACTGGATCAACCACCGTCTCGACCGGCCCATCGAATGGGTCTATGGGCTCGAATATCATTATGAACCCCGCGTCTCTGAGCCGGAACCCGCTGTTGGCGTCTCCTTCCAGTATGAGCCGCCGCAGGTCGCCGCCATAGTTCTCCTGGTTCGGGAGGTTCTTGTAGAGAGTAAGAAGCAGCTGGTTCTTGAATTCGCCCGCCTGAGGCCCAGTGTAGAAGGCGAGCGACGTTGGCGTGAGGTGGCGCGGGTACTGAATCAAAGGGGAGCGAACCCCTGCGCAGCCGGGTCTGTCGGCTGACGGCGTGCCTTCGCACTGCGGGAACCCATAGTTGCCGCCCGGTACTATCCAGTTGACCTCTTCGGGCGGCGCAAGGTCTTCGCCGCAGCTACCCGATTGGCACACTTCGCCTGAGCCGCCGTCGGTCGCAAACAGCGCACCGCTTTCCGGGTGAAACGCCATGCCGAACGGGTTGCGGAGCCCCGTGGCGTAGATATTGATCGCAGGGTTATCAACATTGATTCGAAGTATCGCGGCGTTCAAAGGGCCGTCAGGAGGCTCGGTCGCTCTGACGGTGCCGTTGTCGGTCGAAGACCCTTGCCCGAAATAGAGCATGCCGTCCGGGCCGAATTTGAGCCTGTCGGTCTGGTGGTCTCCCAGGCTCGGCAGGTTATCAACTACTATCGTCTGCTCGTCTGCACGGTCATCGCCGTTGAGGTCGCGGAGCCTGACTATGCGCCCCACGCCGCGAAAGACGTTGCTCGTCGCATAGAGGTCGCCCGTCGCGGTGTGGAACTCCAGGCCGAGCACCTGCGGAATACCTGTGGCGAACGTCTTCACCTCGTCCATTCGCCCGTCGTCGTTATTGTCGAGCAGTATGAAAATCTTTCCCGAAAGCGTCCCGACAAACAGCCGCCCGCGCGAATCAAACGCCATCGCGGTGGGCCCGGAATTCGGGCTTGCTGCGAACTCCGGCATATTCGTCGGGTCCGCGAACAGATTCCACTCGAAGCCCTGCGCGACGGTCGGCTGCCGAACCTGCGCGCGAGTGTGGCCGGGAAGGCCGATGGATGATAGCAAGAGCGCCGATATTACGATCACGCTCAGCGTGAATGAAGATTTTGAGCGAAGCAATACGTTACCCCCTGGTGATCGCGGAATGCGTAGTGCGGAATGCGGATTGAAATAAGCCCGGCGGATTCTCATAATAGCCATTCTCCGAAACCCGTACCTCAGATCGGATCGAAAAGCATACCTTCCCTAATCAGCGATCCGCAATCGCATTCCGCAATCCGCAATCCGCGATGCCGACTTCAATCTATGATCGGGATGCTTATTTGATTAGAGCGCGAGCCATCCGTTCGGACGACTTCAATCGTCAGCGAGCCGGGCCGCTTTATCATATTACGGCGCAAGCGCGCGACAAAGACGGGCGCACCCATCTCGGTCGTCGTGTAGGTCGTCTCCAGCTCTACGCCGTTGACAAAGATTCTCGCGGCCCTGGATTCAAGCGTCGGGACGGCGCTGTCTTCGAACACGACGACCTCGTACTTCTTTCCGTTGCTCTTTGTCGTAAGGGGTTGCAACGCCTCCCCGGAAGAGCGGCGGCGCACGATAGCTGAGGTTACCTTGAACGTCCCGGGCGGAGGCGGGGGTGTCGGATTCGCCAGGCGGTGGATTGTGCCTCCGAGCGACACGACATAAATCTCTCCGGCCTCGTCCTCGCCGAATGAGGCTATCGACAGGCTCGTATTCATCAACACGCTCGAGCTATTGTTGTCCAACAGAAATAGCTCGCCTGTGCAGAAATCGCCGTAGACGTACGAGCCCAGCGGAAGGCTCGCCTGCGTGCCACGATAAACATAGCCGCCCGTAATTGAACAACGCTGGTTCGAGTGATTGTATTCCGCGAGTGGGGCGACGAAACGGCTCTGGTTGCAAAGCCCCGGATCATTGTTCGTGCATGAGTTGCCTTCCATCACCCGCCAGCCGTAGTTGCCGCCGCGCGTGATGATATTTATCTCTTCGCGCGCGCCCTGCCCCACGTCCGCGGCGTAAAGCTCGCCCGTGACGCGGTCAAATGAGAATCGCCACGGGTTGCGAAGCCCATAAGCGTATATCTCGTCCCGCCCCGCCGTTGAGCCGGCAAATGGATTATCCGGGGGCGAAGCGTAAGGCTGCCCGCCTTCCCTGCGATCAACATCTATGCGAAGCATCTTGCCGAGCAGATCGTTGATGTTCTGGGCGCGGTTGCCCGGATCGTTCGCAGAGCCGCCGTCACCCATGCCTATGTAGAGAAATCCGTCGCGCCCGAATTCGACCATCCCGCCATTGTGATTGGCAAACGGCTGCGCGATTACCAGAAGCACTGTTTCGTCAGCGTTCGCGACGTTGGCGTTAGCCTGTGATGCCTGATATTCGGCGACGACCGTGGCCCCGTCGCTCCTGCGCGTGTAGTCAACAAAGAAACGGCGATTGGTGGCGAACTGCGGGTGAAAGGCTAACCCCAGCAAGCCCTGCTCGCTGCCGTTAGCAAGCACCTTCGACGATATATCGAGAAAGACGGAAGTGGTCGCCGAGCCCGCCTGCGCCACTTTGATGCGGCCTGGTTTCTCGACTATGAAGAGGCGATTCGTTCCGTCGTGAGCGTTTGTGATGTAGACGGGACTGGTCAGGCCGGAGAAGACCGGGACCAATTCCGTGGTTATTGCGAGCGGCGTCTGGTCCTGCGAAGACGCCGCCTTGGGACGCGAACCGGCGATTCCCGGATACGGCGAGGGGCCGAGCGCCCCAATGATTGCGATACAGCAGAGCAAAGAAATAACCCTTGTCATAATTCACCTCTTGCGGCAGTCGGTGCCTCAGTTGAATTATACTGAGAACAAGCTCAACGGATTTTCAAACGCTGGGGGAGACAATCGTTCGAGTCGTAGATGAGGATAATGCATAATGATTTTCTTTTTCGTATTCGGCACACTCCGCGAATCACAATTAAATAGTAGCCCCCGGACTCTTGAATTGTCCAACAGGGTGTTTGAAAGGCACGGGCTGAAGTTTAGACCCTGACCCAGCGAAAAAAGTTGGATAAACAAGAAGGTTGGATAAACCTGGTCGTGAGATCGGTGAGCTACGGCCTTGCCCAAAAAGTCGATACTAGTGCACTTTTAGAATGCGCCTTACTTATCCACATTGTACTCGGCAAAGAGAGATGATATAGAAATTTCTAGCCCGATGGCGAGCTTTTCCACATTCTCAATCGAGATATTCCTGATTCCCCGCTCTATATCCGCAACGTAGGTGCGATGTAGTCCCGCCCGCTCTGCAAGCCCTTCCTGAGATATGCCAAGCTCATGCCGCCGCTTTCTCACGGCAAGCCCGAATCGCTCTTTTATCTTTGGAGTGCCTTTGCGTTTGATGATCTCATTTCAGCCGATATGCAGATTATACGTCTACAGGAAATAAGTGACAATCTGGGTGTTTTGCGCTACAATCGCCCAGACATGCCAAGCAGATACTTATCCGCCATGAAGTCGGCATGTTGAAGTAGGGTTGTAGTCCTTAGATTAGGCTTTCAGTCTAAGCCAGAACAGTAAAGCAACAATCAATATCCCTAATTCAGCAGTAGAATCAGTGGGAGATTTACTTTGTTGAGTCGCTACTTTCGGCCCGCCACATTCGCCAGGATAGTCTGGTTCGCATCCAGGCGTGCCACATTCGCAGTAAGCGCCGCCAATTACGATATGCCCTCCGAAAGCCGGAAAGGACAAACAGAGCATGAGCAATGATATGGATAACAGTCTTTTCATTGATTTCTCCTTGTCCCGATTCTATCAACACTTATTAGGCGGGATAGGAAGCTATCATGAACTAGGAAACCGCATTATCAGGGATATTAAGGCCGCTCATGCTTTTCGGCAGGCTGAGCGGGTTAGAGAACTAGCGCGAATATTGGTTAACATACCGATAAAGGAATGCCAGCTTATAGGTCAGTATTACCTCGTATGGTGTCAGTGTAGAAGGTCCCAATATGATGCTGCTGCTTTAGAAAAGATTGTTGAACAGACGAAGACGTATAAAGCAAAGGCGTTAATAACAATGGCTGCTTTTGAAGTTTACAAAGGCAACATAGAGCATGCGCTTTACTTCTATACGGAAGCACTGAAAACTAATCCGACGCTATCGGATTACATAAAAGCATCAACTGGCATCGCTACCGTGAAATCAATGGAAGGCTTTCATGGGTCGGCTCTAAAAGACATTGAAAACTTGCTCACATTGCTTGGGTACGGTGAGCCGTTGAACTTTTTTGAAGTAACGAATTCCTATGCGGTCGAGCTTGGCCAAGCGGGCCGCAAGGATGAGGCTCGCAACGTTATCAAGCATGTTCTCGCGTCACCATTCGCACTTGCTTATCCAGAGTGCAAAGAAACAGGCATGGAGCTTGGTGTCATAGGATGTAAAGATACTCATTCGTATGTCTCCGTGAAGGCTCTGCCAGAGCGGGAAGTTAAAACCCAAACCAAGCCTCATAAGAAAGAGAAAGCACGTCCTAAGAACGCGACGCAGGCCGCAAGGGTTATATCTTTCCCACAGCTGAAAGAAGCCCCACAGCCACAAAAGCCGGATAGAGTAGCATCGCGGGAGTATGTTGAGCTGACTGCGAACGATAGAAGAGAACTTATTTTTGCGGCTCTCAAAAGCGGCGAAATAGCTGAGACTCATTACTATAAGCTGGCGGTTATGCTTGGGCTAATAAAGTTCGGCCCTGCTGATAAGATAATTGACTTAGAAGACGATGAGCTACTAGACGATATAGCCATCATGTGGTCAAGACAGATCGGAATAGAAGAGTTCGTCGGTTTCTTATCTGCATTACGGGACTGCGACGATGAGATTAGACAAAGGGACATTCTAAGTAGGTGGCCAAAAGATTTGTAAAAAATCTTTGAGCCAAAAGTTCTTTGACAACACTCCCGCTTTGCGAAGGGCGGTTGTGCTGCTCAATCTCAACACCCAGTTCGCAGCATGGTCCGCGTGCTCATCTATGTTCTTGAATTGCCGATTGGCCGATATGTGGCCCTTCAGTTCTCGCCACAAGTGGTCCATCGCATTCAACTCTGAACATTGCTTGGGCAGCCATACCAGCTCGATATTGAGCTTTGCTGCCAGCATTTGACTGCTTGCTGCCTCGTGACATCGCGCCCGATCAAGCAGTAGCCAGATTCTTCGTTTGCCGTATCGCCTTCTCAACAGCAGCAGGAATGCCTGGAAGTCAGCTTGTCGCATTCTTGCCCGCTTGAGAACAATGCGGTGCCCGGTTCGCGGATTGATTGTGCCAAACAGCACGCGCTTAGCGTTCTGGCCGCTGATGCGAACCACCGCCTGTTGACCACCTGCAGCCCAGCAGGCTCGCAAAGGAGGAAACAGGCGCAGGATGGTTGCATCCAAAAACAGCAGCACATCGCTAGCCTGCATCTGCTTTAACCGTCGTTTGATAGCCCCTTTTTCTGGGCCCGGTTCGGGTCTTTGGTTGCGTATACGTAGCGCGGTCGTTTCCAGCGCAGATCGGCTTCTTTCATACGTCTGCGCAACGTGCGAGCCGTCACCTGACAGTCATAGAGTTTGCTCAGATGTGTGGCTAACAGTGGCACTGTCCAGACAGTCGTGTTGTAACCGAGGCTGAGCGGGTCACGCTGCAACTCACGATGAATGCGAGTTGGCGTAATGGCTTTGGCCACAGTCGGACGGCCAGGGCGGGTCACATCCTGAAGCTCTTCGATACTATGAGAATTAAGATAGTATCTCAACCAGTCGTAGATGACCTTCTGGCTGGCACCAGTGATCTCGGCAACCTGTTTAACAGTCCGGCCCTCAGCAACAAGAAGCACAGCCTGAATGCGGCGGAAAGCACGCAAGTCTGTAGCCTCCTTGAGAGATTTCGCCAGGCGGCGGCGGTCACTGTTATTGAAGCCAATCATTGCTGGAGTTCTTGACTTGCGCATGACTCCAGCGTAATTCAAAGAGCATTTTTCCGAAAACTTTTGGCCACCTACTTAGATAGGCTGATAACCAAGATATTTCATGAGACTCAAGAGTGCGGATTAACAGAAGAATTATGGCGATTGAGAGTTGAGCGCAGGTTACCTGAGAAGTAGCCATTCTAATATTATTGATATGGGACCGAAGCAAGCTACCTGCGGCTCAAGTCAATGAAGTGCTGTGTAAAATCCCCTGCTATAACCTCTTTGTGCTGACTCAGAGCCTGAGCGAGCTTGGGGTTGAGGCAAGCTTTTGGGAAAGATTGGTCTGTCGTGCCTTCAGGCGGCGATAAACTTCTATCATCAGCATAAGCCAGAGGCCGCCCGCCAGGTACGCGCCCGCCACGTCGCTCGGCCAGTGCGCGCCCATGTAGATGCGGGAGAGGCTCACAAGTCCTATCAACAGTCCGAGCAAAACGAAAGAGGCGCGGCGCAGGCGGCCTCGCCTGAGCAGCACGTAGGCGAGAAAAAAGAGAAGGCCGAAATACTCTACGAAAAAAACAACGTGGCCTGACGGGAAGCTCTCGTGGCGGTATTGGGTTATCACGTTAACCAGCTTGTCGCTGGGCCGGGGCCGCGCGATTATATCCTTCAGCAACCTGTTTATGACCGCGCCCGAAGTTATCCCGATCAGACAGGTCATTCCCTCAAGCCGGAATCGCGCCGCGATCAGCAGCAGGCTCGTGCCGCCCACGAGCGCCGTCGGAACCCATCCGCTCCCGAGCAGCGACACCCAGATCATCAGGGTTCTGAATCCGGGCAAGTTGATGGATTGAATGTGGCGGGCGAGCGACAGGTCCCAATCGAAGTAAGCGTAACGGTAAGCGAGCGCCGCAAGCACCGTGTAGCCGCCCAGCCCCGCAATCAAAACTATCCCGGCCCATCGCGCGCGTATGGCTGCGCGCCAGGGCGACACGGTCATCTCTGTCCCGCTCGAATGACTCTCTGGATCAAGCGTTGCCGGCGCTCGCTTATCGCTGAAGTTTTCGGTCGCGTCGCTCATCTTCAATCCTTCGACAGACATCTCAAAGTATTCAAACCTTAAAACCTGCACAAGCGTATAAACAAAATGGTAGCCCGACCCGATGTCATTTATCCAGCGCAGCGGAAGAACGAACGGAGATGCGCAGCCGTTTTAAAAGACATGAGCAAAGGGATTATTTATTTTTCGCGCACGCCGTCCATCCCTGTTAAATCTATTTCGTTTGATATAATCAAAATTCGGTCAGGCTGGTTTCAGGGTTTATGATATGAGATTGCTTTCGGCGAGCGCCCTGTGGTGGCTCCTTCTAGGCGCGGTAATAATCTTCTTCTACTTGCTCAAGCTGAAGCGCAAGCGGCGCGTCGTGCCGAGCGTGTTTCTGTGGCAGCGCGCGCTTGAGGAGGTAGAGGCCAACGCGCCGTTCAAGAAACTGAGGCGAAGCCTCCTGCTCCTGCTTCAACTGCTGGCGCTCACGGCCCTGGTCTTCGCGCTGACACGGCCCCTCGTCACGATGCGCTCGCTCGCTTCTGGCAGCACGATCATAGTCATCGACGCTACAGCGAGCATGAGTGCGCGAGACGAGGATGGCCGCTCTCGACTCGACCGCGCAAGAGAGCTCGCCCGCGAGATGATAAACGGGTTGAGCGGTGACGACCGCGCCGCGATTATCGAAAGCAACTCGCGAGTCACCGTCAGAAGCTCTCTGACCTCTGACCGTGCCGCGCTTACCGCAGCTATAGGGGGCGTCGAAGAGACCGACGCGGCAGGAAATCTGACGGACGCAGTGCGCCTCGCCGAGCAGATAGCGAAGACCGAGCGCGAGGCCGGCATAGTCATAATCAGCGACGGCGGCGGCGCGTCCCTGGCGTCCGATCTCGGCTCGCCGCCCGAATCCAATTCGTCAACCGCTCCGTCAAAGAGCGTGCCCATCCGGTTCGTGCGCGTAGGCCGCCGCGCCGATAACGCGGGCATAGTCGCGATGAATTCGCGGCCCGCACCCGTGAGCGGGCGGCGAGAGTTGTTCGCCTCCGTAGCCAACTTCGGCGATGGCGAGCGGGCGATGGGGGTTGAGCTGAAGCTTGACGGAAAGCTCGTCGATGCGCGGACCGTCAGCGTCGGGGCGAATGACCGCGCCGCCATCATCTTCGACGCGATACCGCCTGCGGGCGGGCTCGCCGAACTAAAGCTCAGCGTTGACGACGACCTGGCATCGGACAACCTGGCTTATACTTTTTTGCCCGATGCGCGCCTGGTGCGCGTTGGGGTAATCAGCGACAACCCTTTCCTGCTTCAAGCGCTCGCGGTGAACACGGACCTGGACGCGCGCAAGATTAATTCGGGCGCAGCCCTTTCCGATTTCGATTGCATCGTCAGCGAAGGCACGCTCAGGAATGATGTGATCGACAGCAACCGCCCGATGCTTGTGATCAACCCTTCGGACGCCGTGGGGCTGTGGCGTGCGGGAGCGCCGCACGAGCGGCCTGAGATCACCTCCGTCGAGCGGTCGCACCCGATCAACAGCTATTTAAGTTACGCAGACCTTCACGTGGAGAGCGCGACCAGGCGCGAGGCAGCCGCGTGGCTTAAGCCCATCGTGTCAAGCTCCGATGACGCGCTGATCTGGGCGGGCGATGATGGTCGCCGCCGCGTGGTGATGATAGGCTTTGACCTGGCGCAAAGCGACCTGCCGCTTAAAGTGGAATTTCCCATACTGCTGGCGAACTCGATAACATGGCTCGCGGGCCGCGATGCGCTTACGACAGACAGGGCCGTGCGCGCGGGGCAACCGGCTACGGTCCGCACTTCTGCTGCCAGCGTCACCGTGACGACGCCCACGGGCGAGACTCAGGAATTAGCCGCGCGCGATGGATCAATAATTTTTGCTGACACGTTGCGCGCGGGTGCTTACGAATTGAAGGACGCGCCCTCGTTTGCCGCCAGCCTGCTGAGCGAAGCGGAGTCCGACACCGCGCCGCGCGATTCGATTAAGACGCGCACGGGAGAAGTCAGCGGGCAGGCCGCGAGCTTCTATTCAGAGCGCGAATTCTGGAGGTGGGTCGCGCTCGCCGCGCTCACGGTCCTCTCGGTCGAATGGTGGGTTTATCATAGGAGAATCGCTTGATTGTGGATTTCCAGTCGCGGAATAAACGAAGAGTGGCCGGTGTCATTAAAGATTCCGCATGTCAAATCCGCGATCCGCACGACCCGCTCCACGGGTTCCCCGGTCCGCGATGAGAGTTGAATTCACAAATCCGCTGGCGCTCGTTCTACTGGCTTTAATCCCGGTGGCGCTCTACTTCGCCAGGCACAGTCTCGCCAACCTCTCGCGTTTGCGCGGGCGCTTGAGCCTCGGCCTTCGCTTATCGATTCTGCTGTTGATCGTGATGGCGCTCGCGGGGCTCAGGGTGAGAACTACATCGCGCGATCTCGCTCTCATTTTCCTTGTAGACGTTTCGGCAAGCGTTGCCCAGGACTCTCGCGCTTCCGTCATAGATTTCATCAACGGCGAAGTTGATCGCGCGGCCTTGCGCGATTACGTGAGCGTTGTCGCATTCGGGCGCGAGCCCTCGGTCGAGCTTGCCCCCACACGCAAAGAGGCGCTCGCGGATTGGCGGCTTCAGGAGATCAGCTCGAACCCTCCGCGCGACTACACGGACATTGCCGCCGCCCTCCGCCTCGCGTCCGCCCTCGTGCCTGAAGACGCCGTGGGCCGTCTCATACTCATCTCCGATGGCAACGAGAACCTTGAGAGCGCGACCGAAGAGGCTCAGTTGCTCCAGGCATCGGGCGTAGAAGTTTACGCGCGCGCGGTCGGCACGGCGAGCGAGCGCAATCTTTCGCAGGGAGAGATAGCCGTGCGCGACCTGGTTGCGCCTGAGAGGCTGGCCGAAGGCGAGGCGTTCGACTTGAAGGTGACGATTGACAGCACACGCGATACGGACGGCGTGCTTCGCATCTACCGTAACGATTCGGTAGTCGCAGAGCGCAACGTTCATCTCGTGGCATCAGGCGAGAACGCCTTCATTCTCCCTGAACGTGCCGACCAGAAAGGCTTCTACACATACCGCGCGGAGATAGAGGCGATTCAGTTTGACACCCTGGCGCAGAACAATTCGCGCGAAGCATTCGCGATAGTCGAGGGCCGTCCCAAGACGCTCTATTTATACGGCGACGCCCGCCCTTCACCCGCAATCGCTCGCGTGCTCCAGGAAGGGAGCTTTATGGCAGACGTTCGGCCCGCTGCTCTTGCGCCGACTACGCTCGCGAGTTTTCAAGATTATGATCTGGTCATCTTTGACAACGTCCCGGCCTCGGTTCTTTCAACCGCGCAGATGAAGATGGTCAAGTCTTACGTGCAGGACCTCGGCGGCGGGTTCGTCATGATCGGCGGCGATCAAAGCTTCGGCCCTGGCGGGTACTACAAGACGCCTGTCGAAGAGGCGCTGCCGGTATCGCTCGACGTGCGGCAGAAGAAACATCTCCCGTCGCTCGCAATTGTGCTGGTCGTAGATAAATCAGGCTCAATGTCCGGCGAAAAGCTGGAAATGACTCTGGAAGCCAGTTCCGCGACAGTTGACTTCCTGTCGGAGCGCGATTCCGTGGGGGTGATCGCCTTCGACAGCGACGCCTACCCGGTCGTGAATCTCACGAAGGTCGAAGATAAGAAAGCGATCATCACTCAGATTCAATCTATTCAAACGCTCGGCGGAACGAACATGTACCCCGGCTTGAAGATGGCTTATGAATGGTTGCAGTCGAGCGATTCTCAGATAAAGCACATCATACTTCTCTCCGACGGCGAGAGCGAGTCGGGTGATTTCCGTGGCATCGCACGTACGGCCCGCGACGCGGGCATCACTGTAACGACGGTCGCTGTGGGCGAAGGCTCGGACCACCAGACAATGGAGATGATCGCGACGGCGGGCGGCGGTCGTTTCTACGCTGCGGACAGCCCCGAAACGCTCCCACGCATCTTCACGCGCGAAGCGGTTCTGGCTTCGCGCTCCACGATAATCGAAGAGCCATTCACGCCCCGGCTGGTCAGGCAGACTCAGGCGACTGCCGGGATTGATTGGAGCGCCGCGCCGCCGCTCGGCGGTTATGTCGGTACAGCCGAGCGCGATTCGGTGAAGTCACCCGCCATCACATCCCTCGTATCGGATAAGGATGATCCGGTCTACGCCGTGTGGCAGTACGGGCTGGGGCGGTCGGCTGCTTTCACCTCCGACGCGAAGCCGCGATGGGCCACGGGGTGGATGAATTGGCCGGGCTTCGGCCAGTTCTGGACACAGGCTTTCCGCGACACGCTTAGGCGCGAAGGGGCGAGCGACCTTTCGCCGCGCGTCGAAGTGAATGCCGGAAGAGGCCACGTCACGGTCGAGGCTGTGAATGCGCAAGGCGAATTCAGAAACAACCTGCGGCTGCGCGCTCACATCGTCGCGCCGGATTTTTCTTCCGCAGACATAATGCTGGAGCAGACGGCGGCGGGGCGATATGAAGGCGACTTTGCCGCCACGTCGCGCGGCGCGTACCTGGTGAACGTGACGGAGGACGGCGGGCAGCCCGCGCCCGTGACCGGGGCAGTGAATTCATACTCGCCTGAATTCAGCATAACAGGCTCGGATCAAGACCTGCTCGCGCGCATCACGGGGGCAACCGGAGGGCAGGTTATACCTGCGGGCACGGGCAACGCCGCAGAACCGTCACAACTAGCGGAGTCGGAGCAGTCAACAGGCGGTGTGAATTTATTCGAGCGGCGCGCAACGAAAACTCAGCCGCATGAAATATGGGAAGCGTTGATGCTTATCGCGTTATTGCTCCTGCCGTTTGACGTAGGCGTCCGCCGACTTCACATCACTGGCGAACAGTTACAGCATGCGCGCGAGTGGGTAAGATCGAGGGTGCGCCGTCCGTCACCTGTGGTGATTGAGACGGAAACGCCCGTCTCCCTGGCTCAATTGAAAGATGCGCGCGCGCGCGTGCGGCTCGGCGATTCCGATCTTGTTCCGGCTGATATGGAAGCTCAAACGCAAGAGGCCGTCTCTGCGGCATCGCGCCTGGCTGAGCAAAGGAAATCTGATAGCGCGCGGCGAGCGGGAGCGCGAGCGGCAACTGACGAATCAGTTTTGATAACAGGCGCGCAAGCGCGGGGGAATGTCCAAACGCAGGGAGACCTGCAAACGCGGGGAGACTTGCAAACGCAGGCGAGTCTCCCGGCTCAGGGGAATCTCAAAGTAGAGCAGCCCGCGACTGAAGCAGAGCAAGCGGAGCCGCTCGCCAGTCGCCTGCTTGATGCGCGGCGAAAGAGGCGCGATTGATCTTCGCATGGAGGATAAGCTATGGCACGGCTGGGGGAGTTTCGCGGTATCGAGGGCACAGACTTTTTCGAGCAGGATCGAGGGCTTGAGACGCTGTTGGGCGATCTGCTGCCGGAAGGAAGCCGCGCTCAAGTCTTTTCATCATTGCACGAGTGCGCAAAGCTCGTCTCCGGGCGCTGGAACGATCTGGCGCGTGAAGCAAGCCGCGCGGAGAACTTGCCGAAGATTATCAAGTATGATCGCGCAGGGCGCAGAGTGGAGCAGGTTGATTTCAGCCCGTTGACCAGACAACTGCGCGCAGAGGTCGCAGAGTTCGGCGTGCTCGCGCGGGCTGAAAATAACCTGCACAAGTTCGCACTCGTTTACCTGCTCGCGCACAATGGCGAAGGGTCCCTGACTTGCGGCTTAAGCTGCACGGATGGATTGATCCGCGCAATCGAAGCTCGCGGGTCGGGTTTTCTTCGAGAGACATACCTTCCGGCTCTTTATTCCGCCCGAACGCCTTTCGCGGGTGCGCAGTTTGTGACCGAGCAGGATGGCGGCTCGGACGTGGGCGCAATCGAAACCGAAGCGAGGCCGCAAGGAGACGGGACGTGGGCGATTACCGGCGAGAAATGGTTCTGCTCGAATCCCGATGAATTCTTTCTGGTGGCGGCTCGGCCCGCAGGATCAGCTCAAGGGACATCAGGGATCGGAATTTTTCTTGTCCCGCGAACGATGCCGGATGGCCGCGTGAATCGAATATCTTTCAGGCGATTGAAGAACAAGCTGGGAACGCAATCGCTCCCTACGGCTGAGATAGATTTCGAGGGCGCGACCGGCTACGCAATCGGAGACGCGGCGGAAGGGTTCAAGACGCTTATGCATTACGTCATCAACGTCTCGCGCATACACAACGCGGCGAACGCCTGCGGCTTTCTGCACAGGGCTTTTCTTGAGGCGCGCAACTACGCTCGACAGCGCGAGACGTTCGGGCGCGCATTAATCACTTATCCGCTGATTCAGGAGACGCTCGTCGGGATGCTTGAAAAGCTGTGGAGGTACAGGCTGTTGACGTTCAAGCTCGTGGCGATGGTTGACGAGCACGGGCTTGCGCCTTCGGATGCGGGCCAGGCGATGTGGCAGCGGTTCCTTGTGAATTTAGCCAAGTACCGAACAGCCGCGACGCTCACCAACTCCATCCGCGAGGCGATTCTCGTACTGGGCGGCAACGGAATTGTAGAAGATTTCAGCGTGCTTCCGAGGCTTCTGCGCGACGCCATGATCATTGAAACGTGGGAAGGCCCGCACAACACGCTCTGTTTGCAGATTTGCCGCGACGGCGCGCGCTCTGATTTGCCGGAGCGATGGCGCGCAGAAATAAGCGACGCGCTCGAACGCTGGCCGCAGGATTTTTTGTCTCTGACGCGCAGCCGGTTCGAGCAAGTCTTCAATGAAACGAGCAAAGCTTTATCGCGAGAGCGATTAATGGACCGCAGCTGGGTAGAGACATACGCGCGCCGTCTAGTAGATCGCATGGGCGACCTGCTTGAGCTTGCATGGATGAGCGAGATGGCCTTACGCCACGCGGGCGATGATTCGACCGCCGCTCTGATAACGTCCATAGCCGGTCACCACGCGCTGCCGAGCGAGAACAGATTCGAGGATACTCCGCTGAGCAGTCTCCGCCAGCAAGAGATTTCTCTCATAGAAGAGAATCGCATTACAGTTGACGTAGCGCACTTATAGCAAGCTGGTCTCAGAAGGGCAACAAAGGCGGCTCTAACTAATCACCTGCTCCCCCCGCTGCCAAAGCAGATGAAAGGCGGGTTAACTAAGGTCGGAGCATTTGATTTAACCTTTACCGGCTCGAAATGAAACCTCTCCAGAGGGCCCACCCCTTGCAGTAAATCATAGTAGTAGATTTGCGTATCATCTTCAAAAAGCACGCCCGGTGAGGCCCCATGAGAATGTTGCGGATGCGATGAATCCCCGCGAAAACGGTCTTGTTGTGCCGCACTTCTTTCGTCTTCGAGTAATGCTTCCATGTGCTCAGGGCGTACGTTATTCAAATGAATTTCGCTTATATTCATCGGCAAAGGATTGGGCACACCATTCACGATTAAAACGAGTCGTTCCGTATCAGTAAGCACTATCTTTGCGCCCATAGTTGCGGCCACATAGCCGAAAAGATTTTTAGGCCCCTCCCCCTGCTGAATGGTGTATTGGTCTTCGCTGACAAGCTTTGTGAAAAAATCGCCGATTCTAAGTTTTAGCTTTGGCCTCAGACTGCCCGGCGTCTCAGTAAGATTTTCAGGGTGTAAATCCTCAAAATCTATTATCCAGTTGAAGTAATCCGGGGTAATGGTGCGGTCTTTTCTGTCGTCGGCAGAGCGTGGTGCCCAGCCTGACTTGCCCTCGAAACCACGGATGGTAACTTCGTGTGCGGTCGGCGGTGGGTCCTTAGTGATCACGATTTCTTCTGACAGCTTAGAAAGCGCCGAGTGGGGTATCTCGATAGGCTCCGAGACAGGCCCCCCTTGTTTAAACCTGATAAAAAGAGAGTGGTCTTTATTAGCCCCCTGTCGCGTGCTGAGAATTCCAGCCGTACAGAATTCCCTCTTGAAGGGTGCCCCCTGCGTAGCGTCAGGAAAAGAGAAGAAAAAAAGCCCGTTGAACAGAATCTTTACTTCATGCGGCGCTACTGCGGGGCCGCTGTTTCGCGCTGCCTCTTGCTTATAGTCTTCAGCCATTGCTTTGTTTCTCCTTTTCAAAACTAATAGTCGGCATATCCGCCGATCAGGTTGAATGAGGCCCAGTAATAAGGATGGCGATACGGGCCATCCGTACTCCTGAGCATCGCCAATTGTGAGCTCCTGAGCGCTGCGGCGCTCGGCTCTTCGGCGTACCTGCGATGGCGGTGAAAGTTAATCATCAACTCGGTTGCCGAGGCCGAATCGATGTCCCATAAGCTTGCAAGCACTAATGGAACTTTCGCGGCAATAAACGCGTGCGCCAGGCTGATCGCGCCTTCCCCGCGATAGTACCGCTCAATTCCTGTATGGCATGCGGAAAGCACCACCAATTTCGCGGCAGGCAGTTTTGTTTCGTATATCTCTGAAGCTTCCAGTACGCCGTTCGATATCCTATTGCTTTGACTTGCTTCAGGCTCACCTGCAAGCAACAATTTCGATCTCAAAGGCGACACATCGCCGGGGATAAAGTGCGAGGCGATGTGAATCACGTTAGCTTTTCCTATCTCGCGCAACACCTCTTTTTTAGTGGCGTGCTCCCCGGTTAACGAAGGTGACGGTCTGTAACAAGCTGCAACCTCCCGCGCTTCTCTGTCTGCCGAAGGCAGGTCAGGAAGGTTGCCGTCCTCACCGTTGTAGAAGCGATTCACGCCTACGCTCAATCCAGCCTCTTGTTTTATTTCCGCCTTTGCGCTGGCCTCTTGAGAGCAGGCGATAAGCACGCTGGAGCTGGGCGATAATGCCAGCCGGTAATCCGCCAGAAGATAGATGCCCGTCGTCGGAGAGATGAGAGACTGAAACGGAACGTTATTGAGAAACTTGTCAGCGATTATAAATAACTGCTTATCCTTATCAAGGAAAGGCTCGGCCTGGCCTATCAGGATGCCGTACAGGTCTTTTGCCAGAGAGGATATTTCTTCTAAATCCGATCCGGGATTAGACACGAGAAGAGAATACTTCCGAACGCGCTCGCTCAATTCCTTCGACGCTATCGGCTGCTCGAAAGACTTGAAAGAGTCAGGCGCTTTTGTAAAGAACCAGATGAGGAGCTTATTCTCAAGGACCGCGTACTGTAACACCTGCGCATGCTCCGACAGAGCTTCCTGAATTTGGTTCAAGTCGAGGGGCTCGGTGGGCGCTCCTATCTCCGGCTCTTTGGCTTGTCCTGTTGCCCGGCTGCCCGTGCGTATCATGTCCAGCAGCGACCTGCCCCGACTCTGCTCCGAGTACTCAAAAGCCTTCCGGGGAGAGTTGATTTTTGAATACTCGAAATCTATGGCCAGGTCATAAATGTCTTGCTCAAGATCGAAATAAGTATTCCTGTTGCCCTGCTCACGTATTTTTGAGCGATGATCCTCATAGTAGCCGATGGCTTTGGTGAGCTCTTCTTCGGCAGAGGCGATGTCGCCGGAAGCGATAAAGCACTGAAGCAATCCTTTATGAGCCTCGTGCACAAAAAGCGGGTAATTCAATTTATCGTAAAGCTCGACCGACTCGTTGTAGCTTTCAACGGCGCTTTGCCAGTCCCCCGCCTGGCGCTGGAGGCTGCCGAGATTCAGCGACGAGTAAGCCATCATTAGCGACCCGGCTGTCTCGTCTGATCGCGTCTTCGCTTTTTCAAAAGCTTGCCTGACATTGGCTAAGGCTTCCTCAAAATTGCTCAGCCGGGCCTGGATCATCCCAAGATTCACATAAGATGCGCAGATCATCGTCGGCTCTTTCAATTCCAGAGCGAGTCCGAGCGCAAGCCTCTGGTAGTCGAGCGATGCCCTCTCAAAAGCCTCTAAGTGCAAAGTCCATGCGGTCCTGGCATAACACACACACAACTGAATCGGCTCCATCTGCCTGTCGCAGGCCAGGCTCAATAGCTGTTGAAGGTAGGTCAGCGATTGTTGCCGGTTGCCGAGATAGCTGTACGATCTGATAAGCTCTAAAAGCGCCGGGACCAACCCGTACGTGTCTTGTATCTGCCCTGCCAGCTCGCGAGAATGATTGCTGTAGCCTATGGCCCTTGAGTATTCGTTGAGCACCACGTTGTGTAACGCAAGCCCGTTCAATGCCCGAACAACTAACCATTTGTGATTATCTCTTTCAGAGTCCGCCGCGATCTCCTGAAACCTTGAGGCGCTTTGTTGCGGGTCGATCCCCTGCGAATAACATATCGCCAGCCAGTAATCAGCGAATCTCGATTCACATTTATCTCCGGCTTGATCGAAAGCTCGTTTGGCTTGATTGTAAGTTTCGAAAGCAGACTTAAAACCGGATTCTGCGATTTGCGTCTGCCCGGCTCTCGTCAGTTCCCGCCCCCGTATCAGAAGGGGCCGCTGCTTTGGGCTTACCGTCTTATAGAAATGAGCCAGGTCGAATGTGAAACGGTCCCCCGCTTTTTCCAATTCCAGCTCCCCTGCATAAAGCAATACTTTCAATATGTCGTTTGCTTCCCGGCTCCGGGCTTCGGACAAGAGCTTTAAATAATCATCTGTCAATTTCTCAACTATCGTGTTTCCGGCACGCATACGGCTGCGGGTGAATGCTTCCCACGCCAGCCCTGAATCTTTCGCTTGATAAGCGTTCAGGAATTCCTGATAAAGCTGATCTTTTGTTTGTGAGACCTTGCCCTTTTGCTCTTCCAGCTCTCTGAGCTTGTGCCTTGCCTCATCCGCCCATTTGGAATTCTGGTCTTTCTGAAGATACAGCCGCCAGTCCTCTTCGGCCAGCGGACGCATTCCGGCGTACTCGCGGCTGAGCGCGCGGTTGAATAGGGCTTCAAGAAGATTGCCGTCCAGCTCAAGCGCCCGGCTCAGATGCTCAAGGCTTCGCGCGAATTCTTCGAGGCTCTTCCCGCCGTCGCCTTTAGAGCGATCAAGCTTTCCCTTCTCAAGCAGCGCCGCGCCGAGGTCGCTGTGTAGCTGCGCATTCCTGTCATCGAGCGCCAGTGCTTTTTCGAATTGCTCTATGGCTTCGTCGAATTTCTTTTCGGTCAGGTAGAGCTTGCCGAGCGCATGCAAAGATTCAACGCCCGCATGCTCTTGAGCCTCATCAACTATTTTTACTTCCGCTCGCTTGAGCGACAGCTTGTCAACTGTTCGCGGCTCGTCGCCACGCGTGACCGGAAAAGGCGCGTAGTCGAACTCTGATATGCGTGCTTCGACGGGTCGCTCAGCGCCGTAGGCTTTATTGAGCGCGGCCAGACCATTGTTCAGCTCGGACTCGTAAAAAAAGACTCGCCAGGTGCCAAGCCCTAAAGCGACTACGATGATGACCGCCGCCGCAAATCTCAGGGATGGGACGGAAATCAACCGGCTCCACCAGGCCGTGCGGCTTACTGCCTCCGGCTCATGCGGCGCGGAATCGGCTGATACGTACTCTCTTAAGGCGGCGGCGAATCTCAGTTTCTCGCGCCGCTCAGGAGTGCACAGAAAATGAGTCTCAAACCTCTGTCGAGCGTCGGCGGAGAGCGTGCCGCTCAGGTACTCGTCTATCAAGTCATCTTCGGCGGCCCTCAGCAGGTCGAAGTAAGCGTCGTCTGTCAGCACACGCTCTTCAACCAGCACCTGCTCATCGTCAATTAACTCGCCGAGCAGATAGCTTACTATTTGTTTTTCATCGTTATGTCTTTCCATCCCGAACTGCTTTCCTGGCGCACACTGCTCTCAACCTGATATGAGGGTGTCATTCAATACATTTCATCGAGCCGCCGCTTTTTTCAGACAATCTTTAACGCAATCTTGCAGGCTCGCCCTGATGCGGTACATGCGTATCCGCAGCGCGTTGGGAGCTATTCCGAGCCGCTCGGCCATCTTTTTTCTATGATCTATCTTCGCTTTCTTTTCCTTTCCATAGTATTCCAACACCCACCGGCGCTGCTCGCCGGGCAACTGTCTCATGCACTTGTCCAAACAGTCACACTCCTGTTCTTTTTGTTCGGGCACGTCCGGCGCTGGAAGTGGCAAGACAGGTGGAGGGGTTCTCACGTACTCAAGATGAACATTGCGCGCCACACCATAGAAGTAAAGCGCAGGGTCCCCGACGTAAGAGTCACTTATCTCCTGCGCTTTTCGTATGACACGATTGATCGTTTCGTCGGCAAGGTCTTCAGCATCGGGGCAACCCCGGCAGGTAAAGATTTTTATCAGCCTGCGACGTACCTCTTCATATTTCATGGCCGCGCCATCTCGGTCAGGGTCGAGCCAGAAGAGGAACTTGTCGAAAGCGTCCTGAGTAATGTCCCACTCACTTTTCATCGGGGCAAAGATCCAACGTCATTTCTTGATGAAAGCGACAGGCAATGGTCGGCCCGCCGCTGTCGCGTTTACCTTGAGCCTCAATGCACGGTCTATAGGGCTGCAAATAAAGGAGTATGACTTCAGCCGACATCTTACATATTTAGAAACATTCAAGCAATGCGTATCGAGATAAAGCTTGAGCGCCTGTTTATGCTTGCAAAATGGCTTTTTTCGCACAAAGATATTCAGTAGTGGGCTCTCTGTGAGTCATCAAATCTCGTAGGACCGCCAGGCCCTGGATTGATCGAAACGAAGCCCTGAGCCGCAAAAGTATAAGCCGGTTTCGTCCTTCGTAATCATTAACTCAAAAGCCTTATGCTCGAAATTATTATGAATCCGATGACACGCGGCACAGGGTTTACGAAGTCGGCTCGCGGACGGAGGAGTGTCCGGGTTGACGGCTGGCTTCGCCTGGAGTGTGTCGAGAGGGCGACGGTGAGTCTTATCAAATAGGAGGATACGCTATGGCTGCAACTATTACTCGTGACGAGCTGAAACAAAAGATTGATCGCGGCGATGACTTCAGGCTGGTAGAGACGCTGGCCCCGCATGCATACGGGCACGCGCACTTGCCGGGAGCCATTAACCTGCCGCCCGATAAAGTGCGAGAGTTAGCGCCGGGGCTTTTGCCCGACAAGAGCGCCGAGATCATAGTCTACTGCCAGAGCCCTAGCTGACACGCGTCCGAGAACGCCGCCCGTGAACTGGCGGCGATGGGCTACACGAACGTGCGTGATTATGCGGAAGGTAAGCAAGACTGGATCGACGCGGGGTTGCCCGTGGAGAGCCTGCACAAACATTAATTATGTGAGCGCGAATGATTGTGTGAACGCGGTGGAGACAAAGAGCAGATTGTTATAGCAAAGATGCGAACAAACAGGAGGAACAAATGTCGTCAAATGTCGCTATTGATTTGATCGACCGGCAGAATTGGTTAGACGGGGTGGCCGATGCTTTGCAGCCGGCCATTGCCGATACATTTCAGTCCGCAGGGGCAGCCGGGCAGAAAGTAGAAGACTTCCTGCATGGCACGTGGCTGGGGCACCCGCTTCACTCCGTGCTGACAGATATTCCGATAGGCGCGTGGACCGCCGCGCTCGTGCTCGACGCGATGGACGAGATGAGCGGGCGCGAAGAGTTCGGCAGGGGCGCGGATGCGGCGGTCACGGTCGGGATAGTCGGCGCGGTCGCCTCGGCTGTAACCGGCCTGACCGATTGGCATAAAACGGATGGCTCGGCACGGCGCATCGGCATAACTCATGGGCTGATGAATGCGACAGCGCTTGCGCTTTACGCGACTTCGCTGGCTTGCAGGCGTCGTAAAGACCGCTCTGCGGGCAGAGGTCTTTCGTTTCTCGGCTACGCTATCGCGAGCGCGTCGGCTTACCTCGGCGGGCACCTCGTCTACAACGAGCAGATAGGGGTTGATCACACGGCGGACCAGCGGCCCCCGAAAGAGTTTGTGCGCGTAATGGCCGAAAGCGATCTCAGGGAAGGCCAGTTGCAGCGCGTCGAGGCGGACGGCATGCCTGTGCTGGTCGTGCGCAGAGGGGGGCAGATTTTTGCTATCGCCGAAACGTGTTCACACCTGGGCGGCCCGCTGGCCGAAGGCAAGCTGGCGGATAACAGCGTTCGCTGTCCCTGGCACGGCTCGCGTTTTTCGCTCGAAGACGGGCGCGTGCTCGAAGGGCCGTCCGTGCATCCACAACCGTGCTTTGAGACGCGAGTGCGTGACGGGCAGATAGAGGTGAAGTCGGCGAATCGCTGAAACTGAAGTCATAGCAACAGGCCAGTCCCTGAGTGAGCCGCCACCGGATAAACTGAAATCGGCATGGCGCGAGCTTACAGCGCCATGCCGTGTGGGCCGCCACCATTCCATTGCTCCACCTTGATCTTTGTCCACAAGAAAAGGATTAATGTAATCGCTGGCGAACAGTGTCAACCGTGGCTGCGCTCGCGTCTCCGTCAGGCTTAGATGAAGTTGCGCTCGCGGAATACCTGGTGGTAGAAAATTCTTAATGGCAGAGACTACATTGAGCGAGCTCCCGGAGAGCGTCCCTTACGTTATACAGAACCTTAAAGCCGCTTATGGCGTGCCGGAATGCGAGCGCGGGCTTGACCCACTTGACGTTCTTATTCAAACCATACTCTCGCAATCAACCACAAACATAAACAGCTACCGCGCATTTGACAGCCTCAAACGACGGTTCCCGACCTGGGATCAGGCCAGGCGCGCGCGGGCTGCCTCCATCGAAGCGGCCATACGATCAGGTGGACTCGCGCGACAGAAGTCTCTGAGAATCAAAAAGCTCCTTAACGAAATATATGAACGTCGCGGCTCGCTTGATCTCTCATTCCTCTTCACTACGCCGCTTGAAGAAGCAATGGAGTTCCTGGCCAGCTTCAAAGGCGTGGGACCTAAGACGGTCGCATGCACATTACTGTTTGCCTGCAACAGTCCTATCTTTCCTATAGACACGCACATCTTCCGAATAGCCCGCCGGATAGGGCTCATCCCCGAAAAATGCTCGGACGAAGAAGCGCATCGCAGGATGACTCGGATGATACCCGAAGGCCGCTTCTACGAAGTTCACGTCAACATGATTCGCCACGGCAGGAAGGTTTGTCGGCCACAGCAGCCCTTATGTCAACAATGCTGCCTGATCGATTATTGTCTCTACTACGAAAAGAATTCGCAGATGAATGAAGATGAGCTGCATCAAAGATAAACATAGATAGTCGTGAGCCACCTATAACGATTTATCCTTTTCGTGCCCGCCTCCATCCTCAGTTTGCGGTTCATGCGGCTGACGCCGTTATGCTACACTTTTTTGTTATGAATACGAGCGGTGAGCTTTATATAGGCAATGTCAAAATAAATCCGAACCTTGTGCTCGCGCCGATGGCGGGCGTTACGGATTCTTCTTTCCGCCGCTTGATTAAAGAGCTTGGCGGCGTAGGGCTTATAGTAACTGAATTCATTTCAGTCGAGGGGATCACTCGCGGCAACATGCGCACTCACAGGATGATGAAGTTCATGCCCGACGAGCGCCCGCTCTCGATTCAGATATTCGGTTACGACGCCGACCGCATGGCCGCCGCCGCAGGGATCATCGAAGAGGTAGGCGCAGACATCGCTGACATCAATTGCGGCTGTCCCGCAAAGAAAGTAGTCAAGGGGGGCGGCGGTTCTTCCCTGTTGCGCGATCTGCCGCAGCTCGAAAAAATCCTGCGCCGCGTGCGTAGCGCCGTGTCAATCCCTCTCACTATGAAGATTCGCACGGGCTGGGATGATTCTTCTATAAACGCGGTCGAGGTCGCGCGGTTGATCGAAGACTGCGGGGGCAACATGGTCGCAATTCATGGCCGCACGCGGATGCAGGGGTACAGCGGTCGCGCTGACTGGAATGTCATCGCTGCCGTTAAGCGCGCAGTTTCAATTCCCGTGATCGGGTGCGGCGACGTTGTTACCGCCGGTCAGGCCCTTGAGCGGATCAAAGAGACGGGCGTAGACGCGGTGATGATCGGTCGCGGCGCGATTGCTAACCCCTGGATATTTCGACAGGCGTCAGAGATGATGCGCGGCGAAACGGTCTATGAGCCGCCGCTTTCAGAAAAACAGAGGGTGCTGCACAGGTACTATGAGTTGCTGCGCGATGAGCTGCCTGAGCGCGCGCTGACGGGTAAGCTGAAACAGATGTGCGGCTACTTCACGCACGGGCTCGCCGGAGGCGCGCGGTTGCGCGAGCGCGTATTTCATTCGCAGACCATCTCCGCCATATATCATCAGATAGATGAATACTTCGGCTCCATGATTGAGCGAGGCGTCCCGCCCGATACGCTTAATGCGCCGCGCGAAGTCGATTCGTTTATTGACCCTCACCCCCGCGACCCCAAGTGCTCGGAGTTCACGCGTAATGGTCACACACCTGCCGCGTAGTCATCCGACCCTTTAGATTATTCGGGAGTCGCTTACCTTGTTTTTCGGGCTCTCGCCCTGCGTCCCACGCGAATGATCGCGAGAGAGAGAAGATTCGCGGCCACGGAGCCGATGGTTGTCACGTCGGATTTAATCGCTCCTGTTGAGAGCGCGAATATTGTGTCTCCATCAAACATTGTATGAATCGGGCGGATCGCTCTTGCCATGCCGTCGTGAGCCATAGAGGCTATCTTTCGCGCCTGCGCTTTGGTGAGCGCCGCGTCGGTCGCGACGACTGCGAGCGTTGTGTTTTCGATTGCTGAAAAAAGAGCGCCTTGCCAATGATTCGCTTTATCATCGCCGCGCGCGAACGCGCCGCGTTCAATCTCGCGCGAAGTGTCGAGCCATCCGCGCCCATCCTGCGAGCGAGCGCCGGCCAGAATCTGCCCGCTCGCAGGATCAACTATGTCGCCGAAGGAATTGACGACCACAAGCACGCCTACCGTCGCCCCGCTTGAAAGTTTCATCGAAGCGGTTCCAACGCCTCCAGCCGAAGCGCGGCCCGCGCCCAGTATCTTGCCTACCATAGCGCCTGCGCCTGCGCCGACCGCGCCCTCTTCTACCGCGTCACTCGTTGCGCGCGCGCTGGCTTCGTATCCCATTTGAGAATCAGGGCGCACGCGCGAATCGCCTACGGCCAGGTCAAAGATCACGGCGGCGGGAACTATAGGCACGCGAGCCACGCCTGTTTCAAAGCCCACTCCGCGCTCTTCAAGATAGCGCACGACACCGCACGCGGAGTCTAGGCCAAAGACAGAGCCTCCCGTGAGCACAATCGCATGCACGCGCTCGACGAGATTACCCGGATCAAGCAGGTCGGTCTCACGTGTTCCGGGCGCTGCGCCTCGCACGTCCACTCCCGCGACCGCTCCATCCGCTTCGCACAGCACAACTGTACAGCCCGTTCGCGCTTCGATGTTATGCGCGTGACCGACTCTTATGCCGAATACGTCCGTCAGCGACCCTTCTGACGCTCTGACACGAGGCTTGGGGTCAGCGCCCGGCTTTCTTTGTCCGAGTAATTTTTTCCTGGTTGTTCTATCCTGAGCCATTGCGACGTATGTTATCGAATCGTAATTGCCTCTTTTACAACGCCTCACGTCACTACCAAGCGGCACACAGATTGCCCATTTAGCGGCGATATATAAAGCGCGATTCAGATAAAGCGCGAAACTGGCGCGCAAAATACGATGCCTCGCCTGGGGGTCAATGAGATGAGTCGAACAAGAATCTTTGAAGTACTGTCATCGCTCGCCGTTGCTGGTCTGCTTGCGATCTCGACGATAGCCCAGCCGCCGCATAAGAATACCACTGGCCGTAAAAAAGATTCTGAGCGCGGCACTCGTCAACACATGTATTCAAGACTAAAGTCCGAGAGTCGTGCTTACGCCCCTCACGTCAAAAGCCGCTCGCATGGCTCTGTTATCGAAGGACGAATCACCGGCCTCGAAGATAATGTCATAACTATCAAAACGGCGCGAGGCGCGCGATATGATTTGAGGCTGGACGATCAGACCAGCGTCTTCAGCGCGGGCGAGCTTGTCTCAATCGCGACGATGGCAGACATTGTTTTAAGCGCCTCTGACCTCCGCGTCTCCGACTGGGTAGAAATAGTGACCGAGCGCGCGGGCCGGCAAGAGCTGGCAAGAATCATCACACGCATTGCATCATCGGGCGCTCAGGTAGCAAAGCGTTGAATCTCTGCCGGTCGCTCATTCGGAATTTTTGCCTCTCACCAAAATTGATCAATACGCGACCGGCGGGCGACACCGGACGAGAATATATTTGTCTGCCCTTTTAACTCCACCTGAGAATTGCCTGTGCTATAATCCGGCTGCCGATTCCGGTGCCCTTTAATTTTTAGACGGAGCCCCTATTATGCATTCGCCGCAGCAGGCTTATTCTGGCATGCACATCAAAGGCGGGCTGTTACGCGCGCGCTTTCTGTTCGTCGTCATGAATCACGGCCCTGATGCATGGTCGCGTATTCTGGGGAGCTTGCGTGAAGCAGACCGCGCCCGGCTTCAAGAGATAAACATAGATGATTGGTATCCGCTTCAAGCGCTTGATGACATAGACAAGGCGATAGTGGATGAGCTGGGCGGAGACTCCGAAGCAATGTATGACCGGCTCGGAGACTTTTCCGCGACAACCAGCCTTTCCGGGCCATACAGCAGCTTGCTCAACCCTGATGTTCATAGCTTTCTACAGCAATCAGCCTTAATTCATCGCACCTATCAAGACTTCGGCTCCGCGTCATACGCGCCGCGAAGCGATACGAGCGGCGTGCTAACGATCAAGTATGACACCGCCCCGCCCGTGAGCTTCTGCATCAGCGGCACGGCTTACTTCAGGCATGCAATCGAGCTGTGCGGGGCGCGGTCGGCGCTCATAACGCACACACGTTGCCGCAGTCGCGGCGATGCCGTCTGCGAGTTCTATATCACCTGGCAGCCTTGAGCTGGAAGTCATCCGCAGCAAGCTATCAGGCGAAAGCAGAAAGAGTCGTCAGCTTTGTTAAGCCTTCGGGCAGGAATCTATCACCGCTTCGGTAAGAAGAATGGGCAGTGAAAAGTTAGCTCAATTCGCGAATCAAAAATACCTGAGCCTTGAGAGCTACAGGAAGAACGGGACGCCTGTCGCTACGCCCGTGTGGTTTGCCGAAGACGGCGGCATGTTTTTCATTTATTCGCTCGCCAACGCCGGTAAGGTGAAACGAATACGCAACAATCCGCGCGTGCGAGTAGCGCCCTGCGATGTTCGCGGGAAGCTGAAAGGCGACTGGGTTGACGCCGAGGCTCGAATAGCAGATGCCGCGACGGCAACAAGGGGGCACCAGCTTCTCAATCGAAAGTACGGACTGCTGAAAAAAATCGGGGACCTGTTCAGCAGGCTCAGAAAAAGAGCGCGCGAGGTGATTACGATCCGGGTCGGGTGACGGATCGTAAAACTTGGGCCGCGCTCATAACGGCTTTCAAGGAGGTTTGACATGGACCTGGGACGACTCGGAATCGGCGCAATAATATTTCTGATCGGCGCGATCATATACATCATCAACCTTGTGCTGGGCCTGGCGCGGCGGGGAAGTGCGCTGCCCATCGATGGCGTAGGCCTGATG
>JADMIO011851811.1_pt1 | contig 37952 bp, 21 predicted proteins | sample 8958161 | NCBI WGS metagenome assembly JADMIO01 (sample SAMN16585339, study PRJNA669376) | soil metagenome | isolation source: Crop rotation soil | place: USA: Cullars Rotation, Alabama | collected 2011 | reverse complement strand
AATGACTGTACTAGTAATGTATGCTGTGATTGATACCAAATCAACGCGACGGAATAACTTGTTTGCTGACTTCTGCTACATCATGTTTTCATTCTGTGGAATACTGCCTACAATCTCTCTACTTCGCTCTCCTCTCTGTCAGCTCTAGATCTGTGATCCACTGCGTCATCCTCTTCGGCTTCTGAGTCTATCTGCAGCAGGCCAACAACCTCGAATGGGTTTTTGTTGAGATCCACTAACAACTCTCGCTGTCGCACAATCACTGCGATCGCCGCACACAGCAGTGAGAGAGTCACCACACAGCTGAAGACTGCTGACACAGTATAATCCGTACACTGCCCGTCCAGCAGCCACACCATCTCGATGATGCTGAACACTGCGGCTGCCAACAGTGTCAAACCGCTGATGACTAGCAGTACGTGCATGTACCACGGCAGAGCGACTCGAACACCGCGGCGACCGATGCGGAATAACGAACTCAACAGCAGAGTGCACGACAGACAGATGTGACGACAATCAGAATGCAAACTGTCGTCAGCAAACAAAACAGCAGCAGTAGCAGCTGCTGAAGAAGGAGGCAAAGTTGGTGAAGCAGCAGAGGGAGAAGCAAATGGCAGCACAGCAACATCGACGACATCAACGTTTGCGATCGCATGCTCTTCAGCTACTTGTACAGCAGACTGTGACGCAGGATCATCGTTGGCTGCAGTTGATGCAGATGATGAAGGCGACAATGATGCTGCTGCTGCCGCTGCCGCTGCGGATGTTGTCTTCTGTGTGCGTCGATGTCGTGAGCAGAATGTGCCTAGTAGCAGTCCAATGCAAGTCAGTCCGAATCCGATTGCGAAAATGATCGCCCCCACAAACAATCGTGTGCACTCCTGTGGGCATGGTCGCTTTGTGGTATTGATTGTCAATGTTCTTCCATTACTATATCGGAAATCATAGGACGAGTAGCCGTATTCCGCTGCATTCATGTCCGACCAAATCCACGCCGCTGGTTTGGGCTGATTGTCACAGCCGTTGCTCGAGCGTGGTTGGACCATGTGTCCAGTCTCGAATCCATAAGTCGGACTCCAACACGAAATCGTCATTTGCACTTGACTGTGATAGAACATAGCCATCGGCTCGACACACTGAGCGAACAGTGGATCACGAGTTGGATCAGATGGAAGATTCCAGTAGGACGATGGATTCTGCCTGTCGGCTGCATCGACTTGCAAAGCCCAGCGCTGTTGGATTGGCGATTGAGGAATGCTTGACGAATAGGCAGTATTCGGCTCGTCAGAATTGTCCAGATGACAAGGCATAATCGGACACGGCAGACCCAAGATGTATTCCTTAGGAGGCTTCTCGTCAGGTACTAGCGCATCGCACACTGCGTCGCTCACCTCCATACCTCGAGAGTCGAAACACAGCAGCGGACGCGCAGTCTCGTTCTCTTGCTGCTTGCCGCAAACCGTGGGGTCGCAAGCGTTCGGTCGAACACCGTAGCCCCAGTGGTAAACCATGGGTCCGTTGCGAGGCGAGGCGATGAGATTTGCCACGCAGGCAACACAACCAGCAAAACACATCCCCAACAACGCAGCTTTCCCGACCTGACGACCCAGCTTGCTGAGCCTCAACGAAGGGAACAGGCAGCTCACAGCTGCGTAGATCAGCCCCGACAGCGCTACGCACAACACGAGCATAGCATCCAATAGGGCCAGCTGGCGGACAGACGAGCTCACGGGACAGCGGTTCTGCTTGACCCAGCCCAGAGCGACACAGGACAGCACGAGGATCACGAACGAAACGAACATGATCCCCACTCTCAGCAGCCGACCCGCAGGACTCTGCTGCCAGAAACGCTCGATTCTCTCTTTATCCGCCTGAAGGTGTAGGGTGGCATAGTCGGCCGCTACTAGTAAGGTCAGCAGACTGCCGATCACTATAGCGTAGCTGGAGAGGCTCGTGCACTCGGAACTATCCCAGGAAACAGGACCGACGATCAGATTCGCGAGCCCCAGCGCCAGGAGGACGGCATACAGGGCGAGACGAGGTCGGCTGACGGCCACCGATGCAGAAGATGTGGTGGAAGGAGTTGAGTTAGGAGAAGCAGCGGTGGGAGCAGACGATTTTGCTGCTGCTGCTGATGATGACGATGAAGAGGGCATCGGCGACGAGTTCCGACTGCTGTTCCTGCTGTGGCGATTGGGAGGGTGGGTGTGGAAAGAGACTGGTGACGCCGCTGCAGTGGGGGCGCTGATGCCAGATAGAGGACTGCGGTTGTTGTTACCGTTACCGTTGTTGTTGCTGTTGTGCTGTCTGTGGTCGTTGTACTCGACGTCCTCCAGTTCTGCTGCTGGTTCGATGTGCACAGAATCGTGATGCTGAGGACCAGCGTTGTACCGCTGTTGATGCTGTTGTTGATGTTGCTGATGTTGCTGTTGATGTTGGCGTTGTGTGAGATGTTCTGCGTGTTCCTCTGTGTGCGTATGGACATCGTGTAACTCTCCCACCTCACCTCCTGCTCTGTCGCCTTCTGCCTCTGCCTCCTCGTCGTTCAGCTGGTGCATGTGGTGATGATTCGACTCTGAGTCGTCATCGATGGTGAACGTTGCAGACATATTTCACTCAAGAGGACGTTGTGGCTATTGTTATTGGTTGCACAAACACGTCAGCACAAGCAGCGAGGCAGACAAACACTCTCACACACACAGTCAGCAGTCGATTGATGCAACTGACTGTCCTGTCTGCCTGTTCGTCTTGTTTGCCTTTACACTGTGTGCGCGTGTGTTCGGCCAGTCCTGTGTGATTCACACACACAGCACAGCACAGCAGCAGGCATTCGCGCTGATGCACCAACACACAGCGAATTAAGCAAAACAGCAGCAAACAGCAGCAGCAGCAAACACATTCATATGCATGCGGACACTGCATTCACTCGTCTGTGTGTGTTGATCATTGACACACGACTCTCACACTCACTGCATTGGAGTGGTGTGTGAACCAGCCTCTCAACCACACCACTCCACATCGCACTCACTCCGATTTCATCCTGCTGCTCCCATTCATCCGCCCTCAACTCTCATCTCTGCATCAATCACACACTTCAATCGCGCTCTCTCATCATCATCGTCTGCCCTTCTTACAGGTGCGTGTGTTGCAGAGAAGTTGTGTGAGTGAGTGAGCAGACTGCAAATCATCTTCGTCTGCTGTCGAATTCGCTTCCTCGCTTCCTCCTCCTCATCTTTGCTGCTCATCTGCTTCGTCTGCACTCTTCATCAGTGTTCTGCCTCTTCTTCTCCTCTGCTCATCACACACGCACTCACATTCTCATTTATATTCATTCACATCGCAATCAATCAACGAAGATGAGTGACAGCAGCAGTAGTGACAGCACACAAATCAACTCTCGAAAGCGCAGTCACGCGATGATCGCTGACAACAACAACCACAGCAATACCAATTCATCTGCTGTCGATGATCAGTCTGCACTCTCATTCATACTGACTGCATTGACTGATGCTGTCGACTCACATCTCAAGCATGCAGCAGCAGCAGCAGCAGCATCGACATCAGCTTCATCCAGCTCATCTCGCTCTGCTGCGCCATCGACTTCACTCGCTGATGACGACGATGAGACGCGTGCAGCTGATCGATCATCATCCAAGCGACACAAGTCAAACAACACTCAACCATCATCGCACGCTGCATTTTCATCTGTGTGTTCACCTCATCACACTCGAGCGTCGACACTGTTTGCACACGGTCTGCTGCATGTATACTCGTATCTCACTGTCAAAGAGGTCAACTCTGCACTGCAGACCTGTCATCACTGGCGATCGAATCTGGGTTGCCAAGGCAATTTGCATCTGAAATTTCACAGCTCGACAAGACTTGCAACGGTTTTTGATCTCTGTCGCATCATCCAATCTCCATTTTGTCGTCACATTGCTGAGTTGCGCTTTCATCTCAACGCTGTCGATCTTTACTTGTTGACTGGACTGCCATCGCTGAAAAAGATAATTAATGGTCGAATCAATCTATAAGTGATGCCACAGGCGGGCAACCTCATTTGCGCTCAATTTCCGTCTCAGCTTCGCTCAGCGTCGTTGGATCTTCAGTTCACTCAACTGGATGGCATGGAGCAGCAATCTCGCATTAAGACACTGCTGACTGCACTCTGTCAACAGTGTCCGCTGTTGGAAGACTGCCAGCTGAGTTGTTACAACAGAGATCGAGCTGTCGGTCTGCCTCACACTTTTGCTCATCTCACTCGTCTCCACACACTCGCGCTGTTCGGATGGCAGTTGATCGAGTCCGATGTAGCGACTCTGCGCGGTATGCCTGCACTGACTGCACTGGAGGTTGTGAGGGTGAAAAGAAAGCAGTTGAAATGGATATGTCATATCGACACTGGACTACACAAACTCCAACGCTTCTCATGTGGTTTCTTCAACGACATCGAAGCAGCATACACACTGCTGCGACAACTTCCGCTGCTCAGGCAAGTTCGATCGACATCGAATGACCTTGATGTGCGTTTTTTCACACAAGTACCGTTATCAGAGTTTGTCGACTGTCCAATCACTCGTTTGGATTTTGATATTGAACATGATCCAGCGTTGGAGAAAGCTGAACTGCTCCACGACTTCATCTGTGTTCACTACTAACACCAGTCGTTCAGAACTACCGAAGGACCAGAAGAGAATGATGATGAGAAAAGAGGCGCAGGGGCAGGTATGCGTGTTTGCCAGCAGGGTGACATTGTTGGGTGTGTTGGTACTGATTTGAGTTTGATGTTAGTTGTTGCTGCGTTGCATCTGCCTTGACTTGCAATTCTGCTGTTTCCACTCTCATCTCCCCGTCGCTCGATGGTGTCTGCCAGTAGCAGCTGAGTGATTAGAAGTACTCGTTTGTGAATTCTGTCAGTTGCGGTAGTATGAGTGAGGGCACTTCCAACAGACTGAGAAACGACCGACACGGCCTCGGTCGCTGATGCAGCTCTCCTTGCACATACTCGTCTGCTTCTTCCATTGACACCGCCCAGTGCAGCTGACGCAGTGACAGCAGCGGGCGCAGACAGAGCAAAGCGGAACTCTGAAATCCGCCACATAGTACGATCATCAACTCGCGTAAATGTGCGCACTGACACAGACACTCGAGGCTCGGAATGAAGATGGAATCCAAGTCGAGACTTTCGAGTTGAGGCAGATGAGAGAAGAGTGTAGTCGATTCTTCTGCAGTCAATGTGAGTTCAGCCAGTTTGAGTTGAGTCAGTTGGGTGCACAGTTGGAGTCGCGGCAACACATCAGTTTTCTCCAGACCATGGTCAAAATCAATACACAGACGAGTCATCGGACAGTTGACATATTCTGACAACGGGACTTGCGTGAAATACTGTGCATCAAATTCATTCGATGTCGGTCGAACTAACTTGAGCAGCGGAAGTTGTCGCAGCAATGTAAAGTCTTCACCTGTGGACTCGAAATCGGAGAGGCGCTGAAGTTTGTGAAGTCCGGTGTCAATGTGACAGATCCACTCCAATTGCTGTCGACTCAACTGACCGAAGGACAGCTCAGTCAGTGCAGGCAGACTACGCAGCGTTGTCACATCGGTCTCGAGCAGTTTCCAACCATTAACGCGCAGTGTGTGCAGATGAGTGAGCTGAGCGAATGTGAGAGGCAGACCAGCAGATTTCATACTGCTCTCACACGTCAGCTGACAGTATTCCAGCAGTAGACATTGTTGTGAGAGTGCAGTCAGCAATGTCGTGAGATGAGCTGGCTTCCGCTTTCTTTTTAATCCATCAGAATCGTCGAACCGCAGATTCAATGCAACAGAGCGAAGATGAGGCGAAAATCGAATAGCTGCCGCTGCATCACCATCAGACTGCGGCATCACTGACAGATTGATGTTGCCATAAGTGATTGTTGTGATCGCTGGCAGTTCAGTCAGCAGGTGAAGATTGGCCGCGTCGACATCAAAGTCCAACGCAGAGATGTGACGACGAAACGGCGATGCAATCATGCGACGAATGTCAGGACTCTTCCAATAACAATTTGAATGACGAACAGTTAGTTGCAGATTGCCTTGACTAGACAAAGTGGATCGCCAGTGATGACAGGTCTGCAGTGCCGAGTTGACCTCTTTCAGAGTGAGGTATGAGTATACATGCAGCAGTGCGTGATCGAACAGTGTCGACGGACGCGAGAGGTGAGGTGAACACACAGATGTAGGCGCAGTGATCGATGATGGTTGAGTGTTGTTTGACTTGTGTCGCTTTGATGATGATGAATAATTATCACACTTCTCATCTTCTTCAGCGAGTGTTGTTGATTGCAAGGCAGAGCTGGATGAGCTTGCTGCTGCTGTCGAAGATGATGACAATATTGCTGATGATGATGATGATCATGTCGCTGGTGCGACTTCATGCTTGAGATGTGAGTCGACAGCATCAGGCTCGGCAGTCAGTGTGGATGATGAGGACACTGCAGACTGATTGTCGACAGCAGATGAATTGATACTGTGCTTGTTCTTGTTGTTGTTGTTGTTGTTGTTGTTGTTGTTGTTTTGTTCGATCAAGGCGCGACCACGCTTTCGAGTGTTGCTTTGATTCGTATTCATCCTCGTGAAGTGAGTGCTACTGACTGATTGACTGAATGAATGCATCTCAGTCTGCAAGAGTGATCGCAAATCGACTCGACGGGACTCCCGTGTGTGTGTGTGTGTGTGTGTGCAGTGCGGCTGAAAATCAGTTCATCGAGTGTCTGCATCATCTGATGCTGCTGTCAAACTGATTCAAACCCTCAAACACTCTGACCATCATCTTCGCGCTGTGTGTGTGTGTCAGCGAAGTATCAACAACAACACCACTGTGAACAGCAGCACCGCACTCACTCCGCTCACACGAACAACACGAACAATCAATCGAATCGACGGTCGACACGAACACAACAACACTCAACAACAAAACAACTGCACTGCACCCACTCACTGCAGCAGCAATACACAGACACTAACACAACTACACAACATGTCGACTGCCGATTCACCGATAGTGACAACAACAACACATCATCTGCCTCCTCTTCATCTGCATTCTCCTCTCCCTCGCTCCCCTTCCCCCTTCGCTCATTGCGTTCACACGAGTTGTACACTGTGTGTTCGTATCTCGACTTGCGTGCTTTCATCTCCCTATGTCGCACTTCACACCACTGGTCGAGTGAGTGTCACCGTCTGCCGTCACTTCGATTTCACTATTGCGTGTTGAAGTGTTTGACGCCTCGAATTCGCTCTGAGCTGCTGCTCTCAATTTCACTGTCGCAGTATCGACACCATCTGACTGACGTGTGGATCGGTTACCTAGGTGAGTGGTCAATGCAGCCAGCCGACATCAACATGCTGTCATCGAGGCTCAGTCGACTGGAACACTTACGAGTGAAATTGGAGATGACGAGCGTTGAAGATGTCGACAACATTACATGGTCTGTTCATCGTCATCTTAAGCACTTACAGGTACATTGTGATGAACGTGATAATAATCAACCCAGTGATCGGATGTCAATATTGGTCGCACTGTTTCGCACTTTCACACCGCAGATCGCACTCGAAGAACTGACAGTGGTGTGCGGCCTCAGCCGCCGTTTCACTGTGCCTGTGCTACCACCTCTGCTGGCACCGCTACAGTCGCTATCACTCTCTGTCATGACAATTGTGATTGTAGGCCGCATTACACTGTGTGATGACGACTGGTGTGTGTTGAGTCAAATGTCATCACTCACTTCACTGGGCAGTATGAAACTCACATCATCAACACTCACTATTCTCGCATCAAACGCTGACTGTTGCGATCGTCTCCGTCGATTGTCAACTGATATGATGCAGCCAATGAATCAAGCTGACTTTGAGTCGCTGAGTGATCTGAGTCGATTGGAGGAATTCAAGCTGCAGCCAAAGAGCACTATTACTGATTTCTCACCACTCACACGACTGGAACACTTGACGGACCTTCGGCTCTATTTTCCTGCCACCAGCGACATCAACATTCTGACTTCACTGGCGTCTGCATTGAGTCCGCTCATGATAGTGCGTAGATTGTCGCTGATGGATCATCCGCACCTTGCATCATCTCATCTCAAACTCGCACTCAGAAACGTGCCGAATCTTGAGGGATTGACGCTGACGTGTAGCTCACACCTCACCTCTCTCGAGTTCATCTCTGCTATTCCCTGACTTCAACATTCACTGCTTGAATTATGTTTCTTCGGCAATTCAGCTGTCGTCGTCACTGACCCGCATCATCTCAACTGTCTGCGAGCACTGAAGAGCCTGTGGTTTCCACGCACGTTGCTGTCAACATGGAGTGCAGACGATCGACAACGTCTGCAAGCGGCGAATCCGCAACTCACGATCAAGGAGCGTGATGGATGAACAATTACAGATCAACCAGTCGGATAAATGTTACAACACACAACTCTCAAGCTCATTGTCACATCACAGAACTGCAACTTCACACACTCTCATTCGTCTAGATCTGTCGTCCGTCAGCGGTGGACAATACAAGTTTGGACAGCAGAGCGTCAATCAGTCAACACCAACTACGCCGCCGACGGTCTCTCTTTCTGCTGACTTCAGCGGCGAAGCTGAAGTGGAGGCTGAAGCAGCAACTGCTGCTGCTGTGGCTGCTGCTGCTGCTGCTGCTGCTTCCACTGCTGCTGTCGCTAGGATAGCCGCCCGTTGGAGTGTCGCCTGCTGTCCTCAAGCCCGCTGTGCAGAAAAGCGCTGCTTCTGTGTCACCAGTAGCGGCGCCGACAGCAACGTAAACCTGTCATGCGTGCATGGCGCACGTGCACTTTTTCAGTCATCACCGTCTGCATTTGCAATTCATGTTCAACAATTGCAATGCAAACAACAGTCATGATTTCAAAGTATGATTGAATCGGTGCTGTTGTATGTTGTGTCAATTCTGCGGTCGATCTACAGCATCCTCCAACCCCTCTCTCTCTCTGTTAATTGCAGAAGCAAACACACAGGCTAAGAAGCAGAACAAAGAGTGAATTGTATGCTAGATCTAGAACCGTCTCAACCGGACAAAGACGATCAACATGTCGAGTTGACCCGACAACTGCTTGGTCGTCACTACTGCCATCGTCGACGCCAATAGACGCCAGTGCCATTGCTAACGCCTCATCGCTCCAGCTCTGCACCTGCAGTGACATCTTCATCCAGTTTGCACCTGTCAGAGAACGTTTGTGTACACCATCAGCACCGATACGCTCCAGATACACATCCATGTCTGGCTTCCAGACAGCATAGCTGCCAGCAGCTGAGCGCAGACGTGGCGCCTGTGCAGACTGCAGCTGCAGCGAGCTGGATGCACTGCCACTTGTGCTGCCACCGCTTGTCGCCCCCTTATCGTCACCGTAAGCATTAGCGCTCATAACCTGTCGAGTTGACCCGACAAGGGAGTAATATACAAACAATGATGTTGTCTTTGAAAGACTGAACTAGAACAAAACAAGAGGTCGGCAAGCTGCCGGTCATGCGCGTGTGCATGTGTACGTGCATGAGTGTCGCTTTGTAATTTCAACACGTAGTGCGCTGATCTGAATAATCTGCATTCGAGCCAACAGCTGATCACGCTGGTGGCGACTCCAATCAATATAAGTTGATAGCGATGGTTGACTGTTGCATGCCGACTGCCAGCATTTCGACACTGCGATAACAGCACTTCCGATTTCGCGCAGCGATACAAAATGAAACACTGAGTGGAGTTCATCTCGTCTCAACATTGACACTGGTGAGCGTTTGATCTCCGCTGCACGCACTGACTGCTGTTGCGGGGATTCAGCAGCGTCGAGTGAATCTGATTGACGATGAAAGTGTGCTGGCTGCTTCGATTGTCGCTCTGTAGTGTCATCACTATTGCTACTACCACAACTACTATTGCTGTCGACCACAGATGCAGTGTGAGCGGTAGCAGAGAAGAATGCTGAAGCAGAAGTTGACGAAGATGACGAACAAGACGAAGACGAGGATGATGATGACGAAGATGAAGAGGATGATGATGAGGATGAGGAAAAGGAGGAAGCTGAAGCTAATGATGATGCAGATGATGTTGATAATGATGATGATGATGCAGATGATGATGTGTTGTTGTTGTCACTATCGGAGTGTGCAGCAGTAGCAGTCGACATGTTGTGTGATTGTTGTGTCGGTTTGTTTGCTGCTGTCTTTCTGTGTGTGTAAATATGTATGCGTGTGTTGCGTGTATCTGGTTTTTCTGTTGTTTGTGATTGCTGTTATACTGAGTGTCGTATTCGATCAGTTGATTTTCACCTCTCGTCGTGTGTGTCGAAAGGGGTGGCGGCTGACTGGCTGCTTCTTCGTCTTTTCACACTAAACAAACAACAGTGAAATTTGTCTGTCGGCAAGTAGAAGTGTTTCGACAGAGAATACAATACAACACAATTCAATATACGAACAATACGAACAATCAAACAAGCAGATATTTTCTGCACTTTCACAGTGACGGAGAGATGGAGAAGAGCGGATTGCGGTGTTGAGTGGTGTGGTTGAGAAGTGCGAGTGTGTGATGAATAGATATAGATATATATATCAACAACTTCAGCAACCGAATGACTCAAAGAAGATCGAATGAGAGTGAAATGAATGAATGACTGACTGACTGACAGCACAGTGGTGTCGTTCGATCAGTGTGTCATTCGGGCATAGTCGATGTCACCAGCGAATACAGCAGCAACGGTGGATTTGCACACAGTGGGAATGCGGTGTGTGAGTGCGTTGGAGGGAGGAGTTGAGGATCGGCAAACAAATCAACAACAGCAGTGAGTGAGTGGGTGTGTGAACACGACGAGCACAAAAGAGCCGTTTATGTCGATTGTGCAATTCATCCATCATCGCCCACACTGATACCAACCACCTCACTGCCCTCTAAGTACTTCGCTGACACTGTATCACTCACTCAACATCAATCGCACTCAGTCGCTCATCATGCACAGTGAGGAGAATGACCACAACAGCATCGCTGTCGATTTCGCATCATCAGCAATGACAACAACAACTGCACCAGCAAACCCGAACACTGAGCGTGCGGAAAACATTCAAGTGTCAGTATTCAGACACAACACACTGACTGGCAATATCACACACAGTGATAGCAAACAAGCAACACACACACACACTCACCACACTGCCGATGAACTCTTCTCACAATCTCGCATCGGTGTGCTTGCGTGTGTTATTTCGCTGTTTGTTTGCGTGTTTGTCTGCTCAGTTGTTTCCGCATGCGTCCTTTCGATCGTCGTGAGCGTTTGGCTGGTGAGACGAGCGGCTGGCTGGTCGACGTGCAGAACGCCACGCTCACTCGCAAGCACGCACCAGTCAGCGCGGTCAGCGGGGGGAGCAGTAGCAGTAGCAGTAGAGGAGGAGGAGGAGGAGGCAAAGTAAGAGGGGGAGTGCAAATGACTTATCCATGTGCAGCGCTGTTCGACGAGACAGCTTCGACACAGCAGCTGTATGACAGACAAGTCAGATCAATTGTCGACAGTGCAATGAAAGGAATCAACGGAACGATTTTCGCTTAGTCAGTGACGGAGAAGGACAGATCAACAACGAGCGCGAGTGACAGTGACTCTGTTCACAGCGCTGAATGATGTGTGATTGTATCTACTCTCTTTGATTCTGCCAATCAGTGGCCAGACCGCTTCAGGCAAAAGTCAGTCAAATTACTCACACTGTAGCACGCAAACACTCTTGCTCAAAACAAAAAAGGAAACCCTGACTTCATCTTTGAGTGATCATTTGCATTTTTGTTCGTCTTTGTTTCTCAGCATTCACAATGAAAGGTTCATCGCCATCAGTTCCAACTCCAGCTGCGTCACCACTATCCTCTCCGTCTTCATCTCCCACTTTCCACTCCCTCACTCCTGCAAAATCTACTACAGCTGGAGGTGGCTGTCCTGGTGTCATTGCGTTGGCATTGCGACAGGTGTTTCAACATATTGAGCAATCGACATCAGATGAATTCTTGTTGAGAGCACAATATGTTGAGATTTATAACGAGGCAAGTAGAATGTCACGTGCATGAAAAATGAGTAAGAATGTGATCAAACGATTTCCCTGCATCAAACGTTTTTCTGACACTACCTGTAAATTTCTTGCTTCTATGCCGCTAACAGAAAGTGAAGGATTTGCTGCATCGTGGCGGCAGTGGTAGCGGACAAGAAGTGACAATTCATGAAAGCAAGACGAGAGGCGTGTGGATTGATGCAAAGGAATTTGTGGTGACCAGTGAGAAAGAAGTACTGGAGCTGGTAGAGATGGGTGAAGGTACGTTTCTTCCTCGCGACGAGTGAGCAGTGGATATGATTCAAAAGAACACTCTTTTTGCGTTCTGATTCTGATGTCACTCTCATCTCTCGTCAGTGTGTGTTTTTGTTTTAGCCAACCGCCACTATGGTCGAACGGCGATGAACGACTTGTCGTCACGCAGTCACACAATCTTACGTTTGCACATCGAATCAAAGCCTGTCACTTCAGCTGAAGAAACTGTCATCGATCAAGACAACTGTGAATCGTCAGATGTAACGCAGATGTCGAGCGTCAGATTTGCGGCATCTTTGTTACCAGCCTCACCTACAGCTGCCGTGCGCAAACCAAAAGTCAAAGTTGCACAGTCACTACTGAGTTTTGTTGACTTGGCTGGAAGCGAACGGTAAGTCCACAAACAAACTCTGTATCAGTGTCAAGTTGTGAAAAGTGCAATCACTGACCATGCTTCCATTTCATCACGTTTTGCTAAATTACTGTCCTCAGTATGCAACAGACGCAGACAGCCAATGGCAGTCTAGCTCAAAAAGAAGGAAATGCAATCAACAAGGTCAGAAAGCTGAGGAGACGGTGCATTCATCAAATTCAGCGTTAGTGTATTGTGTGCGATAATGTATTGACTGAAGCGCTCTTCCCTGTTCTGCTGTTCTGATTTCGTATTCCCATAGAGTTTGCTGATTCTCGGTGTAATTATTTCACGTCTGTCAGAAGCCGTCGCTGTGTCGCCTGTTGGTGCCGATTCTGATGTCAGTCATCTGCCGTATCGCGAGTCTCGTTTGACTCGCATCCTCCAGTCGTCACTCGGCGGTAACAGTCGCACGTCGATCATCTGCACTCTGTCGCCGTCGGCTGCTAACGTCTCCCAGTCGATGGGCACACTTCGATTCGGCACTCGCGCCATCTGCATTCAGAACAAAGCCCGAGTCAACACAGTTGCAGAACACAAAGCGCACATCACGCAGCATAAGATCGAGATGGAAAATCTCAGGAAGAGGCTGAGTACTTTTGAGTCCAGAGAAGAAGTGGACGAGGTAGAAAACAGTGAAGCAGACAAAACACCGTCGCCAGTCAAAGCTCCTCTGCCAGATGTCGAGACCGAATCTATCCGACTGGAGCTCAAGGCGCAACTCGAGCGCCTCAAAGGCATGATTCTGCGCTCGACTTCATGCTCACAGAGATCCGAAGACGACTTGTGGTCGCTGGATGGCAACGACAGACAACAAGCTGAGCGGAGGAGGCACACATTCGGTGCGACACCGTCGAAATCGCTAAAACTGTCTCGCGGCGATGCAGATTCTCGAAGTGGGAAGAAAAACACTCGATTCGCCACTTACAACCCCTTGTCGCAGCCCGATGATTTCTCAGTCGAGATGACCCGCGACAAGAATCTGCAGCTAGAGAGACTCGTGAGAGAGCTGAGCGACGAGAACTCGAGACTCCTAGAAGCGCAGGCAGAGGCGGTGGAGAGGGAGAGAGAGGTCAGTCACTCAATTGTTGCGCGAAGAGAAAGGGCGTGACGATGCTGATTGTGATGAAGGTGATGATGAGAGATGTGTGTGTTGAATATCTCGTTCTCTCTCTGTGTGTGTGCGCGCAACGCGTGTCTGTGTGCTCTCGCCTCGGCTTTGCAGATGAGCCAAGAGCTCGAATCCCAACTCTGCAACAACCGTGACCTGTCGGCTCGCCTGGCTGTTCTATCCGATCCAGACGCCTTGTCGCAGCAGAACATCGCCAGCCTGCTCACTACACTTAGCAGCAGCAACAGTGCGTCAGATGCACTAAACGCCGAACCAGAGTCGTCGGCACTCAGCTATCTCTCCTCCCTCCCTCTCTCTGCCGTCGTTGATCTCGAGTTGCGCGCATCTCAATCTCTCCGCAACCTCTCGAGATACACAGGCATGCTCGAGCTGCTCCCTGCTTTGCAGACGAGAGTGCGTGAGCAGGTTGCCGCCGAGCACGCTGCAGCAGAGCGCGCGGCAGCTGCAGCTGCAGCAGGTGAGCCGCTCAGCGAGGAGGATGCGGATCGTCAAGCTGCAGCTGAGGCAGAAGCACTGAGACTCAAGGTGGCTGCCGCAGAGTCAGCTGCTCGAGAGCAGAAGCAGCGCGAAGAAGCTGATGCTGCTGTTGCTGCGGAGGCTGCTGCTGTTGCGGCACGATTAGCGGAACTGGAAAAACAGCGACAAGAGGCCGAAGACGCCATGGTGCAACGGGTGAAGGATGGTCAGTCCGCTTTTTCTACAATCTGAGTGAGCTGAGAGGTGAGGTATGTTGCTGCGCGACAAGTCAAAGGCTGACAGTTGTGTTGCGTTGTTTTCTGATTGAATTTCTTTCATGCCAGCTGAACGCTTGGCTGCCGAACACCAAGAAAAAATGTCACAACTCGAACTACTTTCAGCTCACCAGGCTCAGGAACTGTCCTCATTGCGCGACCAGAACTACAGACAGTCGAAACAGATATTTGCTCATTTGCAGGAGAAAGAGCAACAGGTGTCTCGCCCAACGCCTGTTGTAGCCGCTGTACAACAACCATCATCATCACTGCATCATCATCAGCCTCTTCACTCCGCACCCAGTCGATCAGTGCCTCCCTCGCAGTCTCCGACTCCACCTTCCTCACAGCTGTCATCTCAATCTCCTTCCGCACGCTCCTCTCTAGGCTCGTCGATCGCTGACTCCGATGATGTTGATGATGCCGACAACTCAGATGACGAGGAGACACAAGACAATGATGATGAGAATACTCTTGTCTCCCCGCCGCTCCGACAGTCAAACAGCCCGGCGATGTCGCGACAGTCATTCATCCATCTGCTGCTGTAGCGGACGTGCATGCTGTTGCCACACTGCCACCTTCAGCTGCTACATCCGCTGCTGCTGCTGCATCATTGCCGCTTCGTCCACTCCACTTTAATTCTCATCTGCCCCGCAGTGCTATCTTACCTGCACCAACTGCCGCATCCTCATTTGCATCTGGTGTCAGTTTTGGTGTCGACAAAGATCGCAAAGGTGGCACTTCGTCTGCTTCGTCACTGCTGTCACAACTTCGACCTCCCTCATCAAATTCATCGATCAATCTGCGAACAAACTTGAAATCGCTTCTCAATTCGAAGCAAACACAAGTACAACCACCGATACCTAAGCAGTGAACTGACGATGAAGTCGAACATTTGATGTTCAATCAAAATACACGATTTTTCTGTTTCTGAAGAACTGTTTAGCATCGATGGCCATTGATTTGCAAAGGCCATTGCAATTGATTGCCAGCAGTGGTAGACCAAAGCTGTATCAACGCATGTGTTCGAAGAGCATGCGCAGCTGTAGATTCGGAATCAGATAAAAAATGAGCTATTATATAATTATTCTTTCAAACTTTCTTTCTGTGGACTCTTCTCCTGTGTCCTTTTGCTCGCTCTCTTCATCCTGTCCTTTGTATCCCAAGTCTGTCCGCTTGAACTCTCTCATCTCTGTTCTTTTCCCGTATCTCACTTGCTTCTCCTCTGGTGACATCAACTCGTAGTGTGGTTTCCCGCTCGCATCTTGCTGTCGTCTTAGCGCACGACGACGTGCACCAGCTTCAGACCACTCCTCGTACAATTTGATTGCTAGATTGCCGCCAAAGTCAAGTTCAGAACCTGACAGCAGGAGAGTTACAAAGAGAAATGTGTTCACACTTCTGTCAGCGCGCATTTCGACATCATATCGTTGTTCGCAGTTCGCTCTTGTTGCTTGTGTTTGTGTTCCGTTCTGACCTTTGTTTTGATATTTGTAGAATAGTGTATCATAAATGTTGATCATAATCCCGCCTGGCGGATCGAGAATTGGATTTTGAGTCCATCGATACGGCACAGTATCACAATAGTCAAATCCCGTCTTCCCTCGAAATTCTTGATATTGATGTATCGGTAACATGGCGGCGATATTGTAACCCGCGGACAGAATGTGATGGGTCATGGCGAGTTCACCATCCAAAATCGCACCCCAAAACCAACGGTGACAGTTGAACACACGTGTATTACGAAGAAGCGACATACCAACTAGAAAAACAAACATAAAAATCAAATGAAACACAGAAATACAAACAAACAAATAATCAGCAAACAGACAAGAAGTGACGACCATCCACAATCAATTTCATCTTCTCGTTCCTTGATTTGCGAGTGTGCTTGTTGATTGCTTTGTCTGACCTCTATCAGTCACAACGATCATGGACTGAACGTGAATTTCAATCGCACAACTGATGGTTGCACCGACTAGTTTCACCTCTGTATCATCGATCATCTTCTTCACATACGGCCAATACCAGAGATGGGTAGCACGACCGTGCACATCGACAGTCTCAGTGTCAACCCAACTAGGATAGAACGGACCACGCAGACTTCCATTCAGAATCACAAAATAATCATAGTCACTCATTCGGAATCGCTTCAGCTGTTGTCGAATTTCATCTGTCAGATGAGGCGGCGCAGTGCGCGCTCGTTTGGTTGCTGTTGACGTAATTGCCTGTTCTCCTTGATTGATCCAATCCATACACTGCATCACCCAACCAGCCGTGCCCAGATCAAAGCACTCATTTGGATGTTGCACGTAGACTGCGTTTGGTGGTAGCTGTGGCAGATATCTGGGATTGACATACACGTGTCCGGGCCACGGCTGTGTGGTCGGATCCCACTCACTGCCCGGTGTAAAATCCGGTGCTTCATAGGGTGCTCGTCCTTCGACTACACGCTCCTTCGGTGGTGGAACACCAGGTTCGACTTGATTCAACACGACGATATAGTCGGTTGGTTGATTACATCGCATGGCAGTACGAACAAAATATTCGAGATTCTCCAGATAGTGAGCATCATTGTTTGCCCACAGATAGATGACTAGTGTACGATGCTGCCGCGACGGAGAAGAGCTTCCTTCCGCATTGTTATTGATGTTAGTGTCGCTGAACGGCGTGAAGTGCGGGCACGGTGGCGGTGGTTGCGGTCGATTGAGTTTTGGCGGTGGAATGATCGGCGCTTCGAGTTCACTGTCGAATGAAGAACCGTGACGACGGGATGAAGGACGCAAAAACACAATGTAGAACAGAATGACAGTAGTCACCAATGACGCGATCAGGACTGGGAGAAGACAGCGAAAACAAACAGATCAAAAGCCAGTCGGCGACAACTTGAGCGAGACAATTGTGCACAATAAATACGTGAGTCTGTTGTTGATTGTTTGACAGAACAGTACCGCTGCCTGCCTGCCTGCCTGCCCGACTGACTGACTGACCGCTTCTGTTCGTGCGCGCCAGAATGATCGCTCGCTTGTCGTTCACCCAACCGAACACACTGTTTCTGCGTCGCTGTGAGTCGATACCGCTACCGCTACTACCACTACTGCTGCATATCTGATGAATCCATTGTCGACACCATCGAATCACTGTAGCAGCAGCAGCAGCAGCAGCAGCAGCAGCAGCAGCCGATGATGACTGTGCACCACTCGACTTGCGATTCGAACTCGTCGGCAGCATCAATGAATTAATGAATGAATGAATGAATGAATGAATGACTGATGAATGAATGAGAGTGGTGAGCTGTGAGTGTGCGTGAGTGAGTGTGAGTGTGTGTTGAGTGAATTGACTGATTGTGTGTGTTCTGCTCTACTTCTCCACTCTCCCCTTCCTGCCTGTGTGCTGTTCGTCTGTTTGTTTGGATTGTTGTCTGCACCGTTGTCGATGTCAATGAGCGGTGGGTGCAGATCAGTGAGTGCGTCAGCACAGTGAGGCGAGGACAGCTGCAGCGCGTGTCTGACTGATCAGCAACACACTGGTCGACTGTGAAGAAGGAGAGAAAACAGCAGTGTGTGGGTTGGCAATGAACACACACACACACACACACACACACACACCAACTGCTCACAGTGGTCGATCGTCGTGTTCACACACCCACTCACTCACTCACTGCTGAGGCTGAGTGTTTGCACTTACAAGGCTGCACATTCGTTCTCAGCCAGTGAGTTATCAGCGATTGCTGACTCGCTGCCTCACCTCACCGAATTGGACATCGAAGTCAAATCACAGTCGATCGAACACTTCGCACCGCTTCGTTTTCCTGTCAAACTGACGAAGTTGACTGTGTTTGTCCAACCGACGCTCTCGCCGCAACACGCTTTTGAGGGTGTATGTGAAGAGATGAGACGCATCATCGAATGTATCACTCACTCATCACCACATCTCGCCCAACTGACACTACACATCGACATCAACAATGAGGCAGCTGAGATTACAGACAACAAGATTCTATCTTCCTTTCTTGCACCGCTACGATCTCTGTCTGAACTCACAAATTTTGAATTGAACGTGTTCGGTCCCCATCTCACTGTGTATGCAAGATTGGCAGCATGTCAGTCACTGCTCGTCACTCACTGATGTCAACGTCAATTCTGGTCACGGCCTCACAGTGGGTGCACTGACTGCTCTCGCAGCGAATGAAGACAGTCGAACACGCATCGTGTCGATCGACACATCAGTGTCGCTGCTCAGAACTGAGTTGTTCTCAGCACTGACTGTATTCAAAGGGTTGGAAAAGATCGTATACGTCGCCGATGAGTGGCTGGAGCTGTCAATGCTACCACGTTTGAAGCAGGTTTTTCTGTGGAGAATTTCATCGAAGATTATACCTCAGCAAATCGAGTGTCTATCTCGACTCCCGCTTCTCACATCTCTCATCATCTGCAACGCTGAGTTGACTGCTGCTCACCTCACACAGTTGTTGCCTCATCTACATCAACAACAAGAACTGAAGCTGTTTGGTCAAATGCCATTGACTTCACTCTCCTTCCTCACCTCCTCACCAACACTCGCTGATATACTGGCAACTCTTCAACTGCCTCCCTGTTCATCTCTTCCTCTCTCAGAAGCGAGGTTGATTGATGGGCTGCGAGCACTGCGCGATCTCGGTGTCTGCAAGACTTTTACACCGTCGTTCGATAAGACGAACGTCGCGATGATCAAAGCCGTTAATCCAAATATCAACATCACGATTACAAACTGATAATACGAAATTCCAGTGGTTTCAGTCTCCATCGGGTGACACACAGCGCACATGTTGGATCAATCGTTGTGCTGATTTTTCATTTGTATTGCTTTCCATTGTCCGTACTCACTTAAATGGTCCTGGGTACGACCTTAAACTACCTCCCTCGCTTTCAGGTGAGTGTGTTTTTGCCGACCTCTCTCAGAGTGGTCCTTTAGGTTGATGACTCCCAGAGTCATCAAGGCAGGGCACACGCGAAGAATGACAGTCTCTCAGCACGGCGATCCTAACTTGCAAAGATACACAGCACCGCAGCAGGACAGGCTTTGTAGCGCCCAGTTGCATCGCTTTTTGGATAAAACAACACGCCGTCAATTAGTAAAAAAAAAAAAAAATTCACAATAGCGATTCAAACTTCATGTTTTTATCGAGTCTTGTCAAATCTAGAACTGACCCGAAATTAACAAGCTGCTAACTGTGTCTCTAGTTTGGCTTGCACAGCATTAGTGTCTGTGTTGGCAGTAGCAGTCGTCTGTGTTATTGTTGCTGTTGCTGTTGCTGTTGGAGTGGACAGACAACCTGGGCTGTGAAAATGACAATACCATCGAAGCACCATGTCACACAATGCAAAATTGCCCATGGTCAGCTGCATCACGACCACACCCACTGACGTGACATTTCCCTTTGTTTCGCTCAACACTGCTATACCGTCCTACTACTGCTTTTTCCACTGCTTTTTTTCATTGTGTGTCTGACTGAACTCACCAATTGTGCATTGTGTTGTGAATGTACTCGTCGCACTCTATGCAGAACTGCCATCGACATGTCGGGCACTCGAGTACGAGCTCATCAGAGACATCGAGACTACGTTGACAGCTGGAGCAGGAAGCAGCAGTGGACACACTAACAACACAAATAGAAAATGCAGACAAAAACAACCAAACACAGTCAGTTGAACATGTCAGCAGTAGCAGTATGCGACAGTTGTAACCTTCAGCTTTCAATGTTTTGTCAGTATACTGACTTCTCCTCCTCCTGTAGTCGTGAGTTGATTTCAATAAAATCATTGACTGGGAATAGATGATGATAGCTGCGTGCGAGATGCGGCGAAGAGACGAGAGTGAGTCCGCAGATACGACATTCACTCGGCAGCTCACACAGCTTTGAGAGACATTTCGGACAGTTAAAACCGCCATAACGAAGCTCAAGATGACTGTGCAAAGATGAAAAAACACACACGGAAAATACACCAATCAAAAAGGTAGTCAGCTCAGTCAACTGAAAGATGCAAATATCAGGTTCAGATACAAGCTCCCAATCTCGAATGTCAAACATACCAGGCACAGAGACTTGGATATGCATCGTATTTTTGCTCACTTTGAAGAAACAAGCAGAACACAGCAAACAACAACAGCAACAACATTCAGCAAATACGATAGTCGCTATTACTAGCCCTATTTCACTCACTGCACTTGTTCACGTTGTCTGACGGAAATCCCATATGTATCCATTTTCTCGCCTGTTTGATGCGTTGCTGTTTGTCTTTCTGTGCCGGAATCGGTGGAATGTGTGCGAACAGCAGTGAGCGCAGATGATCGCGACTGAGTGACACATTACAACTGCCGCCGGTTGTCGTCGATAGCAGTGTAGTGACATGCATCTCGGCAGCCATGTGAATGACACTGCACGTGATGTTCGCCTGTTTGACCGCATCGATGGTGAGCATGATATCGCCAGGATCGACTGTACTCAGTGCTGCGAGTACGAGAAGAATCTCGCGACTGCCGTATGGCGGAATTTGCGCTAAACCCGTACGAGCGAGTTCGAGTGCATTCTGCTGTGAAAAATCACCGCCTTGCTCAGTGAACTCTCTCAGCAGGCGAAGTTGATCTTTCGGCGAACCAGACAAATCACTGATTCGATAGCCCAGTCGCTGACAACCGACAATTATACCGAGATGCGACAGTGGATTCTGATCGAAGTATTCTAATACGAATGCATCGATGAGATCGAGTAATATCGCTTTTCGTGACGGTTTCATGTCCACATCCGATTGATTCATACACCACGAGAAGTCGAGTATCAAGTAGAGATATCGGATGACCCCCTTCTCAATCACACTCGCACCGCCTTTCGATGAGGAGGACAAAGAAGTCAATCGCTGCTTACGCTCACGCTGAAGATGAAGCTGACGAGATTTCAAACCACCACTGCTGTCTTCAACAATCTCCTCCCAACTACGTTGCATGGGCTGGCAAAGAAGCAACAACAATAAGCACACATTGCAACATCAGCAGATCAACTTTCAATTCAGCTTTCATCATTCAACACTCCCTCTGCTTCTCACTCTCCCCCTCTCTCCCTCCATCCCCATACCTGCATCCAAGTCGTGCCTTCATCTTCGACTGTCTCATTGAAGAGTTGTGCAGCAGAAGTAGCAGCAGCCGATGATGAAGAAGCGGCGGCGGCAGTCGATCGAGCCATGCTGAGAATCTGTTGATTTGCTTGAGCAGAGCACAGGGATTCGGTATGCGCTGATGATCGGAGTGAGAGTCAGGAGGGTGCGAGAGTGCAGTAGAGGACAGTGTGTGCGTGTTAGTATGAGTATTGTTCACTTGTTTGTCAGCGACTTACGCCATGTTCCGTTCGCACGGTGTGTGTTTCGCTCAGCAAAGCTTCATTCGTGAGTGAAGTGAAGTCTACCAGCCTTCATTTCACACTGATGCTCACTCACTCGACATCGATTGTACAGCCGATCATCGATTTGCAGTGTGTCAGTCACAAGTCAAGGTCACTGTGAGTGGCCTCGACACACGACTGCTGCCTTCTTAGCGTAGTCAAAGTTTTATTTCACTCTCTTTCCTTCTATAACATCATCCACACGAACTCAATATGTGGCAATCGAACGCCACCGATGTCGATGATGAACCGGTTGACGATATGCTACCGTCGACGAGTGGAGTACCGGCTGCGACTGCAGTTCACTCAGACAACACAGTTGATGATGCGAACAACACTGCCACCGACTTCTCGTTCGTTCAAATTGGTGAGCGAGTTGATGCATGTACACAGAGTGGTGAATGGTGTGTCGCGATGATTTTAGATATACTCAATGTGGCGATGGATCAAACGACAGCAGCAGCAGCAGCAGCAGCAGCAGCAGCGATCAGTGAACAACAACCACACCAACGACATGTGAAAGTCCACTTCGAAGGTCACACTGTCGACCAAGACGAGTGGATGCCATGTTCAGCACAGAGCGGTCAGCCAGCCCGATTAGCACTACTCCACTCGTACACTGATCCGTCGTCACACGCACAGGTGCAAACACAACAGCGTCAGGAGAAACGATCGAGTCTAGAACGCAAACGACAAGAGCAGGCAGAGCAACATGCATTCTTGCAGCAACAGATGCAGAGAGATGCAAAAGCTGCAGCTGAAAGACAGAGACAACACAAGCTTCAGCAACAGCAGGAACAAGAAGCGGCAGCGAACAAGGCGGCGACTGCATCATCAGCATCAGCTGCTGCCGAAGCTGAGCATCAGCGATTGCAATCGCTGACAGCACTTGGCCTGCTAGTACGGTTGGCTGGTCCAGGAGCCGAGGTAAAACACCTCCGTCGTGCTGCAGTCGGTTTTCTTGCTCACGCGCAAGGCGGACAACAGGATCGAGAGGACATGGTGCTGTTCACACTCGGTCAGCAGCCGACGTCGATGCCTGCTGCGAAATCTGATACGCCTGTATTGCAGTGTATGCAATATATCGTATTGCATGGTGGCGACAGTGAGTGTATCAGTTTGGTGTTACAGACACTCGAACTATTGGCGCGAGAGCAACAGCTGCGACACCACCTCATTCGAGCAGGTATGCTGAGACTCGTGCTTCAGCTACAGGCGTCCGATGCTGCTGACACACCATCTGCAACGAGTACTGTGAGGCCGTCGAAAGCGGCAACCACAGTATCAAAACAGTTGAAATTCTCTCACATCCTTTCACACACACCAGCTGTTGCATCGTCTTCAGCAGTCTCACCAGCAGTCAAACTCGACCTGGAAGCTCGCTTGTTGTGTGCTGCTTGTACAGCACATTTTGCACGGTTTGCATCAGCAGAAGCAATCGAAGACTTGACTGAAGCGGATTTTATGAACAATCTGCCTGCTGCACTAGCTTCTCTTAGACCGCGTTCCAAGCCAAACAGTGAGCCGGTTCAGCAAGAAGCAAAACTTGTGTTTGCTTATGGCGCTCAAGAACTTTCGCCGCCATCAAAGAAAGCCGCACCAGCAGTCATTGACAATGTCGAAGATGAAGATGCGCTGACTCATCTTCGATCACTCGGCAGCTGTATCGCACTAGCGCTTGCAGAGAGAGCGCAGCACAGCAGACTGATGGTAGCACTTGCATCGTCTGGTGCTCTTGACATTCTCATTGAAGCACTTGAGATACATTTCATCTCAACAGGCGAAGTGATGCCTCAGAATCAACATCTGAAAGGCAATCTTGCAGCGTCCAATCGTCGTCACTCCACACATTCTCATTCGACGGATGAACATGATGAAAACCAACTGCTTCGAGATCGGGAAGATCGCACGACCACTTTTCGCATACTGGAAGCCGTCGAATGCCTGCTGTGTCCTCAGAATGCAGATGGAAGGGACGACGATCCCAGTCTGCTGGAAGCCAAAGCGTTGTCGACGTTCGCTGCTCAGAAGCTCGCGTGTTCGCCGAGCTTAGGAACGATCGTCAACATGTTCGCTGGGCTCGCACAGAGCTACACGATTGATTTGAGTGCTGAACAGACCGCACAGCCGCTAACATGTGCTCAGCTCTTGCAACAGCTACAAGTCTCGCAATATCAGCAGCAGTATCAACAACCACAGCACTATCATCAGCACCTAACGGCAGGCCAAGGATGGAATGGAGTTGCGCAATATCATCTCCAACAACAGCATCATCAACAACAGCAGCGACAGCAACAAAAACAACAGAACAAACAGCCGCATCCGCAGCACAGAGAACAATCGCATTTTAGGAGCAGATGTCTCCTCTCTCTGCTTGGAATCATGAGAAGCCTCGTTGGTCTCGTATCCGACGCCGCTGCAGGAAAAGTGGGAAGGAAGGTCGGACAGCCGCATCCATCGCAAACACCAGAATCACACGATCAGCAGCTGGTCGTTCAAGCAGAGCAGAACCTCCTTCTCAATCTCCTCCTCGATCCCCGTTGCACACACGCGTGCCTAGATGTCAGTCAAGCAACGTTGCCTCTTCTCCCTGAAGGAGGGACAGGGACAGGGAGAGGGAAAAGAGATCGAGGCACCAAACATCTCCTTGCACAATCTCTCTTCTCGGGCGTCTGGGCATTGCTGGAGGGACTAAGCGGGATGGGAGAAGGATTCGGCTGTAGGCTTTTGTTTTCCTCTTCCTTTCTCTCTTCTTCTTCTTCTTCTGCTTCTCTGTCGACCGCGACGAGCGCCGACAGCCAAAACAACAGCCAACCTCTACAAGTCCTAGTCGGGACCATTTTTTCCGCTCTGCAGGCCCCTCTAGAACACACGAGGAGGGACATCGTGTCCCTGTTGCACAGAGGGGTAAAGATGGAGAAGAAAGGCCAGCTCACGACTCCATGTGAAGGTGAAAAGACAACCTCGTCTGGCCTCCTCCTTGCGAGGACGATAGCTTCGATGCCTGGAGCGCTGAACACCCTTCTTTCTGCGAGCAGGAGAGTCGGAAGATCGTGGCGTGGAAAAAACGATCATCATACCGAAGTAGAGGAAGCCACAAGATCGGCAGCAACAAACCCAACAACAGCCTCACCAATCCCCCCGCCCGCTCTCTCCCCTCCAGCGCTCTACCAGACTCTCGTCTCCTCCTTAGGCCAAGCAAGGCTCTTCTCTTCCATTTCAGCGACGGAACTCAGATTTACGGGTCGCGACTTGGACCTTCTTGTCTTTCGAGCTGGCGGTGGGCCGGGAGCGCGAGAATGGGCTCTCGGCCGCCTGTCTGGTGTTGGGGAAGAGGAGCTTCGGCTGCCGGGGGTGCTAGATGACAAGGGGTTGGAGAGAGCTGTGGAGCTCATAGCCTTCTTAGACGCTCGAAGGGCGAAGTTCGATTCGCTCTCCGCTCTCTCTTCCGCAGTCGGAGAGCTGGTCGACGATCTCGCTCAGGAAGATGCGGACCTAGCGAGAGTCGGGGTGTTGGTAGACACGAGATCGAGAGCCATGGAGATCTTAGAGAGGGTGTTTGGGCTGGAAGGGGTGAGGGAATCCGTGGTTCGCGGTGGTGGAGTGGCTCTTCACAACAACAACAGCAACAACAATCACACTCGTGTCCACAACAACAACAATTACAACTACCCTCACCACGCACACCACAACCACCAACAGCAACAGCAACTTGTTCCTTCTCCTCCCTCGCTATCCCAAATCGTCCAGACGCTCACTTCTGTCTGTTTCGACTATGTTTCCCCTTCTCCTCTGGCTGAGCTGCTGTCTCAGCTCTCCGCTCCCACCGCCAACAACAGCAGCGGCAACAGCAGCAGCGGTGTCATTGCTGGTGCGGAGGAGACGATCCCTCCTCTCTTGCCTAAGGATCTGAACTATTTCACTCTAGATCTCCAGGACTACATGAGCTTCGACCACACCCAGCATCAGCACGACCAGATCCTCTCCGCCCTCTTCACCGCCCGCCGTAGCGCTCTCGCCGCTTTGGTGGGGATCGCGAGCGACATGGCTTCTCATTTGCATCATCATCATCATCAGCAGCAGCAGCAGGGACAGCATCATCAGCAGCAAGGGCAAGCGGAGCAAAGGGGGGAAATCGAGATTGCCACAGGATACCTGGTCGAGGCGCTGGAAAATCTTATTGCTTCCCCGCCTTCTCCCTCCTCCTCTTCTTCCTCTTCAGGAGCAGCATTGTCGACCTCCTCCTCCTCCTCCCCCACCGCCGCGACGTCGGTCAATTTTTTCTTCCGTCACTCTGACTACTACGTGCGCGAAGGATGGGTGAGACTGTTGCACTCTTGTGTTCTTCTGGTGTCTGGGCTTGATACCCGAAGACAGCATGGAAAGCAGCAGATGGTTGCAATTGGGCAGACTGGAGAAAGAGGGGAAACAGGAGGAGCGAACAATCACAAAAACAAGAACAAACACAAAGCGCCTCTGCGACAGCAGCAGCAGAAGTCAACTAAGAGCAAGAAGGCGGTCAGCTTCTCCTCCTCCCCTTCCTCTCCTTCCCCCTCTCCGTCGACGCCTTCGCGACTCTCGCTCTTCTTTCATCCTCCGGTGTTAGACGGCCTGTGCGGACTGTTGTATCCTGCTCTCCCTCCTTCTTCTCATCAACAACAACAACAACAACAACAACAACCCGAATGGCAGAAACAAACCCACACGCTCCTCGGTGCCTGCGGGTTCCTCTACCCTTCCCCTGCTCCCCGTCCTGCGCCTTGCCTATCTCTATCTCTGTCTGGTTCCATCTCTCCTCTCATTTCTCCTTATTCTACCGAGGTCCATCTTGCTGTCCTCTCAGCATCTCGGGCTCGCTGTACGACTTTCGCGAAGGAGGTGTTGTTTGTTCTTGTTACCTCCGTCTCCTCCTCCTCCACCGCCACTGCAGCTGCCGCTGAGGGCACAAATGTGAATAAGCAAGCGCACAGAAACGTCGACGACGAGACTGGAACAGAAACAACAGTCGCATCGAAAGCGGCAACAATAGCAGAGGCCATAGGGTTCCGCTCTCTCAACCTCTTGTTTCGTTTGCTCCTCCTCCTCCCCCCACCGCCGTCATCATCATCAGCAGCAGCATCTTCAGCGGTTGTCGAACGAGCAGGTGAGCGCACATCTGAGCACCAGGACAGCAACAGCGAGGCAGTGCTGGCCCTCTCTCTCCTCCATACTCTGCTCGCGCATTCTTCAAAGCTGCGAGAGGCGTTGTTTCAGAGTTTGGCTTCTTCGTCGGCGGCAGAGGTGGCAGATCATCCCGCCTCCCCTCTGACCCTACCGGAGCTTGGGGGACTGTTTGCATTCTGGTTTGCGAACAGTTCATCATCTAATCTGTCGATAGCATCGCCGTCGCAGAAGAAGAAGCCGTCGAAAAATCAGCATACATCAGCCCAATCATCCTCCGCCTCCGCGTCAGCAGCATCAGCGTCAGCAGCGTCATCGTCCATTCTCCAAGTCCAAATAGGTCTGATGGATTTGCTGTCATTCTTGCTCTCCCCCTCTGCTTCCTCCTCTTCATCTTCTTCTGTGTCTACAGCTAGCTCAAGTTCTCAACATCAACACAACCAAGAGCTCCTCCTCTCCCCTTCATCTAATCTCCTCTCTGCGGCTATCATACCTTCTTTTAGCCTCAGAAACAAGAAAATCGAAAAGAGGGCCATGGACTGCCTTCTTGCCCTCGCTCGATCTGGGAGCCGCCAGTTGACGTATGTTTTGATTAGAGAGATTGAGGATGCTGCTTCTTCTCGCTCTGCTCTCTCCGCCTCCTCATCGTCTCCCCCCTCCCCCCCGACGCTTCTGGCAATGCTGGCCTCCTCCCGCTCGTCCCTCTCTCGCTCTATGAGGCGAAAAGGCTGGGAGATTCTCGCATGGCTGTTGGCCCCTCCTCCTTTCCCTCCTTTGCTGCCTTCGGCTCAGGTTGTCCAGCAACAAGCTCCTCTCGGCTTGGCGGAGAGGCTCATTTCTTTGTCATTTTCCTCCCCTCTTCCTCTCAACGATATCCTCCGCTCAGCCCTCTCCCCCCTCCCCCCATTCCTCTCCCTCTGCTCTCCGGTCGCTCTCGCCACACCGGACTTGAAGGGGGAAAGACGGTTCGCGATCGCGGCAGTGGGGAATCTGGCTGCTTTGGCTGTGCTTTTTTGTCGTGAGTCAAGCGAAGGAGGGGCAGCAGCAGCAGCAGCAGATGAGGGAGGAGGACTAGGAAGCTGGCTGTTGGCGCCTGTGACGATAGCTTCTTCTTCTTCTTCGGTCTCCACTGACTCCTCCCTCTCTCCTTCAACTTCAACACTGTCAGCGCGTCCGCTGATCCGTGCGCTTTTGGGCGTGGCGGAGAGGGCACTGAGAGATCTCACGCTATCTGACGCTTCCGGTGCTGGTAGTAGTAGCGAAGACTCGGACTCTTCTTCTGACTCTGATGACGAGGATTCTGACATGCACAGCGGTACAGTGAACGGCAGCAACGGTGGCACCACAGTCTATCTCGAGCACCCTTCGACTCTCCTACTGTGTCTCGAGGCGCTCAGGAATCTTTTGTTCACTTCTCCCTCTTCTCCTTCCTCTCCCTCTTCCTCTCCCTCTCACCCCCTTTCCCATCCTTCTGTCCGTTCTTTCCCCCTCCCCCTCCCCTTGCCACTGCCGATGTTCCACATCCCTTTCGCCTCGGACCGAAAGGTCTGCTCGCAGCTCTTTGGGCTCGTGGAAGGCGTGATGGGTCTTGTTGATTCCGCTTTATCCGCTACTGCTGATGGTACTTCTGCACAAGACGGCCATCTTCCCCTTCCCCTGTCTCCCATGGCCAGATCAGTCGAGCTGTTCTCTCTCTCCTTGGCGATCCTCAGCAGTCTGCTCGTCTCCCCTTCGAGCGTGAGGACGCTCGTGCGCTGCGGGCTTCCTGGAGTCTTGGCGAAAGCGAGAGGACTGGAGGGTCGCTTCAGAGAGACTGTATCTGAAGCGGAAGAAAGGCAGCAGCAGCAGCAGCAGTCAAAAAGTCTCAACTCCTCTGCCCACCGGCTCTCTTCGCTCCACTCTACCCTCTCCTCGCTCCACTCCACCCTCTCTTCGTGCGACCTGTTACTCGGTTGCTTTGCCTACTCTCTGTGCTCTGCTCCTCTGTCCGAGCTGCTCGTCTCTCCTTCCGGTTGCTCAAAAGTCTCGACGCTCGATGCCTCTATCTTGGAAAGAGCAAAAGGCCAGAGTCTCCGTCTCGCCGCTGGCTGTGCTTCAGCGGTGTTGCCGAAACTCGTGGAGGCTGTGGCACGTTCATTGGATTCTGGTGGCCGAGGTCTGAAAACACAGAAAGACGACAGACCAGCAGCAGAGGACCACACGCACACGCTGCAGTCGTTCAGCGCAATGGCGAGTCTCGTAGCCTGCCGTTTCGGTACTGCTGGTTCGGCCTCTGGTGCTGCTGTCTCTGCATCCGTTGCTGTTTCCGTTCCTCCCGCTCTCCCTCTTCCCGCCGTTGCGTCCGAAGCTCTGAGTACGTTCATCTCATTCGGCCTCCTCACACAGGATGTGAGCGCCCAGTCTACTTTTGGCTGGGCGATGGCACATTTGGTCGCGACTCGTATTGGGCGAGAGATGTTTTGGAGTGCTGTTGACTCGAACCTGTTGTCGATGTTACAACAAACGAAGCCTAGTTCAACACGATCGCGCTATCGTGCTGTCGAGTTGCTCCTCAAACACACGTCGGCGAATGTGCGCGTGGCTGGGCTGGTCGCGACTGCGGGAATGATTGATGCTCAGGTTTCAGTATCATCGTCATCATCATCATCGTCGTCATCATCGTCATCAAAGTCGGCATCAACATCATCATCAACCACTGAGTTTGAGTCACCACCAGTTTCACTGCTGCAATTCATAGAGTCTGTACTGGTGACATCATCTTCTGCATTGGCTCATTCTGACGTCGATCGATTTTTCATTCCGTCTCATAACATGCATGACCAACAGCAGCTTCATTCATCATCGTCTCACTCAGCACTGCAAGCATTGTCGTGGCGCGCACTCAGCGCTCTGTCATCACTGCCCTCTGTAAGCTCCGATATTCTGACTTATTGTCCTGGATCAGTGCAGCGTGCAGCAGAGCTGATGGGCTCAACGTGTTCGATGGAACAAACGAAAACGGTTGTCGGAAAAATCGGATTGCGCTCGCACACGAAACTGAACGCTGCTCAAACAGCCGCGGTCGCACAAGAGCAGTGTGATCGCCAGACACACTGCACAAGTGTGCGAGCTGCTGCACAAATCATCAGAAATTTGTGCTGTTCTGCTGTGACGATGTCGCCGAAATCGCACATGAAGAATATCACAACTTTGTCCGATTCACTCATCTCATTGCTTTTGCCTCATGCTACAGGCATCGTTACGGCACTCAAGTCGCATGATCCATTTGTAGCTAGATGTGCTCTTGGATGTGCCGAGTCATTGTCTGTTCATGCCCAATTGGCAGCAGCAATGATGGTTGCGCGCAGTACAGATGATTCAGCAATGACTGCACGCACAGCACGACCGTCCAAAGCGACAACGACATTGAGGAGAGATGACGACTACAGTGATGAAGCATTCGATGCTGCGACTGATCACGATGTTGTGCCGGAGGAAGACAGCATTGCAGCAGCTGTGCCTGAAGACGCTTCTCTAGCATTGTTGACTGCACCATCGCGTGTGGCGTTGCCCGTGATCAAACATATGCTGCTGCCTGCCGCTGATCAGCATCTATGCACGAGTCGACGCAACAGTTTACTGCTGTCAACGTTGTCAGAACTTGTGGCTGCTGACACTGCGTTGCTCATCACACGATCGACGGTCATGCGCATTTTCTGGCGACTGTGTATGCATGCTGGGAGATCGATGGCGACGCAAACATCAGTCAATCTTACAGCTTCGTCGTCCGCTGCTGGCGGTGAGACAAATGGGTATCTCGAGCCCGCAGTAGAGGAGGAATTAGGCGACGGATGGAATGGCGCACCAGATGTTGCTGCCGTTGCTGCTGCCGCTGCTGTGGGCCAACAAGCATCCACGCGAAACAAACCATCCACACAAGCGGATATCACAATGTCAAGTGAGGTCAATTCTGATCTGCTGATTGTATTTTCAGATGTGTTGAAAATGATCTGTACCATTTCACCTCATCCGCGAGGCTGGTTGCGCGGCACTGAATCCCAGAACGGTGTGATGTCAGATAGACTGTCAGCGAAGGAAGAGACCGAGCGTTACTGGACGTCGCCTGAATCGGATGAATGTAATCTCAGTCTCGATATGCTGTTGTGTGCATCCGGATTTCTGCTTCGCTGCATTGGTTGTTCGAAGCAAATCTACACTGCTACTCTCACCAAACTGTTGGCTGACAGCGATGGTGTCAACACTGTACTGGCAGCGTTACAAGTGTTATTTTCACTTCCACACAGCATTTCTATTTTGGCTGCAACACAATTAACAGTGACACTGTGCGCAAAATTGGATCAGTGTCAATGGTTGTTGGACAGAAAGCATGAAATTCAAGATTGGATCGCATTGCCGTTGGTCAAGCTACTGCACCGATTTTATACTACTGCTGATCTTCAGTCACTACCGTTCAAGATGTCAAGTGCAGAGATTGATGCATTCACTCTACAAGCATTGATATCACTCAAAGCCTTCTCGTCCCTCCCGAGTTTTCAGCTATCGCTGTCGCAGCATGGTCTGCAGTTTACAGTACTGTCTATTTTGTCGAATGTGAAGTCTGTATCATCAAACGAAGTGAACGACGATTCACATTTGATGATCATGCTGCGATGCCGTCTTGTCGACATCGCTTTGCTGCTGCTTCACAATCTACTTCATACGCAGGTCGCATTCACCAACCTCATTTGTGGATCGGCACGAGTTAATACTATCTACTGTGTACGATCTGCGATCACTCAACTCATCGACATGCGGCAGATGCATGTCAACACTGCGACTCAAGTGATGTCAGATGACAGGACATCGCTGTGCTACCTCATGTCCATACTGCTGCTGCTGAGCTTTGACAATCGATTTCTGCACAGGCTGGCAGCGGTTGACGGTGAGATTCTCAATACACAGCAACAGGAAGTATCGTCATCATCCAATACCTTACTCGAACTTCTCCAACTTCTGCATCGCATCTATCGCAACGTCTTTCAATCCAACTGTGCTGCTTCTAGATTATTGGTGAGGCTTCTATTTCGGCTTGCAGATCATCCGCATTTCTTGAGACGAATGGTTCGGATGAATGTCGACGGTGCCACAAAGTCTCACACCTCATTGACGTTTGTGCAATTTCTGATGCAGCTTGATGAACGCCAAGCAACAGCAGCAGAAGAAGAAGCAGATGATGAATACGCCGATGAACAGTGGACTGATGGCGTCTTATCACCGACCAACAGCAGCAGTCAGCATTCAAAGGCATGCTTGCTGACTGCAGCACATACCACCGAAACATCCTCCATCGTCTTATTGCGGTCTGCACTGCTCACTAAACTGTGCCTCTGGAGTCGAACTGTTGACTCAGACGTATCTGTTGAGTTCACGAGTAACACTCGTCGTCCATCAATTGATGTGTTTGATCTTTACTCATCTGGTGCGCTGAACATTGTTTTCAGTTTGTTGTTCCTCTCATCCACGCCTTTACAGTCTTGTGCTGCTGAGATGCCACTGCTCCGCTCACTGGCACTTGTCTGCCTTGCTGCTGCTTCTCCGGTGTTTCCTCATCACAACAAACCTGCCGCTGGCTCCCCACCGCATCATACTCTGTCTTTCGCTGTGCTGACGCCGCGTCTGTTCGGACAGTTTGTGTGTGAGTTGTCGGAGTCGAACAACAGCCATGTGAGATCGAATGTTGCTTTAGCGATGCACATTGTGTGCTTGAGCGAATCAAACTTGCAGGCTCTCGATCATGCTGATTGCAGAGAGTCAAGCGCAGATGCAGACAAGCACAAACACATGGAAAAGTGTACATCTACTGCGTTGTCCAAACTCCTCTATGCTACTATCAGTATTGCTCAAAAAACAGACAATTCGTTGGTACAATTTCACTGTATCTGTGTTGTAGAGCGACTTCTGCGCCATGATTGTTTACGCAATCAGCGTACATCGTCCATTTGGAATGCAGAATCAGTGACGGCGATCGACAGGTTAGATGATGCTGCACTCAAACTAAGCAAGTTGACTGTTGTGACTCATTCTGACTTGTCAGATTTATGTCGACAAGTTGACAAGCTCATGCCCGTGATCTCACTCAACAAAATTGTTGTAAGTGCTCAATCAGCTTTGAATAGCGTGGCGTCACAACATCGACGCTCGATACCAACGTTCTCTGTTACTCAGGTGAGATGGCTTCTGTCATTTCTGCGCTTATCGACATCTGATGTCGCGCACACGGCATCACCGTCACTTGTGCAGGCAGAGCACGCGGTTTGGGCACACATTCGTGACAAAACTCGCTATCGAACTGCACTTGTTGACGATGCGTCAGAGGGTGCAAACATGTTTACATTGAACATTCCGGTTCGTACTCAACTGTTGATACTCTCGGTGTTTGATATGCTCAGTTGCCACACAGAGGATGCAGCAACGCTGGTATTGACACCGAGATGTGTTCAATCAATCATCGATGTTGTTCGGACTATTGCCGAGGGCAACGCCGCAATCGACAGCCATCTAAGCATGAAAGGGCCACGAGTAGTCAATCCATCAGCTGCATTGAGCTCTGCGCAGCCCTACTCGTTCGTCTTGCGTCAATGTGTGCAGATTTTGACACGGCTCTGCTCTCACGTTGTGCTGCATCGTCGATTGCTTCGACCAAAGCTATGCTTAACGACTGCACTTATACGGCTTCTGCAACTACCTGCAAATTATTTTGTACCGTCATCATTACTTTATTCCGATAATAGCAACACCGCAGTCACTTTGTTTGGTCTCGACTCTGATCCTGATCCCGGTGTGGTCAGGCAGATGGCAGCCATGAGTGTCGCAACTCTATTGACAGCGGTCAGTCGTCAGGGCTCACTCGGTGTACAACAACTGTTAGCACAATTGCCACAAGCAGCAGCAGCACCGAAGCCGAAAGTAGTCAAGAAAGTTGCTAGAGAGATTAAACCAGTGACACTGGGATCTGCAAACAAGAATGCAAAAGCCAAGCCAAACGTTTCGAAGGCTGAAGTTGCTGTCGATTCATCCACATCATCGACCGCTTCCGTTGTCTCTACTCCTCCATCACAGACAACTCTTGATTGGCTGATACACTCACTGGTATCAGTCACAATGCAAACTCCACACAGCAGAACTGTGAGTCGAATCATTCATGCCCTTCTGTCGGTCTCGTGTTCTGTTGGATTTTCTTCACCTAGTCCGACAGTTGATGTGATCACTTCTCTCATTGATCTCTGTGCTCATCCAGACACCATGCTTGGTCAACGAGGACGACACAGTGCATTTCTGCTGCTGACTAATCTGATTTGCAGTGCAACACCGCTGTCGACCAGTACAGCAGTGCCAGTTGATTTGGAGCATTCAGCAAACAAGCTGCTCCCGTTCCTAACAACAATGTTGTTGAACTCTGACAGTCATTCTCAGTTAGTGACACTCGCAACTCTGACTCGTCTGTTCTCAACTCATCACTTTATTGAGACGTATTTTCAACTTTACGCCAGTGGTGTCGATGTGCTATCACCGATCTTATCATTATGCTCGGGCTGCGATGACCGTGTACAGCTATCGGTGTGTGGCGTCATTGCTGCTCTACTAGATCCTCGCTTTTCTCACACTCAAAGTGTCCTCGATCATATGTACTCTGTTTTCTTACCGGCAGTGCTGCATATCGCACTACAAACAACATCGACTGCCAATGCCGCTCATGCCTCTCGCCTTTTCCTGGTCTGCTGTACCGTTCGCTCGTCCTCCTCAGTCACACTCACTCTGGCATCAATAGGCACTCGTGCTCTAGATTTGCTTGAAGTACTCATCAGCAGTGATGATTGGGCGCTACGCTGGCGTTGTGTGGCTCTGATCCGTAGTGTAACAGCTCACGTGGAATCGATTGTTATCCTGCGCCCGTCATTTGTCACAACACTGGTCGAACTACTAGTGAATGAAGAGACACAATTGGGGTTGAAGGTGAATATGGTTGTCGATGCTCTTTCCGACATTAGTGATGAGCTTGAACGAGCTACGAGTCTACTAGCGCATGCAGAACGCCTCCGCGAAAGTCGTCTCACGACGATGAATCATCAGTTGCTGAAAGAAGAGACTGAAGAGAGTCGAGGTGCTGCTTTGCGGCCTGCCACTTCTCTCACACTCCTGCGTGCCCGACTGGCTGCTGACTGCTCGTCGATCGCCGCACGTGATGCAACCTATTTCGCTGTCGATCTCATGACTGCACTGCATCACGTGTGTCACATCTCTGTAGCAGGTGGCAACAGCACCACGCTCAGAGTAAGTGCGCCTTCATTCTCCTCCTCCACCACACTCACGACACTCACTGCTCTTCACATTGAAACACTCAGTGCCCTCCTGAATGCGCGTACCATTGACTCACTGGTTCGTTTTGCTCGATGTGGTGTGACAACATTGCAGTCGTTAGCAGTCGCTAGTCTGCGAGCGCTCATTCCGTACTGTGCACTGATAATGGCGAATGGATCTGCAATTCCATCACGCATCACTCTGATTGATGCAATTCTGTGCTGCATGGCCCAGGAGATTGATGCAGCAACACTGACAGCAACTGCAGGCGCAGTTGATTTGCTTGTCGACTTCTGTGTGAGTGAAGAAGTTATTGCACATTTTGCTAAGTCCAATGGTGTGAAGTTAGTGTTGCGTCAGTGGGCAATTGTCGAAACCCAAATAGCAGCGGCTGACGATCTGACAGCTGAAAAAATTCAAATGTCCATCGTGTCCTTCTTACTCCGTCTCAAGCTCAACGCATTGGAACTGCCGATGCAGACATCGCATCTTCGCCTATTGATAGCATGCGCCTCACGTGCTCGACGCAAACAAATAGAGACGAGCAGCAAAGAGAAGAGTAAATCCGGTAAACAAACCGCCAACAGTGCGATACCGGTAGCCACTGTGCACTCCACTGCCCAAGTCAAACCTGCTGCTGCCGATGTGGCACTCGCCTTACAGCGCTCAGCCATTCATCTCATGTCTCTGCTGGCTGAGTCAGACTCTGTTCGCCTTCCACTCAGTCAACTGGGAGCGATCGATTTTCTGCTCTCCCTCTCTCGCACATCTCGCGATGTCGACCTCAAACAACTCTCACTTGAATGTCTGTGTTTGCTGTTGCAGAGTGACGCTATTTTACTCGGTGCCGCACAGTCCGCACAGATCACACAGCTACTGCTGGCACTCAGTCGAATGTCAGTTGCAGAGACGGGTGCCAGGCCACGGTTGAGGAATTTAGCTGCAGGTGTGGTCGTACGGATGGCGTTGCATGCGGATAATCAAACAGCCACACAGAAGCAGGAGGAGGAGGAGGAGGAAGAGGAGGAGAATGAGAATGATGAGGATAAACAAAAACACAACAACAGGTTGAAGCCACCTCAACATCAAGTGTTGAACACAACTGGCTCATCTGCAACGACTGCAGTGATGCCATCAATTGTCAGTGATGAGGTGCCGAGTGCGGAGAATGCTGATGCTGCTGACTTCCTCAGCGACGATATGAAGCAGACGGAGGGTCCTGAATGCAGCAACTGCAACAGCAGCAACAGCGGTTCCGATGGCGTTATCCTGAACTCCGATGCTGCTGCTGATGTCATCGACATGCATGCACAATCTGCCATGTCTACCATCACTGACACTACTTCTGCTGTTACCGCCGCAGTGATTGCAAGTCAATTCCAACCGCTTCCTTCAGTGCTGTCAGAGTTTGCTGATGAAGACGTACAACCTGCTGCTCCAATACCAATCGATGCTCTCACATTGTCATCATTGTCATCATCAACCATCACTGTGCCAATACTGACTATCGACACGTCAGTTGCAGGTGTGACATCGGTGTCGACTACATCAGCAGTTCAACCGACTTCAAATCGGAGGTCAGACACTACGCGATCAGACACGTATGAAGACGATTTCAACGCAGATGAGATATAACAAAAAGCGAGCACAAAAATAGGAAATTGGCGGATTCCTCGTGTGCAATTGATGAGGTTTTCACTACAATTTTAGAGTACAATAATTAAATTCAAGATTATGGGAATAAATCAAAGTTGCTCTGTCCGAAATGTTTTCAAGGCGCAACGATATGAAGAACCTCAGCAGCAGAATGATTTATATACAAACAAATGAGAGCGAGGACAGTGCTTTCTCGATCAGTGTGTCAAGCGGACGACAGTCGATGTCAACGCAAAAACAGCGAATGCATCAGCAGCACAGCGATCATGAGTTGCACACAGTGGGAATACGGTGTGCGTTGTAGCATATAGAGATTGGGATTCTTGATTTTAGCTGAGTTCGATGCGGAGAAATACTTGTTACGTTGCGATGAATGTGTGCATCTGCCTCGACGCGCGATCCGACGAATAGCGTATGCAGCGTGGGAGGCTGAGAGTGATAGTGAGAGTGAGGCTCAACGAGAGATGATCGAATGAGGCGGTTGAGCGCGCAGGCAGACATCTCGCTCACACGATTTTCTGCTGTTGAGACGATTTGCGCGTCAACACTCCAAACTGCATCATACTATGCTGTGTTGATCCAGGCTCTCACTGAGCCTGCCACGCTACGCATTCCTTGTATATACTGTCGAGTTTACCAAGTCTAATCTGGCAGCAGTCAGCCTAAAGGCGTTCCGTAGCTTTGACTAAACAGTAAAATTTTGCGCTTAAGCTTGCAATCGAAATGACTGTACTAGTAATGTATGCTGTGATTGATACCAAATCAACGCGACGGAAT
>JADMIO011827058.1_pt1 | contig 37954 bp, 35 predicted proteins | sample 8958161 | NCBI WGS metagenome assembly JADMIO01 (sample SAMN16585339, study PRJNA669376) | soil metagenome | isolation source: Crop rotation soil | place: USA: Cullars Rotation, Alabama | collected 2011 | reverse complement strand
CCGCGACAACTTGTCCACGTGGAATTCTAAGCTTAGGATCCCAATGTGCTGGAAAGTCTCGAAGCCGTTGTCCTGAGGTAGGCACACCGTGACGCACTCGAAGGGACGAACAGCCGCGGGCGTTCACCCCCTTCGACGGAGCTCAGGACAGGCTTCGAGACGGCCTCTGATGGCCTCCTCAGGGCGAACGGATGTGGTGCGAACTTCGGGTTCACCACACTAGCACAAAGAGGAGGATCTGCGATGAGGACCAAACCCTCACGTGCAATTGCGTCCACCGTGCTGGCGCTCGTCTGCATCTGGAACGCCGATGCAGCGTCGATCGACACGTATCCCACGCGCCCCATCCGTGTCGTCACCGCGCCAGCGGGTGCAGGCAACGATTTCATGGCGCGCGTGATCTCGCAAGGCCTTTCGGGCAGCCTGGGCCAGCAGCTCGTGGTCGATAACCGTCCAGCCGGGATCATCGGCGAAATCGTCGCCAAAGCGCCGCCGGACGGCTATACGCTGCTTGCGATCGGCAGCGTGCTGTGGCTCACGCCGTTCCTGCAGGACACGGTGGGCTACGATCCCGTCAAGGACTTCGCGCCCGTGTCGATCACGGCGCGATCGGTCAACATTCTGGTCGTGCATCCTTCGATCGCAGCGACTTCGGTCAAGGAGCTGCTGGCTCTGGCACGGGCGAAACCCGGACAACTCAACTGTGCGTCGGGCGCGACAGGCTCGTCGAATCATCTCGCGGCGGAACTGTTCCGGTCGATGGGCGGAGTGGATTTCGTGCGCATTCCATACAAGGGCAGCGGCCCCGCGCTCAACGACCTCCTCAGCGGCCAGGTGCAGATGATGTTTCCGACGAGCGCCGCCGGCTTGCCACACGTGAAGTCCGGGCGCCTGAGAGCGCTGGCGGTCACGAGTCTGCAACCGTCATCGCTCGCACCAGGACTGCCGACCGTGGCGGAATCCGGTGTGCCTGGCTACGAATCGGTCGTGATGTACGCGCTGCTCGCTCCGGCAAAGACGCCGGCGAACATCGTCAACAAACTGCAGACCGAGCTCGCACGATCTCTCAAATCACCGGCCACGGCCGAGAAGCTGGCCGCGGCCGGGGTCGAGCCTGTCGCCAGCTCGCCGCGCGAGCTGGCCGCCGCCATGGATCACGAGATGACGCGCCTCGGCAAGATCATCAAGGAAGCGCGGCTGCGGTCGAACTGATCCGCGAAAACCTGAAAATAGGGTCGGGTCCAGATTTCCGCGACGGGACCTGGGGAAAATTCGGGCCCGACCCATTTAACTCGGGCTTATGCGCTCTGCGCGAAGCCGTACAGCCGCGCCGGGTTGTCCACGAGGATGTTGCGGCGAACTGCAGCGTCCGGCGCCCATAGCGGCAGCTGATTCAACACGAGCCCGTCGTCTACCTGCCACAACGGGTTCACGTCGGTCGGCTTCTTGCCTGCCGGCGTTACGGAGTTCGGGTGCGGCCAGTTCGTTCCCCACACGATGCGATCGACATTCGCGGCGATGAGCGCTTTCGCGAGAGGCTGGAAACCGGAATAGTCCGAGCGCGGCCCCGCGGTCACCGAGATCTTCACGTAAGCCTTGCCCGAACGCACCAGTTCCACCAGATCCGCGAAGCCCGGCTGGTCCGTCCCTTTTTCCGGCACCGCGCCGCCGAAGTGATCGAACACGACGGGCACCGGCGAGGCCGCCAGCGTGTCCTTGATCGCGGCGATGACCGGCAGGCCCGTATTGAGCTGCACGTGCCACGTGCGCGACTTCATGCGGTCGGCAGCCGCCTGGAACTGTTTGCGCGCGAGGTTCGGATCATTGACGCCGGACGTGGCAAGGTTCAGGCGAATTCCGCAGAAGCCCGCCTTTTGCAATGAATCGAGCTCGCTCTCAGGCGTCTTGTCGTCGATCACCGCCACACCGCGTGCGTCGTTGCCGCGCGCTTTCATGCCGAGGAGCGTAGGCCCGTTGTCCGTGCCGTACACGCTGGGCGTCACGATCACGACGCGCTGGATCCCGAGTGCTTTGTGCAGCGCCGCCATCTCGTCCGGCATCGCCATCTCGGGCGTGTAGACGCGCCCTTCGTAGAATTTGAACTGCGGCGTGTGGATGTGCGTGTGGCAGTCGCAGGCGCCTGGCGGCACGTCGAAATTGACGCGCGTGCTCGGTTACGACGCTTTCGCGAACGCGCCCGGTATGCGTGTCATGGCGGCCGCGGCAGCGGCTCCCAGCAGTACTTCGCGTCTGGTCAGCATGTCATCTCCTGTGCAGGTTCACTTCGCTATCACGATGTTCGCTTCCTTGACCACTTTCCTCCACTTATCGACGTCGCTCCGGATTCTGCTCTGAAATTCCTCGGGCGGACCGCCTGCCGGCTCGAGCCCTTCGCTGGCAAGCCACTTCTGCATTCCCTCCGTTTGCAGAACCTTCGCCATCTCGCGGTTCCAGCGCAGCACGATGTCCCGGGACAGGCCTTTCGGTCCCCACATGCCGTACCAGTGGGTCACTTCGTAGCCCTCTACGGTCTCGCCGATCGTCGGAACATCCGGCAGCGCCCGCGAGCGCTTCGGCGTAGTCACTGCGACGGCACGTAACCGCCCGGCCTTCACGTGCGGGATGCTGGGGACGAGACTGCTGAAGCTCGACTGGATCTCGCCCGCAAGGAGCGCATTCATCACCGGACCCGTGCCCTTGTACGGGACGTGCGTGATGTTCACCTTCGTTTCGAGCCGGAATAGCTCCTGCGCAAGATGGCCCAGTCCACCGGTCCCGGCGGAGCCGAAATTGTACTTGCCGGGATTTGCCTTCGCCGCGGCAATCAGTTCCTTGATGGTCGTGATCGGGATCGAAGGATGCATCGTTACGACGAGACACGTCGTCCCGATCAATATCACCGGCTGGATGCCGCCGACCGGATCGAACGGGAGGTCGTGCAGCGCGGCGTTCGCGCCGTAGCTGCCGGACACGATGATGAGGGTGTAGCCATCGGACTCCGAACGCGCCGCGATCGTCGCTCCGACGCTGCCGCCGCCTCCCGGCCGATTGTCCACGACGATCGGCTGTCCGAACGCTTCGGTCAGCGGCGGCCCCATGAGGCGCGCCAGAATGTCGGTGCCACCGCCCGGGGCGAACGGCGTCAGGACGCGAATCGGTTTCGTCGGATACCGCTGCTGAGCAACGACGCCAGCGGACGTGCACGACAGCGACATCGCGATCGCGGCACACAACACGAGCTTGCGCATTCTCCTCCTCCCGAGGTGTACGGCCGCGTCGGAGGCGGCCTTCCCACGGGATTATGCGCAGTTTCGAACGCGCGCGCGTAATAGCCGCGCAGCCTCCACCATGTTCGTCAGTGCCGCGCCGACTTCCGTCCACCCACGCGTCTTCAGTCCGCAATCCGGATTGACCCACAGCCGCTCGACCGGAATCACCTGTGCTGCGCGCTCGAGCAGACCGACCATCTCCTCGACAGTCGGCACGCGCGGCGAATGGATGTCGTAGACGCCCGGCCCGATCTCGTTGCAATGGCTGAACTCGCGGAACGCTTCCAGCAGATCCATGTTCGAGCGCGAGGTCTCGATCGTGATCACGTCGGCATCGAGGGCGGCGATGGCCGGCAGGATGTCGCCGAACTCCGAATAGCACATGTGAGTGTGAATCTGCGTCTCGTCAGCGGCGCCCCCGGCTGCGGATCTGAACGCGCGAACGGCCCAGTCGAGGTAGGCCGGCCACTCGGTACGGCGAAGGGGCAGCCCCTCGCGCAGCGCCGGCTCGTCGATCTGAATGACGCCGATCCCCGCCTTCTCGAGGTCGGCGACCTCCTCGCGTATGGCAAGCGCGATCTGCATGGCCGTCTCGCTGCGCGGCACATCGTCGCGAACGAACGACCACTGAAGCATCGTGATCGGCCCGGTGAGCATCGCCTTCATGGGCCTGGGCGTGAGCGACTGTGCATACGCGGTCGTTTCGACCGTCATCGGATCGGGCCGGCACACGTCGCCATAGATGATCGGCGGTTTCACGCAGCGCGAACCGTAGCTTTGCACCCACCCCTGCTGCGTGAGCGCATAGCCCCAGAGCTGCTCGGCGAAGTACTCCACCATGTCATTGCGTTCCGCCTCGCCGTGGACCAGGACGTCGAGACCGATCGTCTCCTGCCGCAGCACCGCCTGCGCGATTTCTTCGCGAATGCGCTGAAGGTACTCGAGCGCGGTCGATTCGCGCTTGCGGTAGCGGGCGCGAGCACCGCGGATGTCCGGTGTCTGCGGGAACGAACCGATCGTCGTGGTCGGAAGCAGGGGAAGCCGGAATCGGGCGCGCTGTTTCCTGCGTCTTGCCTCGGCGCTGCCATGCCTTTCGAACATGCTGTCCGTCGCTGCCGAGAGGCGCGCTCGCACGAGCTCGTTGGTGACGCGCTGCGATGTCCGACGCGAAACACACGCCGCATCCGACACGCCGAACGCCTCGCTCGCCGTGTCACCGGTTTCCAGTGCCCGCTCGAGCGCTGTGAGCTCCCATATCTTCTCCTCCGCGAACGCAAGCCACGACCCGAGCTCCGGGTCGAGTCGGTTCTCATGCTTCAGAGAAACCGGTACGTGCAGCAGCGAGCACGACGGACCTATCCACAGGCGCGGCCCCAACTCTTCGCGCAGCGGCGCGAGCTGCGCGAGCGCGGCGCGCAAGTCAGTGCGCCAGACGTTGCGTCCGTTCACGATCCCTACGGAAAGCACCGCGTCAGGTGGCAGTGACGCGCGCCAGCATTCGAGCTGCTCCGGCGCGCGCACGACGTCGATGTGAAACCCCTGCACCGGCCATTGCGCCATGCGTGACGCGACGTCGGCAACACCGCCGAAATACGTCGCCAGCAGGATGTCGACACCGCTGCCGGCGAGCGCATCGTATGCCGCCTCGCACGCGTTCAGCCATGTCGCATCGAGCCCGGTCGCGAGCGCCGTCTCGTCCAGTTGCACCCATTTGATCCCCAAGCCGGCGAGTCGCGACAACACCCGCCGGTACGCAGTCAGCAGCGTCGGAAGGAGCGTCAGACGATCGAATCCGGCCACCGGGCTTTTCGCGAGCCACAGAAACGTGAGCGGCCCGATCAGCACGGGCTTCACGTCCGGCGAGACGGCAAGCGCTTCACGCACGTGCTCGAAGAACCAGTCGACGCCACCGTCGAACCGCGTTTCCGGCCCAAGCTCCGGCACGAGATAGTGATAGTTCGTGTCGAACCATTTCGTCATCTCGAGCGCAGGCTGGTCGGCATTGCCGCGTGCGAGCTCGAAATACCGGGCCAGCGTGAGACGCGTCGGGTCGAAGCCGAAGCGTGCCGGAATGGCACCGAACAACGCGCAGTGGTCGAGCACGGAATCGTAGTAGCTGAAATCGCCTGCACAGATGAAGTCGAGGCCTGCCTCGAGCTGACGCGCTGCGGTGTGCTTGCGAAGCGTGCTTCCGACTTCGCGCAGCTCCGCTTCGGTGATCTCACTGCGCCAGAATGCTTCGAGTGCGAATTTCAGCTCGCGCTGCGCGCCGATGCGCGGAAACCCGAGGATGTGGGTACGTGCCAAGTTGTCTCTCCTTCGATGGCAGGAGTGTGGCGCGGCACGTAGAATGAATAAAGCGATGAATTTTCGTCGAACGATGAATGCGATTCATGTAAACCCAGGCGCGATGCGACGCATGCGAGGGCACAACCCACGATGATCGAGCTGCGGCATCTTCGTTCCCTGGTTGCGATCGTCGAATCACGCACGTTCGCCGCCGCGGCCGAGCGCGTCCACCTCACGCAGTCGGCGCTGTCGCATCAGGTGCGCGCAATCGAGCAGCACTATGGCGTGAGACTCTTCGACCGGTCCCGTCACGGCGCGCGTCTCACGCATGCCGGCGATCGCCTTGTCGCTCTGGCGCGCGACGTACTGGGCCGTGTGGCAGAAGCCGAACGCGACGTCGCGCGACTGAAGGACGACACCGGCGGCGAGCTGCGCATCGCCCTCGAATGTCACACCTGCTTCGATTGGCTGATGCCGGTGCTGGACGAATTCAGACGGCGCTGGCCCGAGGTCGAAGTCGATCTCGTATCGGGTTTTCATCCCGATCCGCTGTCGCTGCTGCCGGACGGCAAGGCCAACCTCGTCATCGGCAGCGAATGTCCGAGACAGGGCGGTTACGTGGCGGCCCCGCTCTTTACGTTCGAAGTGCTGCTGGTGATCGCGCTCGAGCATCGCCTGCGCAGCCGAAAACGCATCGATGCCGACGACCTTCGCGGCGAAACGCTCATCACGTATCCCGTTCCGCCGCGCCGGATCGATCTCGTGAGCAAGGTACTCGAGCCGAAGGGCATCAAACTGGAACGTCGCACGGCGGAGCTTACGATCGCGATCCTGCAGCTCGTCGCGAGCCGCCGCGGAATCGCGGCGCTGCCGAACTGGGGCGTGAAGAGCTACGTCGATCACGACTACGTGCTTGCGAAGCGCATCGGTTCCGGCGGCCTGTGGAGCAGTCTCTACGCAGTAACCTCGCGCGCGCTGGGAGAAAAGAACTACGTGCGCGATTTCGTGACGATCCTTCGGGAGAAATGCGCGGCGGAGCTCGAGGGCATCAAGCTCCTGTGACGCCGCCTTCTCCACCGACATGAGCCCCGCTTCTCACCACGCCCAATGATGCGCCTGTTCTCCGTAAGCCGGCTCGACTGCGGCAGCGTCACGGGGGTGAGCTTCGATGTCGCGGCGGGAGAGTGCGTCGGTCTCAGCGGACCGTCCGGCTGCGGCAAGACGCGGCTGCTGCGCGCGCTCGTCGATCTCGACCCGCACTCGGGAGACATTCGTCTGAAGGGCCGCGCGCAGCGTGAATTTCCACCCCACGAGTGGCGCCAGTACGTTGCCATGCTGCCGGCGGAGAGCGCATGGTGGGCGCGGACTGTCGGCGAGCACATGAACGGCATCGCGACTGAAGAACTGATCCGGCTGGGATTGCCGGCAGACGCCGTGCAGTGGCCCGTGGAGCGCCTGTCAGCCGGCGAGAAGCAGCGCCTCGCTGTGTTGCGGCTTACGGCAGGGCGCCATCCTGCCATGCTCCTGCTGGACGAGCCGACGGCCAACCTGGACGCCGAGAGTGTCGAGCGTGTAGAACGCTATCTGCTCGCGCTTGCGCGCGAGCACGGCGCCGGCATCATCTGGGTGAGCCACGATGCCGCGCAGATCAGCCGCGTGGCTACACGCGCGATGCGGATCGTATCCGGGCGATTCGAGGCTGCCTGATGGGACCGATTCCGCTTACGCCGGTTGATCTCGCCCTTGCAGCGGTGCTCGTGCTGCTGGTCGCAGCCACGAGCTACTACGACAGGCTCGCCATCAGCCGGGCGCTGCTGGTCGGCGGGTTGCGCACCGCCGTTCAGCTCGTGCTGATCGGCCTCGTGCTCGAAGCATTGTTCGCCTTCACGCGACTGGAGTGGGTCGTTCTGATGGCGCTAGTCATGCTCCTCTTCGCCGGACGCGAGGTGGTCGCTCGTCAGAAGCGGCGCTTCATCGGCTGGTGGGGTTACGGTCTCGGCACCGTGTCGATGTTCGTGTCGTCGTTCACAGTGACCGTGCTGGCGCTCGTCGCCGTTATCGGTCCCGTGCCCTGGTACCGTCCCCAGTATGCGATCCCGCTGCTCGGAATGCTGCTCGGCAATACGATGAGCGGCGTGGCGCTCGCGCTCGACCGCCTCACGCAAGGCGCGTGGCAGCAGCGCACGATCATCGAAGGACGCCTCCTGCTCGGTCAGCGCTGGCGGGAAGCGATCGGTGAAGTGCGTCGCGAAGCGATGCGCAGCGGCATGATCCCTACGATCAGCGGCATGGCGACGGCAGGCGTTGTCAGCTTGCCCGGAATGATGACCGGACAGATCCTGTCGGGCGTTGCCCCGATCGAAGCCGTGAAGTATCAAATCCTGGTGATGTTTCTCATCGCCGCAGGAACGGGTTTCGGCACGCAGCTCGCCGTAAGCGTGGGTTCGCGTCGATTGTTCGACGAGCGCGAGCGCTTGCGGCTTGACCGGCTGAGGGGTTGAGCGCGCTATTCCGTCACAGTGCGAACACGAGGATCGAATTAGCTGGAATCACGATCTCGGCCGACGCAGGCAACCCATGCATCGGCACATCGGACGCCACGATGCTGCCGCCATTGCCGGTGACGCTGGGATTGACCCAGTTATCATAGACGTCGCTATTGAAGATCTCCCGCCAGCGCCCCGCGCGCGGAAAGCCAAGCCGATACGAGTACCACGTCTCTTCGCGCAAGCTCGCGACGACGACGACGTCGTCGTTACCGGATCCCTCCACCCAGCGCTGGAAGGCGAGCACGCGATTGTCGTCGTGCACGTGAAACACGTTGATTCCATCTGCGGTAAGTGCGGCATGTTCGTTCCGAATGGCGATCAACTCGCGAATGAACCGCAGGTGGTCCTGCATGACTCTGTCGCTCGTCAACCGATCCCACTGGATCAGCGAGTCGATGAAAAACCCGGGGCTGTCGCTCCAGTATCTGTTCTCGAGGAATTCCTGGCCCATGAACAGCATGGGAATGCCCGGCGCCGTCAGCAGAAGCCCGTTTGCGATGCGAGTGCGGCTGCGCGCATACCATGAATGCGAGTCGTCGTTACCCAGCGCGCTGATCCTCGGCTGGCGGTCGCTGTCGTTGTTGATCCGTACGATGTCGTGGTTTTCGAGATGCTGCACCTGGCGCCAGGCCGCTCCGAAAGCGGGGTATAGAGCATCCCGGACACCCTCCAGCTCCACTCGCGCGTTGCGGCCGCGTCCGGCCTCGGCGATGGCGTTCCGGACTGCGCCTCGCAACCCGGACGCCACAACGCCGTCGAAACCGGCCCCGAGCTGCGAACGCGGCCGGAGCACGTAGGATTGGTCGGCCCAGTACTCGGCGATCAGCATGGCCGCCGGTTTCTGATCGCGGAGCGTATCCGTCAGATCTTGAAGAAACGGCCAGCCGCCAAACCTGTCGATCACCGTCACCTCGTCGAAGCGGAACCCGTCGACGTGGTATTCCGTGAACAGCAGGGATGCGTTGTCGATGAGGAACCGACACACCTCCTGCCTCCAATACGCAAACACCAGACCGCCGGCCCAGCCCTGGTTGGTGAAATAGAGGCTGCGGTTGTTGTCTCCTGTCGGTTGCCGATCCAGAAAGAACAGGCTGGCATCGTCGAAACCGCCGCCGGCATGGTTGTAGACGACATCGAGGATCACGGCGATGCCGTATACATGCAGGAGATCGATGACGGCCATGAGCTGTTTCGTCTGGTCGTCGAGATCGTTCGGGCCGAAGCGCGGGAGACCTCGCCGCGCGAGCAGCTCGTTCGCCTTTTCGAAATACCGGGGAAAATCCGGATCGGTCGGCGCAACCGTGTAATCCATCTCAGGGGAGAAATAGTCCGTGCCGTTGTAGCCGAGCGATCTCGCCGTCGGAAATTCCTGTATCGGGAGCAGCTGAACCGCGTTGACGCCGAGCTCGACGAGGTAGTCGAGCCGAAAGAGCAGGTCCAGGAAGCGTCCCGGCCGCGCGCTGCGCCGATCGGCGCCATGCGCATCGGTCGACCAATAGGCGCCCACGTGCAACTGATAGAGGACGAGCTTGTGGAAACGCGGCGGCCGAAACCCCGCGTCGTGCCAGGGAAAGCCCTGCGGCTGCGTGACCAGACAATTGCTCTCTGGCCATGCCGGCACGAGCGTCAGGGCACGCGCATACGGGTCGCGCTTCCTGCCGGAGGAGCCGCTGCCGACGATCCAGAACTCGTATTCGGCGCCCTCCGTCACACCGGGAACGAACGCGGACCAATGCCCATCATCGGATTTGACGAGCGGCTCGTCCGACCAGTTGTTGAAGGTCCCACGCACCGCCACCGAACGCGCTTCAGGCGCCCATATGCGGAACGTGGCTCCCGAGCCGACGAGATTCGCGCCCAGGGGCGCATCGGGCGCACTCGCCATGTCAGTCGTATCCCCCGAACATCAGCAGTTGAATGTGTTCGTCGGTCGAATTCATGAGGCCGTGCAGGTTGCCGCCCTTCAGCAGGGCAAACTCGCCGGCGTGCAGGGATCGAACCTCGAAGCAGCGTTCTCTGCTCGGCATCTTGCACCAGTCGCCCACCACCATGTACGCACGGCCTTCCATCAGAAAAAAGATCTCCTGGTTGTCGCGATGGCGGTGGAGGCCGATGCCGCAGTTCGGATTGAGCAGGTGCAGGTCCATGTAATCGACGGCCAGGAACTCTTCGCGGCGTCCACCGTGATTCTTGCTCCCGTTCGCGTCGAAGTTCCATGCTTCGAGCTGCCGGCCGAGCTCGCCGCTTCCCGCATAGCGCCCGTAGTTTGATAGCAGATTTCGATACTCCAGGAAGCCGATGCCTCCGTGCGGATTCGGGCTCATGCCGACGCCGAGATAATGATTCCATCCGCGCAGCACCATGTTGAACTCGTACTGATAGTTGAGTCCGTTCCTCGAGTCCCATACCGTCTGCGAGGAATTCGTCCACGCCGCTTCCATGTGCAGCGGCAGTACAGGATGCATCGTGTGTCCGGGGAACACCTGAGCGACGTACTTGTCCGTGAGCACGTCGCGATCGAAATCGGACATCTGGCCGAACACGAGATCCGGCCGCACGACGAGCTCGCCGGAATCGAAGGCATTGCGTCCTTTCACGTCGAGCCGACTGCGCAGATCCTGCCCGGGATACCCCCAGAATTCGATTTCATAGCGGTCCGTCCGCGGCACGTAAGGTACGTCGATCAGCGCGGCGGTGGCCGTCGCGCCGATCTTCACCCAGAGCTTGATGCGTTCCCCAAGCTGGTGCCGGGCGGCCATCGACAACACCGAGTCCGGACCGCCGCGATACGACAGGCGCACGAAGGGGCCCGTCCACCCTTCCACGCTCGCGTAGCCGCGGATCACATGACAGTCGGTCGCGCGAAAGTCACGCACGTTCTGTTTCTGGAAATCGGTCTTGTTGTCCTGCAGGCGCGCGTCGAGCAGGTCTGCCGGTGGAGCGGCGGGGCCGTACAGCTGAAGGTAGTCGTAGGGAAAGAGATATTGCACCGAACCCATGAGGTAGCATTCGCGTTCCGCCGCAAACCCGGTGCGTTCGAGAATCCCGAGTAACCGCAGGAGCGGGTTGTTGGCGCGGTAGTCGGGCGTCTGACCGGGTTCGACTTTGAAGACGCTGTCGCCGTGTACGATGTCCATGACGGTTCTCGCCTACTGGTGATAGAGAAAGGCCACGAACTTCAGTGGCACCGAACCCGGATTGCGGATGCCGTGCATGCCGCCGCTCTTCGTAAAGATGACGCTTCCGGGTCGCACCGGCAGCTCCTTGAATTCCCTCTGACCGATCCCGAAGACTTCCCTGCTGACGGTGTTGAAGCTATCCGTCTTCGGATCGTCGCCGACGCGCAGGTAGGCGAGACCCTCGCCCTCGGTGATGTAGTACAGCTCTTCGGAGCCGATATGCTGATGCGTACCCTCGACTTTGCCCGGCGGAATGGTGACCTCGTGAAAGAACACGACGGAACCGCCAAACTCCCGCTGGAGTATCCAGCGCATTTCGATGATGTTGTCGTCCAACGCGTCGGGATTGCGCGCGGCCTCCATCATCGCGTTGCGGTAACGCACCGGAGCGAAGTCCGAGCTCTGCAGGTACCAGCCACGCTGGAAATCGACGAGGTAGTTGCCGTCCGCGATCGTGTTGCCCGGACTGCTCGGTTCCGGGGTTCTGGGTTCCTGGTGTGAACGCAGGAAATTGTTGTCCCACACAGCGTCCTGCGGCGGGATCGCATACCCGGAGGGGCGATTGCGGTCGCTCTCGCGGAAGGCAAGCGCCACCTGTTTCAGCGCCTTGAGATCCCGCAGCGCGCCGCTGAATGCGGCGACACGCGTAATCGGCCGATCCTTGCCCATCATGTCGAGCACCGAGAAGTCATGGCTCTTGTTCGCCGGCGCCTCCAGTGTTTCCCACAGCTCGACCTGGTATGCATCGACCCATCGATCGTACTGGAGCTTCACCATCCCTTCGCGTGCGAGCGCCGCGTCACCGGCAGGCATGAGCTTCAGCCACGCGATCAGCTCGTCCCGCAACAGCCGGCCCCGCTCGCGGCTCTGCTCGACGAGGCGTGCCGCACGGTACTCGATGCGCAGAAAATTGCAGAGGAAGCCTCCATCGAGATAGACCTCTCCCTTCATGACGATAATGTCGACCGTTGCCCGCACTTCCTGCACGTTATAGCGGTAGCGTTCGCTGCGCGTCGCATTGAGATACTGCGCGTGATAGATCCGGTCCGGAAAAAACACCACCTTGAAGATGCTGTTTTCGACGCTCGTGAAGATGTCGTTGAATCGCGAGTCCATCGCCGTTCCTGTAAAGAGGAAAGTTTTGGGAGCTCAGAGCCGGCCGAGCAACTTCTCGGCGACACGGAACGCATTCGCCTGGATGGTCAGCGTGGGGTTACCGCTTCCCGAGGTGGGCATGAACGAGCCGTCGGTCACATAGAGGTTGTCGAACTGCCAGGCGCGGCAGTCCGGGTCGAGGACCGAATCCGCGGGATCGGTGCCGAAGCGCGCGCCGCCCAGGATGTGGTTTGCGATGCGGGAGACGTCGTGATAGACGCCGCCGCGGCTCGGTTCTCCGATGGAGCCGCCGGCCCGCAGGATGTTCGCGCATTGCTCGGCCATCACGTCCATGAGATAGCGGTCGTGCGCATGCCAGCCCTTGACGATGTATGCGACAGGCCGGCCCCACTTGTCGCGGATCGAGGGGTGCAGCTCGATCCGGTTTGCCTTGACTGGAACCTGATTGGCCATGAACGTCATCGAGACATGCGTCCCGAAGCTGTCGTCGAGGAATTCGACCATGCGCTGACCGGTGATTCCCGTATCTTCGACGAAGGCCTTCCAGATGTTGTCGAGGTCCTGCGCACCGTGCGTGCGTGCGAGCGAGATCGGCAGCGCACGATCGGACGTGTTGTTGTAGATGGTCGCGCCGGCCCAGAGCTTGTTCGCCTCGAGGAAGGCGTCCGTGCCGCAGAAATCGGTTGCCCAATCGCTGTCGAGCGTCATCGATTTGTCGAAACGCCCGGGCATTTTCGCGTCGGCCCCGCCGAAGCTGTGCGTGAGAAAGTATTTCCCGAGCAGATCGTTCTGATTGATACGGGCGCTGAATCCGGGATCCAGACCAGCGGAAATCGCGAGCAAGCGCACCGATTCGATGGCCGAGCACGCGACGATCACGAGCTTGGCCTCGGCAGTTCGCGGCGTCCCACCGGCATCCCGATAGTGAACGCCCGTTACGCGCGCACCACTGCCGGAAAGATGCGTGACGACACAGTTGGGTTCCAGCGTGAAGTTCGCATCCGATGCGATCGGAGACAGGAGCGATACCCACGTGTTCGATTTGTATCCGAGCGGATCGCCATAGCGGTTCACGAAGGCCGTCTTCGCATCGCTCGATACGACGCGCCCGCTGGGCGCGTGATCTTCCGTGATGACCGCAAGAGGCGTACGGTAGCGGGGCATCCCGAGCGCGGTCATGCCCTGCTCGACGAACTTGCTGATGGCGTTCGTGGGCAGTGGCTTCTGGTAACTGTCGATGCTGAAGGTCTTGTTCTGATTCGCCCGCGTACCGTTGATGCCGACCAGCTGTTCCGCTTTGCAGTAGTAGGGCTCGAGCTGGTCGTAGCTTATCGGCCAGTCTCGTGCCTCGCGTTTCACGTCACCCGCAGGATCGTTGGCGATGTCGGTGCGGCCTTCATTGAAACTCTTCAACCTGAGATCAGTGGCGGAGAAGCGCAGCGAAACGCCGCCGTAGAGCTGAGTACCGCCGCCGACGACCTGCGCCGTGTAGCCCTCGATCGTCGCGCGATCGGCGCCTTCGGGCGTCCGATAGATATGCGGCTCGTCATTCAGATCGGGTTCGACATGGCTCGAGAAGAACGAGTCGCCGGCGTTCGCAACGGCCAGCGTGATCTTCTTTTCAGGGCCGGTCGCGAACAGTTCGTCCCGTTTGAAGTCGCTCAGACCGCGCGAATCCTGATACTGCGGCTTGAAAAGCGGGCCCTTCTCGAGCATGAGCACGCTCTTGCCGGCTGTGACGAGCGTGTGCGCGACTGGCGCTCCACCCGCTCCACTGCCGATGATCACGACGTCGTACTGCATTCGTCGCCTCCGTCAACCGTGGTAGTCGCCGCTCGCGCCGAGCGGCTTTTCGATGACACGGCGCCAGTTGAATAACGTGTTCTTCGCGGAATCCCGATAGCGCTCCTCAAGATAAGCCCAGCCGGCCGCGCCCGCATTTCCGCCGTACTTCGGATGCGAGAATGCGCCGGTGAAGGTGTGGCGTCGCAGGAGCTTCAAAAAAAATCGCGGGCTGCCGTATTCGGCATAACTCCATCCCGGCACGTCGTCGCGGCCCATCTGCTCGTAAAGATCCGCGTACATCTCCTTCGGCATGAACGCAGGTTCGATGTACGGATTGCGCTGCCGCAGCACACGGTCGATCAGCCGCAGGCAAATCCTGTAATCGACGAGCCGGTGGTTTTCTTCGCGAGCGAGGAGCTTGTCGATGAAGTTGACGACGCCGATGGGCTGGTCGAGGCGATACGCGTGCGCATACTGGACGGATCTCTCCTTGGCATCGAGGGAATCATGAAACCGTGCGAGAAAATTGCTGCCGGCCTCGGTCTCGAAGGGCAGGATGTGATTGGTGAGCCGCTTGATGATCGCGAGCTCCCAGCGCTCGAAGCTGACCGGCTCCGACGCGAGCTGGGTGAAAAACCGCGACCAGCTCACTCCATTCTCGAGTGTCGCCGCCTGTGGATTGACCGGGTCGAGCGCTGCACTGCCGTCCACGACGAACTTGTAATAGTGAACCTCGCCCTTCGGAACCACGACCGTTACCGTGAAGAACGGCGTATCTCTGATCCGACTGAGCGGAACGGGCTCGTAGAGGTTCGAGAACGTGCCGACCACGCCGATATTGGATGGCGACTGCACGGTCGGATAGACGAACGTCACTTCGTTGAATTCGTAGCTCGCTTCGAAATCGACACCGTCGCTGTAGCTGTCGATCAGCGGAAAGCGCCAGGATTCCGCGTTCCGCCAACGGGTATGGCTTGCGTCCGGCCCACCGAAACTGTGCCGCAGCTCGGTATTGTCCCGTGCGAGATATTTCGTGCAGTAATTGAGTACCGAGACATCCGCCTTCTCGACCACGCGTGCGCTCATGGTTCACTCTGCAAGTTGGCTCTGACTTGGACGCGACGACCGGTCGCACTCGCATCATGGCCCGCGAGTCAAGTCATTTGTACGTAAGGCAACGCATCCAACCCATTCGACCCTTGGCCGATGCACCCGGTGCTATCTTATGCTAGAGATGCGCGTGACCAGAACCTTCCAGGAATCCTGGCCAGAACTCGTCTCGGCCTTCCTTAAACTGGGCGCGATCGCCTACGGCGGCGGCATGCTCGGCGTCATGCACGCCGAGATCGCGACCAAGAGGCAATGGCTGACGGACGCCCGCTACCTGGAGGGCGTCGCCGTGGTGAACATGCTGCCCGGCCCGCCTGCCGTGCAGCTCGCCATCTTCATCGGCTATCAACGGTGCGGTCTCGCCGGCGGCATCGTGGCGGGGCTCTGTTTCATGCTGCCCGCGTTCTTCATCCTGCTCGGGCTCACTCTGTTGTATACGCAGTACGGCGACGTGCGAATGGTGCAGGACGCGCTTCATGGCATCGCCGCCGTCGTGCTCGGCATCTTCGCGGCGGCGGTCTACCGCCTGGGCCGGTCGAGCATCGACGGCTTGCGGGAAGTGCTGATCGCGCTCGCGGCAGCAGCGCTCGTGGGAAGCACGCCGGTCAGCGTAGCGACCGTTCTGCTGCTGGGCGCCTGTGCCGGCATCGCGAGCCATCACTCACGTTCGATCGGACTGATCGCGATGGCAGCGGTCGGCCTTCTTTCGATGTGCCTGTACTTCCTCCCGGCGATGATCGGCGGACATGCGGACGCTTCGCTCGCCGCGCCGTCGCCTGCAAGCCCCTCGCTCGCGCAGCTTGCCGCGTTCTTTCTCAAGGCGAGCGCGCTCACGTTCGGCGGCGGCCTCACGATTCTCGCGTTCGTGCAGGAACATGTGGTGAACCGGATGCAATGGCTCACCGAACGCGAGTTCCTCGACGGTCTCGCGCTGGGTCAGCTCACGCCCGGACCGGTTCTGATGATCGCCGCATACGTCGGCTACAGACTCTACGGGCTTACGGGCTCGATCGTGAGCGCGCTCTGCATCTTCGCGCCCGCATTCCTCCTATTGCTGCCGATCATGCCCGTGTGGGAGCGCTTCAAGGACCTGCTCTGGCTGCGAGCAGCGATGCGCGGCATCGCGCCGGCCGTGATCGGCTGCCTCATCGTCACCCTCGGCCAGCTGCTGCCTCATGCTGCGACGGACGCGTCTGCGTGGCTCTTGCTGCTCGGCGCCACGGTCGCACTCATGCGATGGCGCATCGCACCGCTGCCGCTGATCCTCGCGGCAGGAGTGCTGTCGGTACTTGTGCGGGGCTATAGCGGTACGACGGTCTGACGGGGTATTCGGCGCAGGCGCTCATACCTCCGGCTGAATCGAGACGGGATGACCGGTGCTATCCTTTCGTGACGATTCGCTCTTTGCTTTTGCGATGCACACCCAGCCATCGTTTCAGACAGTTCGCATTCCGATGAATGACAAGCAGTCGTCCGGCGCGGAGGGGATCGAGCTGGAAGCCACGCTATACAAACCTGACGGCGATGGTCCGTTCCCGCTTGTCATCTACAACCATGGTTCGACCGGTCGGGGTGCGGTTCCTCTCGATTTCACCGAGAATCCAACCGGCCTCGGACAGTTTCTTCTGGCAAGAAATATCGCGCTGCTGGTACCGATGCGCAGAGGCCGAGGCAAGTCGGGGGGCCGCTATCTCGAAGGCGTCGAGTGCTCGCTGGACGCGTCGCGTCGGCAGATTTGTTACGCCGCCGAATCGTTGGACGCGGTATACGACTTCCTGCGAACTCAACCGTGGGTCAGCAGAGACAGGATCATCCTGATAGGAACGTCTCGCGGAGGCATGCTGTCGGTCATGTATGCAGCCGACAACCGGGGCGCGGCGGTTGGTGTGGTCAACGTTGTCGGCGGCTGGCTGAGCGACGTTTGTGTTGCGTCACTTGGATTCGACGTCAACGCGGTCCTGTTCGAGGAGGCTGGCCGGAAGGCGACAGTGCCGCATCTGTTCTTATACGCGACTCAGGATCCGTATTACACCGCGACGCGTGTCGAAGACTACGCAGACGCTTTTCGAAAAGCCGGTGGAAACGTCGATTTCACGCTCTACGAAATGGGCCCGAACGAAAGCGGCCACGACCTCTTCTACGTTTACTGGCGACGTTGGGCGGGCGTTTTCGACACCTTTCTCAGAGAGACCCGCATGCTGGCCCCTTAGCTCGTTTGCCAGTCGCAAGCAACACGCGCCGCTTCAAAGCCGCCTTTTCGGGTGACCTCGCTCGTCCGCTCCACTACCGCAGCAGCCTGATCAGCTCCGACACGTTCTTCACCTCGTCGAATCGGCGGATGACCTTCATGCTCGCTTCGAGGTTGTCGCCGGAGAAGTTGCCGAACGGCGCGAGCGCCCGATACTTCGCTTCCACATCGTCCCACGAGATGCCGAGCATCGCCGCGCCCTTCGGCGCGTAAACGGTGCTCGAATACGTGCGTCCGTCGCGCGTGGTGATCGTGACCGTCGCACCGGCCTTGTAGCGTTCCAGATTCTCCGTAGGCGGCGGCGCGACGCGCACCTTGCCGAGCAGTCCGCGAATCACCGGATCGTTGATCTTCTCTTCGAAGGCGTGCGCCCACGTGTAATCGCGGTCGGCAACGCCGGCGGCCGCGAAATACGCCGGACTGTGCGCGATGCCGATGAGATCGGTCGGAAATTGCGGCCCCGTCAACGCAGTAAAACCGGGCCGCGAGATGGCGATCGTCTCGACTTCGCCGGGCGCGACGTTACCCTCCCGCGCCGCGTTCGCCGCGGCTTCCGCCGTCGAGTGACTGGGGTGGCCGCCGGGCACGAGCTTGATACCCATGTCTTCGAGGATGCTCCAGCGCTGGCCGAAGCCGCTCGTGACTGCCGCGACATCCGGCTTGTTGCCGTACACCTCGAAGAAGCCGCGTTCGGTCTCCAGAATGCTTTCCTCGGCGATGAAGCCCTTCTGCGCAGCCTGAGCGGCGTTGACACCCAGCAGCGCGGCAACCCCCGCGTGATATTCGCGGGCAGTGCTCGTATTTGCCGCGGCGTGCAGCGAACCCATGGAGGTCGCCATCAGCGCGATCGCCTGCGTCATCTGCGGGACATTCAGTTTCAGGAGGTAACCCGCAGAGACGGCCCCGGCGAAGCTCGACACGATCGAGCCGTGGAAACCTTTCTTCTGCAAACCGCCGATCATCGCGCCGTTCATGCGCCCGGCGATCTCGTAGCCGAGGACGATCGCCGCCAGCACGTCGCGGCCGCTCGCACCCGTTTGCTCGGCGAGCGCGAGTGACGTGGCGCATGCCGTGGTGCCTGCATGCACGATGTTCCGCAGGTCGCTGTCGTCGGACGCCGCCGCATCGCTCATCACGGCGTTGACGCGCGCCGCCGCTGCGACCGGCAGCTTCTCCGCCGCGCCGAACCAGAAAGTCGCTTCGGGCTTGCCGCCGCGCTCCAGCTCCAGCGCGCGGATGATCTTCGATGACTCGATAGTGGAACCCAGCGCGGCACTGGCGATCGTGCTGGAGATGAGCATCGCCGCGTATTCGACCGCTTTCGGCGGCAGGTCCGCATACGACTGCCGTGTCACGAACCCCGCCAGTTCCGCTGCGACGCTCATGCGCGTGCTCCTTTCGCGACGACCTCCAGGCCGCTTTTCGTGATGGCAGGAGCGGCGTCAGCAGAGGTGAGGAAGTGAATGACCGAACGGCTGAGCGCCGCATCCCGAGCCGTCGCACCGACGCCGGCCGCAAACGCGGACACCTTCTGAACCTCGGGCGGGAGCGGGGTGATATGCGCGATGCCCGGCACCGGAAGCAGCTCGCTCATCTGCTGGAAGGCGATATCGGCATCCCCGCGCGCGACGACGGCGCCCGTGCGCTCGCCGCCGCCCACGAAGCGGCATTTCCCGGCAACCTGGTCGGCGATGCCGAGCTTCTGCAGCAACTCCGTCGTCAGATATTGGCCGCTCACGCTGGCTGAATACGCGATGCACTTTGCATCGAGAAACGTGCGTCGCAGTCCGTCGACGGTGCTCAGATCCGGCTTCGGCGCGCCCGCCCGGACCGCGATGCCGATCGACGAACGCGCGACGTACTCGCAGCCTTCCTGCAAGACGAGCTTGTCCTGGATCAGTTGCTGCATGAGCGAATCCGCGACGATCACGACGTCGGCAATCTCTCCGCGTTTGAGACGATTCGGAATCGAAGTCTCTCCGCTGCCGACGGAGGTGGTGGCGGTGACGATTTTCCTGCCGGTCAGCTTCTCCAGTTGTGGAACGAGCGCGAAATGCGCCGCGGTGAAGGCGCCGGAGGTCATTACGATGAAGTCGGTAGGCGTAGTCATGTTCCCCTCACCCCTTCCCTCTCCCCGATTCGGGGCGAGGGAGAAAGCAGTCAATGCATGCGATAGCGTTCGAGCTTGCCTTCGTCGAGGCTGACGCCAACGCCGGGGCCCGCCGGCAATGCCAGGCTGCCTGATGAGAGATCGACACGCGTGGTCGCCACGGTGTCGACGACTTTCAAAGGCCCCACGCATTCGAGCCCGGGTAAGACATTGCGCGACGACGCGGCCAGCATGACTTCAGCGATCGTGCTGGGATCGAGGCCGAAGCCGTGGCCGATCACGACAGGGAGGCCCGCGGCTTCGGCGGTCGCCAGCATGCGCGCCGCGCGGAGCACCCCGCCGGCCTGCTTGATGCCGAACTTCACGAAATCGGCCGCATCCGCTTTGATGACCGCGAGCAGGCTGCGGTGATCGCTCACCGACTCGTCTGCCATGATGGGAATGCCGCCTTCGCGTCGCACCCGCGCCATGCCTTGGAGGTCGTGCTGCGCGGTCGGCTGCTCGAAGAGTTGCAGATCGAACTGCTTCACGAGTCGGCACAGTTTCAGCGACGTGTCGGCGTCGTACTGGCAGTTCGCGTCGATGCGGAGCTTCATCGCACTGCCGACTGCGCCGCGCACGGCTGCGACGCGATCGCGATCCGCTTCGACCCCGCTACCGACCTTGATCTTCGCGGAACGGAACCCGGCGTCGAGCCAGCGCCGCGCCTCGGCTGCCGCTTCGTCCGGCGGCAGCATGCCGATCCAGCCGTTGAACGCAACGCTGTCCTGGACCGCGCCGCCGAGATACGTATACATCGGCACACCGAGAATGCGCGAAGCGAGATCGACGCAAGCCATCTCCATCGCGGCCGCCGCGCCCGGCTGTCCCGGCGTGAGCCTGTCCAGCAGTTCGACGATGCGCTGAACGTTGAGCGCATCCTGCCCGATGAGCTCACGCGCGACACGCTCGCGCAGCGTGACGATCAACTCGGGCGCCGTGCCCGGTGATTTCGCCGAGGCCGACGGCTCGGCACTGCTGATGCCGACGGTGCCGTCGGACGCCGTGAGCCGCACGACGACGCATTTCGTGACGTCCTTGGAGATGCCGCCACTCGTGAACGTGCCGCTCAGGGGCATCGCCACGCCGAAAATTTCCACTCGCTCGATTCGGGGATTCATCGCAGATCCTCCTTGGATATATCGTTAGTATCTCAGAACCGCATCGTTCCGGTGAGCGGCGCGCTCCCGCGATTGCGAACGCCGCTCGGGCGGTTCACACTGACTGCATCGCACCCGGCATCGACGCCGCATCGGAGCGCCATGCAGTCCGCTCACCGCTACCGGTCCGCCCCTCTTCTTGCGCTCTCACTGGCGATCACGACTGCATCGCCGGTCTGCCGCGCACAATCGTCTTCGCCGTCCGACAAGTCCTCTGCGAGTGCATTTCCGAGCAAACCGATTCGCATCGTGGCCTCCACGCTTCCCGGGGGACAGCCCGACATGCTCGCACGCATGATCGGCCAGAAAATCAGCGAGGACTGGGGACGGGGGGTCATCATCGAAAATCGCTCCGGGGCAGGCGGCATACTCGCAGCGAACATCGTGACCAAAGCAACACCGGACGGGCACACGCTGCTCTATGCGCTGCCGAACTTCGTGATCACTCCGGCACTGCAGGCGAACGTTCCCTACACGCTCAAGGACTTCGAACCTGTCGTGCAGATCGGCTACAGCACGAACGTGCTCGTCGTCACCCCGGCGCTGGGGGCGACAACGGTGAGCGAGCTGGTGGCAGCGGCGAAGGCGCAACCCGGCAAGCTCATATTCTCGTCCAGCTCGATCGGCAGTGCGAGCCACCTGACGGGAGCGCGCTTCACGCACATCACCGGCATCAAGGTCGTGACCGTGGCATTCAAAGGCGGCCCGGACTCGGTCATCGAAGTGCTGGCGGGCCGCGCGCATTGGCATGTCGGCACGATGGCGGTCGTGCTGCCGTTCGTGAAAGAGGGCAAGCTGATCGCGCTCGGCGTGACGACACCGGAACGATCGCCCGTGCTCCCCGATGTGCCCTCGCTCTCGGAATCGCTGGCCGAGTTCAAGCGGCCCGAGACTTCACACATGCTGCTCGCGCCCGCAGGCACGCCGCGCGCGATCGTGAATCGGCTCAACCGCGAGGTCGCGCGCATCATCGCGCTGCCCGACGTGAAGGAACGTCTGGACGGAATCAGCTTCGTGGCCGCGCCGACGACACCCGAGGAATCAGCGAAGATCCTGCGCGAACAGACGCAGACGATCGGCAAGCTCGTCGTGGATGCCGGGCTGCGTCCGAAGTAGACGGCGTTGTCGCCTGGATCCCGGGGCCATGTGCTCGCGCGCCCGGGATGACGAAATCCTTCGATTCAACACACCGCGATGTACTTATCGTTTCCGCGGCGGCCAGTCGCTCACGAAGCCGTCGCGGTTCGGCATCTTCACGGCAGGCAGCGTCTGCGCGTTCATTACCGTGTCTTCGCCGATGATGCCGTTCAGGTGCAGGATATAGGCGCTCACGGCGTAGACCTCTTCATCGGACAGCGACATCGGCGCCGTGGTGGGCATCGCGCGGCGCACGTAATCGAACAGAGTCGTCGCATAGGGCCAGTAGCTGCCGACCGTGCGCTGCATCTTCGCCGTGCCGAGCGTGCCGACGCCACCGGCAAGCGGGTCGGCCGGTTTCCCCTGACCTTTCGCTCCGTGACAAGCCTGGCATTTTGCGGCGTACACGGCAGCGCCCTGCTTCGCGGTGCCGCTGCCGGGCGGCAACCCTTCACCGCTCGGCGGGATGCTGATATCCCACGCGGCGACCTGTTCCGGTGTGGCCGATTCGCCGAAGCGCGGAGGCTCGAAGCCAACGCTCGCCTGCTCGCGCGGCGTCGCGCACGCGGAGAGCACCACGCCCACGGCGATCAGGATCGCGACACGCTCACGCGTAAACATTCCTGACGCTCCCGTCTTCTTCGACCGCCCACGTCACGATCGAATGGTTGTGATAGCGCATGTCGGCGTGGTATTGCGCCAGCCACGCCTGACGTGTCGGCTGGACGCGGCCCTTCTCGTCGGTTGCGCGGCTCAGCAGAACCTGGCGCGTGCCGTGCCATTCCCAAGGCAACTGGAAACGTACGACGCTCTTCGGCAGGTGTTGTCCGTGCAGCGTTGCATCTTTCCAGTTCACACCGCCATCGGCTGACACTTCCACGCGCGTGATGCGGCCCGCGCCGCTCCACGCGATGCCGCTGATCTCGTGATACATATGCGGCTCGATGGTGACGCCCTGCGATGGATGCGTGATGACGGACTTCACGCCCATCTCGAAAGTGAACTGCAGCGCTTTCCCGTCGGGCAGCACGTCGGTGTACTTGGAAGTTTCGTCCTTCGTGTGCGTGGGGCCGTTCGTGAGCTTCAGACGGCGCAGCCACTTCACGTTCATGTTGCCTTCCCAGCCGGGCAGGAGCAGGCGCGCCGGATAGCCCTGTTCCGGCCGCAGGCGCTCGCCGTTCTGGTAGAGCGCAACCATCGCGTCGTCGAGTGCCTTCTCCATCGGCACGCTGCGCGTCATGTTGGCCGCGTCGGCGCCTTCGGCGAGCAGCCACGTCGCCGCGCGATCGTAGCCCGCCTCTTCCAACAGCAAAGAGAGCGGCACCCCCGTCCATTCGCTGTTCGAGATGAGGCCATGCAGAATACCCGCGCTGATCTGCTGGGGTTCAGGCGTAAGGTTGCGGCCGCTGTTGCCCGAGCATTCGAGGAAGTAGGTGCGCGTGATCGTCGGATAGCGGTAAAGCGCGTCCATCGAAAAGATGAGCGGCCGTTGGACCATGCCGTGAATCATCAGGCGATGCACGGCAGGATCGATGGCAGGCGTGCCATTGTGATTGCGGACGAAATGCAGGCCGCTCGGCGTGATGGTCCCGCGCAGCGACTGGATGGGCGTCAGCGAGACGCCAGCACCGGGTGTGACATCCGGGTAACCCGTGATACCGACGCGGCCGATCTTCTTCTCGAATTCGGAGGGTTGACCGTACGCGCCAGGCACCGTCCCGGGCGCCTTCTGCCACCGTTCACCCTGGACTGCCGCATGGCTCTCCGGCGATCCGACCACCCCGGCGGCGCCCGACAGCGCGGCGCCGGCTATCGCCGCGGTGTTGCGCAGGAAACCGCGGCGGCTCGCGGCGTCTTCAGGCGCGGGGGATTCTTTTCGTACACGACTGCGATGCGAGTGCGGCATGGTGTCTCCCTTGGCTACGCCTCCCCGGAGACCGCGCTTTTTTTGTGGTGCTGCGGTCGGGTCAGTGTATGCCCTCGACATTCCGGTGTGCAAGCCGCGGGCGTCGCATGCAATAGCGCGAGGCGGCGGGACTTCGACAAACGCTCGGCGATCCGGCTACAGTGACCACCACTTGCCAGAGGGGGAGATCGCATGAACATCAAAGCAGGAAGCAGGCGTACGCGCGTGCGCGGGACGCCGTCGCATTGATCGCGACGGCCGCGATCGCGGCGTGTCAGACGGCCTCGACCGGACCCGAGCTCGACGCCGCCGACATGACACAGCCGAAGCGCATGGTGACACAGGGCCGCGCGACGAAAATCATCGCCGAGAATCTGACGAGGTGCGCACACGTTACGCCGAAGATGAACGTGCGCGTCGCCGCCGTCGGCCAGATTTCCGCCAGCGACGGCACGGTCATCACCATGCCGGCCGAGACCGCGCTCCAAAAAGGACAGGGGCCGCTGAGCTACGACCTTTACAACGAATGCAACCAGGTCACCCCGCCGAATTCGGCGGCCGTATCGACCGACAAAGTCCCCGTTATCGAGATCGACGCGGACGGTGAAGTCATCACCGGCTTCATCGTCGCGGACAACTATTACGAGATGTACGTGAACGGCAAGCTCGTGTCCGTGGACAACACGCCGTACACGCCGTTCAACTCGTCGATCGTCAAGTTCAAGGTGAAGCGCCCTTACACGATGGCGTTCCTGCTGGTGGACTGGGACGAGCACCTGGGCATGGGAATGGAAGTGTTTCCCGTCCCGGTCACGCCCAAGACGATGAAGTTCTATCCCGGAGACGGCGGTCTCATCGCGCGCTTCTCCGACGGGACCGTCACGGACGCGACGTGGAAAGCGCAGACGTTCTACATCGCGCCGCTCATGGATCCGAAAGAGGTCGTCGAGCGCGGCAACATTCACGACACGCCCAATCTCGGCGGCCGCACGCATCCCTACGCGCGCCGGCCCGACTGCGAAGAGAAATGCTACGCGGTGCACTATCCGATCCCGCGCAACTGGCAGTCGGCGCGCTTCAACGACTCGAACTGGCCGCGCGCCTGGGAGTTCACCGACCAGGAGATCGGCGTTACCAACCTGCCCGCCTACACGCGCTATCCGGAGCTATTCGAGGGTGCGCGCTGGATCTGGTCGCAGAACCTGGTGCTGGACAATGTGGTGATAGCGCGTAAGACGGTGCGGTGAACACCGCTTCCGTCGCCCCGAATTAGAACCGAGGTCTCGCGCACGCTTCCGCCGTCAGATCCCCGCGAGCGGGTCCCTGCTCCACGTTGCACCGATCCTGTTCCAGGTTCAGCGTACCCGCCGTAGCACGGCCCCCGCTCACCAAACGTGCTGGTTCCAATTCACCGAGTACGCGGCGACGCGGATCGCGTCGGCGCCTCGGCGCCAAGGCCGAGCGCCTGGATGATCGGACGCCACTTCGCGAGTTCTGTCCTCATCATCGCCGCCGCCTTGTCCGGGCCCGAGTCGGAACTCGGGTCGACACCGAGCTTGACGAGCGTGTCGATGAACGCGGGATCGGCGATGACCTTCCCGATCGCGGCGTTGAGGCGATCGACGATGGGCTGCGGCGTTCCGGCCGGCGCGAGAATGATGTTGTAGGTATATGCAATCACATCCCGCAGGCCTGCCTCGCGCGTGGTCGGAATGTCCGGCGCGCCCAGCGAGCGCTCGTCCTTCAATACGGCAAGTGTGCGCAAGCGGCCCTGGCGATGATGAGGCAGCGCCGCGCTCAGGGTGGAGCAGACGATTTCGATCTGGCCGCCCAACAGATCCTGGATCGCAGGGCCGGCGCCCTTGTAGGGGACGTGCAGGATCTCGAGATTCCCCGCATGCATCTTCAGCAACTCGCCGGCGAGATTGTTGATCGAGCCGACGCCTGAAGAACCGTACGAGTAGTAGCCGGGGTGCGCCTTCGCCTCGGCGATCAACTGCTGCAGCGTTCGCGCCGGCACGATCGGATGCACCGACACCGCGATGGGTCCGGTGCCGAGCAGCGTCACCGGCGCGAAATCCTTCAAAGCATCGTAGGGAACGTTCGGCATGGCGCTCGGGTTGATCGCGTGAGTCGAAGTCGTCGCGATCAGCAGCGTGTAGCCGTCGGCCTTGGCGCGGGCCGTTTCCGCGCTGCCCATGGTGCCGGCGGCTCCAGCGCGATTGTCGATGATGAGTTGCTGTCCGAGCACCGGCGTGATCCTCGCGTTGAGCTGCCGCGCCACGTTGTCGGTCTGTCCGCCGGGAGGAAACGGGACGATGAGGCGGATGGGATGATCGGGAAAAGCATCCTGCGCTCGCAAAGCAGAGGCGGTGGTGAGCCCCGCGGCGGCGAGGGCGATGATGAGGGCGGTACGACCGGGACGACGTTTCACTTGGCGCATGTCTTCTCCTCGTAAGATCAAGTGAATTGCACGGTCGGCAGGGGCGGCGCTCGCCCGCGGGTCGGGCTGCCCTTCGGCAGGCCCCAGGCCGGTGAACGATTCAGAGGAAAACCAAGCCTCCTTCCCTCACCGGTCCTCCTCCGAACTTCCTTCGTTCCGTCGCGAAACGCCGGGCCCCGACACGTGGCTCGCGTGGACAGGGGCGTGAACACCTCCGTCTTCGTCATAATGTGGACGAGCATCATGAGCCGCATTCGCGGCCGCAAGCAAGGGCGATTCGCGCGGTCGGAACGGGGTGGCACGGGCTTTGCGCCCAGTTTGCCGGCGCTGCGGCGCACCAGGGTCTGCGGCTACTGCGCCTCTACCGCGCCGTACGGGTCATCAATTCGAAGTGCCGCTCGGGCGGCGTACCGGCCTCGAAATGCACGAGTGTGAGCGGCGGGACCGAGACGTCCTCGCAAGTCTTGCGAATCGCGTAGACCTCGCTCGGGGGCGACATGTCCGGCTTCGCTTCGCACGTCGCCGTGACGCACGTGATCCGCTTGAGCCACGAACATACGTTCATTTCGCTGCCGTGGGGCTCCGTGATCTGCGTGAGAAACGACGCATCGGGATAGAACGGACGATTGCGTCCGTTCTCGTGCCGCACGTCCTGAAGCACCGTAAAGAACGTGCCGTTCAGTTCGAGGAAGCCGAGAACCTTCTGAATGAACAACGTCAGGTCGCGCGTGTAGGAGAAGCCGCCCATGACGTCGGTGATGAGCTGAAAGCGCCCGAGCTGCGTTCGCGAATACTCCCGCAGCCGTTTACCGGCCCGATACTCGATCTTGTCGTTCCCCAGTCGCCCGGCCGTCTCATGCCAGCGTGAAGTGCGCCGGTCTTCGATCGAGACGGCGACAGCGTTCGCCTTCGTTCCGCCGTGGTCGAGCCCGCGGAACAGCACGTCGTATTTCGCCGTGTGGTAGTCCAGTATCGCGCGGCCCTCCCCTGCTCCGATGTCGAGCCAGCGATCGGTGGCACCGAGTCGTGCAAGCGTTGCCTTGAACTCGCGCGAGAGTATAAATGTGTAGGACAGGAGCGAGCGGTCCACGACGTAGCCCTCGGGGACGTTGAGACCGCGGCTCGCGTAGATGCCGGCCTGTTTCGAGGCTTGCTCCTCGGGCGGGGAACCGGCCGCGCCCGCTGAATGCGCCTCTTGCACCCACACCGCTTGCAACGCGATCAGCACAGCCGAGATAAACGCCGTGTGTTGCAGGCGCCTCATGAATTGACTCCTCGCTTATTTCAGATTGGCGAGATCGGCGTAAAACGAGATGATCGTCGCCGGGTCCAGGTCCTTCTTGCCTTTGGAGATTTCGGACGCCAGTGCCTGGACGTAAAGACTCATGAGGGGCAATGGGCAGTCGAGCTTCGCCCCGAGCGCGAGTATGAGCCGCGCGTCCTTGTAGGAGGTCGTGAGCCGGCTCGCCGGCTTCAGGAAGTTCTTGCGCACCATGCGCTCGCCCTTCTGATCCATCGCGCTCGAAGACGCGGCCGAATTCTTGAGCACTTCCAGCGCCATCGCCTGATCGAGCCCGGCTTTCGCGGCAAGCGTCAATCCTTCGGCGAGCGCCATGCGGTTGAGCGACAGCACGAGGTTCACCACGAGCTTCATGTTGGCGCCTGCGCCGTTCGGTCCGACGTGGAAGTGCGCTTTCGACGCCGCAGCGAAGATGGGCTCGCACTGGCCATACGCCGCCTCGCTGCCGCCCACCATGAAGATCGCGTTCTTTTCCGCGAACATTTCGCTGGTGCCGCTGATCGTGCCGTCCATCATCTCGATGCCGCGGTCGCGGAGCCGTGCCGCGGTCTGCTCGGAGATTTCCGGTTCGACGGTCGAGGTATCGATCACGATGAGGCCTTTGCGGCTCGAGTCGAACAACTTCAGGCTGTTCGTAAGCACGTCGGTGACGACGCTCGAATTCGGCAGGGACAGCATGATCACGTCGACGGCACCCGGAATGTCGGACGGCGACGCGCTCTTCTTCGCACCGAGCTTCACCATCGCATCGACTTTCGCCGGATCGACATCGTGAACGGTGACATCGAACCCGCCGGTGATGAGGTGCCGCGCGAGGTTGCTTCCCATGAGCCCCACGCCGATCACTGCGATTTTCCTGCTCATACCCCTCCTCCTCGAACAAACCTGACGTCACGCCCGGGACGCGAATGGTACCATTCCGCGGACGTCACATTACCCAGTCGCTCCAAGACAATGATCCAGGACGATCGTCCGACGGCAGCCAGCGACGTCAACGCGGCGCTCGACGTCGCCCACTTCGGCAAGCCCGCGGCCGGGTGGCGCCGGCGACTCTTCACAATCGTATTCGAGTCTGATACGCACGCCGGACGGATGTTCGATACCGTCGTGATCGTCGCGATCGTGCTGAGTGTCGCTGCCGTCATCGCCGACAGCATCGAGTCGGTCAAATCGCGCCACGGCCCGATGCTCGACGGCATCGAGTGGCTGTTCACGCTGCTCTTCACGGTTGAATACGTGGCTCGCCTCATCTGCGTAGAGAGACCGCTGCGCTATGCGAGGAGCTTCTTCGGCATCGTCGATCTCCTGGCGGTATTGCCGACGTATCTCGCCATCTTTTTTCCCGATGCGCAGGTCCTGATCGACGTGCGCGTGCTGCGCCTCACACGGGTGTTCAGGATCTTCAAGCTGACCCGTTATCTCGCAGAGGTCCGTCTGCTTGGCCTCGCGATGGCGAACAGCATGCGCAAGATACTCGTGTTCCTTTCGGTCGTCGTCATGGTCGTGCTGGTGGTGGGCACACTGATGTATGTGATCGAGGGGCCGGAGAACGGCTTCACCAGCATCCCGAAATCGATTTACTGGGCGCTGTCGACGATCACGACCGTCGGTTACGGAGACATCGTTCCGCAAACCGAGCTCGGCCGTGCGCTGGCGTCGCTGGTGATGCTGATCGGCTGGGGAATACTCGCAGTGCCGACCGGCATTGTCACCGCGGAGATGACCGTCCAGAGCCTGGGATTCGCTGCCGGCGAGCGCTGCGCGGGGTGCGGCAGCACCGGACATGCCGCCGACGCGAGATACTGCAGGCGTTGCGGCGCCAAGCTGCCTGCGCGAGAGTAGAGAGGAATTCGCCAGAGGAGGTCACGCGTGTCGTCATCATCATCCGACGTACTGGTTGTCGGCTGCGGTATCGCCGGTCTCTCCGCGGCCGTTTCCGCGCTCGAAGCCGGGGCGACGGTCACGATACTCGAGCGCGCGCCGAAGGAAGAACGCGGCGGACAAACGCGCTACACCGAAGCCTACCTGCGCATGAAAAGCGAGAGCGAAGTCACCGACGACTTCGAAGACATGTTCGCACTCAACGGCGGCGGCTATCTCGACCCGTCCCTCGTCCACGCCGCGGCGGGCCCGCGGGCAGGCTGGCCGGGCCTCGTCAAAGCGCTCGGTTTCGCGGATCCGGAAATCGTGTCTCACTTCGCGAGCGAAGCCGGCGCGACCGTCGCGTGGCTGAAGCGCTTCGGCATCCGTTTCGACTTTCTGCCGACGCAGTTTCTCACGCGCTCCCAGCCGCGATTGCTGCCGATCGGCGGCGGACTCGCGCTGGTCGAGGCGCTCGCCGGCGCAGCCGAAGAGCGCGGCGCCACCTTCGCTTATGAGACCGCGGCAACGGGTCTCCTGCAAGACGCGACGGGCGCCGTCGTTGGCGTGCGAGCCGTCGGGCCCGGTGCGCAGCCTCTGGAATTTCGCGCCAAGGCGGTCGTGCTCGGCTGCGGCGGATTCGAAGGCAATCCCGAGATGCAGACGCGCTACATCGGCCGGCGTTCGATCTACCTGCGCCCGATCTGCCGCGGCGGGCACTACAACAAGGGGGAAGGCATTCGGATGGCGCTCGATATCGGTGCCGCGCCGAGCGGCGACTATGGCAGCTATCACGCGGAGCCGATCGATCCACGTTCGGGCGTCGCCGAACCGTCGGTATTCATCTTTTCGTACGGGATTCTCGTCAACAGCGAGGGCAGGCGTTTCGTGGACGAGGCGCAATCGACCATCGACGCGTGCTACGAGCGCATCACGCGCGAAATCTACGACCAGCGCAACGGCATCGCTTACGCCGTTCTGGACGCGCGCCATACCCGCATTCCCAATTACAAGCTCGGGCTGCGCACGGATCAGCCGCCGATTGCCGGAGACAGTGTCGCGGAGCTTGCATCGAAGCTCGGCATCCCCGGCGGGTCGCTCGAAGCGACGATCGCCGAATACAACGCCGGTTGTCGCGAGGCCGCGTTCACGCCGCTCGTTCTGGACGGTCTCGCGACGAGCGGCGTCACACCGAGCAAATCGAACTGGGCGCATCCGCTGACCGAAGCGCCGTTTCATGCGTATCCGATCATCTCCTCGAACGTGCTCACGTTCGGCGGCCTCAAAGTCGACACGCATTCACGCGTGCTCAACCAGCAGGGCGACCCCATACCGGGCCTTTATGCTGCGGGCGAAGTCGTTGGCCTCTACTACAAGAATTACGTCGGCGCGACTTCGGTGCTCAAGGGCGCCGTGTTCGGGCGTTTCGCAGGGATGCACGCAGCGACGCTGAAATGATGTCGGGCGATCGGCGAAAGGACAAGATCGTGGCAATGCGGATCTGGCATCAGAGCTTCACGGTTCTCGAGCAACTGCCCGCGTATGCGCAACGGCTGCAGGAGCACTTCGCGAAAGTGGCGCGACCCGATACCGAAGTCGTGATGCATGGCATGCACGCGAAGACGTATCGCACGAATTATCCCGGCACGGATATCAAGCACAACTACATGCAGTACCTGCACGGACAGCAGTTCGTGCTCGGCAGGATCGCGGCTGAAGAAGCGGGGTTCGACGCTTACGCGATCATGTCGATTCCCGAGCCGGCGCTGCGCGAGACGCGGAGCCTGATCGACATTCCGGTCGTCGGCTATGGCGAAAGCTCGATGCTGGTCGGACGCATGCTCGGCGAACGCATGGGCGCACTGATCTTCATCGAAGGCATGGCGCCCGTCGTCATGGAGAACGCGAAACGAATCGGGCTGGACGGCAAGTTCGCAGGAGCGCGCTTCGTGGGCTTCACGTTCAACGACGTGCTGAAGGCGTATGAAGAGCCCTCCAGCCTGCTGGAGCGCTTCCACGACGCGGCACGCGCACTCATCAGGGAGGGCGTGGACGTGATCATCCCGGGTGAGGCGCCGCTCTGCGCGCTGCTCATGAAGCACGGCATCTCGCGCGTCGACGACACGCCCGTGGTCGACGCGCTGGGTGCCACGATCAAGATGGCCGAGTCGATGGTCGATCTGAAGCGCGCGAGCGGCCTCGCGCCCGCGCGGGGCGGCTATTTCACCGACGCGCCGCCGCGGGAGCGCGTGAAGGAGCTGATCGAGCTCTACGGCATGAGCCATCTGTGGCCGGCCGGCTCTCCCGGCGTCAAGAAATAGCGCGACTGGCCGCTAGTACGGGTATGGCCCTCAATATTCACGCGCTTCGCGATGCCGTTTCCAGGCTGCTCGCGACGCAACCGGTGGCGCGGATCGAAGCCGCGACGGACGCGGTTCGCACACCCGCGCGCACTATCGGCCAGATCCTTCAGGCACAGCTCGTCGCCGAGCTGCCGAATGGCCGTTCGCTGATCGACGTCGAGGGCGTGCACGTTGACGTGAAGCTGCCGCTTCCCGCCCGCGTCGGTGAAACGCTCGAGCTCGAAGTGCTCGCGCTCGAGCCGCGGCTGACGTTCTCATGGCTGGGACGCGACACGGGTGCGCAGCGCGACGCGGTTTCGGTGAGTGCTTCGTTCCGCCAGCTTGCCGCTGTCCTCGAGCATCTGTCGGCCGAGGCACCGGGCCGATCGAGCACGCGCGCACTCGCAGCGCCCGCGCCGTCGCCGGCCGGCGAACCCGAAGCGGCGAGTCCGGCGGCGGTCCGGGCAGCGCCACTCCTTTCATCGCCGCCCGTGGATACGGCGCAGTTCGCCGAGCGTCTGAAAACGGCACTCACCCGGAGCGGCCTGTTTTACGAATCGCACCAGGCACAGTGGCTAGCGGGTGAGCGCCCCATCGCCGATCTCATGCAGGAGCCGCAGGCAGCGCTGAAATCCACGAACGAAGCCGTGCACCCGCAAACCGTGCCGATCGTGCAACAGCAGCTTACCGTGCTGGATACGGGGCAGATCGTCTGGGTCGGCGAAGCGTGGCCGCGCCAGTCGTTAGAGTGGCGAATCGAAGAGGAAGGCCGGCACGAAGCGTCGGACGGCGAAACACCCGCGGCCTGGAAAACGTCGCTGCGCCTTACGCTGCCGCAGCTCGGGGACGTCACGGCAACGCTGTCGATCAGAGGAGACGACGTCCGGCTGGCATTTGCCGACCTGAATCCGGACGCGGCCGGTGCCGTCAATGCCGGCCGGCCGGCGCTGCATACGGCACTCGCGAACGCGGGATTGCGCCTCTCCGACTTCGTGGTTCGCGATGCGTCACACGACGAGGCCGCGGGGTAGCGCATGAAAAACAGGGGCGACGGCGATCGCATTTCACCCGAAGACGCTCGCAGGACCGCGGTGGCGCTCACCTACGACGCGAGCTCGTCTGCTCCGCGCGTGGTGGCGAAGGGCCGCGGATTGATTGCGCAGGCGATCCTCGAACGTGCCAAAGCAGCCGGCGTCTATGTCCACGAGTCGCCCGAGCTCGTGGCGCTGCTCATGCAGGTGGAACTGGACGATCAGATTCCGCCGCAACTCTATGTCGCGGTGGCGGAGCTGCTCGTATGGTTATATACAGTTGATAGCACCACCGCGTCACGGTGAGCGGCGGCCGCTGGGACAGCGTGTCCGCCGCGAAGTAGCTTTCAGGCGCCGCTTAGCACTCTCGTGCAAGCGTGCGAGGGCTGGGGCGGCGGGAAATAACGCTTTTGACTACGAACATACCTCCACGCGCCCACGCGCGATGAGAACCGACTCCTGCCGGTAGCGCTTCTTGTACTCGGAAGCGATCTCCGTGACACGGCGCGAGGCGTCTCTCGACCGGTCGTGAATGATCTCGACGAGGCGCGAGGATTCCCGGTTCACGCGCATGTCGCGGCCGCGCCATTGACCCGTCGCTTCGAGCACCGTGAGTCCCGCCGGAAACCGCGGCGTCACCACGCTATCGACGAACGAGTCCCACTCCGCGTCGGTTATGGCGCCTTCGGGCCCGTCCAGGCCGAAGAAGAGACGTTCCTGAACGCGTTCGAAACAGCCAGCACTTGCGCCGGGAAGAGCGCCGCTCGCCATCGCCAGTACCAGTGCGCCGATCGTGACGGCGAAGCCGCCAAGGGCGCGTCTGCGGGTGAGGACGCTCCACGCGCGTTCGGGTTCTCTCGCCATATCGAAAAATCACATCCGGCTGATAGATCGGTCCTGCCCACCAGAGGATGCTCCAGCTGCACGCTGCCCGTATGCAGCACGTCGGACGGCGATCGGTTGTGGCGCATGGAATCATCCTCGTTATGTGCGGCCGAGGATGATATGCGCAGACGTGCGATGGAGTAATTCGACGAGAGTCGTAAGTCGAAGGTATGATCACGCGCGGCTTGCATCGCCCAAGCCCTCGCACAAATGGACGAGAGTGCTAACAGGCGTTTGAATGTCACTTCGCGGCAGCCCGCGGACGGTGGAGCAGTGCCTGCCGCGTAGCGGTGGTAGCGGAGCGGTCGGGGCGATCCGGAAGCGGGCTGAGGCACGCGGGATAGAACCGCGGTCTCACGCACGCCTCCGCGGTCGGATCCCCGTAAACGGGCGCGTCGCAGGCTGGAAGAGGGGCCCCTCTGGGGATCTGACGCCGGAGACGCGCATGGATCGGCATCCGACCGACGCGCCAACGATCGACTCCACGGTCGCATCCCGCAAGCGGGTCCCTGCTCCACGTTGCGCCGATCCCTCCTCCACGCTCCAGCGTGCACGCTGTTCCAGCGGCCGCCGCTCACCGGTACACGGTGAGGTCCTAACATACGCTGGCCACCCTGCTCACCGATAGACAGCCTGTATCAATCCGCGCAGGTAGCCAACCGCAAACGCCTGATTCGCGATCTCCGCCTCCGGGAACATCGGGGAATGATCGAGCGAGAACGGACCCGTGAACCCGACGTCTCGATACGCCTGCATCGCGCGATACATGTCCACGTCGCCGTCGTCGACGAACGTCTCCTGAAACTTCGGAAAGGCGCCGCGCACGTTGCGGAAGTGAACCATCACGATCTTGTCGGCCGATCCCATCTCGCGAATGGCGTCGTAAACGTCGACGCCCTGCATTTCCTTCACACAGCCCTGGCAGAACAGCATACCGTTCGAGCTCGACGGGACGAGGCCGAAGATCCTCCGGTATTGATCGAAGCTCGAAACGATGTGTGCCCCGCCCGCGAGCGCCGGAATGCCATGAGGCACCGGCGGATCATCGGGATGGAGCGCCATGCGCACGCCCGACGTCTCGGCGACCGGCACCATCGCCTTCAGAAAATGGGAGATGTTGTCCCACATCTGTTCTTCCGAAACCGGAGGGTCGACGGGCGCCATCGGCTTCTTCAGGTATTCGTCGTAGTCGAACGAGATGTACTGCGCCGCACCGCGTCCCTGCGTCGGGTGCGAGCGCAGATTCTTCGAGTTGAGCAGCTTGAAGTTGTAAGCCAGGATCGGAATCCGCGCGGCGCCCATGCCCTTCAACGCGTTGACCAGAAGCGCGATCTTCCGGTCCCGTCCGGCCGTGCCCTTCTTGATATCGTCGTAGCCGCTCGTTGCGAGCACGGTTCGCAGCTCCAATCCATGCGCTGCGACCTGTGCCCTGGCATCGGCGAAGAAACGGGCGGCGGAATCCGGACTCGACAGGTCGATCCCATCGGGCAGCGGGTCCGTAAGGTCGAGCGCCACGCAATCGACGCCGAGGGTTTTCAGGCGCGCGAGCTTGCTATCGACCTCCGCGTTCCATGTGACCTTGTCCTGTATAAGCATGCGTGTCTCCCGGTTTCGTTCGACGTTGATGTTATTCTTGTGTGCCCGTTCGCGCATGCTGAAACGAAACTGTCTTCGCGTGCGCGCTCACCACACCGATGGAGGATCGATGCTCGACAAAGCCGGTTACATGATCGCGCGAGTCGCGGAGATACCGTGGGAGGATCGGCGCAGCGTCGATGGCTGGCCGAGCCGCGCGGGGATGTACTACAACGACACCGCCAACAACCTGTGCATGCGCCTCATCGATTATGCGGAGGGTTTGACGGAGCCGCGGCACGTGCATGCGGGCTCGCACGCAGCGGTGCTTCTGGAAGGCGAAGCGCACATCGATGGCCTCACGCTGCATCCGCTCGACGTGATTCTGGGTCCGAGCAACGAGCCTCATGGCCCGCTGGTGTATCCGAAGGGGGTCAAGGTGTTCAGCGCGTTCCAGGGCAGCTACCACCATCACGAAGTAGGCGAGCTCGGCAAAGAGCGGCACTACCGGCTCATTCATCAGTCCGAGCTACCGTGGGAAGCGCGCGGCAAGGGTCTCAGGGCAAAGACACTGATCGATCACGGCCTCGGCCGGCTGCTGCTGGAACTGCTGCAGTTCGATGACGGCGCGACGCTCGACAAGCCCACGATGACGGCAGCACTGATCGTGGATGGCACTGCCGCGATCGAGGACGCGACGCTCGGTGCGAAGGATTTCTTCTACGTGCCGAAAGGCGGCGCGCACGGACGCGTGACGTTTCCGGGCGGCGCGAGGCTGCTCGCAGTCACCATGCGGTAACGGGTACGCGAAATCTCGCAGGGTTCCCCGATCCACGGTGAACCCTTGCGAGCGATAGCGGCAGCAATTAACGCGGCACGATAACGGTGGTGTCGCGCGACGGCGCAGGCGCCGGGCTGTTCTGCGGCACGACAACCGTCGTATTCGGCGGCGCCGATGTCGAGCCCTGCGGGACGACCACCGCCGGCGCATTCGGCCGTTCTACGACTGTGTCGCGTTCATAGCTTCGTGATACGCACGCAGCGAACGCCGGAATCATCAGCAGCAGCAGGAACCAGTTCTTCATAAGACCTCCTGATTGGTTTGACCAGCGAATCGGTGGTCTGCAATCGGCGTGCCCCGCTGATCCCTACTTAGTGCCTGATTGGGTGACGTGTCGGATCACCTCGCGGTGGGATCTGCCGCACCCTGGTGCAATGCACGAACACGATTGACACCACGTTGGGCGACTCCTAAATTCGTTCGAGCCGCTCGGCGAGCCGCGAGCCTCGCGAGCCACTTCACCCCATGCTCGCGATCACCCTTGGGGAGGGTACGATGACGCGACATCATCGACGCGGTGACACTTTTTCACGACGCAGCTTCATCAAGGCCACGACTGCCGGTGCAGCAACCATCGCGACCGGCACAACGCTCTCCGGCAGTGCGGCGCGCGCAGGAGACGCCGATTGGTGCGACGGGTCGCGGGACGTGAACCTCGTGAACGGCCGTTTTCTGACGATGGATGCGCAGAACAGCGTCGCCTCTTCCGTCGCCGTGCGCGACGGGCGCATCGCCAGAGTCGTGCACATCGAACGCCGCGGCGGTCGAAGGGACGACGACGATCACGGGCCGCATTCCGAGCTCGGGCCCTGCTCGCGCACCATCAACCTGCGCGGCGCCACCGTGATCCCCGGGTTGATCGACAGCCACGTTCATTACATCCGGGCAGCGCAGCTGCCGGGTTATCAGGTCCGCATCATCGAGACGGCAGCCTCCGTCGCCGAATTGCTGCAGATGATTTCGGCACGTACGAAGAGCGTGCCGGCGGGACAGTTCATCACGAACGTGGGCGGCTGGAACATCAACGGTCTCTCCGAAGCGCGCCTGCCAACCCTCGCGGAGCTCGATTCCGCCGCGCCTCAGCACCCCGTCTACCTCTCGACGACCGGCGCCGGAGGCGCAGTCACGAACAGTCTCGGCCGAACGTTTTTCCAGTCTAAGGGCATCACGGTCGATGCGAGCGGCACGCTGAGCGCCGCGCTTGCGCTCGCTGCGCTGCAGTCGGTGCAGACCGATGCGGACCGGCAGCGCAGCACCGCCGATTTCAATGCTTTCGCCGCGAGCCTTGGCGTGACGATGGTCACCGACATGGGAACGGCCGGCGCAGCGGTCGAAGGCATCAAGGGCTACGACTACGATCTGAACCTCTGGCGCGCAGGCAATCTCAGCGTGCGGCTGCGATCGTTCCTCAACAGCTCCGAGGACACGGGCTTTGCCATCGCGCAGGCGCGCATCACGAACAGCTTCAGGCAGGTCGGCGACGAGGTATTCCGGACGAACGGCATCGGCGAGCGTGTGAATGCGGACACGCAAAATCCCGGCTTCATCGATTTCTGCAAGTTCGCAGCGGAACAGAGCTGGCAGGTCACGCAGCATTCGCTGACTTCGGCCGAGATCGACTTTCACCTGCGCGCCTACGACGCGGCGAAACAGGTCGGGCCGATCGACACGCTGCGCTGGACGCTCGACCACGTCAACCCGATCACCGACACGCAGATCCAGTTCTTTCCAGCACAGTGGGATCCGAAGCTTGGAATTCACGTGACTTGAAGTCGCGGCC
>JADMIO011411883.1_pt1 | contig 37956 bp, 20 predicted proteins | sample 8958161 | NCBI WGS metagenome assembly JADMIO01 (sample SAMN16585339, study PRJNA669376) | soil metagenome | isolation source: Crop rotation soil | place: USA: Cullars Rotation, Alabama | collected 2011 | reverse complement strand
CCGAAGCCGGTGAGCACCCCGAAGGCGCCGCCGATCGCTGTCACCATCACCGCTTCGATCAGAAACTGGGTGAGAATGTCTTTGCGTCGCGCGCCGACTGCCTTGCGGATGCCAATCTCTTTGGTGCGCTCAGTCACCGAGACGAGCATGATATTCATCACCACGATGCCGCCGACCACTAACGAGATGGCGGCCACTCCGACGGTGACTAAATAAATGTTTGAAGTAGCCGACGAGTAAAGATTCAGAAAAACTTCCTGCGTCTCTAAAGCGAAGCCGTCGTCGTCATCTTTAAAGGTCTTGCCGCGACGGTTGCGCATGATATTCCGCACCTGATCTTGCGCGGCCTCGAGTTGCTCTGCGCTCTGTGTCTGGATGAAAACCACGAGCACGCCGCTGGGACTGAATGCCTGGCCGCTGAAGTCGATGCCGAAGCGTTTCTTATAAGTCGCGAACGGAATGTAGACGCGATTATCGCGCGAGATGCCGAGGATCTTGCCCAGCGGTTGCAGCACGCCAATGACTAAATAACGATGGCCGCCGACCCAGATGTCCTGATTGATCGCCCGCTCTGCCGGGTCATTCGGAAAAAGATTGGTGACGATGTCTGAACCGACAACACAAACGTCCGCACCTGCCGCGCCTTCGCTCTCAGTCCACACGCGGCCGGTGTCGATCGCCACACCGTCAATATCAAACATGTGGTTTGGAGCCATGCCGCGCACCTGCGTCGCCTCGATCTTTTGATCGCCCCGTTTCGCGGGCTGGACGGAATTAACCGCGACGCCGGTGCGCCAGCAGGCCGTGCACAGACGTGTAATGGCTTCGGCGTCCTCCGGAGTTACGGCTTTGCGCTTATTGAATTTGATGAAGTCTTCGCGGGAGGTTATGACCTGCGGCCGTTTCGAAACTGTGAAGACAGTCGAGCCTTGCGAAGAGAACGTTTGGGCGACTGTCTGGTCCAGCCCTTTGATGATGGTGACCACCGCAATCACCGCAGTGACGCCTACGATGATGCCGATGAGTGTCAGGGCGGTGCGGAGTTTATTTTGGCGGAGGCTGCCGAGGGCGACAAAAAATGCTTCCCAAATTGCGGCGACGCGCAGGATGCGAAACGAGCGAAGGCGTGATAAAGGCGAGACGATCCGGCCAGAACCTAAACCAGCAGAGGTGTTCGTCGGGGATAAGCTGCCGGGGGACATCGCAGCATCCTACTTAATTCGCTCGTCTTTTTCGATCAATCCGTCGCGGATCGAAATCACGCGATGGGCGCGAGCGGCAATGTCGTGTTCGTGCGTTACGAGGATGATGGTGTTGCCTTCTTCGTGCAGTTTCTCGAAGAGGTTCATGATTTCGTAACTCGTCGCGGTGTCGAGCGCGCCGGTCGGCTCGTCCGCCAAAAGGATCGAGGGATTGTTTACGAGGGCGCGAGCGATTGCCACGCGCTGTCGCTGGCCGCCGGAAAGCTCGTTGGGCCGGTGCTGCATGCGCTCTACCAGGTCAACTTCACTCAACGCCTGCTTCGCCATTTCGTGACGTTTCGCGCCGGGAATACCACCATAAATCAGCGGCAGCTCAACGTTGTGCAGCGCGGTGGCGCGAGCCAGCAGATTGAATGTTTGAAAGACAAAGCCGACTTCCTGATTGCGAATCCGGGCCAGCTCGTCGTCATCCATCTCCGAAACATTCTTGCCGTTGAGCCAATACTCGCCCTGCGAAGGAGTGTCGAGACAGCCGATCAAATTCATCAGCGTCGACTTACCGGAGCCTGACGGGCCGATGATGGCTACGTATTCACCCCGATGCACGTCGAAAGATACGCCGTGAAGCGCGTGTACTTTCTCCGCGCCCATGTCGTAGGTCTTCCAGATTTCTTTCATCGCAATCAGCACCTGCGCCTTGCCGTTCGATGAGACTTCCGGCTTGGGCAAAGTGCTGGTTTGCGTGCTTTCGATAGTCGCTTCAGTCATTAGTCTTCGCTCTTACTCCCTCTCACCTTGGGAGAGGGCTGGGGTGAGGGTTTAGCGCCGGAAGAGAAACTAAATCATCCGTTGCTCGGGCTTAAGCCCTCACCTTAACCCTCTCCCATCAGGAGAGGGCATCAAAACAGATTAGCTGCCGGCGTTGGCATTCGCCCCCGCATTACGGCCTTGCTTCTTCACCTTGTCGCCGACCTTCAGCGTCTTGAGCACGCGACTTGGACCGGTAATTACTTCGGTGCCGGCGTTGAGCCCGCTGGTGATTTCAATGTCAGACTCGCCCGTGATACCAGTCGCCACTTCGACGAATTTCACCTTTCCATCCTTATCGAGGATGTAGACGCCCTTCTGTTCCTTCGGCTTCTCACCGGCTGGCGTGGGGGCGCTGCTGGCGATTTGCGCTCCGGGCGAAGGCGCCGGTGGCGCTTTCTCGACGATGGCCTGAAGCGGCACGGCGATCACGTTGGTCTTGGTCTTGGTGGTGATTGTCGCAGTCGCGCTCATGCCCGGACGCAGTTTGTCTTTCACATCGTCGGGCAAGTCGTTGAGCTGCATCGTGACCTTGAATTCCTTGGCCTCTTGCACATTTACGCGAGTATTCAGACCGCCGGTCGTGTCTGACTTGGCGACGGCCAGCGGATTCTTCTGCGTAATCGTTGCCGTTAATTCTTTCTCGCCCAGGGCATCGACTTTAACCTTGGCCTTCTGCCCGACCTCGACGCTGGCAATTTCGGTTTCGTCCACATTCACTTCGACGTTGATTGTCGACATGTCGGCGATGGTCATCAAGGGCGTCGATGAAAGTTGCGATACCGCGAACTCTCCGATTCGCGTCGGGATATCAGCCACGACACCGTTCAGCGGCGAGTATTGTGTGGCCTTCTCACGCTGGCTCGACTGGCCGCGCAGAAAAGCCTGTTGCTGGCTGGCGCGCATTTCACTCGTCTTGATACCCGTCTGCGCTTCCTTAATCGCGGTGCGCTGCTGATTGGCGCGCTCCTGCGCTTCTTTGACCGCCAGCTTTTGGCTTTCGAGATTAGCCTTTGCCGTTTCCAGGGCGATCCGCGTCTGGTCGTAGCGATCCTTGGCCGCGTCATATTCGAATCGCGAAGCCACGCCCTTTTCAATCAGTTCGCTGGTGCGCTTGAGTTCGCGCTGGGCCGCATTCAAATCAACGTTTGCTCGATCGACGGCGGTCTGCTGAGCGATTACCTGTTGCCGCGCTGACGCGACTGAGGCCTCAGTCACGGCCAGACCCTGCTGCGCCGAGGCCGCCGCATTACGGGCGTTTGAAACCTCGTTCAGCGATGCCTGCGTCGCCGCCCACTGCGCTTCCTGACTGGACTGCAGTTGCGTCGGGTCGACGCGGACCAGAGCCTGGTTCTTCTTTACGACGTCGCCGGCTTGCACATAAATATCGAGAATGCGTCCGGGGACTTCGCTGGTCAGCTTGATGTACTGGATCGGCCGGACTTCACCGGAGGCGGTCACAGTCGATTTTAATTCGGGGCGGACGTCAACTTTGACGGTGGTTACTTCCGGTTCGTCCTTGCGCGTGGCGATGACGCTGATGACCACCACCAGCAGCAAAACGACGAGCGCCGACACACCAACAATTATTTTCTTTTTTCTACTCAGGGCCATTGAGGTTCAATTCCTTAATTAAATTGCCGGGTTGTATGTTTCTTAGATGCCAGCCGACACGATAAGTTCACGGCTTGAGTTGGTTTTACGAAGATTTTTCGTAGCTGGTTTCAAAGAAAACACTTCGGGAACAAGGTAATTATAGAGGAGAGTCGTTTTGCTGGCGACTCGGACACCACTCAACGTCATTCAAAACGAAAAAGAAGTCGTCCGAAAGATTCCGCTGATGACGCCAAAGTCGGGCGTCACCGGCAATTCGTTTTTCGATTCTGCGTAATCTGTGGATAAGTCTTAGGTTTCGCGTTAAGATGTTGCGGTTTAGAGGAGGCAGTCAGCCGCGATCCACATGATCGTTTGCGATAAATGCACGACGCGCAATCCGGACACGTCGCGATTCTGCGATGTTTGCGGTGCGCCACTGTGGATGGCGGGTAGATCGAGCGGCAGCTTGGACAAGAGCAACGGCAACGGGTCGAACGGGAATTCCCACCAGTCGTCACCAAGTTTGGCCACGACGGGCGCGCATGTTTCGGCAGAGCACGTGTCCCTGTCAAATTATCAGCCGGCTAAAGTGCACGCCACGTTAATTATCGAACGCGGCGTTTCGGCAGGGAAGAAATTCTCGCTTAGCAGCTCGGAATCGAACATCGGACGCTGGGATGCCGACGGCGGCGTCTTTCCCGATGTCGATTTGGATTCGGACGACCCTGAAGCCAAGGTGTCACGGCGGCACGCGCGCATCGTGGTACGCGAGGGGAGTTATTTGATCGAAGACCTGGGCTCGACCAACGGCACCTTTGTTAATCGGGGTCGCCGCCTGGCGCCCGGTGATCGCCAGCCGTTAAAAGATGGCGATGAAATCATTGTCGGAAAAACGTTCCTGCGGTTCAGGGTGACGAAATAGATAAAGACTTCTCAGTGGCAAGTCTGCCCAACCTCATCGACTAAGGATATGGCCGTCTGTCATCAATGTGGCGCCTCAACCGGTGACGAAAAGTTCTGCGGCGTTTGCGGCACGCGACTCCAGCGTGACACTGCTGCGGTTCCTTTCGGCGATTCGCTGACGCCACCGCCACCAGCTGCATCGTCCGAGTCATCCGACGCTGACAATAAAGATCGCCACACATCCATGGCGGCGCAACGCGGCACCGGCGAGATCGCTGAAGAAAGCGAATCATCCGCGACGGGAGCGTCGTCACCCACCAGTCCACGTCGTAGTAAACCAAAGGCCCTCGAAGCCGGTAAAGTTCTGAATAATCGATACGAAGTCGTCCGGCGGATCGGAGGCGGCGGCATGGGCGCCGTCTATCTGGCCAAGGACCGCAATCTCGGTGATGCGCCGCGCGCCGTCAAAGAGATGATCGAATCGCATCTCGACGATGCGCAGCACGAAAAGGCGATCGCCGATTTCAAACGCGAATCGCTGCTGCTCACCGAACTCGAACATCCTTCGATCCCGACCGTCTACGATTATTTTTATGACGAGACCTCCGAGCGCTTTTATCTGGTGATGAAGTTCATCCCGGGCAGCGATCTCGCATCGCGGCTGAGAGCATCGCCGGGCGGCAAGATTGATGAATTGACGGTGACCGAGTGGGGCATGCAGGTCGCTGACGTGCTCTCTTACCTGCACACTCGGAAGCAGCCGATCATCTATCGCGACCTGAAACCTGCGAACCTGATGTTCGACAGCAACCTGAATCGCATCATGCTGATCGATTTCGGCATCGCGCGTTGGGTCAACAAAAAAGAGAAGGGCGTCACCGCAGTCGGCACCATGGGGTATGCGCCGCCGGAGTTGTTCAGCGGCCAGGCCGATCCGCGTGTCGATATTTACAGCCTCGGGGCCACCCTGTTCCATCTGCTGACCGGATCGGATCCGCAGGATAATCCTCTTTTGATTTTCGACTTCACCAAGAACCCGCGGCCGCGCCAGATTAATCCGCAACTCACTTCGGAAATTGAGCAATTGTTGATTCGCGCTGTCGAATACAAACCCGAGCATCGGTTTGCGACCTGCGCCGAAATGCGAGAGGCGCTGGCTGCCCATTTGAATAAGCTGCGGTCAGGTCAGGTCAGCTACGGCGCGCCGGCGGAACAACTTGGCGGTGAAACGCTCGCCGTCGCGATCGTTTTCTGCGGCTTCTGTGGAGGACGCATTGCGGCGGACGATGTTTTTTGCGCCCATTGCGGCTCGCGTCAGCCCAGCGCGGATTCCAGCGCTCGTCTCGCCGCGCGGCCGACGGCAAAGCTGATCGTCGCCGGCACCACGGAACTCGACGCTTCTTTCAATTTGCAGCGCGACAGCAATCTAGTCGGCAGGACCGATCCACTTTCCAACATCTTTCCCGAAGTCGACTTGTCGCGTTTCGATCCGCACACGAAAGTTTCGCGCCGGCACGCGCGCATCTGGCGCGACGGCGACGTCTACCAGGTTGAGGATTTGGGCTCGGTCAATGGCACCGTCATCAATGATGTGCACCGGCTCGAACCGCGCCAGCCGCGCCCGCTCGACAGCGGAGACCGCATCAAAGTCGGCGAGACGACGCTGCATTTTCTGGTGGGCTGAACGTACCGCGAATTGTTGCGCTGCGCCGATTCATCCTTTGGTTGGACTTAATTTCGAAAGCAATCGCAAATCAACAAGTTGCGCTGCCCTTTGACTCATTCAAAATCCTTCTCTAATCTAACGCTCGCTAATTTCGTCGATACGATTCTTTATGACCGCTGATTTCGAACGCGCCAAGCCGCCGATGATGACCACGACGCACCGGCACGAATCGCATGTGCGTGTGCGCTACCGCGCGCCTTTTGCGCTGCGGTGCGGCGCGTTGTTGATTGACTACATCGTGCTCGCGCTGGTTTTGGTTTTCAGCATAATGATCGCGCGTTTGATGGGCGGCGGCGCGCGGCTGGCGGGCGGCACGGCCGAAAAAGTCGGAATAATTTTGACCTTGATCGTTGCCGTCGGTGATCTCGGCGTGATGCCGGGCCTGACCGGCCGATCCATTGGCAAGTGGACGACCGGCCTGCGGATAGAAAGAATCGGTGGCGGCGCGCCGGGAATTTTGCGGGCTTTTCTTCGTCACTTTATCGGCTATCCACTATCGTTAATGCCGTTTGCCCTGGGTTTCCTGATGGTCACGGTCAGTTCCACCGGCCGCGCGTTGCATGACTACATCGCCGGAACCGTCGTCGTGCGCCGGGGCGGCGCCCCGGTGGTACCGCAAGCGCGACGCAAATGATCAGTACCGCCTGCGTAAGCGGGCGGGTCTCCAGGCACATGCGCTACCCACCCGCTGACGCAGGTGGCAATGACAATGGCTGAGCTAATCGTCAAATATCCGGATCGCGCCGCAGAACACTTTCCTATCAATCGCCTGCGCGTGACCATCGGTCGCTCTGCGCGAAACGATCTCTGTATTCCGGATCCTTTCGCCTCGCGCGTCCATGCCGAAGTGCGCAACGAAGGCGACGAGTACAAACTTCAGGACCTGGGCTCCGCCAACGGCACGCTTTACAACGGGTCAGTCGTTGAATCGGCCATCACCCTGACTCGCGGCGGCCGCATTCAAATCGGCGAGACGGAAATCGTTTTCAACGACAGCGCGTTCCCGTTGAGCAGTGGCGCGACGATGATTACCGATAACTCGTCGTCAATTCCCGAAGCCACCATCGCACTCTCATCTGCCGATCGAACCACCTCGGGTTTGTTCGAAGCGATCGAAGGCGCGCGCACTCGTGAAGACTCCGCGCCGCGACAAGCGAAGCAAAGCGATCTGCTCGCATTGATCGGCAAGGTCGGCGTGGCTTTGCTCGCGTCAGTCACGCTCACGGAAACCCTCGAGCAAATCGTGGCGCTGGTGTTTGAAGCTGTCCCCGCAGATCGCTGCATGATCATGATGCGGGATGCCAAGAACCCGGAGCTGAAAGTCGCGGTCGCCCGCCTGCGTGATCGCGTGGGCGAGGTGGGCGAGATTCGCATCAGCCGCTCAGTCATCGATGAAGTCGTCACCAACGGCAAATCGGTTTTGACTTCCGATGCGCAGGCCGACCCGCGATTCATGGGCGGCACAGTCATGCTTCAAGGAGTCCGTTCCGTGCTCGCGGTGCCGCTCGGAGTTGGCGCCAACGTATTCGGCATCATCTACGCAGATTCGCCTCTGTCCGACGCGCGCTTCACCGAAGATCATTTAAAAGTGCTGACCACACTCGCTTCAGTCGCCGCCATTCGCGTCGAGAACGCGCGCCTGACTGAAGAACAGATGGAGCGCGAACGTCTCGAGCGCGAACAACAGGTTGCCAGTGAAATTCAGCAGCGCTTTTTGCCCGCGGCCGCACCGCAAATGGAAGGCTGGGAGCTGCAGGGCATCAGTTTTCCCTGTTATGAAATTGGCGGCGACTACTACGACTTCATCCGGCGCGAAGACGGCAAACTGGTGGTTGCGCTCGGCGACGTTTCCGGTAAAGGAACGGCCGCAGCGCTGCTGATGTCGTCGCTACACGCGGCCATCCACGCGCAGGCCGACACACATGACTCAATCGTCGCAACTATCAGCGCGGTCAATCGCTACCTCGTCGAGAGCATTCCCGCGAACCGTTTCGTGACTTTGTTCTACGCTGAGCTTGATCCGAAAGAAGGATCACTCACGTTTCTTAACGCCGGTCACAATCCACCTTTGATCGTCCATGCGGGCGGGACCATGGAACAGCTGGCCGCCGGCGGTTTGCCGCTCGGCATCATGGACGGCGCTGAGTTTCGCGAAGGCCGGACGCAGCTGCGCGCCGGCGACGTGCTGGTCGTCTATTCCGACGGCGTGTCCGAAGCCGTTAATCCCAACGGTGAAGAATTTGGTCCGACACGATTGTATGAGGTTGTCGCGCGGAACCTCGATGCGTCCGCCGGCGGCATTCGCGATCGCATCGAATCGGCGCTTACCAAGTTCTGCCAGGGCACACCCGCGGTCGACGACATCACCATGGTCATCGTGAAGCGAAACGCTGAGACCGCTGAAGCGGCCGGCGCCTAGCACGGCCGAGGGGTGATGAGCGATGAGTGGTAAGTGATAGGGACGAACTGAAGAGAAACACGCGAGTATAGATATAAGCACGCTTATCACTCATTACTCATGACTCATCATCAATAGACCGCGCGTTCGCGGGTAATCTTTTTACTCTCCAAACTAAACCTCGGCTCAATGCCATCGCTGCGGCCTGCAATTCTGGCCGCGACATATTCACCAATCGCCGGGCCATGCTTGAAGCCGTGACCCGATCCACCGCCAACTAACCAGACATTTTCAAAATCGGGATGCCGATCGATCAGAAAGTCGCCGTTCGAGGTGTTCTCATATTGGCAGACACGCGATTCGAGCAACGGCGCGTCTCGCAACGAAGGCAGTCGACGCGCGAGAGACTCACGCGCCTCTGTCAGCCCTGCGCTGCTCGCAATGCGATCACTGTTGTCCGGATCGAACGGCGGCCCGTGACGATCGATGGCGATCTTTACTCCGCGTCCATTGACGTCTGGCAACCCGTACGCTTCTTCGTGGAAATCGATCCACGTCGGCATCGACGGCGGCCGGAACTTTCGGTCTCCACCGGGCGCGCCAAAATAAAAGACTTCCTGCCGTGTGGAATGAATTCTTTCTGCCAGTAACCGTGGAAACATTTTCGCCAGCCACGGACCGCAGGCAAAAACGAAATTCTCTGCCGAAATCCGCTGGCCGCTCAGAGTCATAATCTCATCAAATTTGCCGGCGTCGCCCGGTGGCACAACCGCCTCTTGCAGAAACTCGACTCCGCGCCTAATCGCGTCACGCACCACGGCCTGGACCGCGCGGCGAGCGAGTATCACTCCACTCTCAGGTTCAAACAGACCCCACGACACACCATCTAGTTCGAACTGCGGAAATCGTTCGCTCAACTCGGCGGTCGTTAACTGTTCGTAACGCACGCCCACCTTTTTCAAGCTTTCAATCGTCCGGAGTGGATATGGATCGCCTTCATGGGCCAACCACAATACTCCTGTCTCCAAAAAGAGCGGCTCGCCTGCAAACAGAGCCTTCCATTGTTTGAGCGAACTGGCGGCTGTGCGCGTATAGATTTCATCACCGCCATAGCCCATCCTGATGATGCGGGATTCATCGCCGGAGCTTGACCGGCTGTTACCCGGTCCGTGCGCGTCAATCAGCACGGCGCGCGCGCCGGGGCGTTGCAGGTGACGCGCGACCCACGCGCCCATCACGCCGGCGCCGACAACCGCCACGTCATACTCCTTCAGTGAACTTGCCCGCGTCATTTGCCTGTTTGCGAGTCGTGAATCTATCACACAATTAATTCGCGCAGAGTACTTGACTGCCGCAGAAGCCTCACTTAGGCTGGATGTCTAATTTGATACAACCAGCTTACGCACAGACCGACAGTCTGTTTCCCTTATCACGATCTCCAATGATCAAAGAAGAATTAATACAGCTTATTGAAAATCGGCGCGCGCGCGTCGCAGTCATCGGGCTTGGTTACGTAGGATTGCCGCTGGCGACAGAATTCGCCGGCCGCGGTTTCGCGGCCGTTGGTTTCGAGGTTGACGCCACCAAGGTCGCGGAAATAAACGCGGGCCGATCTTACATCGGCGACGTCGCGGCGGCAGCCATCAAGCAATCCGTGGCCGCCGGTAAACTGCACGCCACGACTGACTTCTCAGAACTGACCGAGTGCGACGCAATCATCATTTGCGTGCCTACGCCTTTGCGCAAAACGAAAGAGCCGGACGTTTCGTTCATCCTGGCGGCCGCGGAACAAATCAAAAAGCACCTGCGCCGCGGTCAACTGATCATTCTGGAATCGACCACCTATCCGGGCACGACCGATGAAGTGCTTTTGCCGATGCTGGAAGAGACCGGCCTCAAACTCAACGACGATTTTCTGATTGCCTTTTCGCCTGAGCGCGTCGATCCGGGAAACCCGCAATTCAAAACTCATAACATTCCGAAAGTCGTCGGCGGCGTGACGGACGATTCGACGGAAGCCGCGGCCGCACTGTACTCGCAGATCGTGAACGACGTTCATCCGGTCAGCTCGGCGCGCGTGGCCGAGGCCGCCAAGCTGCTCGAGAATACTTTTCGCGCCGTCAACATCGGCATGGCAAATGAAATGGCGCGGCTTTGCTACGCGCTGAACATCGACACCTGGGAAGTCATTCGCGCGGCCGCCACCAAGCCCTTCGGCTTCATGCCTTTTTATCCCGGCCCCGGTATTGGCGGTCACTGCATTCCGCTCGATCCGCATTACCTTTCGTGGAAGGCGCGTCAGCATGGATTCGATTCGCGTTTCATCGGCCTCGCCGAAGAAGTTAATTCGCGCATGCCTGAACACGTGGTCCAGCTGGTGTCAGACGGATTGAACGACGACCGCAAAGCGATGAATGGCGCGCGCGTATTGCTGCTCGGGGTCGCGTACAAAAAAGATATCGACGACGTGCGCGAGAGCCCGGCGCTGTCCATCATCGATCGGCTGCGCAGCAAGGGCTGCGATGTACGCTATCACGACCCGTTCGTCGAGCACGTCAGTTTCGACGATGCGCACACGGCCGGCAGCGGCGATCCGCTGAACTCAGTCGCGCTCACCGATGATGAAATTAAAGCGGCCGATTGTGTGGTGATCGTGACCAACCACACCGCCGTCGATTATCAAAGAGTGGTGAATCTCGCGCCGCTGGTCGTCGATACGCGCAACGCTTTGAATGGCGACCTGCGCAAAGAAAGTTCGGCAAGGATTATTAGGCTGTAAGGAGACGCTATGGAGGAAATGATCTTCACGGTCGAAGTCGCCCCTGAGGGGGGCTTCACCGCCAGGGCCCTGGGCGCTTCGATTTTCACCGAGGCTGAGACCGTGGAAGAGTTGCGAGCGCAAGTTCGCGACGCCGTCAGATGTCATTTTGAAGACGGTCAGGGGCCAAAGGTGATTCGTCTTCACTTTGTGCGCGATGAGGTCATCGCGGCGTGAGAATGCCTCGCGACGTTTCCGGTTCACAGCTTGCAAAGGCCTTAAGACGTCTGGGTTACGTAATCACGCGACAAACTGGCAGCCATATCCGGGTCACAACTCACGACCGCCATGAACATCACGTTACCATTCCGAATCATGATCCTATACTGATCGGTACGCTCGCGGGCATCCTTGGAGATGTGGCGGAACACTTTGAAATAACACGCGAGCAACTGATCGAACAGTTATTTAGTCGTTAGAAACTCAATCAATAAACGCCCTCATCCACAATTCCAAATTCAGCAATTGAAAAACCTGAAGGTTGTAGTCTTCCCTGCCCGATAGGTTCGTCTCAATAATCCGGCGCACTTCTTCGGGACGAAACAGCCCGCGTCGTTTGATCGTCTCGTCGGACAATAGCTCGTCGACCATTGGCCGCAGCGCGCCACGGAGCCACGAACGGATCGGCGCGCCGAATCCGGCTTTCTTTCGCCACACCACGTCATGCGGCAAAATCTTCTCTGCGGCTTTCTTCAGAACGTATTTGCGTTTGAGACCTTTCAGCTTCAACTCCGGCGGCATGCGCGCCGCAAACTCGATCATCTCTCGATTCAAAAACGGCACACGCACCTCCAGGTTTGCCGCCATCGAAGTCTTATCGGTAGTCATTAAATTCAAGCATGGCAAAAACGTTTTCATATCGACGTACAGCAGTTGATTGAGCGGGGCCGCGTGGTGCGCGCGCTCGAAGTAACGCCGATGTGCGGCGTACGCATCAACTCCACGCGTCTTGTGCTGCAATTCGGCCGAGTAAATTCGCTGCTTCGCCGCGTCGGTGAAGTAGGTTTGAAACCCCAGATAGCGATTTTCAAAATCGAGCGAAGCGCTGCGCGCAAATTTCTTCGCGTTACGCAGCGGCGCAGTGAACTTGCCCGGCTTGCCACCGGGCAAGGCGAATTCGATAGCGCGCATCAACGGTCGTCGCAGTAATTCCGGGACGGGATCAAAAGCGCCCGCCAGTTTCATCGCCAGTTGACGCGGGTAACCCGCAAACACTTCGTCACCGCCCATGCCGGACAGCATCACTCGCAGTGTCTCGCGCGCCGCTCGCGAAACCAGATAGCTGGGAATGGCCATGTCAATCGCCGGCTCGTCCATGTGATAGACCAGTTTCGGCAGCAACTCGGCGACGTCCGGCTTCAGCATGATCTCGCGATAGTCGGTATCGAGTTGCTGATTCACACGGCGCGCCCACTCAACGTCGTCGGGAATGATGTCGTAGCGCAGGTCCTCAGCCTCCATGCCGATGGTGTAAGTCTCGATCTTCCGGCCGCCACTGTGACGCTTCATCATCGCGACGATCGCAGACGAATCGATGCCGCCGGAAAGAAATGAACCGAGCGGCACGTCGGCGACCATTTCGAGCTTCACTACTCGATCGAGCACCTCGAGCGTGCGTTCCTGCCACCATTGCTCGCTGCGGCCGTGCTCGATCTCTGCAAACGAAACATCCCACCATTGCCGCGTATCGATGCGGCCATCACGCCACTCGACGAGATGACCCGGGGGCACAGTCTTGATCCCACGAAACAAAGTATTCGGATCGGGGACCCAGAGAAATGTCAGGAATTGATGAAGCGATTCATGGTCCAGTTCCGCCTGGACTGAGTTGCTGGCGAGGATCGATTTGACTTCGGACGCGAAGAATAATGAAGAGCACCGTCCCTCAGTGTTGGGTTTCTGACAAGCGTAGTAGAGCGGCTTGATGCCGACGTGATCGCGCACCAGAAACAGAGCGCGCTCTTTTTCATCCCAAAGCGCGAAGGCGAACATGCCATTCAGGCGCTCGAGCGACGCTTCGCCCCATTCCTCCCAGGCGGTTAAGAGGACCTCGATGTCGGTCTGCGTGCGAAACTCGTGACCGTTCGTTTCGAGTTCGGCGCGCAGCTCGCGGTAGTTGTAAATCTCACCATTGAACGTGAGCGCAAACCTGCCGCTGTGAGAAAACATCGGCTCGTGACCGGCGGTGCTGGTGTCGATGATCGACAGACGCCGGTGACCCAAACAAACTTGCCGGCCGCTCTCATCGATCGCCGGCGAAGTCCAGACACCCTCATCGTCACGGCCACGATGCTCGATAGCGGTTAGCATCGCGTCGATTCGCGATCGAGGATCGTTTGAGATCAGTCCGGCGATTCCGCACATAAGCCGTAATCAACTAATGATATATTCTGCCACGGTTAGCGGCGGGCCATTGCCCGTCACTCCCTGCATGCAAGAGAAACCACCGCCGGTAAAAGCAACCAAAACTGTCACGCGCCGCTTGTCTCGTCTCCAAAGTCGCGTCGCGCTCAGCATCATCATCTTCATGGTCGCCTTCGGGGTGCGCGTTCTCACCTGGCATGATACACGGCTCGAAGTTGGAAAAGTACAGACCGCTGTGGTCGCTGATTATCAACGCGTCGCTTTGCTTTTACGCGAGGGTGGGGTCGCGTCCTTCTTCAGCAGATCATCGCCGCTCGCCGACTTGAATAATCTCGGGCATCCCCCCGGCTACTCTTTACTGCTCGCCGTCATTTATTCATTCAAGCAGTCTGACACAGCAGTTCAGTTTGTGCAGATAACCGCCGACTCGCTTTCGGCCGTGATGATCTTTCTCATCCTCTCAGAGTTTCTGCCGTTGAGTGCCGGTGGCGTCGCCGGTTTGATGGCCGCGCTGTCACCGCAACTGGCATGGAATTCGGTTTTGCTTCTGCCCGATTCGATCTCGGTGCTGCCCATATTGATTGCCGTCTATTTGCTGGCACGTGCCACAAAGCGTCCACGGTGGGTTGCGTTCCTCTTCATCGGCATCCTCATCGGCTTGTCGTGTTGGCTGCGCGCGAACGCAATGTTACTGACTCTGTTTTTCGCGGCCGCCACACTCATTGTCATACCGAAGCACCGTCACTTCGCTTTGGTAGTCATTTGCGGGGCGCTGCTAATCGTGCTGCCGCTGACCATCAGAAACGCGATCGTTTTTCATCGCTTCCTCCCGTTGTCGCTCGGCGCTGGCCAGACATTCCTCGAAGGCATCGCCGATTACGATCGGCAAGGCCGGTTCGGCGTTCCCGAGACAGACATGGGCATCATGAAACAGGAAGCCGAAATTTATCAGCGGCCCGATTATTACGGCACGCTGTTCAATCCTGACGGAGTCGAACGTGAACGCGCGCGCCTGTCACGAGGGCTGACGATTGTGCGCGCGCATCCATTTTGGTTTGCCGGGGTCATGGCCAAACGCGGCGTATCGATGCTGAGGCTGGAAAGGTCGCGATTGCTCTCGCGAGAGCCGGCCATCACACACAGCATAGACAATCTGAATAAGCTGTATCCGTCGCTCACGATCGACGCAGAGAAACTGAATGGAACCGTTGCTCCTGATGCTTTGACCGTGCTGAACATGGACGGAATGACGGTTTCTCTTTTCAGCAACTTGAACAAGTATGGCGTGCAGTTTTTAGGTCCACCGATACCGGTAAAGGCGGCCGCCGATTATGTTGTGGCCGTTCCGATACGATTGTCCGACGGGCGAATGAGAATCAGTATTCAGAACGCCGCCGGCAAGGTTTACTCGTCAGAAGTAATTGAGCATCCGGAAGGCGTAACTACTCTTGAATTTCAAAAAGTGCGATTGCCTTTCGCTACAATTCACGATGACGAGGTCCGGGTTGTCTGGGCGAACGAAGCCCCGACGAGCCGCTCAGTCGCCGAAATCGGCGGGATACAGCTCTATGAACTTGGAGCTGCCAAATATCTCTGGACGCGTTATCCGCGTTTACTGGTCAACGCGATTCAGCGACTATTCCTCACAGCCGTAGTGCTTCCAATCGCAGTCTTTGGCGTATTGATTTTGATTCTTAAAAAGCAGCGGGTAGCGATCGTAGTTTTGGGTGTGGTCCCGATCTATTTCTTCACGGTCCAGTCCGCCGTTCATACCGAGTACCGATATGTGATTGCGGTAACGTACTTCCTGTTCGCGTTTGCCGGAGTTGCGGTCGGTTGTGGAGTTAACATTTTGCGACAGAGGCTCGGCGCGGTCATGCGATCGTACCGCGCATGAAGATCGGCGCGCGATGGCATCAGGACGCCGCTTAACAATGTAGAGCGGCGCTCGATCGCATCCGCTCACGCGGATGGTACTGACTTGCTCTCGATCAGTTCGCTGACCCACTCCGCGCGCGCGTCCCACGTCCCATCCTTCACTGCGTCCTGTCGCGCCTTGACGAGTGCCGCATCGGTCTCCCGCAATGCATTATCAATCAATTCAATGAACTGCTCGCGACTGCGTCCAATTCGCAGCACGTCACTCATCGACTCGTACTCCGGCAGCGGCGAGATCACAACCGGTTTCCCTGACGCGAGATACTCACGCACCTTGATGGCCGAGCCGTAACTCGTGAAAGGCACTTCCGTGTTCCACGGCAAAACGCACACATCAAAGCCCGCGGCGTAATGCGGCAGTTCCTGATAAGAGACCGGCGGCAGGAAGTGGACACTCGGCAGCGATTCGATCTCCAGCCCGCGCGATTTGTTTCCGATGAAGATCCAATTCCATTCCGGCCGTTCGTGTGCGGCCTGCCTGATCAATTCCTGATCGATCAGCCATGGCTCGATGGCCCCGAAATAACCGATGCGCGGATGCGGAATCGCTTCGATCGCCGCCGCTACACTAACCTCGCCGCGCTCGATGCGTGACCAATGCTCGAATTCGACGGCCTGTTCCAGCAGATACGATTTCTCGCAGGCACGATCGGCTTCGGCGAACAGTTTGCGGCTTGAATAGAAAACCAAATCGGCCGCATCGATCGCGCGTTCGTGCAACTTGCGAATGAACGCGGGATCGGTCGCATGGTCCATCGTGTTCGCGTCGTATTTGTCCGAGACCTGATAAATAACGAATTGTTCATTCAGTTGCCCGACGACTTCGACCGCAGTGGGAATGGCAATCCAAAGAATCGGGCGAGACATGCCGCGGCTCTTGGCCAGCGCCGAAAGCTGCGCCGTCAATAATCGGCGATTGGTCGCCGACGCAGCGCGGCTGCCAAAGAACGGGACCACCGCCGGCGACACGACTGTAATTCCCTCGTCGGTCGTGCGCGCCAGCTTGGCATAGCTCTTCAGCTTTCGCTTGATCCGCGGCCAGACCTCGCCGCTTTTCATCGGCGCCAGACCCATCGAAATGGAGTTGACGAAGATCACCTTGTTGCCCGCGCGCGCGAACCGCCGCATCAGATGGTTCTTCGAATGCGGATGGTGATACCACCAATCTTCGCCGCCGAAGCAGATGATTGATCGGCCATGCAGCATCGCGGTTGATAGTACAATGCTTGCGTGCCAACGGATATGCCACAGAGACTCTGTGGCCAATGCTCAATGATTTATCTCGCACTCACGCACGACTGGGAACTTCGCGGTGACGGCTCCGGCGACATCGAAGAAATTCAATTCGCGCCCATGCGTCGCTTGCTCGCCGTCTACCAAAAGTTCGGCGCGCGCACAACGTTTCTTCCTGATGTCATGCAACAAGTCAGATTCAGAAGTCTCGAGGAGAATGACGAGAAGTTGAGACACGCCGCCGATCGTTGGGACGAGCACGCGCGTGAAGCATACGCCGCCGGCCACGACATTCAACTGCACCTGCACTCGCAGTGGTCCGACGCGCACTACCGCAATGGCCAGTGGGAATTGAAAGGCGCATGGTCGCTGCTCAAATACGATCGCGAAGCATGCGCGCACATGATTGCGGAATCGAAACGCTATCTCGAAAAACTTTTGTTGGCGATTGATGACTCGTACCGCTGCATTGCGTTCCGCGCGAGCGCTCTGGCGCTGGCGCCCTCGTCCGATCTGCTCTCCATCCTGACGGCGCAGGGAATTGAACTCGATGTCAGCATGGCCGCCGGATTTTATCTCGACAACGAGACGCTGCAACTCGATTACCGGAAATGCCAGGAGAATTTTCTGCCCTACTATCCGCGCCTGGACGATGCGCGAGTCGTCTCGGATAAACCTGAACCAATTGTCTGCGTGCCGCTGCATCATTTCTACGGCTCGCGTCGTGAAGTGACCCGGCAGAACGTCGCGCTCGTGACCGGACGGCTACGCAGACGAAGCCAGACATCGACGGCGCAGACGTCACGCGCGCAACTGGACACGCAAACCTCCGGCGTCGCGCGCGCGTACGAAAAGCTGATCGCGCCGGCAATCAAGCGCAAGTATTTTGTGTCTGACTTGAGTCGATTGAACTACCCGTTGATCCGCGAGATGCTGGGAGCTATTCGCGCCAGCGCGCGCGAATCAGGACTAGCGAAAGTTCCGGTCGTGCTCACGAATCATCCTAAAGACATTCGCGATTGGAATGCCATCGAGAGATTTGTCGGCGAAGTGTCCGCAGCCGAAGACATTCAGTTTATGACTCTGACAGAAGTGGCTGAGAAATTACGGAGCGGCGAGTTTCAGGCGCGAAAAAAGTCAAATCCACCCGGCTGAGCTTCCGCCGCGCGGCTACGCCGCTGATCTACTTCCGCACCGATCTCGGATACGCGATGATGTCGCGCCGTGCCAGCTCCATCATCTCAGAAAATAACTTGGGCGCGTCCGCGCGAAAGAACTTCATGCCCTTCAACATCAAATCGCGACAGGCGTCTTCCGAAACGTAAGTCCGCATCCACTGCGGCATGTCTGGATGAACCGTCGTGGTCATGTCGTGCGCGAAGGTCTTGACCACCACCTGCTCGCCTTCGTAGTTGACACACGGCGCGGGGAACAACTCTTTGTGATAGACGCGCACCGGGAAATCGTCTTTGAAGGCATCGTCCACACAGTATCCGAACGAGACGTAATTTGTGCTCGCGCCGAGACCGACAATTTTCCCGCCACCCGCGATCAGTTTGTAGTACGGACTGTGCGTATCGTAGGGATAAGGCGACAGCTGGTGCGTCGCGGTCAATTCCCTGGCGGCCGGGCCAATGGCACACACAGATTTCGTCGGGTGCAAGCTGCGAACTGCTTTACGTTGCCGCCGCGCAAACTCTGTGAGGATGCCGGTGTACGAAGGCGTCCGCCGGATGTCGAAAACATTTCCCTGCTTCAGCCACTCATAAGAAGAGATGCGATGGTTGGGATAAGTTGGAAAGACGACGGTGCCGCCGGGCCCGATGGTCTCCTGAATCAAAAACAGGATGCGATAAAACGGAAAGCCCAGGTTCAATCCGTCCATGCCGCTGTGCACATAAACCAGATCGCCGGAAGTTAAGCGCAGGTCGTTGACAAGGATGTCGCGGAAATCATTTTCGGTCAGCGGCGGCAGCGCGGCCACGCGACGTCGTTCGCGCTCCCACTTTGCGTGCCGCAAAGAATCGACGGCGCGCCTGGGAAGGATTGATTTCGCGAGTTTAGATAGCTGCATGATTGCGGGTACGTGTGCGCCAGGAGCGGAGTCAGTACCATCCGCGTGAGCGGATGGGTCATCCCGCGTCTTACATCAACGGCCTATCTTTAACCCATCCCCTGACGGGGATGGTACTGACTCCATCGCTCACACCACTTCGACCAGCGTCGCGCCCCATGAGTAGCCCACTCCAAAGCCAACCAACGCGACGCGATCACCTGACTTAATCTTTCCCTGGCCCAAAGCTTTTTCCAGTGCGATGGGAATCGTCGATGACACGGTGTTGCCCGAGTCTTCCATATCGATCCAAAACTTCTCAGCCGGGAACTTGAGCTTCGCGCGCAAACGCTCGAGCACAAACTTATTCGCCTGGTGCGGCACGATGAAATCGATCTCTTCGAGTTTGATTCCGGCCTTTTCCAACAACTGCTGCAGCGTCGGCGGCACCGTCCGCAAAGCAAAGCTGAATACGTCCGCGCCGTCCATGAAAAGATTTTCGTCCGAGCGCCAGTTGCCGGCGCTGTCCTCTCGCTCGACGGATGTCTCTGCCGAGACGCGCCGACGCAAGCCACCCGCTTTGACGATGATCTGATTTGCGCCGCGGCCATCTGAGCCCAATACAAATGGCCCAATCAATTCACGTTCGCTTTCGACCGCGCGTATCAGCGTCGTCGCCGCGCCATCGCCAAAGAGTGTCAGCAACGAACGGTCGCGCGGATTAATGAATTTCATGTACGTGTCGGCCGTCACCAGCAGCACGGTGCGCGCCGTCCCGGCTTCAACCAGACTTTTTGCCAGCGCCAGCCCGTAGATGTAGCCGGAACAACCCTGGTTGATATCGACCGCGCCACAACTCGTGGGCAAGCCGAGCGCGTTCTGCATCACGCAGGCCGTCGTCGGCGTGAAGTAATCCGGACTTTGCGTGCAGAAGATCAGAAAATCGATTTCGTCAGGCGTGCAGGCGCCGCTCTCGAACAGACGCTCGGCCGCTTTGATGCCGAGATCCGACGCGCATTCGTCCGGACCGGCCAGACCGCGCACGGCCACGCCAGTCTTCGAGAGAATCTGGCTCGCATGCCAATCACCAAACTGCTCTGCGAGTTGTTCGTTGGTTAATTTGTTTTCCGGAAGAAAAGATTTGATCGCCGAAAGCGCCGCCCGTTGAGTCATAAGGTCAGTACCATCCGCGTCAGCGGATGGGATCAAGAACAATCCTAGAATTAATCAAAGGTTGGCAAGTCACCGCCTTGCCCGTCAACAACATAGTCTACAGCACGCTCGATACTTCGCTCATTCCACAAATGGATTTTGCTCCCCCGATCAGCCCAGGGAGAATGCTCATAAGTCCAATGGCCGCCTCTGCGCAGCAGCCGAGTGGCATAACTCTTAAAAGCATTAAGCGCGTATCCCGGTTTCAATTTACCAATGGCGACGACAATGTGCACATGATTAGTCCGGACATTAACTGCATACAACAACCAGCGACGGTGCTTACAGACCTCACGAATTGCGGAATCTACACACCTTCGCTGTGCATCATCGAGCTTAACGGGTTTCGACCTAAGCTGGAGTTGGCTTAAATCACGCCTTCTGTCGCTGCATGGGAGAAACGGGGATTTGTATTTGTTGTGAAAACGATCGATCGAACCGCGCCCGTCGCCATGCAACCAGGTACCGTAGCAGCGGAACGTGATTAGATAACCGAGAGGCACATCGGTATCGTTCCACATGGAGGTGTCACCTTAACCCATCCGCTGACGCGGATGGTACTGACCCTGTTACATCTCACCAATCATCTCGCGAAACCGCGCATCTGCGCGCAACGCGCTCAAATTCGGATCGTGCTCGAGCCAGAACTTGTTGCTGTTGCCCAGCGCAATCGATCGATGCAGCCAAACGAACGCTTCGTCTAATGACCCTTGCAGCGCATACACGGACGCGACGCCGTACGCGGTATCAGGATCGACCGAAGCCGCGCGGCGGACATCATCGTTCAATTGAGCTAGCGCCGCAGCGCCTTCGCCCTGCGCGGTCAGGCACATTGCCAGCAGCGGCCGCACTGCATGCAGATTCGGATGCTGCGCCAAAACTTCGCGTAACAACGCGACCGCCTGTTCGATGTCGCCGCCATAAAACATCAGCAACGCCCGAATGCTGCGTAACAACGGATTGTTTGGTTCGACTGAGGCTGCGCGATCGACTTCGCGCATCGCCTCGACGTACTTCGCTTGATAGAGAAAGATTAGCGCGCGGTTATAACTCACGACTACAAACGAGGCCGGATCGAGATGCACCAGACGATCGTAACTGCGCAAAGCGCGTTCGTATTCACCGTCCAGACGATGCAGCGCCGCCTTGACGAAATGGACTACCGCCTCGTTCGGCATCTCGCGACGCGCGCGCGCCACTTCGTCACGCGCTTTTTGTTTCTGGCCACGCCACAAGAGCACGAACACCATGAGCATGCGCGCCTCGATAATGTTTGGATCGATTTTCAGCGCCCGCTTAAAAGCAGCTTCGGCCTGTTCAAAGTCTTCGACGCCGCCTAACCCTTTGAAAGCGCGATTGACGTGCGCCGCGCCCAGCCCGTCATAGGCCAAACCAAATTCCGGATCGAGTTCGATTGCGCGGGCAAAATGCGCAATCGCCGCATCGCAATCCTCAGCCGCCACCGTGCGAAAAATGAACCGCGCAAATCGATCGCGTCCGCGCAAGTATTCCTCGTACGCTTCGGCATTCACCGTCGCCGGCTGGGCCAGGCCTTTTTCTTCATCAGGGCTCAACTCCAAACGTAGTCCGTCAACGATGCGTTTGGTGATTTCATCCTGCACCGTGATGATGTCGGCGGCGGATGCATCGATGCGATCGCTCCAGATAATTTCGCCGCTCTTCACGTCCAGCAGTTGCGCGTTGACGCGCAGGTGTCCGCCGACCGCCAGAAAACCGGCCGACAAAACTGCATCGACATTCAGTTCGCGGCCGACCGCCGGCGGATCGACGGCCACGCCCTGATACTTTGACATCACCGAAGACGGACGCACTACCAGCGAGCGAATGCGCGCGAGTTCAGTAATGACCGCATCGGCCAGCGCGAATTCGTAAAAGGCGGCCGCCCCGTCGCCCGCGAGATTTTTGAATGGGAGCACCGCAAGATTCTTTTTGTCGCGATCTGCAACGGTAGTCGTCAGTGATTGCTCGCGCGTATCCGCCTGCGCATGAGAAGTAAATTGCGGCGACGTCGTCGGCGTCTCCTTCGCGCCGCTCACCTTGCGCAACCAACGCATCGCGCGCGACACGGGACTCGCCCCGCCGAGATGACGGGGCACTGCGGCCACGTCCATCATGGTTCCCGACGAAACGTCCTGCAGCACTTTCCGCAACTCATCTCGCAGTTCATCGATGCGCTGATAGCGGTCGGCGGGCTCTTTCTGCATGGCGCGATCGAGAATCTGTTGCAGCTTCGGCGGGGTCGCACCCGGCCGCATCTCTGCCAGAGACTTGGGCTGATCGTGAATGACCGCGTGACGCACGTCGATCGTGTTCTTGCCGCGGAAGGGCCAAGTGCCGGTGAGCATTTCGTAGAGCAGGACGCCGGTGGAAAAAATATCCGCGCGTGAATCAACCTTGTCGCCACGCGCCTGTTCGGGCGCCGCATAGGTCGCGGTGCCGTACGGCACACCGACTTCCGTCAACTCGGTTTGATGAATTCCGGCGGCCACGGCTTGCTGTTCGTCGAGCAGCTTCGCCAGACCGAAGTCGAGAATTTTTACCTGGCCGGCATCGGTCACCATCACGTTGCCCGATTTGATATCGCGATGAATGATGCCGCGCACATGCGCCGCTGCCAGCGCGTCGGTGACTTGAATGCCGATGCGCAGCGCGCTGTCCAACTCCAGCGGCCGGCCGTTGCAAAGCTGCCGCACGTTCTTACCATCGACGTACTGCATGGCGATGAAGTGCAATCCGTTGGCTTCATCCATGTCGAAGATGGTGCAGATGTTCGGATGATCGAGCGCCGAAGCGAGCTGCGCCTCGCGCTCGAAACGTTTCAGGTTGGCTTCTTTGACGGTGAGTTCGGCGGGCAGGACTTTGAGCACGACCGTGCGGCCCAGCTTCTGATCGACCGCCTTATAAACCGTCCCCTGCCCACCGGCGCCCACCTTGGCAGTAATTTTATAGTTGCCGAAAAGCTGCCCGATCATGGAGTCAGTACCACGCCGTTCTCATCAGTACCACCTGCGTCAGCGGGTGGGTCCTCACCACGCATCTTCTTATCAGTACCACCTGCGTCAGCGGGTGGGTTCTCACCACGCATCTTCCTATCAGTACCACCTGCGTTAGCGGGTGGGTCCCCGCCACGCATCTTCTTATCAGTACCACCTGCGTCAGCGGGGGGTCTCACTCACATCGACACTGCAAAAATTTTGCCTCGACGGCGCGCGTATCATACTCCCATTCATGTGGAACGAAACAGGAATTCCTCTGGGCTACTTGATCACCTTCCGTTGTTATGGCACGTGGCTGCACGGAGACGAACGCGGTTCAATCGACAGGTTTCACAACCGATATAAATCTCAATACATCTCGCCAAATGAAAAGTGGCATCGCCATATCATCAACCAAATCGCTGAGACAGGAGCCGTAACACTCAACGCCGAGCAACGCGAAAACGTCGAGAGTGCGACTCGCGAAGTATGTGAATATCGAAGGTGGACGCTACATGCAGTTAGTGTCAGGACCAATCACGTGCATGTCGTCACGTCTGTAGGGCCTTTGAAACCTGAGCTGGCGCTGAACGCATTTAAGGCTTATGCCACGAGGAGGATGAGGAAGGGTGGCAATTGGACGAACTCGCATAGTCCGTGGGCCGATAAGGGCAGTCATCGATACTTGTGGACCGAACGCAGCCTTGAACTGGCCGTTGATTATGTGATCAATGGTCAGGGTGGTCCGCTCCCGGAGTTTGATTGATCTCCGATCAGTACCACCTGCGTCAGCGGGTGGGTCGCGTATCAGCGGGTGGTCGATCAGACGAGACCACGACCCACCCGCTGACGCAGGTGGTACTGATCGCTACGCCCCGCGTGTCACAGATGATCCAACCTTCCGCCGTCAATCCTTACCTGCGCCCCCTGGACGAATTCCGCATCGTCCGATGCCAGGAACGCTATTACGGCGGCGATATCTTCCGGCTTGCCAACGTCGTGCTGCTCGATCTTTTCCTGTCCTGATTTCACGTTCGGATTTTCCCAGAGCATCGGCGTGTCCACGGCGCCCGGCAGGATGCAGTTGACGCGAATGCCTTTCGGCTTCCCTTCCAGAGACGCCGAACGCGTCAGCGACACCAGCGCCGCCTTCGCCGCAGCGTACGGCGCGACCAGAGGCTCTGTCTCGACCGCGTGAATGCTCGAGACGTTCACAATCGCCCCGCCCGGCTTCATATGCAGAAACGCCTGCTTGATGAAATAGAACGCGCCGAGCAGATCGACGCGCAGCACTCCCACCCAATCTTCTGTCGTCAGCTCTTCAATCGGTTTGAAGACCATCAGCCCGGCGTTGTTCACCATTACATCGACGCGGCCAAACTTCGCGATGGTTTGCGCGACCGCCGCCTCGACCTGCGGTTCTTCCGCGACATTGCATGGCACCCCGAGGGCAGCGGCCGCGCCCGCGCGTTGCAGTTCGTCGGCCGCCGCCTCAGCTTTGTCCTGATGCAGATCAGCGATCACCACGCGCGCGCCTTCACTGGCAAAGCGTTTCGCCGTCGCTAAACCAATTCCACTGGCGCCGCCGGTAACAATGGCCACTCGATCAGTAAATCTATTTTCCACTAACGCTCCTCAAACTTAATTTGAATCACGATTCGTGATCGCCCGTAGCACCAGTGCGGAAAGGCTTCCCTTGGGGCTCCGCAAGCACCAGTGCGGTACGCCTCCCTTGCGGCTCCGCCGCAGCACAGTGCGGAAAGGCTTGCCTTTCCGGAACTCTCTCAAAATGTTTCGAGGCTGCGCCTCGACTCGGCAGGCGCAGCCTGCAAAAAGATTCAAGCGGCTTGCCGGGTAAGGCGAGCCTTACCGCACTGGTGCTGCGGCGCAGCCGCATTGCCGGCCGCACAATCCCTCAAACACCGTTCATCTCTTCTCATCCGCATTCGCCGGGGCCGCCGTCTCGTGTCGCTTTTTCTCGTTCGCTTCGTCGCGTTGCTCGATGGCCCACTCGCTCAAGCTCTCCTGCGGCATCACCACCGGCACGCGCAGACAGACACTCTGCGTCGGCAGCACCTCGCCCCAGTCTTCAATCAATTGTTTATAAGCTTTCCCGACCGGCCGGATTTTCCGATCGAGATCGTACAGGCCCACCGGATGCACGCGATTGTTGACTTCGCGCAGCGCCACGTCCCAATCGATCTGGTCCGTCAGCGAATACCAGGTGAAGCCGACAATCGGAATGCCGTCGTTGCGCACGCGCAGCACGTTGGCCCATTGCTTCCACAACCAGTTCACCGCTTCGTCATGCGCCGGCCCTTCGGCGATGTTTGTTTCCGTGTGCATCACCGGCAGACGGTAGCGGTCATAGTACTGGTACGTCAGCTCGTAATAACCAAACACCTCGCCCGCCGGCCGCGTCGTGCCGTCCGCGGCCACGCGATGCTCGTTGGTGATGTAGTAGTCGTTGCCCATGATGCTGTGGTGCTTCAGATTATTGTCGAGAAAGAAATGGTACTCGTCGCGCGTCATGCCGTTGTCCATCAGGTACTCGTACATTTCTGAATCGACTCGGCGCCCGTAATTCAGATCGAGCGAAAGAAACCGCTCGGCATTCATAACCTCGGCAGGCTTGATCGCATCCGGATTGTCCGCGTGGTGATATTCCGTCGATTCACTCTGAATAAAGATCGCATCCGGCCGCCCATCGAGGATCGCCTGCATCGACAGAACGTTTCCTTTCACGATGTGTTTCAGCGCGGTGACAAACGCCCGCTCGCTCGACAACTGTTCGTTCCACCAACCGAACCGCGCCGAGAACAGCGCGCAGATGTACATCTCATTGATCGGCGTGTAGAGCTGAATCCATGGATAACGCTTGGCGAAGGCGCAGGCGTAATCGGAAAAGAGTTTCGGGAAATCGGGATTCTGAAAATCGCCGATCCATTCCGGCACTCCAAAGTGGCACAGGTCCGCAATCGGCACGATGTTCCGCGTGTGCAGCTCGTGAAAGACTTCATCGCTCATGGACCAGTCGTACTTTCCCGGTCCCAGGCAGACGCGATGCATCGGCAGCCCATATCGCAGAAAGCGAATGCCAATGTCTTCGACCAGGGCAAAATCTTCCCGGAACATGTCGTAATGGCGACACTTCTCGAGCTCATCAATGCGCGTGCGCCCGTTATTAATCGTGGGCGAAGAATTTTCGATGCCGGTAGCAAACAGAAATGAAGGCGCGCCATCGTTCATGCGCCTACTGTCTCGCGACACTTAGCATTAACCGTGGCGATTTAGTTGAGTGAGTGTCACGAAGTGAGTGCCCCGTCTGCGCGCGGGTCGATCAGTACCACCTGCGTCAGCGGGTGGGTCCTCTGCCCCTCAGCGGATGGGGTGGGCTCGGCATGACCCACCCGCTGACGCAGGTGGTACTGATCGAGCGTCCCGTCCACCGTCGTGTACCCGTCTTCCACCATTGACTTTCACCTCTCTCCGTCCTAATCTTCGCAAACATTTACAGAGGATATTTTCAAGCGCGTTTGTCGTGCGAAGAGTTCATTCCGACGCACCTTTGGCGCTATTGCTTGTATCGGTTTTTCGGTTGGCAGCAGAAGCAGTATCAGGTGCGCAGTCCCAACCCTTGACGACGCCTTGGCGTTCGATTCAGCCAGTTCATAGCAAGAGGAAGCTCGCCCAATGCCCCTTTCCGTACGCCCGGCGCCTCAATCGCCTCAGGCCACGTGTAGCCTTTGGGCTGCGGGGCGTAATCAGTGGTCAGTGACCGATGATCAGTGGCCGGTCAGTCTGGCATCAGGAATCATCTCGTCCTCGCCGCAGACGAAATCTCTCCAGTTCAAACTCGATTCGCAACGTGCGGAGACGCCTTCGCGACGCGCCGAGACGCCTTCGCGACGTGTCGAGACGCCTTCGCGACGTGCCGAGACGCCTTCGCGACGCGCCGAGACGCCTTCGCGACGCGCCGAGACGCCTTCGCGACGTGCGGAGACGCTTTCGCGACGTGCGGAGACGCCTTCGCGCGGCCCGGAGTTCACGACCACTTTTAACGAAAAGCCTAAGAAATACGGCCAAATAAGCTTTCCTACCATCTACCGGCTACTGTCTACCGTCAACTAATGAACCGTCGTCCGCACAATTCACACTCGTCTATCTTCGCGACCCCCTCCGGCTTCGTTCGCCTGAAAGCGCTCCTCGCCCTGTGCGCTTTGCTCCTGGCCCTGTGCGCCCTGCCGATAGTGCTCGCCAGCCCCCGCTTCGCCGAAGTCCGCAAAGCCCCGCTGTCGATTGGGTCTTATAAGAAGGTGTTCGCGAGTCGCCGGGCTGGTTTGAGTCCAGTACTTCCGTTTGTCGCCAACGCTACTAACACTTACTCAGGCTCATCAACAGGTAATATCACAACGACGACGAACTGGAGTCTTAGTCACGTACCGACGGTCAGCGAAGACGCCGTGTTTAGCGGATCAGTCGCGGGCGGCATAAGGAACTACGGTACAGGTAGCACTGTGGGCAATCCCGTAACGGTGGGATCGTTCGACGTCACTGCGACGTCAGGCACATATTCTATTCGTAATAACGCAAACAGTGCGACGAATGCGATTTTGACGCTGGGCGGCGCTGGGAATTTGGGAAACGGAGTTTCTGGGACAGCTTCCGATCTTCTTTATGTTGCCACCGGCGCGACGTTCGCACTCAGAGGTGACAATGGCGGCGGTAACACCGGATCGTTGAATGTAGTACTCGGTCAGACCGGTGGCTTCAACGCGGTGGGCACAATGTCCATCACCGCTGCGATTTCTGATGGTGGCAGCGGTTTCGGAATCACGAAGACCGGGGCCGGGACGCTCACATTGAGCGGGGCCAACACCTACACGGGCGCGACCGCCATCAACACCGGAACGCTAACCTGCGGCGCCGCGAATACCATTCCAAGTGGCAGTTCCCTCGTCTTGAATGGAGGGACTTTTAATTCAGGAGCTACGACTGGCTTCACTCAATCAACCGGAACGCTGACGCTTTCGGACAACTCGACCATTGCGCTCGGAACGGGAAGTCATTCATTAACTTTTGCCGCCAGCAATGGCGTCGCCTGGACGGCGGGTAAGAAAATCACCGTCACGGGATGGACGGGTGGCTATAACGGCACGTCGGGAACAGCCGGCAAAATCTTTGTCGGCTCAGATGCCACGGGCCTCACCGCGGCACAATTGGCGCAGATTGTTTTCTTCAACGGGAGCGTTAACTTTAACGCGACCATTCTGTCCACCGGCGAAGTCGTGCCTTACGTCGCGCCGCCTTCGATCGCGAAATCCTTCGGCACTTCGCCCATCAACGTCAGTGGCACATCGCTGCTATCAATCGTCGTCACGAATCCCAACTCAAGCACGGCGCTGACGGGCGTCGGCTATACCGATACGCTGCCAACCGGGCTGACGACGGCGGACCTCGGCCCTGTCTCGCAGTGCAGCGGAACGGTGAGCGTTTCCTCTAATGTAATTTCCCTGACGGGCGCGACGATACCCGCGTCGCTCACCTGCACCGTCAGCATGAATGTCACCGCGAATGGCGCGGCCACGGGTGTCATCACAAACAACACCAGCGCCGTGACCTCGACCAACGGCGGCACGGGCAACAGTGCGTCGGCGCAGATTACTGTCAACGTACCGGACGTCACCTTCAATAGCTCAGGCAGTCTGGCCGCGGGAACCTATCACGACGTTACGATTAATAATTGCAGCACGCTGGTGACCATGACGGGCAACGTCACGATCACCGGCACGCTGACGATCAATAACTGCGCCACGCTCGACACTGGTGGATTCACCGTGAGCGGCGCCGGCTCGTTTGTGCTGGCTGCGGGCGGAACTCTCAATATTCATAGCGCGAACGGTATCACCACCTCGGGCGCCAGCGGCGATATTCAAACGGCGTCGCGCAGCTTCAGTTCCACGGCGAATTACGTATACAACGGCAACAGCAACCAGTCCGCAGGCAATGGTCTGCCCGCCAGCGTTACGAATCTCACCGTCAAAAACACGGGCGGCGGCGGGAATAACACCGTCACCGGGAATTCCGGACAAACAGTGACCGGCACGCTCGAAATAGTTACCGGTGTGTATTCAAGTCACAGCGACTATGACAACGTCCTCATCGACGTCGGCGGGACATTCACGTTGACTGCCGACATTACCGTTAGCGGGAATTGGACAAACAACGGCACCTTTAATAATGGCGGATTCAAAGTCACGTTCGATGGATCGGCGCCGCAGACGATCGGCGGATCGAATGTCAGCGCCTTCGCGAACCTGACGATCAGTAATACCGGCAGCACGGTGACGCTGGCGCAGAACGTGAGCGATACGTCGCTCAACATCACGAGCGGCACCTTCGACCAGGGCGCGTCCTTCAATGTCACCAGCGGCGCTGTCACTGTTTCGTCTGGCGCGACGTGGAACAACATCGGCACCGGCGATCTGGTTTTGTCCGGCGGCGTGGCGAACGCGGGCTCGATCACCTTCAACGGCAGCGGCCTCGGCTGCGGACAGAACGACGACATTTCAATCACATCTTCAGCGCTCGGCATACAGCGCGCATGGTCGGGCGCCGGCAACTTCTCAATGACCGACGTCAGCGTGCAGGACCAGGGCGGCACGGCCACCATCGTAGTCAACAGCGGCACATCAGCCGGCAACAACGGATTGAACTGGGTATTCCTTAACACCTGCGCCGGTCCTTACACGTGGACCGGATCGGCCGGCACTGATTGGACGAACCCGCTGAACTGGTCACCGGCGCGCACCACGCCCGCGGCCAGCGACATTCTGGTGTTTGGATCGAACACGCCATCGCCGACGGTGACGAACGTTGCGGGCGCGACCAATAACATCAACGAGACAATCGCCGAACTGCATATTAATAATTCTTCGCCGACGTTCAGCTCAGGCGGCGGGAACACTCTCACGATTAATGCCGGCGTGGGCGTCAACGGTCTCGACATCAGTAACGCATTTCCGTTTTCGATTACCGGCGCCAACAATCTCCTGATTAAGCTGGGCACCGGCACGCTCGGCCAGATTTCCGGTTCCGGCACTACCGTCCGGTTCGCCGGCGGCGGGCACAAGTTATTCAGCAACGACCCCGGGGCGATCAATTTCCTGAACGGCACCAGCTTCACGACTGACACGGGCTTCGTCGACTTTCCATTTAACGACGGCGACCCGGGACAGGGCGCCGTCGGGTCGGTAGTCTTCCAGTCGGGATCGACTTACAACCACAATGCGGGCCAGAGTCCGTTCGGCGCTATGGGTAATGGGCCCGTCGCCACCTTCCAAGCCGGCAGCACCGCACGCTGGTTTACCAGTTCAGGATTCCAGGCGAGCGGCCGCACGTATGCAGACCTGCAAATCGGAAGTAATGCGACTGCGGTGAGCGTGTCTGACAGCGGCGCGGGCAACTTCACTTTCGACAACCTGACCATCAACAGTCCGAGCGTCAGCAATTCCCTTTTGACCTTCAACGGGTCGGGCAGCAACACGGTCACCATCAAAGGCAACGTCACCAGCAACGGTGGCCTGGGCGACATTCCGGACATCGTGCTGACGGCCGGATCCGGCGGAATTGTGATCGATAAGCCCGGCGTCACGGTCAACTTTATCGACAACAACGGAAACTCGCGCGGCATTGATTTCGAAAGCAACGCGCGACTCACCGCCACCACCGGCTTGAACCTCCAGCGAAAGCTTTTGGTGGGACAGATTCAGCCGTCGTCATTTGTCCTCGCTGTCCCGATCAATTCGACGATGAACGGCAGCGCCGGCGGATATGTGATTGGAAAGCTGCAGAAGAACTTTTCAAATGTAGTTACCTCGCAAACATTCCAGGTCGGAAGTGTTAACGGTTACGCGCCTATCGACGTGGCGAACAGCAGCGGCACCGGCACTTTGACGATCAACTCAATCGGCACAAAGCTGCCCAGTATCTCGGGCGCGAACGCGCTGTCGCGCTACTGGACCATTTCGAATTCAGGATTGACCCAGGCTGACCTGACGTTCCATTACAAGGCGGGCGACGTACAAGGCACGGAAGCAAACTACAAATTCTTCCGCTTGAGCGGCGGGGCTTTCTCGCAATTCGATCCTTCTTCACCGATTGATACGACAAACCATATCGCGACGCTGACCGGCGTGACGCAGTTCAGCGATTGGACCCTCGCCGAGCCCGGCGCCGTCAACCCCGGCACGATTCAGTTTTCATCGGCAACCTACAGCACTCCGGAAGGCGACGCCGGCGACCACACGGTGACCATCACGGTTACACGTGCGGGCGGCAGTGACGGCGCGGCCTCGGTGCATTACGCGACCAGCAATGGCACCGCGACGACCGCGGACAACGACTATGACGCGACGTCGGATGACTTCAACTGGGCCGACGGCGACGCCACGCCGCGGACCTTCAACATCAATGTCCACGGTGACACGACCGTCGAACCGGATGAGACAGTTAACCTTGTCTTGTCCGCAGCAAACGGCGCCGCGTTGGGAACACCGAATTCCGCCGTCGTGACGATCAGCAACGACGACGTCGCGAATTCTGACATCTCGGTCACCAAGTCGGCCCCGACTTCAGTGACCGAAGGCAATGACTTCACTTACACGATAACGGTGACTAATTCGAACTCGGCGACAGCGACCGCGACCGGCGTGTCTGTCACCGATGTGCTGCAGGCGGGCGCGACTTTTGTTTCGGCCTCGGCCGGATGTGTGAATAACACGGGCACCGTGACGTGTTCCGGAGCCGACCTGCTCGCCGGCAGTAGCGACATATTCACGATCACTGTGACGGCGGGATCGCCCGGAGCCGTTTCGAATGTGGCCACCGCTTCGGCGAGCAACGATCCGAATTCGCCGCACTCGAGCAACACGACGTCAACCACGATCAATGCCGCGGTCTGCGCGACTCCGCCGGCAGGCATGGTGTCGTGGTGGCCGGGGGACGGCAACGCGCACGACATCAAGGGTGGCGCCGGCAGCAACGGTACGCTGCAGGGCGGCGTGACGTTCGCTAACGCCAAAGTCAACCAGGGCTTCAACCTGAACGGCACCAGCGGCTACGTCGAGGTGCCGGATGGTCCAAACGTAGATATCACCGGCGCGATCAGCATCGATGCGTGGATCAAACCGAACGTGGTCGCTGATCAGATTATCGTCAGCAAGTACGACTCGACTGCGGGTCCGACGGCCGTCAGCTACAACCTGCAGATGACCTCGACCGGAAGTGTCTTGTGGAACGTCTATCAGAACGGTAACTCACGCGGCGTAGCAACTGGCACAGGGGTGATCGCCGGCGGAGTGTTTACCCACGTCGCGGCCACTTTTGATCCGTCAAATCAAGCAATAAAGATTTATGTCAATGGCACTGACACAGGAGCTGCTTTAACTGCCACTGACACGCTTACGGCCATCGAGAACACCTCGATCCCGTTGCGCATCGGCGTTACCAGGGCGGCCAGCGCTGGGGGCTTTGCCGGCTTCTTCAACGGTATTATCGATGAAGTCGAACTGTTCAATACGGCGCTAAGCGCGTCAGACGCAGCGGCGATTTACAACGCCAGTTTCGCCGGGAAGTGCCGCACCTGCACCGCTCCGCCCACCGGCATGGTTGGTTGGTGGGACGGTAGTGGTGTGTCGACCACGGCGAATGATCTCCAGGGATCAAATGCGGGCACGCTGCAAAACGGTGCGACTTTTACCAACGGCATGGTGGGCCAGGCCTTCAACTTCACCGGCGCGGGTCAGTCAGTGCTGGTGCCGGACAATGTGAATCAGAATACCGGCGCGCAACTGACCGCCGATGCCTGGATCTATCTGAATTCAGTTCCGAGCCTCAACAGTAATCCGTCAATCATCAACAAGCGGACCAACTCGAACACCGAAGGCTACACGTTCGAGATTAACAACGCCGGCACCGGCCTTTATTTCGAGATCACCACTGCGAATGGCGTCTTCAGCGCCACCGCGCCCAACAGCGTGACCACGAACGCGTGGCATCACGTCGCCGCCACCTATGACGGCGCGAGTCTGAAAATATTCGTGGACGGTAATGCGTTGGCATCAAGCTCCGGCAGCGGCGCGATCAATTCGGTCGCCGCGAACCTGGAAATTGGACGAAATATTTTCACCGGCACCTCGTTCCCCGGAAAGATTGACGAGGTCGAACTCTTCAATCGCGCGCTGTCGCCAAGCGAAATCGCGGCGCTCGCGGACTCCGGCAATGCCGGCAAGTGCCATACGAGCACGGCGAGCGTGAGCGTTTCTCCCGCTTCAGTATCTGAAGACGGCGCTATCAACCTTTTGTACAGCTTCCATCGCAACGGCGATAACTCGGGCAGTGCGACGGTCAATCTGTCCGTCGGCGGCGACGCGACCTTCAATACCGATTACACGCAGAGTGGCGCGGCAACCTTCTCGACCAGCGCCGGCACCGTGGCGTTCGCGGCCGGTGAATCGGACAAGACGATCACGATTGATCCATCGACCGATACGGCTTTTGAGCCCAATGAAACCGTAATCCTGACGATCACTAGCGGCACGGGTTATGACGTGGCCATCACGCCTGACGACACGGCCACGGGGACCATCAGTAACGATGACCCCTGCGACGTGCCCACACCGACAGCCAGCAATGGTGGGCCATATTGCGAAGGCGCGACGATTAGTCTCTCCACGCCAACAGTGTCGGGCGCGACGTATGCGTGGACGGGCCCGAATGGATTTACCTCTTCACTTCAGAATCCGACGCGAACGAACGCTACGCTGGCCGACGCCGGCGCCTACTCGGTGACCGTAACTCTGGCATGCACATCCGCAGCGGGAACGACCAACGTCGTCGTGAATGCGATACCCGCCACGCCGACGGCGAGTAATGGCGGACCATACTGCGAAGGCGCGACGATTAGCCTTTCTACGCCGACGGTGTCGGGTGCGACTTATTCGTGGACCGGCCCGAATGGATTTACTTCTTCGCTTCAGAATCCGACACGCTCCAATGCGACGACGGCGGATGCCGGAACCTATTCGGTAACAGTCACTGTGAACGGGTGTACTTCAGCGGCAGGGACTACGAACGTCGTCGTTAATCCAACACCGGCGACACCTACGGCCAGCAACGGTGGACCATACTGCGAAGGCGCGACGATTAGCCTTTCTACGCCGACAGTGTCGGGCGCAACCTATTCATGGACGGGCCCGAACGGATTCACCTCTTCACTTCAGAATCCGACGCGAACTAATGCCACGACGGCGGACGCCGGAACCTATTCGGTGACGGTCACTGTTAACGGGTGTACTTCGGCGGCGGGAACGACCAATGTCGTCGTGAACGCGATACCGGCGACGCCCACGGCGAGCAACGACGGACCTTACTGCGAAGGCGCGACGATTAGCCTTTCTACGCCGACAGTGTCGGGCGCAACTTATTCGTGGACCGGTCCGAATGGATTTGTTTCTTCACTTCAGAATCCGACTCGCTCCAATGCGACAACTGCGGACGCTGGAACCTATTCGGTTACGGTCACTGTCAACGGGTGTACTTCGGCGGCGGGAACGACCAATGTCGTCGTTAATGCGATACCGGCGACGCCCACGGCCAGCAATGACGGACCTTACTGCGAAGGCGCGACGATTAGCCTTTCTACGCCGACAGTGTCCGGCACAACCTATTCATGGACCGGTCCGAATGGATTCACCTCTTCACTTCAGAATCCGACTCGCTCCAATGCGACGACGGCGGACGCTGGAACCTATTCGGTTACGGTCACGGTTAACGGCTGCACGTCAGCGGCGGGAACGACCAACGTCGTCGTTAATCCAACACCGGCGACGCCCACGGCCAGCAACGGTGGACCATACTGCGAAGGCGCGACGATTAGCCTTTCTACGCCGACAGTGTCGGGGGCGACTTATTCGTGGACCGGTCCGAATGGATTCACATCCGGCTTGCAGAACCCAACCAGGACAAACGCAACGTCGGCAGATGCGGGAACCTACTCGCTGACCGTTACGGTCAATGGCTGCACGTCGGCGGCAGGGACGACCGATGTTGTGGTTAACCCAACGACGCTCACCGTCAATCAGACCAGCGACGAGGACGATGCCACCCCGGGCGACGGAATTTGCGAGACGGCGACGGGCAACGGGTTCTGCACGCTGCGAGCGGCGATTACGGAAGCAAACAATCTGGCGTCGTGTGGGGCTTTGACGATCAACTTCAACTTGTTGCCGGGCTCCGAGCCGCAGACGATCTTCCTCGAGAATGCACTGCCGACGATCACGCGCGATGTAACCATTCAAGGTACGCCGGGCCAAATGATCACGGTTGACGGCAACACCAGTTATCGAATATTTGACGTGGCCAGCTCGAAGACAGTCTCGATGTCAAACCTCGTTATTGCCGACGCCGACGACGCGAATCCCGGCGCCGGCCTGCGCAACGACGGCGGCACCGTGAATATCTCGAACTGCGCCTTCACCGGCAATTTCGCCGATGACTCAAACGGCGGCGCGATCGCCAACCTCAATTCAGGCACGCTGAATGTCTGGAACAGCACCTTCAGCATGAACGAGGCGAGCAACGCGAATGGTGGCGCCATCTATGTCGAGAGCGGCACGGCGACCCTGACTAACGACACCATCAGCGAGAACGCGGCAGACGACGGCGGGGGCGTTTATAACCAGAACGGCACCGTCAATATTCGCAACACGATCATCGCCAACAACTACGCGTCAACAAATAATTATGACGTTCAGGGAACTTTCGTCAGTCAGGGTCACAACCTGATCAGCATCGGCGACGGCAGCAACGGCTTTGTGGACGGCACTCTCGGAGATCACGTCGGCAGCTTTGCAGCTCCGCTTGATGCTGGTCTCGGGTCGTTTGACGATTACGGCGGCGGCACTTTGACCTATTCGCTGTTCGGTACGAGTATCGCCATCGAAGGCGGCGACAATTGCGTCCTGACCGGATGCGCGCCCAGCGCCACGCTCACCACCGACCAGCGCGGCGTGACCCGTCCGCAGGGGGCGTTGGTAGATATCGGCGCGTTCGAAGTGGAGACGTATATCGTCAATACCACGTCAGACCACGCACCGGGTCTCTGTCAGCCTTTGGGCGGTCCGGGACAGGATTGCACTCTGCGCGAAGCGATCAACGTCGCAAACTCGAGCAGCAGTCCGGTGCAAATCCTCTTCAATATTCCTACCGACGGCAGCGATCCGGGTTGCGTCACCGGCATTTGCACCATTGCGCTCGAAAGCGCCCAGGGCGTGCTGCCGGCCATCACACAGACAGTGTCGATTAATGGCTACAGCCAGACTGGCGCGACGGCGAATACTTTGAATCTGTCTGCGGGAGACGACGCCGCGCTCAAGATAGTTCTGAGCGGCGCTAATCTGGGCGCCAACGCGAAGGGCCTCGACTTCTGTCCGGGCTCAGTCGGTTCTGAGGTCAAGGGCCTGGTGATTAATAACTTCCAGGGCGCCGGGATTCGGCTGAAGAACGACGGCTTCAACATCGTGGCCGGTAACTTTATCGGCACCGACGTCAGTGGAATGATCCCGGCGCCGAACGGCCACGGTGTCCTGGTGGTGAACGGCCTGCTCAACTTGATCGGCGGCGATGACGCCGCGGCGCGGAACATCATCTCGGCAAACACCGGCGACGGTGTGCAACTGTCGGGTGACAACACGGGCGTTAACTCGGTCGAAGGCAACTACATCGGCACCGGCAAAGACGGCGACTCGATCCTTGCGAATAACGTCGGCGTCAACATGTTCGATTACAGCGGCGGCAACACCATCGGCTGTGAAGTTGAAAATGGCGACAACCTCATTTCCGGAAACACGTCGGCCGGTGTGCGCATGAACCAGAGCGATTTGAACACGCTCGAAGGAAATCTGATCGGCACTGACAAAACCGGCTCGCATGCAGTGGCCAACGGAATCGGCGTCGACATCTGCGACTCGTCCGATAATGCCGTCGGCTATTTTGGATTCGGCAGTGTGATCTCTGGTAATACGGGCGCCGGCGTGCGCATCAAGACGACTTCGGGCGCGGGTTCTGCGAGCAGCGGAAACTTCGTCTACAGCAATAAGATCGGTATCAACGCCGCAGGCGACGACAAGATTCCGAACGACGTCGGCGTCGTGATTCAGAATTCCGACGTTAACGATATCGGCAGCGGCGATCCCTCTGACCAGAACATTATTTCCGGCAACAAGCACCAGGGAATTCTTTTGCAGAATTCCAGTGACACAATTGTCTTTGGCAACTTTATCGGCACCAACGCCGCCGGCACTGCGGCCATTGCCAACGCCGCCGGCGTCGAGGTCAGCGGCGGCACCGACAATGAAATCGGTTGCACCGTTCCCGGATCGACAAACGTGATTTCGGGCAACACCGGTGAAGGCGTGGAGCTCACCGGATCGGCAAACGGCAACTTTGTGCAGAGTAACTTCATCGGTCTCGCGTCCGATGGCACAACTGCCCTGGCGAACGGCGGCAGTGGCGTCGAAGTTTATGTCGGCGCGCACGACAATGTGATCGGCGTCGAGCCGGGCATCGTGGCGACGGACGTACGCAACCGCGCGCAGATTAAGGGCGGCAGCGCCGCGGCCCAGACGACGAGCGGCGGCGGTTGCTCGAA
>JADMIO011210332.1_pt1 | contig 37971 bp, 31 predicted proteins | sample 8958161 | NCBI WGS metagenome assembly JADMIO01 (sample SAMN16585339, study PRJNA669376) | soil metagenome | isolation source: Crop rotation soil | place: USA: Cullars Rotation, Alabama | collected 2011 | reverse complement strand
CGCGACAACTTGTCCACGTGGAATTCTAAGCTTAGGATCCCAATGTGCTGGAAAGCCCGTCGAGCGAGGCCGCCTCGTAGAGCGTGGCGGGAATGGACTCCAGGCCCGCGAGCCAAAGGATCATGCCGCCGCCCGCGCCCCACAGGCCGATCAGGATCAGACCGGGCTTCGCCCAATCGGGCACCGCCGCCCAGCCCGGGGGAGCCCACCCGAACCAAGGCGTGAGGGTCGACTGCCAAAGCGAGTTCAGCAGGCCGCGGCTCGGGTCTGGATTCAAAATGTAGCCCCAAAGCACGGTGGTCGCGACCGCGGGCACGATGCTCGGCATGTAAAACGCGGTGCGGTACCAGCGCTGACCCGCGACCTTTGTGTTCAGGAGCAGGGCGATGGCCAGGCTGGTCGCCATGCCGAGCGGGATGCCGACCACCGCAAGCACGAGGGCGTTGGTCAGGCTCTTCACGACGACGGGACGGTCTTCGACGAAGAGGCGGTGGTAGTTCGAGAGGCCCGCCCAGCGGGCCGGATGGAGCACGTCGTAGTCGCAGAACGACAGCACGAGCGACGAGAGGACGGGCCCCGCGGTGAGAAGAAGGAAGCCCAAGACCCAGGGAACGACGAACAGCATCCCCGCCCTTCCCTCCGCCCGCCCCGCCGCGCGCTGGGCGGCCATCCACCGGCGCACGCGCAGGCCCGCCAAGCCGACGAGGCCCATTGCCGCGAGGCCCGCGCCCAGCGCGACGGAGGCCATCGGCAGGGGTGGGCGCGCTTCGCGGGCGTTTGCGGCGTCGAGCTCGCCCTGAACGGTGGCCTGGGCCTGCCGCAACGAGCGCTCGGGCGTCTGGAGGTGGCGCGTGGCCCAGTCGACCGCGCGCACCTGCTCGTCCCAAAGCCGCTGCCCGACAAAGGTGACGGGGCGAAACCGCGTGTCGGGGAGAAGCGCGAGCGCGGTCTGCTTTGCCCGGAGGTACTTCGGGGGCAATTCGCCCTTAAAGGCGTCGAACACAAGGTCGTTCGCCTTTGTGTTCACGAGGAGAAGCGGAACGTAAAGCCGGCCCTTCCCCCGCGCGTACGCCGCCTGGGCGCGCGCCCCGATCAGCGAGGCCTCGGGCGAGTTGTACCAGCGAACGAACTCCCAGGCCTCGGCGACGTGGCGGGAGCCGCGCGGGATGGCGAACGAGTGGCCGCCGGACCAGGTCACCCAGGTCCGGCCCTTGGCGAAGCGTCCCTCGCGCCGAAGCCGCGCCGCGGGCACGGGGGCGGGAACGACGCCGAAGTCGAGGTCGGGCTTGAAGCGGGCGATCGTGTTGACGAAGCCGTCGCCGTCGACGCGCATCGCCAGCTTGCCGGTAAGAAACGGATCCTGCTCCTCCGCGCCGAAGCCGCCCGCGAAGGTGTTGATCGCGTCGACGCCGCCCTGCGCGTCGTACCAGGAGACCATCGCGCCGAGCGCCCCGACGGTCTGGGGATTGGCGAGGGTGCAGGTCCGGCCGTCGGGGGACAGGACCTCGCCCCCGTTCTGCCACGACCAAAGGTAGAGCCAGCCCTGGCCGAAGGCGGGAATGAGGCCGATCCGGCGAAAGGCGCCGGACGGCTCGCGAAGGGTGAGCCGCTTCGCCGCCTGGAGCATCTCGTCCCAGGTTTGGGGCGGCCGCTCGGGATCGAGGCCCGCTTCCCGAAAGAGGGCCTTGTTGTAGAAGAGGAAGCGGACGTCCGTGGTGTTGGGGATCGCGTAAACCTCGCCCCGGTACACCGCCTCCGCCCAGGTCGCGGGGACGTAGTCCGCTTGGCGCACGGCGAGGGCGTCGCCGCGCGCGGCGTCCCGGGCGAGAAGGTCGCCCAAGGGGCGGAAGGCGCCCCGGCTCGCCCAGTCGCCGATCGTGAAACGGTCCTGCTGAACGAGGTCGGGCGGGACGCCGCCCACGATGGCGGTCATGAGCTTCTGGGGATTCATGCCGCCCGCGCCCATCGAGAGCGCCGAGACCTCGATATTCGGGTGCCGGCGCTCGAACTCCGCCACCCGCGCCTTTCCGTCGACGGCCTCGGCGCCCGTGTCCATGCCCCAGATCACGAGCTTGATCCGCTCGGCGGGGGCGAGAGAGGCGACGAGAAGGGCGAGGATCGTGGCGCGGGTTTTCATCGTTCGGCAACGGCGCCGGAGGGCTGGGGCAGGCTGGAGGGTGGAACGGGCTAGGGCGTGTGGATGGTGAGCGACTCGAAGGTCGCGGCGCCGTTGGCGGCGAAGAGCGCGAGCCCGCCTTGGGGGTTGTCGTAGGCGCGGGCGGTCGCGACCGTTTCGTCGTTCACGAAGACCTCGATGATCGAGTCGTGGACGTAGGTCTCCACCGTCACGGGCTCGCCGGGCGACAGGCGGATCGGCCGCGCGACCTCCATTTGGGGCTCGCCGTAGGTCTGCCACTTCAGCTTTTTCACGACGACCTGGCGCACGCCCGCGTCGATCGCGACCATGTACCCCTCGTGCATGTCGTCGCTCAGACGGATCATAAGGCCCGCTTGGGCGTTCCCACCCTCGAGCCGCAGGCGCATCGTCGCCCGGTAATCCTTCGGCCCCGCCCGGAAGCGCGTGATCGCCATGCCGTCGATCGCGGAGGCCCGCAGGCCCGCTGGGGTCCGTTCCCAGGACGGCGAGTGCGCCACCGGCTCCGCGTCCGCGAGGTCCAAGAAGGGGGTGGAAAACGCGTCCCGGACCTCCGGAGGGGCCTTAAGGCGAAGGCCGCCGCCGGGCGTTGGCTCCAACTCCCGGATCATGCCGAGATGGCCGCCCCACTCGATCTTGCCGTTGTCGGTGAGCCCCTCGTGCGAGCTGACCCAGCCCGCGAGGAGGTGGCGGTCGCCGTTGTGAAAGCACTTGGCCGCGTAGAACCGCATCCCGTCGACCTGCTCCGTGGCCCCCTCGAAGGTCCAAGGCCCGTCCCAGGAGGGAGCGCTTCGGTAGCGAGTCTCCATCAGGGAGTAGATGAGGTAGCGGCGCCCTCCGGCCTCGAAGGTGTCTGGGCACTCGGCGCCGGGGATCATGTTGGGCGTCCAGAGGGGAGGGTGGGCCACCCAAGTCGTCAGGTCCTTCGACTTCGCGAGGCCGAGGCAGCCGCACATCGGGCCGGGGTTCGTCCGATCCCGGGCGCACAGGAGCATCCAGTACTGGCCCTCCTCCTCGTGCCAGAAAATGTAGGGGTCGCGCCAGTCGTCGCGTTCGTACCACCGCTCGTCCGAGGTCAGGATCGGGTTGTCCGCGGCCTTGGTCCAGTGGACGAAGTCGGTGGAGGTGGCGAGGCAGGTGGTCTCGCGCGGAAAGCGCTTGCTGCCGGGGGCAAAGCCGGTGTAGAAAAGATAGCCCACGCCGTCGCGTTCGACGACGCAGCCGGTAAAGCAGTTGACCGCGTCGGGTTCGTCGGGGCCGCCGACGTCGATGGCGTCGGGAAGCTCTTCCCAGTTCACAAGGTCCGTCGAGCGGGCGTGGCCGTACGACGTGCCCCTCCCCGGGCGGCGACGCAGGTAGAACGCGTGGTAGACGCCGTCGCGGTAGAAGGGAATCACGTCGCCCACGAACCCCTCATCGGGCGCGTAGTGAAGGAACTTGGTTTTGGGTGCGGTCGAGGGGGTCAAAGGATCTCCTGTCGGGGGGCTCTATCGAGGGTCGCCGGCGGCGTTGCCGAGGGTCGACTCGCGGTACACGATGTGGGGGGGCAGGACGATCTCGCGTGGCGGCGAGTCCGCGCCTTCGATGCGCCCGATGACGAGCTGGGCGGCGGTGCGGCCGATGTCGTAGGCGGGCCAGTGGACGCCGGTGAGCGACGTCTCGAGAAAGGGCGAAGCGAGGTCGTCGTCGAAGGCGGCGATCGCGACGTCGTCCGGGCAGCGCAGCTTTCGCTCCCGCACGGCGCGCAGGGCGCCCAGCGCGGAGGGGCCGCCGGTGCTGAAGACGGCGGTGGGCCGTTCCCGCAGGTCGAGCAGGCGGTGAACCGCCCGTCGCCCGAACTCCATCGGCTCGCACGCGACGTCGCTGGTCACCATCGCCGCCTCGGGCACGCCCGCCGCCCGGAGGGCCGCCTGGAACCCCGCCTCGCGCTCGCGGATGCAGCTCAGCGGCTCGACGGCGGACACGAGTCCGAAGGAGCGGTGGCCGAGCGACAGCAGGTGCTCGGCCACCATTCGCGCCCCGCCGTGGTTGTCGCAGCCGACGTAGTCCTCGGACTCTCCCGAGCGGTTGTCGATCTGGACGACCTGGATGCCCCAGGAGCGAAGGCTCTTGATCTCGTCGGCGTAGATGCCCTCAAAGTTCGGGACCACGATCACCCCGTCGACTCGCTGCTCGCGCAGCATGTGGAGATAACGCGCCTTTTTGTCGGCGTCGCCGTCGAGCTTCTGCAGCACGAGCATGTAGCCGCGCTCGATGCAGGCCGATTCGGCGCCGTCGTGGAACTCGTCCGTCTGGCGTGAGATGAGGTTGCTCACGAAGAGAACGATCAGGTGGGTTTGCCGCTGAGCGAGGCTGCGCGCTCCGCGGTGGGCGACGTAGTTCAACCTCTTGGCGGCCTCCTGGACCCGGGCGGCGGTCGCCGGGCTAATGACGGACATGTCCCTTAGGGCGCGGCTCGCCGTAGATTCGGAGACTCCCGCCTCCCGGGCGACATCGGCGATGCTGATCATGATCCTTGTCGTGCAATCGCTTGCGAGAACGACGCCGTGACGCATCTTACCACCGGTCTGGGTCTTCCGCAAGGCCTTTTATCGCGTTATCAAAGAGGCGGAGAGTTTAGGCTGTCGGAGTGTCCCCTTTTTCATTATTTCTCGAAACCGCTTGCGGAAAGGCCTAAACCCGTGCTACATTTCCAGAGCCGTGCAAACGCTTGCACAGACGATGGCGACCGTCGGAGTCGCCGGGTGGAGAACGCAATGATGCCTCGCCAAAAGAAAGCCTTTACGCTCATCGAGCTGCTCGTCGTCATCGCCATCATCGCGATCCTCGCCGCCATCCTGTTCCCCGTCTTCGCCCAGGCGAAGAGCGCGGCGAAAAAGACCGCCTGTCTCAGCAACATCAAGCAGATCGGGACGTCGATGGCGCTCTACCTCGGGGACAGCGACGACACGTTCCCCACCGTCTACCGCGAGGCGTCGATGGCGATCAGCCCCGTGGACGATTACGGCATTCTCTACACGGGCGAGATCGCCCCGAATGCGAACCAGCTCGCCTACGCAAAGTCGATGAGCATCGTCGCGCAGCTTCAGCCCTACACGAAAAACCTGGACATGTGGGTTTGCCCCGGCGACACGAGCGCGAAGGCCGGGATCGTGCAGGACAAGCGGTTCAGTACCTACGTGTACCGGCTCTACTTCGCCCTGTCGCAAGCCAACATTTCCCGCGGCGACACGCGCTACGACCGGATGTACACGACAGGCTTCTTTGAGAGCCCGGCAAGCTCCTACATCTTTAGCGAGAACTGGCCCTACCACGACAACCGCTCGATCAAGAGAACCGACATGGGCGGCGCCCTGGGCTGGGATCACTCGGCCAAGATGAACCTCGTCTTCCAGGACTTCCACGCGAAGATCATGCCGGTCAGCAAGTGTCTGTTCTACAACCCCTCTTGGCCGGACCGCGGCTACGACATTCACTGGCCCGCCACCGCGCCGGACATGACGCAGACGGTCGACTGCCGATAAGCCCCATGAAGACCCCCGCCGCGCTTTCGCTCGCCCTTCTTGCCGCGCTCTGCGTCTCCTGCCAGAGCGAGCCGGGGGTGGCCCGCAGTCAGGAGGAGATCGACCAGATTCTTCAGAAGGGGGCGACCGGCATGGGCAAGCCCAACGGAACCGCCGCTGGGGCGCCGCCACCCGTTCCCGGTGCGGCGCCGATCGGCGCTCCCCGGGGCGGCTAAGCCCCGTCTGTAAACTCCCCTCTCTCCTCTGGGGGAGAGGGGACGGGGGTGAGGGGCGCGGCCATGCGGCTTCTCCTTCAACCCAACACCCATTGACGTTGATTCTAGGCTCCTAAGGACCCCCTCCCCCGCGGTTTCCCCTTGCGCTTGTGCCTCCCTCCAGGGGGAACCATCCCGGACGACCCGCCATGCTGATCCCCGCGCTCCTTTCGCTCGTCGTCTCCCGCGTCCCGGACGCCTTCCCGCCGCAACCGGAGGTGGGCTTTGTGTGGCACTTTCCTTTCGTCGACGTGGGGACTCCGGAGATCCGCAAAAGCGGCACCGACGCGATGATCGCGCGGGGAGCCTGGGCGTCGCTGGAGCCGGCGGAGGGTCGCTTCGACTGGAGCAACCTCGACCGCCAGCTCAAGGAGGCCCGCGAGGGCGGCTTTAAGCTCGTTCTTCTGCTCGAAATCAACCCTTTCGCCGCGCCCAAGTGGGTCGCCGACAAGGTTGGCGCCGCCGGCGAGAGCGGGCGGAACCACGCGGGCAACGTCGCGGGGCTCGGTCCCCACGGCGAGATTCCCCAGGCCGACTCGAAGGTCTTCGCCGAAACCCAGACGGCGTTCCTGCGCGCGCTGGTCGACTACGTCAAGAAGGTCGACCCTCAGCACACGATCACCACCTATCAGCCCGGCATCGAGTGGTGGCTCCCCTACGACTGGCGCTATGCTCCCGCGGACGTCGATCGCTTCCGGGCCTGGATGGGAACGCGGTACGGCAGCGTCGAAGCCCTGAACCGGGCGTGGCGCAGCGACTACCGGAGCTTCGGCGAAGTCGAGGCGCCGCAATTTAACGTCAAGGACCTGTACCTGAAGGGGCGGACGGGGCTCGGCCCGATCGACGCCGTCGGACCCAAGCCGGCCTTCGGCAACTGGGCCGCCGCGGCGTACGACTTTTCCCAGTACTGGGAGACCGTCGCCGCGCGCATGATCAACGACACCGCGGCCCGCGTGAAGGCGCTCGACACGAGCCGACCCACGATGAGCTGGATCACCAACGCCTACGCGATCGGCTCGGAGTGGGACTACGTCCAGTGGTCGCAGGTCCCCCTGGACGAGGTCGCCCGCAAGGCGTCGGCGGTCGACGTCCTAGGAATGCAGCTCGCCGCGTCTTACGGCGACCCTTACCGAATCTCCGTCGGCCTCGACGTGGCCCGCAAGTACGGCAAGCCGATGTGCGTGCTCGACCTGCTCGACTTTTCGCTCGGCTCCGGGACGGGGTTCGCGAACATGATGCGGGCGACCCACGCCTCGGTCCAGCACGGGGCGACCTCGTTCTTCTACTGCAACTGGAACGGCGCGAAAGACTTTAACTTTTATCCCGACTGGAAGATGGCGGACCTCCAGAAGATGATCACCGAGGCGAAGGCCGCCCTCGTGTGGTCCAAAGGGACGAAGCCGCTGGCGCGCGGCGCGATCGTCGACCCCTACCTGCCGACCGTCGCGACGCCTTGGCTCGACGCGGGAACTCCGCACAGCTTTATGGGGTGGTACAAGCTTCTCCAGCGCGCGGGCGAGACGGTCGACGTCGTGACCCCGCGCGAAATGGCGGACGATCCTAAAACTTTGTCGAAGTACGCCTTTGTCATGCTTCCCGACTGCCCCGTCGTCGACGCGAAGGCGGCCGCGGCGCTGAGGAGTTACGCGAAGACCGGACGGCTGCTCCTCGGCGGCCGCCCTCCGACGATCGATCCTTACAGGCGCGCGATCGCGCCCGGCTTTCCCGTCTCGGGGCCGCACGTCGCGTCGCTTCCCGATCTTGGCCGAGCCTACGTCGGGGACCCCGTCCGCAACAACGCGGCGGGCGACACGCCGCCGCTCTTCGTTCTCCCGCAGACGGGAGGCCACGACGCGGCGCGGACCTTGCGGCAGGCGCTGACGAAGCTCCGCCTGCCGCCGCTGCCGCTCGCCCTGCGCGGCGGCGCGGAGGTCGCCCGGACGGACTTTCGCTACGCGGGCGGCCGCGGCGTCTACTTGGTCAACGGAACGACGGCGCCGGTCGGGGACGTTCGGCTTCGCGTTCCATCGGGAAGCAAGGTGCGCGCCTTGGTCGACGGCCTTCCGCGTTCACTCGCCGTTCAGGACGGCGAGGTCGCCCTTCCCCCTTTCGAGAGAGCCGCCATCGTCAAGGTCGACGCCCGATGACGCCCCTCCTCCGCGATCGGCTTCGGCGGCTCCACGCCGCTCCCCAGACCCGCGCGGCGGGCCTGTTGCGCCGCGCGGCGGTGCAGATCGAGTTCGCGCGGGCCTTTTTGGCCGTCGAGTCGCAAGCGGGTTGGCGCGAGATGGTCGACGAGGCCGAGCGTCGGATCGGGTCCGTCGGCGGGAGCGTCGATGCCCTGGAGATCGCGCTGGCTGAGGTGGAGGGCTATCTCCTGCCGATCGGGCGGGCGGCCAAGACGTACACGATCCACTGCGTCGGCCACGGTCACATCGACATGAACTGGATGTGGTCCTGGCCGGAGACGGTCGCGACGACGCACGACACGTTCGCCTCCGTGCTGTCGTTCATGCGCGAGTACCCCGATCTCACGTTCTCGCAAAGCCAGGCCAGCGTGTACGCGCTGATGGAGCGCTACCACCCGGCGCTGTTCGAGGAGATCCAGGGACGCGTGCGGGAAGGCCGCTGGGAGGTGACGGCGACGCAGTGGGTCGAGGGCGACAAGAACCTCGCGTCGGGCGAGTCGCTTGCCCGACACCTCCTCTACGCGCGACGCTACTTCGATTCTCGGTTCGGACTGTCGCCCGAGGACGTGCCCGTCGCTTGGGAGCCGGACACGTTCGGCCACGCAGACACGATTCCGACGATCCTGCGCCAGGGCGCGGTGAAGTACTACTACGGCTGCCGTCTTGGCGGAGGCTACGAACATCCGCGCGTGGGCGAGCCGCGGCCGCCGCTGTTCTGGTGGGAGGGCCCCGACGGCTCCCGGCTGCTCGTCAACCGCGAGACCACCTGGTACAACAGCTACCTCAACATCGGCGAGAACATCGCCCTCCCCTTGTGCGAGTTCGCGAAACGGACGGGCCTGCGCGACTGGATGAACGTGTTCGGCATCGGCAATCACGGCGGCGGGCCGACGCGCGAGGAGATCGACTACCTGCGGGAGACGATGGCGTGGCCGATCTTCCCGACGGTGCGCTTCGGGACGGCCAAGGCCTACTTCGAGACCATCGAGCGGGCGCTGCCCGCCGACCTGCCCGTAGTCGCGCACGAGCTGAACTATGAGTTCACCGGGTGCTACACGAGCCAGAGCGCGATCAAGCGGGCCAACCGCCTCGGCGAAGCGTACTGCACCGACGCGGAGACCCTCACCGCGATTGGGGAACGGGCGCTGGGTCTCGCGCCGGCGGGACCGCCCCTTCGCGACGCCTGGATCGAGATCCTGTTCAACCAGTTCCACGACATCCTCCCCGGGTCGGGCGTGGCCGCGACGCGCGAGCGGGCGATGGGCGGCTTTCAGGAGGCCGCCGCCCTCACTGGGGCCGCCAAGCGACGCTTCGCCTCCGCCCTCGCCTCGCGGATCGACACCCGGAGCCTGCTTCCCGAGGGCGCGGAAGACGAATCCGGCGCCCCCTTCTCGGCGGGCGCCGGACTCGGCGCGATGGAGAGCGGCTTCTCGCCCAGCGCGGGCGGCGGCGTCCACCACCGGCCTTTCGTGGTGTTTAACCCCTGCGCCTGGGAGCGGAGCGAGATGGCGCAGGCGGACGTGTACGACGCCGATTGGGACCCCGCGCGGGTGGTCGCAACCGACGAGACGGGCCGTTCCGTGCGCGCGGTGGCGATCCACCGCTCCGCCGACTGGGGCCACGCGCGGACCACGTACCTTTTCGCCGCGGAGGCGATTCCGCCGCTGGGCTACCGCACGTATCTGCTCCACGAGGGCGAGCCCGCTTCGGACGCGCCCACCGTTTCGCTGCGGGAGAACGAGCGCTTCGAGACGCCCTGTCTCGACCTCCAGATCGACCGCTACGGGCTGGGATTCATCGTGGGGGACGGCACGCTGGGTGACTGGTCCTACGTGGTGGAGCGCGACCGGGGCATGTCGTCGTGGATTTTGGGCAAGGAGACGGAGCGGCGGACGCTCGTGGCCGACGCCTGCGAGATCGTTGGCGGCCACCGCGACGTCGGCTCCGGCTCCATCAACGGCGCCAATGGCGCTTACGTGGTCGTCCGGCACGCCCGGGTTCCCGACAGTGACAGCCGGATCACGCTCCGAACCTTCGTCCATCCCCTCGGAAAGCGCGTCGATTTTCAGGCCGAGGTGGACTGGCGCGAGATCGGGACGCCGTTGCGCGGCATTCCGGGGCTGACCGTCGACTTTCCGTCCGACCCGGAAACGAAGGCGGTTTTCGAGACCCCCTTCGGCGCCGTAGAGCGGCCGAACGCGGGCGGCGAGGCGCCGACGCTTCGGTTCGTCCACCTTCCAGACGCCCGCGCGACGATCCTGCAGGACGGCAAGCACGGCCACGCGATGGAGCCGGACGGCGTCCGGATGCGGGTCCTGCGGTCGAGCTTCGAGCCGGATCACGCCCCGGAGGTTGCGAAGTCGACCTTCCGCTACGCCGTGGTCTTCCACGACGACGAGCCTTCGCGGTCGGATCTCGTCCGCCTGGGCGCCGCGTTCGACCATCCGCTCCAGGTTTTCCCCGCGACGATCCAAAGCGGCGACCTGCCGACGCGGCATGCCTACGCGCGGGTGGAGGGCGCGGCCGTCCTCACCGGCCTCAAGCTTGGCGAAGAGGGCGGGATCGTCCTTCGTCTTGTAAACTACGAAGCGTCGGACGAGGAGGTGGCGGTCGACTTCGACGCGGCGCTGGTCCCGCCGGGGGCACGCGCCGAAACCCTCGACCTCATCGAGCGCCCACGGGGCGAGGCGCGCCTCGAGGGCGCCCGCCTCCACGTCCGCGTTCCGGCCCACGGCTTCGTCTCCGTTCGAATCGCACCATGAAAGAGTATCGGCTCAAGCGTCTTCTCAATCCTAAGTCCGGCCGTTGCCTCGACGTCGCCGTCGATCACGGCTTCTTTAACGAGGCGTCGTTCCTCGGTGGCATCGAGAGCATCGAGCGGGCGGTTCGCACCCTGGTGGACGCGGCGCCCGACGCCATCCAGCTCACGCTCGGCCAGGCCGGCGTCCTGCAGTCGATCCCGGGGCGGCAGAAGCCGAGCCTCGTGCTGAGAACCGACGTGGCGAACGTCTACGGCCGCCAGCTCCCCCGGACGTTGTTCAGCCGCATGATCGAGTCGCCGGTGGAGCAGGCGGTGCGGGTCGACGCCACGTGCGTCGTGGTGAACCTGTTTCAGATCCCGGACGAGCCAGAGGTCACGGACCAGTGCATCGGAAACATCCTGCGGATCAAGCCCGACTGCGATCGGTGGGGCATGCCGCTGATGATCGAGCCGCTCGTGTTCCGGCCGAACGCGGAGGCCGGCGGCTACATGGTCGACGGCGACCCGGAAAAGATCGTGCCGCTCGTGCGCCAGGCGGCCGAGCTCGGCGCGGACCTCATCAAGGCCGATCCCACGGACGACGTCGGCGTTTACCACCGCGTCGTCGAGGCGGGCCGCGTGCCCGTGCTCGTGCGCGGCGGAAGCAAGGGAGAGACGCGGGCGATCCTCGAGCGCACCCGGGCCCTGCTGGATCAGGGCGTCGCGGGCATCGTCTACGGGCGCAACATCATTCAGCATCCGGATCCGGCGGGCATGACGCGCGCCCTGATGGCGCTCGTCCACGACGGCGCCTCGGTCGACGAAGCGATGGAGCGGGTTTCGTGAGGCTCGGCATCGTGGGGGGTGGGCTGATGGGGAAGGAGCTCGCCAGCGCGCTCGGCCGCTGGTTCGCGCTCGACCCCTCGCCCGGCGAGGCCCGCCTCGTGGCGGTGTGCGACGTGGCCGAAGGCGCGCGCGACTGGTTCCGCCGCGTTCCGGGCGTGGAAGGCTTCTACGCCGATCACCGCGAACTCTTGGCCTCGGACGTGGACGCCGTGTACGTCGCCGTGCCTCACTCGCTTCACGAGCGGCTGTACCTCGACGTGCTGCGAGCGGGGAAGGACCTGCTTGCGGAGAAGCCGTTCGGCATCGACCTCGCCGCCGCCGAGCGGATCGCGGCGGCGGCCGAGGGCCGGTTCGTGCGGGTCAGCTCGGAGTTTCCCTTCTTCCCGGGCGCGCAGGAGGCGTTTCGCTACGTTCGGGAAGGTCGGCTCGGCAAGCCGCTGGAGATCCGCTCAGCCTTCCTCCACTCCTCCGACCTCGATCCCGCGAAGCCGGTGAACTGGAAGCGGCAAACCGCCACGTGCGGCCAGATCGGCGTGATGGGCGACCTCGGCCTCCACGTCTGCCACGTCCCCTTCCGCCTCGGTCTGCGGCCCAAGAGCGTGTACGCCCAGCTCCAGAAGATCTACCCGGAGCGGCCCGACGGGAAGGGCGGGATGGCGCCCTGCGACACCTGGGACAACGCGACGCTCCACGCGTGGTGCGCGTTCGGGGAGGCGGGCGACGTGCCCGTGACGTTTGAGACGAAGCGCATGGCCCCCGGGCACATGAACACCTGGAGCTTCGAGGCGCTTGGCACGGAGGGCGGCGTCCGCTTTTCGAGCAAGGAGCCGAAGACGCTCTGGACCTTCGAACGCGAGGGTTCCGATCAGCGGTGGGTGCGGCAGGACGTCGGCCATCGCCCCGCGTTTCCCGTGGTCACCGGCCCGATCTTCGAGTTCGGCTTCCCGGACTCGCTGCTCCAGATGGTGGCCGCGTTCGCCGCCGAGCGCGCGGGCGCGCTGGGCGAGCGCTTCGGCTGCGCCACCCCCGAGGAGGCGGTCCTCAGCCATCGCCTGTTCGAGGCGGCGCTTCGCTCTCAGGCGGGAGGGACGGTTGAAGCGGTCTGAGATCAACGCCCTCGTGCGCGACGCGAGCCGGGCCTTCGCCGAGGCGGGCTGGAGCCTTCCGCCTGAGCCGCGGTGGGACGTGACGGACTTCGGGCTCGGGGACTGGCGCCGCTTCGGCCTCGTGCTCGTCAACCTTGCCGAGGAGGCGGAGTACTGCGAAAAGCTCATGTTCGCGCGGCGCGGCATGACGACCCCCGCCCACGCGCACCGCGTGAAGAAGGAGGACATCGTCGCCCGGCGGGGCACGCTGGCCGTCCAGCTCTGGGCCGACGCCTCTCTGGGCGACGCGGGCAACGTCGAGGTGAAGGTCAACGGCGAGACGCGGCGGCTTCCTTCCGGCGCGGTCGTTGAGCTGGCGGACGGCCACCGCGTCACGCTGCATCCGGGCGTGTTCCACGCGTTCGAGCCCCTGACCGAGGTGTGCGTCATCGGCGAGGTGAGCGCCGCCAACGACGACCTTCACGACAACGTGTTCGTGCGGCGCGACGTGGGCCGTTACGCGGCGATCGACGAGGACGAACCGCCCCTTGTGCGTCTCGTGAGCGACCGATGACGCGCCGGGGCATCGCCCTGGCGGGCAACTGGATCGTCGACCGCGTCAAGACGATCGACGTTTTCCCCGCGCAGGACGCGCTCGCGAACGTCCTCGCCGTCGAGGAGTGCAACGGCGGCTCGCCCTACAACATCGCGGTCGACCTAGCGCGCCTCGGCGTCGACTTTCCCCTCTACGCCCTTGGCCTCGTGGGCGACGACGAGGCGGGACGCGCCGTTTCACGCCGGCTTCAGGGCTTAGGCGTGGACGACTCCCGCCTGCTTTGCGCGCCCGGCGTCGGCACCTCGTTTACCGACGTCTTCTCGGTGGGCTCGCGGCGCACCTTTTTCCACTATCGAGGCGCGAACGCCGCCTTCGACGGCTCGAAGGTGGACTTCGAGACCCTGCCGGCGCGGATGCTGCACCTGGGTTACCTGCTTCTTCTGGACGCGATGGACGTGCCGGACGCGGCGTTCGGCACCGTCGCGGGCTGTTTTCTCGCCCGCGCCCGAGCGGCGGGCATTCGGACGAGCGTGGATCTCGTGAGCGAGGACGGCGATCGCTTCGGGAGCCTTGTGCTTCCGACGCTTCCCCACGTCGACGTCCTGTTCGCCAACGAGTTCGAACTCGCGCGGACCACCGGCCTTCCGATCGGCCCGACGCCCTCGCCGCGCGCCGTCGAGGAGGCGGCCGCGATGCTGTTCGGCCACGGCCTAAGGGACGCCCTGTTTCTGCACACCCCCCATGTCGCCTTCGCGGTCTGCCGTTCCGGCGAGGCGTTCGTTCAGCCCTCGGTCTGTGTCCCGGAGTCGGCCATTCGCGGGGTCGTTGGCGCGGGCGACGCCTTTGCCGCAGGAGCGCTGCGCGTTCTTCACGACGGGGGCGATCCCGCCGAGGCGCTGCGCCTCGGCGTGTGCGCCGCCGCCGCGTGCATCACGGAGCCGACGACCTCGGAAGGCGTCCGTTCCGCGCCGGAGTGCCTCCGGCTGGCGGAAGGCTTCGGCTTTCGGCGTGCGCTTGAACCCTTCGCGTCCACGCCATAACCGTGGACGTCTTTGGTCCTCTTCGAGGCGGTTCGGCCACCGAACCCTTTTCCATCGCTCTTTCAATCGGTCCAAACGTGATGCCGAGAACGGGGAGAGCTTCGCTCCGAGCGGGCGTCGCGGAATGGCTCCGGATTCGAGGCAAGCGGTTCCAAGGCGCCGCTTTCGAAGGTCGTCGATCCGCAGCGCCTGGTAAGGCGGCGGAACCTAGATTTGGCGAGGGGGGCGCGGGATGCCAAAGTCGTCGTAGAACTTCGGCGACGTGATCCCGTGCATCTGGATGCGGTACTCGTTGTCCCTCGTCGTCCGCTCGATGGCTTCCCGGCTTGAGATCGCGTCGAACCACGGAAGGACAAGTCGCACAAAACGCTGGATCTCCGGGCCGCGCTCCGCTTCGAGAGGAGGCCTCCTCAGATCGAGCACGGCTCGGTGCAAAGCGCGCTCTTCCGCTCCCTTCACGAAATAGTCGGTCATGGTCCCGATGTCCCACTCCGACAAGACCTCCTCACCCTTGTCGCCCGGACGGTCGAGACGAACCATCATGTCGATCTTGTAGCGGTCGCCGCTCACGCGGGCGAGGCTCAGCCGCTGCTGGGCCCCGTCCCGACGCCGAAGGGCATGAAAGCCCTTGAGGCGGAAGCCCGCCTCAAGGGCCACCGCCCTGAACGCCGCCTTGATCTCCGCCTTCGCGAGTTCTATTTCCGCCTCTTTCCGCTCGTCCACCCGACTCTTTCTACACTGAGTCGAACATACACTTCCTCGAACAGGCCCAGGGGGAGAAACGGGAATCCTTCAGGCCCGCCCCAGCCTCAATTCTAGGGAGCCGGGGAGAAGACGACTTGCCCGCTCCCCTCTGCTGCAAAGGCGTATCCCCGAGTCGCTGGAACCCCTTCGCCCTCTCATCCGAAGAGGCGGGGGATCGACATCGGCTTTCGCCAGGGCTCTCCTCCGCGCGAGACGGATCGGTCTTGTCCTAAGTTTCGACAATATGTCGAATAATTCGACAAGGGCTTGTCGCTCCTGGCGTCGGGCGCCCGCATCCGGGGCGGGAGTTCGCCGCCTGTCTCCGATCCTCTGCGCGGTCCGAAGGGCCGTTAGGTGACCTAACCTTCCGGTTCGGTGTCGAAAAGATCTCGAGGCTTGAGGCCGGGTTCCCAGTACCAGGTCTTTTCGGGGCCGTCGGTCTTGCGGATGAGGCCCACCAGGCGCGCGGTGGCCCGCCAGCCGTTGCCATTGGGCGGGGACTCGTAGCGGGGGTTCACCGGCTTGAGTTTCGGTGCGCCCGACGCCACGTCGTACACGAGCTGCTTCACGGTGCAACCGGCGTCCTCGTCGCGCTCGGCGAGCACGATGACGCGGTAGGGCGGGTTCCGGTCGGACTCCCAGACGGCGAGGTCGCCGGGCTGGAGCGCGGGGTAGCACGAGTCGCCGATGACGCGGGTGCAGAACCGGTTTCGCCCGGAAAACTTCGCGTCGAGCTTCTCAAACGTGTCGGCGGAAAGGGGGGCGCCCCACGACGTTGCGGGCACCTCTCCAGCATATCTGACTTCTCGGTATGGGATGCCTTCCACGTAGGTGGCGTCGCCAAGCATCCGGTTGGCGGCGGGCCGCTCGACGCCGGGCGGCAGGTCGAGATCCCGTGGCGGGGCGACGTCGGGGAACTCGCGCAGGATCGTCTCGACGACGTCGCGTGGCACGTTCGTCTTGGTCTCGTAGCCCGCCACCGACGAGCGGCTCTTCCCGAGCGACTGGGCCAGCGCGTCTTGATCCAGGCCGTAGATCGCCCGGATGCCCCGGAACCATCGCCGCATCGGCGTGTCAATGTCGTCTCCCCGCTTCGGCATAGAAGGAATTTGGCCCGGCTTGTTTAACATAATGTCGAATTATGGTCGACTTTTTGTCGGTATGTGTTACAATTTTTGACATGAAGTCGAAACTCGAAACGATCCCACTCGATGAGGCGGCCGAATATCCCGACCTTCTGACCTGTGCTCTCTGCGGCGCCGTTGGCATGGGCGAGACGTGGCGAGAGACCGCCACGCGCGCCCTTTGCGGGGTCTGCGCCCGGACGGATCCCGTGGAGAGAGCCGTTGCCGCGTAAGGAGGCTTTCTGCGTCCACCGCGTCGAGGTGGTGCGCGCGGGCTGTCGCGCCTTCCTGAAGGCGTTCGTCGTCTCCGTAGAGCGCGTCCGGTTTCGCCCGAAGATCCGGCGCCTGAGCGCGCGGATGAGCGAGGCGCGCAAAGGATTCGCGTCGGACATGGAGCGGGTCCCCGAGGACGAGGGCTTCGAGGCCTATCGGGAAGACCTTCTCCGCCTGATCGACGCGGCGCCGCTCGCGGAGTACGCGAAAGGGGGCGTCCGTGCCTGAGCGCCGCACGGACGGACGGGACGTGGCTCAACTCCGCCCGCCCTTCGAGGCCCCGGAGGGCGACTTCTTGCTCCTCTGGGACGCGCGCGACCGGGCGTGGGTCCCGGGATCGCGTCCGCCCGGCTGGTGGCGTGCCGCCCGGCCTGTACCGCCTTCGATTCCGAATCTCGCGAGAGAGAGGGGGAGGGCGGGGGCTGCGCTAAGGGACGAAAGACGAACGGAGGAAAACAGATGAAAGACGTACGGCGAGCTTATGAGCGGATGGATCGGGAGACGGCGGCGCACCGGCGGGGGGAGGAGGTCGCAGAGGACGCGCGCCTTGCGTGCCCGGCCGGACCGGTCACAGAGATGCAGGGATACGACCCCCGCCAGGACCCCCCGCCGGCCGAGCGCCGCCCCCGGCGCGAGCCCAAGGTCTACACGCTGCGCGAGACGGTCGTGCTGTGGGCGATCTACGAGACCGGGGCCCTCGACCACCCGACCCACGACGTGGGCCGCGACGACGAGCTCTGGGGCGTCGACGTGCCCCGACTCGCCTGGGACTGGGTCGCGGAGACCGAAGGCTGGAGCCCCGTCGTGCGGCAGGTCATGCGCCACCTCTTCCTTCGCCACCGCGACTGGTCCCACTGGCCCGCCACCACCCCGGTCCTCGCCCACCGCGTCCGCTTCCCCGATGGCGAAGAAGCCTGGCTCCCCTGCTGCCCCTGGCCCTTCGTCACCAAACGCCAAGCCCTCGCCGAGTGGGGTCCCTTCCTGCTCGCCCTCAAGGAGAAGGCGCGGGAGAGCCCGTTCGTCCCGATGGCGACGGCGCGCGTGTTCCGGGAGGTGGCGTGAAGGGTCCGGGAGGACTAAGGCCCGTCGAAGGCGAGCGAGAAGACAGAAAGGGCCGATCTCCCGTGTGGGAGGTCGGCCCTCATCCGTGAGCAAGGAAGGGACTTAGGCGCGTTTGCGTCGGCGCAGCGCCATCAGCGCGAAGGGCAAGGCGGCCGAAGGGCCGGGCGTGGTTATGACGCTTAGGAACGTCGCGCCCTGCCCACCGAAGGTGCCCTGATCGCGGTAGACGCCAGGCGTGACGAACGTCCCGTCGGCGAAACGGAAGTCGATGTGGGATCCGACAGCGAACTCCACATCCAGGACGTCTTGAAAGCCTCCGAACGCCGGCTCCTTCGAGAACGTAACGCTCGTGATGCTCCCCAACTCGCCGTGGCTGTTGAGGAACTTAAAGTAACTTCCCGCCGGTTGAGGGGGATTCCCCGACGCGTACTTTGTGTAGAACGACGTGTTCGTCGTGACCGGCTCGCTCGTGACGAGGGTGAACTTCGCGTAGGGGCTGTGGAAGTCGTAGACGGTTTCCGCCGCGTGGGCGGAAAGGGCGCAAGACGCCAGAGCGAGAAGGAAAGCGGAACGGAAGAGTCGCATGGTAAGCGGAGGTAAAGACGCAACCGGCCTGGCGCTTCGTTCGCCTTCGTCAGGCAAAGGACTCGCCGCCCCAGCCTCCTGGAGCGGCGATCGACAAGGGCGGGGCTTAGGCCCTGCGCCTTCGCTTCCGGCGGGCCGTCGGCGCGCCTCGGGCGAAGAGAGCGAGGTCGTCGTTCACATGGACCCCGTCATGATCGAATACGCCTAAAGACTGGGCTGAGCACAACGCCGCGCCGAAAGGCGGCCCGCCGCAACCTCACGCCGGAGCTTTCGGCGTCGCCAGATCGCCCGCAATCAGCGAAAACTGCGCCAGCGCCGCCTCCAGGTCCTCCATGATCTCCGCCGCCAGCACGTCCGGCGCGGGCAGGTTTGCGGAGTCTTCGAGCGAGTCGTCCTTGAGCCAGAACAGGTCGAGGTTCGCCTTGTCCCGCTTGATCAACTCGTCGTAGGCGTACGCCTTAAACCGCTCCGACTCCTCGCGCTGGTGGCGGTTCGCGGGGTTGTAGAGGCGCACGAAGTCGTCCAGGTCCGCCTCCTTCAGCGGGTTCTCCTTGAGGGTGAACCGCCGGTTCGTGCGCAGGTCGTAGATCCAGAGCCGTTCGGTCCAGGGCCGCTCGGCGGCGGGCTTCCGATCGAAGAACAGGACGTTCGCCTTCACGCCCTGGGCGTAGAAGATGCCCGTCGGCAGCCGCAGCAGGGTGTGGACGTCGCACTGCGCGAGCAGCCGCCGCCGGATCGTCTCGCCCGCGCCGCCCTCGAACAGGACGTTGTCCGGCACGACCACCGCCGCCCGCCCGTGCTGCTCCAGGATCGTGAAGACGTGCTGCACGAAATTGAGCTGCTTGTTCGAGGTCGTCGCCCAAAAGTCGTCCCGCGCGAGCGTCAGCCCCTCCCGCGCGGACTCCCCGTCCTCGCCCACGATGGTGACGCTGCTCTTCTTCCCAAACGGCGGATTCGTTAGCACCACCCGATACGTGCCGTGCTTCCCGCTCAACGCGTCCTTGGTCTGGACAGGAAGACCCTCCGAGCCCCCTCTCCCCTCCGGGGGAGAGGGTTGGGGTGAGGGGCCAGCCGCCCCACCCACCCCGTGCAGCAACAGGTTCATCGCGCACAGCCGCGTGACCGAGTCCACCAGTTCCACCCCGTGCAGCGTCCCGTTGCGCAACGCCTCCAACTGGTCCCGGTCCAATTCGTTCTCGTGCAACACATGCTCGAACGCCCCCAGCAAAAACCCGCCCGTCCCGCAGGCGGGATCGCAGACCGTCTCCCCCGGCTTGGGGTCGACGCACGCGACGATCGCCTTGATCAGCGGGCGCGGCGTAAAGTACTGGCCCGCCCCGCCCTTCACGTCTTCCGCGTTCTTCTGCAAGAGCCCCTCGTAGGCGTCGCCCTTCACGTCGGCCGCCATCGAGAGCCACCGCTCGCGGTCGATGAGCTCCTTGATCAGCCGCTCCAGCTTGGCCGGGTCCTGAATCTTGTTCTGCGCCTTGCGGAAGATCAGCCCCAGCATCCCGCCCTTCGTGCCCAGGGTCTCCAACACGTGCCGGTAGTGCGTCTCCAGCGCGTCCCCGCTCTCCCGCAGCAGGCTCGGCCAGTCGTACCCCTCGGGCACGCTCGACGGCCGGTCGTACGGCGGCTTCGTCCCCTCGTCCGCCATCTTCAGGAACAGCAGAAACGTAAGCTGCTCCACGTAATCCCCGTACGACAGCCCGTCGTCACGCAGGACGTTGCAGTAGTTCCAGAGCTTGGCGACCAGTTGCTGCGAGTTGCTCATAAGCCTTTAACATGAGTAGCTCCAGAGATCACGGGCGTGTCTTTTTCCGGAGATTCGAAATCTTAAAGCCTATTGGGAAAGGCTTGAATGTCGCCTTTTCTGATAGATCAGGGAAGCTGTCGGATTGATAGTCGCGTAATGAATCGAAGTCAATCTCGCCAACTATGAAGTAATCATGTACACCTCCCTTCAGGCGCACGACATCTCTCATAAAGTCCTTTTTGTATGGGGCACGGACACGGCTATCGCCGTATCTTCGGTTATTTGACTGAACTACAAAGGCGTGAATGTCCAGAGCTGATGACTCAACTAAACTCGAAAACGAGTTGATGTCTTTGTTCCACTCTGGAACGAAGAGCGCGTCCACTCTGCCCTGAAATCTAGCTCTGTTACGAACGTTTGTTAAATCGCTACAGATCAAAATTCCAAAGACAAATCCATTCAGTGAGTAAATAGGGAGTTCTCCTCCTTTATCATCTGGCGGAGCAAGTTGTACATCCGCCAGTCTTTTGAGTTCTGAGGCCTCTTCCCACGCAGGAGCCTTCTTCCGCTGAACAAAGCTCAACGGGCCATAGCCCTTGGTAAGGGACATAGATACTAGAACTTCATTCAGACGAAGGCTTCGATCCGCTAAGGGAGTGCCGTACTCAAGGCCCGCAATCAACGACACCCCGTTTCTGTTGAGCCAGTAGCCGATTTCATTGGCCATACTGCGCGGCAAAGAGAGTTCGGGGAGTACGATGATCTCAGGCCTTGGCTTGCATCGCAATATTGAGTTCAAGAAATTCGTGAAACGCTCCAGTCGCTCACGATCAACTACGGGCGTCCCTCTGACCGAGTATTTCCAGTGTTGATCGCTCGTTTCAAAGCTAGAAACGCCGATTAAGACTTTACGCGGTTTAGGCGGGCCGACCATTATTCCTGCTACCGTTTCCTGCTTCCGATCCTCGTCGTCAAAATAGGCAATAGGTCGCGCCCACTTAGGTAGTCGTATCCCCCTTACGGCTAAAGCATAATCAAATAGCTTGTCTGCACACAGTTCGTGGCTGATTAGCTCCGTGATTCGCGACAACGGGAGCGGACGAGTAGGGAAAATGACGGCCTTCCAACTTTCCGATTTTAAGTCCATTACACCCTCGATGTTCCTTAAGAGATGACGGACGTTATTGATATGTAACGAGTAGTACACAGTTTTGGCCAGCCTTGGCATTTCGCTCGAGTCTGACCAGCGCTGACTAAGAAGAATGTTATAGAACGGACGCCTGCTCCAATCTGCCCTAACAAGCCTCTCCGACGCGTTCTGAAGAGCGATATCTGAAGGGTCTTTGATCTCAATTTCTCCAAGTTGCTTTACGCGTCGGATAGCTCCTCGCAAGTGGTATGAGTCGCTCGCACCAATTGCCGGAACAGCCATAAGCACAGCCAGTTCAATGCGCCGCCCAATGTTGGCAAATGCGAGGTTGAGTTCATCCGTGTTAACACTGCACGTCTCCTCAATGAGTGCCTTTGTGTCCGACACCCTGTCAAGCAAGCGAGACATCTCGTCCCAGTCGCGGGCGGATGCCATCAAACCAACGATCCGAGGAATATACCTATGGAACTCGAATAGGCCCAAGGGACTCAAAATATGGCGCTGAACGAGGCCATAAAATTCTTCTCTCTTGGCTCTCCAGTCTGAGCCGAGAAGGTGCCTCTCGAAACGTTCGAAGTTGCTCAAAAGGTCGGCAAAACCAGCTCTCTGAAGCGTCATAACATCTGCATCACGCATCACAGCAACGCGCTTACCTGCATCTTGGCTTACAAGTAATGCCTTGGCTGCCATTCCCGCTTCATCGTCTGGAATCGTTGGCAATAAACGGTGTTCACTTGACTGCTCCCGGATATGAGCTTCAATTGGCTGGATGACGTCCAAACCAGCCTTTCCCTTTAGATGGAAAATCCTTTGCTTTTTGGCTCCAAAGACGATTTCCGAGCGCGGTGAAAAGGTGAGTTTAGCTTCTAGCCTGCCCTTCTCTGTGTCGTAGTGCAGAATTTCAACTTGGTCGGCAATCCATGCCATTGCTTCAGAGCTATCTCCAAATGCTCGTTCCGTAATCAGAGACAGATATATGTCGTCAACATATCTCCCGTAAAAAGTTGGCCTCAATCGCTCCACTAAAGCGTTATCGAGTTCTCCTAAAAGTAGGTTTGCAATGACGGCAGAGGCAGGCAGACCGATCGGAACCCCGATTCGCTCCGGAACATCCGCAATCTCGTACCAAGTCGAGAAACTTCTTATTACCGCTTGCGTAAGACGGAGCTCCGGATCGCTGAGTTCAACTTTCGCACTTATGAGATAACTCTCCTCAGTGATGAACGATGCATCGATGTGATCGTAAAAGGAAGTAACGTCAAGGCAAAGAGCCAAGAGTTGCTTGCCTGTCTCCAGATCAACCCTTGTAGCGGTTATGCTTTCCTGCCGCCATAGGCCGTATTGGTGTTGATAAGACCGAAAAAGAGAATGTGAGTCCCAGTTAACATCCCCAAAGGCTGGCTTCTCATCAGTTAGCTTTGTGGGTAGCCGCCTTCGTATACGGTTTCCATATACGCACTCAGGCCTTAGTGAGCGTTCAAGTCGCTCTGCCACCTTCAGTACCCAAATCGTAGTAACAACCAGATACCGCACGTCAGCGTGAATTACCTTCCTGAGTGCAGCTTTAGGCCTGTATTCCGGAGACCGCTTTTTGCAGGCACGCCTCCAGTTCTCTGTCGGGTCGCTTTCAAAGAAGTGTGTATCGGTCTGATCCTGGCAAGATTCAAGATCACGAGGAACTACCGCAACCTTTCCGATGAATTCTTTGTCCTCTGCCCAGGGGTGGACCTGCCCATTTATCAAATGGTGTATAGCAGTAAGCTGATTTATTAGGTCTTCTTCAAATAATGCGAACTTGAATCCATAGGGGCAGTTTGTGTCGTAAAAGGCTTCCTTCTTAGCCTTTCGGTACGCCTGATAGACTTCAGCGAGTGAGACCCATGGCTCTTGAATCTCATCCTCGATTTCTTCGCTCAACGGCTGAACTCCAGATATAAGTCTTTCTTGGGCTCGCCACTGAAAACGGTACGGAGTACCGACTGGCGGAGGCGAGTGGCGCGGCGGAGGTTGGCGATGATCGTCGCTTCAAGTTCGTCCACCAAGCTTAGGCGGCGTTCCACCTCGGCCACGATGCGCTCTTGCTCGGCGAGAGGCGGGATCGGCAGTACGACAAGCCGCAGGTCTTCAAGATGCAGGTTTTTCAGGAGTCCCCCTTTAATGTCCTGAGCGATGTTGATGCTCCCAATGTAGTACTGGAGAGCCATGCAAAAGAAAGAACTTGGGAGCACATCAGGCACAGGCTTGATTAGTGCCACACTAACGAAGAGGCTGAAGGGCTCCTCCGACTTCACGACAGCTATTCGCCCTATAGTGCCGCTTTTTGTAATTAGAATATCTCCCGCTTCAGGGTTGCAACGTTTGCTTAACTCCTCGTGAGCTTCCTGGGTGATGAACTTGCAGTCATCGAAGTAAATCCGCCCGTTCCGAACGTCCTTAACCGAGATGAAAGGAACTCCATTGCGCTGATACGCCGGTGTGTGATGCGTTCCATCGACAACCTTTGTCGAGAGTTCTGATATGGAGGCTCGTGCCCAACCCTCCACAGTCCCCAAATGCTTGTGAGTTCGTTCGGGCTCCTTGTACTTGCCCTTTCCGCCGTGAACTCTGCGACGCTCGGTAAGAATGTAGTCGAGGAGTTGGGAGCCGGTTTCGTAGTCACGGCCTTCGGCGCGGGCGAGTTCGGCTTCGGTGGGGACGAGGCGGCCCTCGCAGGCGGCCTTGAGGACGGCGGCGCGATAACGCTTCAAGTTCGCCTGCGCGCGCTTGAGCGCGCTCACTCCCGCCTCCAGGCGCGAGAGTTGCGTCTCGATCTCTTCGACAATATCGGTCTGCTCTTCGGGCGGTGCAACCGGAAGAAGGATCGACTTTATCTCTTTCAGATTCAGTCTTGGCCGTCCAACTCCATGGACAATCTCTTTCGTTCGCTTACGAGTGCCTTCCCAATTCAACGCATAGTTCAAGTACTTCGCAGAGTGCTCCGGCTTCGGCTTGAAGCGGATGCAATCTGCCTTGACGATGGCTGGGCCGAGTGATTCAGGGACGATGCACGACCTCGGCAGCGTTTCCCCAAGCGCCGCGATGATGATGTCGCCTTTGTAGACTCTATGCTTCTGGAGGCTCTTGAAGTGCTCGTCTGAAATGTGAGCGTAGGCATCGTTGAAAACCGCATCCCCTATGTTCTGCAGTCTTACGACACGCGGTCCTATCGCAGTGTAGTGTTCGGTCTTCAACTTAGAACCGAAGGGGCCGTCGGTCATCGCGTTTGGCTCGTTTGCTACCAGTTCGCCAACGCTCATCCACCGCCAGCCACGTTTTAGAAGGGGAAGCTCTTCTAACGAGGCAACTTTCTCCTGCCCTTCAAAGTGGATAGCTGGCTCGTATTCATGTACGTCGCCTGCCAAGTCATCAGCGAACAGTTCCCGCTGTACGACGCTCACGCTACCAGCACCTCGTTAAGCTCCCGGAGGATCGAATCCAACCGCTCGCCGAAGACGCCGTAGGCGGCTCCGAGGCCGCCCATCTGGCCTAGCTTGCCGAGGTCGAGGTCGTTGCGGTCGATGGTCATGCTCGTCTTGACGTGGTCCCGGATCGTCTCCAGCCAGCGACGCTCGTCCGGAGTGAAGACCCTACCCGATGCCTCTTGCGTCGCCAACCAGGCCGCGAACCGGTCGTCCACGGATTCCGCAAAAGGCGCGAGGATGGTCTCCTGCTCTAGGGCGAAGCGGACGAGCGAGACGAGGTCGGTGACCGCCTCGCCGCCTCGGCCCTTCACCTTCGACGCCTCCAGCGTCTCGTAGGCCCGCCACAGGGCCGCCGTCGTCCAGGCGCGCGGCGGCCGCTCCAGCGTCTGGGCCAGCTCCTTCAGCTGCCGCAGCGTCGGGGCCACGCCCCGGCGACGCGAGTACAGCACCCCGATCGCCTCGATCTCTTCCCGGTTCTCGTCCAGGTACTGCCGGAACGACGCCACCGTGCCGCGCGCCCGGTCGGTCGCCTCGGGGCTGGCCCCGGCGAACAGCACCTCGTCCGCCGTCACCTTATCGACGGTCTGCTCCGTGTCCTGCTGGGCGCTGAGGATGTGTTGCCGAAGGGACGCCTTAAGGAACGGCTCGACGGCGGCCTGCCGCATGGCCTCGCCGACTTGCGCCAAGACGTCCGCGTAGGCGGCGTCGTCGAGGTCGACATTCGCAGGCACGGAGGCCTGCGCCACGGCGGTTTGCTGGACGAGGTCGGGGTCGAGGCTCTGCACCAGATCCCTCACCAGCGCGGGCAGGGACTTCCCGGCCAGCCGCTCCAACTCCTGGCGCTGGCCGGGGCCGATCACCTTGTCCAGCCGGTTCAGACGCCCCGCGAGGGTTGAGACGACGTCCTCGTCCGTGCTGCCCGCGCCGACCGCGCCCAGGATCGACTTCAGGGGCACGAAGGGCTTCTGCTCCAGGGGAACCGTGTCCGACATGCAATGGTCGGTGACGCCCACCGCGTCGACCAGCACGTACCGCGTCTTCGCCTTCGCGTCGGGCGTGACGCCCTGAAAGTCGGCGTCGTCGATCACGCGGCAGCCGCGCCCGCGCATCTGGTCGAAGTAGTTGCGGCTCTGCACGTCGCGCATGAACAACACGATCTCCAGGGGCTTGACGTCCGTGCCGGTGGCGATCATGTCGACGGTCACGACCACGCGCGGGTGGTAGCCGTTGCGGAACGAGGAGAGCAGGTCCTCGGGCTTGATGCCGCTCGACTTGTAGCTGACGTCGCCGGTCGCTTCGTCCACGATCCGCGCCGTGCTCGTGCGGTAGGTGATCTTCTCGCAGAACTCGTTGCCCTTGCCGAACTCCTCGCGGACGATCCTCACGATGTCGTCGGCGTGGCTGTCGTTCTTCGCGAAGATGAGCGTCTTGGGCACCTCCGTGCGGCCGGGAAAGATCTCCTCGAACAGCTTGTCGCGGAACGTCTTGACGACGGTGCGGATCTGGTCCTCCGCCACCACCGCCTTATCGAGGTCGTTGGGCCGGTAGGTGAGGTCGTCGTCCAACTCCTGCCAGCGGACCTTGCGCGTCTTGCGGTCGCGCTTGTCGACGTAGGTCTTGCGCTCGAGGGTCGCGCCCTGCGCGGTGATCTTCGTCTCGATGCGGTAGACGTCGAAGTCGACGTTCACCCGGTCCGCCACCGCCCGCCGGTGGCCGTACTCCATCACGAGGTTCTGGTGGAAGAAGCCGAGGGTCTGCTTGCTGGGGGTGGCGGTGAGGCCGACGAGGTAGGCGTCGAAGTACTCCAGGACCTGCCGCCACAGGTTGTAGATGCTGCGGTGGCACTCGTCGGTAAAGACGAAGTCGAACGTCTCGATGGGGATCTGCGGGTTGTACTCGACCGGTAGCGGCGTCTTGCGCAGGGCGGCGAGGCCGCCCACGCCCTCCATCTCGTTCGCCTCGTCGAACTCCTCCTCGCCCCGCAGGATGGAGTAGAGCCGCTGGATCGTCGTGATGACGACCTTCGAGGAGTCGGCGATCGCGTTGCTCGTCAGGCGCTGGACGTTGTAGAGCTCGGTAAACTTCCGGCCGTCGTCGGGCGTGACATAATCCCCGAACTCCTTCAGCGTCTGCTCGGCGAGGTTGCCCCGGTCGACGAGGAACAGGATGCGCTTGGCCCGCCCGAATTTGATGAGGCGGTAGGCCTGGGCGACGGCGGTGTAGGTCTTGCCGCTTCCCGTCTGCATCTGGACGAGGGCCCGCCGCCGGTTCTGGGCGAGCGAGGCTTCGAGGTGGGTGATCGCCTCGACCTGGCAGTCGCGCATGCCCGTCTTGTCGAGCGGGGGGAGGTTCTTGAGGCGGGCGAGCAGGGTGGCGTTGTCGTAGCCCCTGATCCGCTCTGCCAAGCCTGAACTGCTCGCGGCGGTTCCCTCCAGAAGCATCCCCGCGAAGGTCTCCGGACGATGGAAACTGAAGACGTCGCGGCTGGCGGCGTCGGGCTCCCGCGCGTCGGTGAACTTCGTCTCGATGCCGGTGGACTGGTACAGGAACGGCAGCGGCTTTCTCGGCGCCGGGAGGTTGTCGGGCAGGCCCGCGCCGTACTTCTCCGTCTGGACCTCGACGCCGGTGAGGGTGTCGCCTGCCTTCTTGGCCTCCACGACGCCGACCACCTTGCGGTCCACGTACAGCAGGTAATCCGCCGAGCCGTGGCCGGTCTTCAAGGAGAACTCCCGAACCGCGATGCCGCGACCCGCCGTGAGGTCGAGCTCCGAGACGTTCTGAACCGCCCAACCCGCGTCCCTTAGCAGGACGTCGATCTTGGCGCGGGCTTGCTGCTCGGGAGTCATGACAGACGAGGACCCCGCCATGTTATCACTTTCGCTCGGTTCTTGGGCTCTGCGGCTTACTTAGGGCGGTAAGGAGGGGCTTTTTATCCGAGGGGACGCAACGCGTGTCGTCGGAGGCTTCAGCCATCGGAGAGCGAGAGGCCCTGGCGAAGGCTAAAGCCTCCGGCGACACCCTTCGGGTTTCTCTCTCGCAGCGCTTCGAACTCTAAGAGCGGCGTCGATCGAGCGTTCCATCTCGGCCACCGCCGCCTTTGGGCCGCGCGTCGCCCCGGAGCGTGTCCGTTTTCGGGGTAAATCGCCGCGCGGTCCGCAGGCGGGCGCGCCGCGGATCACCCTTGGGACGGCGGCTGTCGCCGCGAATGCCATGAAGGTCCTCCGTTTCGTCTCGCTCCTCGTCCTCGCCTCGGGCGCGCTTTCGGCCCAGGCCGCGCCCATCACCTACACGCTGACCGTGTTCGCCAGCGGCGTCTACGGCGGAACCGCCTACACCAACGCGCGGGTCACGCTCACCGCCGTCGGAGACACGTCGGCCATCGCCCCGAATCAGTCCGGCAACCTCATCGTTCCCGTCACGGCGACGGGCTCGATCGACGGCCGGGGCTCTTTCGAGTTCCTAGGCCCGTGCACCTTCTTCGCGCTGGCGACGATCCCGACGGTCGGGCTGAACAACGTCCTCAGCGGGACGAATACGTTTATCAGCACGCTGTACCTTCGGCTTCCCTCGGCGCCCTACGACCTGAAGAGCCCGTCGGGGCCGCTGAGCGCGCCCGGACACACCAACCCCGGCGCCCCTCTCGCGACCACGGGCGGCGACTTCCAGATCGACTCCCTCGACTCGGACGTGACCTTCCAGGCGATCCCCTCGCCCGCCGCCGTCCCCGGCCCGGCGGCGCTGGGACCCTTCGCCCTGGGCACGCTGGCGACGATGCGAAAGCGGCGAAAGGCCTGAAGGTCGAACGAGCGCGGCGTTATGCGGCGTCTGCCTCAAAAGGATGAAATCGATCGCCCTCCTTCTCGCCGGAGCCTGCGCCGCCCTGTCGCACGGCCTTACGTTCACCGGGGCCGGCTTCGACATCCCCGACAGCCAGAACACTCCCGGACACATTAGGGCGGGTCAGGCGTCCAGCGAGGTCGTCCTCTCGGGCACCGGCATCACCCTGGCCTCGCTGAACAGCGTGACGCTGACGGGCCTGCGCCACGCCCGCGCGGGAGACCTCGTCGTCGGCTTCAGCGTGAATGAAGGCGCCGTCGCGTACCTGAGCCTCTTTCTCGACTCCCGTCTCGGCCTGCAGCCCGGTTTCGACGGAACCTACACCTTCCGCCCGCTTGGCGGGCCCGAGACGCGGATCAACGAGGCCTTCGCCGGGCTCGGCCCGAACGACGTCCTCCCCTCCGGAAGCTACGGCGTTTCCGGAACGGGCAACAGCGCGGGCACCAGCTTCGATCCCTTCAAGGGCCTGAGCCTCGACGGAAACTGGAGGCTGAACATTCTCGACTTCACGAACGGAGAAACGGGATCGCTCGAGAGCTGGTCGATGGACGTCACGCCGCAGGCCGTGCCCGAGCCGGCGACGATGGCCGCCCTCGGGCTGGGCGCGGCGGCAACGCTCCGAAAGCGGCGCCGGTAAGCGTGATCAAGCCGGTCGCTGCGGGGCCCCGGCCCCGCGATCCCATCGCTTCGCCGTAAGGACGTCAAAACATGGAAACGGCGCTAGAATAAAAGCGGCGATAATGCGATTTACCATGAATGCCACCATGCTTCGTCGACTCTCGCTTCTGACTTTCGCCGGCGCCGCCCTTTCGGCTCAGGGGGCCATCGTCTCGTTCGGCGCCTCGGGGCTGCTGGAGACGAACCCCGCCAACATGAAGTACGGCCCCAACCCGTACGGCAACAATTTTCTCCACCTGTGGAACGAGCGCCAGGGTTACGTCCTGACCTCGGGCCTGGTGGTCGACGCGGTCGCGGACGGGGTCTACACGAACACCGCCCAACTCGGGACGTTCACCCTCGCGGCGGGCACCCGGCTCGACAGCCACTACATCGCGTACGACCCCGTCAGCAACTCGCAGACAGGCTCCATCACGTTTAGCGGCCGGATCATCGGCATCATCGTCACGAGCGAGGTTGGGGGCGACCGGCTGTTCACGTCGGACTACCTGCGGCTCGCGTCCGTGCCCAACGCGAACGTTCCCGGCGCGCACTACGGCCTTCGCGGGCTGGAGCTGAACCCCGACGCCTTCACCATCAACGGCAACACGCTCACCGTGCGCCTCAGCGCCAGCACCCCGGGCGACGGGATCCGCGTCCTGACCGCCTCCCCCGTTCCCGGCCCGGCGGCCCTCGGGCCCTTCGCCCTGGGCGCGCTGGCGACGCGGCGGAAGCGCCGCCGGGCCTGAGCGCCGGCGGCGCAAGGGAGACAGATCCGTCATATTTTTCGAGTTGCAGGGAAGGGGCGCGGATCGGGAGTTACGCTCTAGGCGGCCCCTGCGCCGCCTCCCATGAACGCTTTCCGCCCCCTCTCGCTCCTCGCCCTCGCCTCGTGCGCCCTGTCCGCCCACGCGAACCTTCTGGGAAGCACGGTGAACGCCCGCTTCGCCACCAGCACGCTCGACCTCGTGGACTACGGAAACGCCCTCGTCGTCGATCCCGGCGTCGAGTATCCGATGGCCGACAACGGGGGGTTTTCTTTCGACTTCACGAACACGACCCTGACCATCACGAACATCTCAAACGGCGGGATCTATTACGGGATAAGCGACCTCGGCTACGCGTTCACCGTGGTCTCCGGCTCCGCCTTCACGGGCGTCTCCTTCGTGAGCGGGGTCGCCCCCGCTTCGGCGTCGGTCACCGCCGGGCGTCTCTACATCAACTACGGCGACACGGGCTTCCGACCCGGGGAGTCGTCCGTCTTCAGCCTCACGACGGCGTCCCCCGCCGCCCCCGGCCCGGCGGCGATGGGGCCGTTCGCCCTGGGCGCGTTGGCGAGCTTGCGGAAGCGCCGCCGGGCCTGAGCGCCGGCGCCGCAAGGGAGACAGATCCGTAATATCTTTGGGGTTACGGGGAAGGGGCGCGGATCGGGGGTTAGGCTGTAGGCGGCCCTTGCGCCGCCTCCCATGAATGCCCTCCGCTCCGTCTCGCTCCTCGCTCTCGCCTCGTGCGCCCTCGCCGCCCAGGCCGGGACGCTCTCGACCGGCACGCTACCGAACAACGGCCTCGGTGAGCCGGGAGGCCTGTTTCTCGATCTCACGAACCTCACGGCGTCCTCCCTTCTGACCGTCACGAGCTTCGACACGTACGCCACAGGGTCCGCGGGCACGCCATCGTCGTTCGACGTCTACACCCGTGCGGGCTCCTACGTGGGCTTCGACGGCTCCAGCGCCGGCTGGACGCTCGCGACGACCGCCTCGGGAACCTCCGCCGGCCCCACCGTTCTCGAGGCCCTGACGCTCGCCTCGGGCCTCTCGGTGGGGGCGGGCCAGACGCTCGGCGTCTACCTCGTGTCCAACTCGGGCGGCATCGCCTACAACGACTCTTCGGCGACGTCGTTCTCGAACTCCGACCTCGGGCTCTTCAGCGACCTGGTCCGGACCAAGCCCTTCGGGGGCGCTTCCATCAGCCCCCGCACGTTTGCGGGCAACGTGAACTACACCCTGTCCCCCACGGCCGCCCCCGGCCCCGCCGCCGCTCTCGCCTTCGGCGTCGGGCTCGTTCGGCGCCGCCGCAAGCGCGCGTAAATCCGTTTCCGAGTTCTCGAACGAGGACCGGTCTCCCCTAGGGAGGCCGGCCCTTTGTCCTCCTCGCCTGCATGCGACGGCGTCCTTCAAGCGCCGCCCGGTCCGGTTCCGCACATATTCCCGAAAGGTGAGCGCCGGGGCCTTGTGCCCCTCGGCGGGGCGGCCGTACTCTGGACGCGGCCCCCTTGGCCGCCTTTGCCATGAACGGTTCCATGCTCCGCTCCGCCTCGGTGCTCGCCCTCGCCCCGGCCGCGCTGTCGGCTCACGCCCTCGACGCCTTCTCAAATCTGGCCCCCGCTCCGGACTCGTACGCGACGGCTTCCGTTCTCGTCGGCGGTCCGTTCTCCCAGGGCTTTCAGTTCACCTCCGGCCTGAGCGGCGGCCTCGCCGGCTTCCGGGTCGCGATGAACGACTTCACGACGCCCAACGCGTTCACGATAAGCCTGTACGCGGACAGCGGCTCGAACACGCTCGGGGCCCTGCTGGGAGCCTACTCCGGCGTCAGCAGCGGAGCGGTCTACGGCTCGACCCACAGCGCCCTCGCCACCGTGGCCGCGAGCGGCCCGAGCCTGACCGCGGGGGGCAAGTACTGGCTCGTCGCGTCGGCCACCCGGTCCAATCAGGTCACCTGGGCGCTGAGCTACGGACCGAAGACCACGCTGACTTACTCGAACGGGATGTACAACGCGCACTACGGAGTCACGTCGCTCGGCGCCTTCTCCGTTCAGGTCCAACCCATCTCGCCCGCCGTCCCCGGCCCCGCCGCCCTCGGCCCCTTCGCGCTGGGCGCGCTGGCGACGCGGCGGAAGCGCCGCCGGGCCTAAGGGCGCTTCGGCCCGAAAGGCGGGTTCGGAGAGAAGGATGCCCCGGCCGCCTAGGCTCACGTGCGCCGTCGTCCTGCCGACGCAAACCGCGACGCGACATTCCAGGCCCGTCCCCGAGCCCGCCCCATCGCCGCGCGGGGACTCGGCACGGTGGCCGCGCTCCGCCGCAAGCGAGCGTAAGGGATCTGTCTCCCTCTTTAGGATGAAGAGGGAGACAGATCCGTAATATTTTTCCCGTCCTCCTGAAAGACGGGCGAGGGCGGATAGGCTTGGAAAAAGCCCTGCGCCGCCACCGCCATGAACCCTCTTCGGTCCGTCTCCCTGCTCGCCCTCGCCTCGCTCGCCCTCTCGGCCCACGCCGCCTTTACCCTCACCCTCAGCGACCCCGTGCGGACGGCCGCGCCCGGAGACGCCTTGAGCTTCGCCGGGATCCTCACGAACACGGGACCCGACGCCGTGTACCTTCAAGGCGCCCTTTTCCTGGCCCCCGGCCTGAATCTCGACCCCTCTCCTTACAACGACAACCACCCCGCCCTGCTTAACGCTGGGGAGTCTTACACCGGCGCCTTCTTCAACGTGAACGTGCCGGCCACCGCCGTCCCCGGCTCTTATGGAGGGGGCTTCTCCGTCCTCGGTGGAGCGTCCAGCGACCCGTTCGATCCCTTCACCACCACCGCCTCGGACGGGTTCACCGTCGTCGTCAATCCCGTCCCCGAGCCCGCCACCCTGGCGGCCCTCGGCCTTGGAGCCGGGGCCCTGCTCCGCCGCCGCAAGCGGGCGTAAGCGCCTTCCCGAACTCCCCAACGAAGGGAGACGATACGACGGTCGGGACGGTGACGGGGACGTATGCCCCCGTCCCCGAACCGAAGCCCCGCTCGGGAGGGCCGCTTCGCGGTGGCGGAACTCAGCGCCGGTTAGAGCCGAACCAAGGGTCGGCTCTAACCGGCGCCCCCTCGTGGGGGCTATCGGGCGAGACGTTAGGCGCGCTTGCGGCGGCGAAGGGCCATCAGCGCGAAGGGAAGGGCGGCGGCGGGGCCGGGGACGGCTGAGGTGATCGGATCGACCTGCACGGAGAAGGCGGCCGTGAAGCCGGACTCGTACGTTCCGTTCTTGTAGACCAGGGAGGAGCCCAGGTCGGCGTTAAGGTTCCAGCCGAGCTGGTCGATCGATGTGCCCGACGCGACGAGCCAGTATCGGCTGCCCGTCGTCAGGGTGGGGCCGGAGGCGGCAACGGCGGTGAGGGCGGAGGTCTGGGAGTAGGTCACGCCGGTACTGGTCCCGGCGTAGCTCCCCAGGAGGGTCCCAAAGGTGTCGGAGCCGCTGTCTCTGTAGAGGTCCAGGGTGAACGCGCCGGTCCCTCGATAGTCGTTGATCGCGACCTGGAATCCCGTGAGGGCGCCGCTGAGGGCGGAGGTGAACTGAAAGCCGGGGGTGTAGTTGGAGCCGACGATCCAGCCGCCGCCGACGTCGTAGCGGTTCGGGGCGGCGGCAAGGTTGGAGAAGGCGTCCGCCGCGCAGGCGGCGAGGGAGGAGGACACGAGGACGAGGAGCGAGGCGACACGGAGCGTCTTCATGGTAATCGCGGCAAAAGCCGCCGATCGAAGCCTAACTCACGCCCCGTCCCTTTTCGGTCCGCCTCGACGTTTACCCCGGAAACGGACACGGTCCCCCTCTTGGGGAGCTCACTCGCGCCTTTCAAGGCCAGCCGTAACTCTGGTTGGGCCTATCATGCGTTATTTCCCTCCTGGCTTTGGGGTTTGCGGCTAGGCTGGAGGCGGACTGGCCCGAACGGGAGCGCCTGGAGAAGGTCGTTCGCCGTCAGGCGCGGCTCCTGGGCCGGACGTCCGACGCGCGACCTCGAAAACAAGACGAAGGACCCGCCTTCTTTACCGATGGCGGGGCCTCATTCGAGAACTCGAAAGCGCATCAGGCGCGCTTACGACGACGCAACGCCATCAGCGCGAAGGCGAGCGCGGCGGCGGGGCCGGGGACGGCGGACGCGCTCTCGAAGGTGAAGTTCGGTCCGAAGTAGCCCCCAACGGAGCCGCCGTCGCCCTGGTTCGGGAACGCGAGAACCGTCGACCCCACGAACTGGGGGCTCCCGTAGGTCAGGCCCGCGGCGGCCCCCTGCGAACCGCTGAAGGCGGCGTAGGCGTCGCCGGCGCCGGGCGTGACCCCGGCGATCACGTAGTCCCCGGCGGCGAGCAAGGGCGATCCGGAAAGGCCGGAGGTGTAGCGGAAGGACCCGAGGAGCGGGTCGGACACGCCCGCCGACACCGTTCCGCGCACGAGAAGCGTTCCGGTCGAGGTGAAGATCCCCACGTCGTGGGCGTCGACGAGGCCGTCCCCTCCGGCGTCGAAGTACCCGAGCGACGTGACGAGCAGGCTCGGACCGGCGACCGAGAACGAGTATCCGAACGAGAAGGAGCCCGCGTTGTCCACTGAGAACAGGTTGGTGGGCGAGAAGGCCACGACGCCATGGGCGGCGAGGGCGCACGAGGCGAGGGCGAGGAGCGAGACGGAGCGCAGAAGTCGCATGGGAGGAAAGCTTCGCCATGCGGGCCACGTCGCGCGCACCGGCAGCAGACAGCATACAGTTAGGCTTCCCGGTTATCGTCGGGACCCCGAACGATTACGGATTTTTCCCCCTTCCGTCCCCGCTTTGGCCTTCGCCCCGCGCCCCCCACCGCCCGCCCCGCCGGGCCGGAGAAAGGACGAACGCGGCGCTGGAGAGGAACCGTCCTTGTCCCCCGCCGCGTACCGGGAGCGACGTGACGTTCGCCGAGCAGCAGGCGCGCCGCCGGAGGGCGCTGAACAGCGTCGTCGGCCTCGGCGCCGTTCCCGGCCCGGCGGCGCTGGGACCCTTCGCCCTGGGAGGGCGACGCTCCGAAGGCGCCGACCCTATCCCGGCGCCTTCGGCAGGATCTGAAGGCGTTGTCCCACGTTGCCCTCGACCCGCACGATCGCCTCGAAGACGGTCGGCCTCAGGTCCTCGAACTTGCGCAGCAGCTCGAGCCGCCGCTCGCCCCGCAGGCCCTTCAGGACGTCGGCCATCGGCATGTCGTCGATGAAAAGGAGCTCGTGCCCCTCGTACGGCTTCATCCCGGCGAGCCGCGCCTCGCCGCCGAGCTCTCCGACGAACGCCGTGTCCCCCTCCAGCCTTACGGGGAAATGCAGGAGAGACGACAGCGCCCGCGCGAAGGCGACGTCGGGGGCCTCGTCGCGCACGAAGAGCGCCCGGCGCGGCAGGTCGACCACGACGCGCCCCTGAGAAGCCAGCTCGATGGGGATGTGACCGTCCGCTCCGGCGAGCTCCTCCCGGGGCAAGCGTTGGTAACGGACCCAAGGCAGTCTCCATCCGGGGATCGCGAGGGCGTCGGTGGCGTGTTGCGCGATCGTCCATCCCTCCCTGGAAATCCCGTCCGCGGTTCCGAGGCGAGGGAACTCGACGTCGCCGGACGCCGCGAGGCCCTCCCGGAAGCCGACCACCTCGCCCATCGATTTAAGGGCGAGCAGGACGCTCGTCTCCCTCAGCCGTCCCCGAAGCGCAGGAACGCCGTTCTCCAGCGACTCCAGGGGGAGGCGCGAGGCTCCCTCCCCGACCCACCGGCCGGGCTCGTCGGCGGAAGCGCCTTCCCACAGCGTCACCGTCGACGCCACGGGGTCGAAACCGACGGCGTAGCGCCTCAGAACGTCGATCCCGATCGAGCCCACGACCGGGCGATCCAGCGACTTCACCTGCTGGAGAACGCCGGGCCTTTTCACCGCCGTGCCCACCCGATGGCCGGCGATGGTGATTTCGGTCCCGGCGTCGCCCAGCCACTCCTCGCGGACGAGGGTCTGCGACGATTGGAGCGACACGATGAACGGCCCCTCCTTGCCCCCGACGCTCGCCGTCACGATCCAGAGGCCGTATCCCCGCACGGCCGGGAGCACGATGGGAGAGGACTGGGCAAAGCCCTGAGCCGCCAGCGCGAGGAAGGCGCAGACCGAGACGGGCCACCGCTTCCCGCCCCCCGCTGCCCTTCGACGGTCGGATCGAAACCCCTTTCACCCTCCCATCCTATCCGATGGCGCCCGACGACGCGTGCTCAAGGCCGATCGCTCGTAACCGGGACGAGCCTCGGACGTCGTTTAGGCCGTGACGTCTCTGCTCGCCGCCGCTCTCCTGGCCCAAGCGAAGCCTTGGACGCCGCCGCCGAACGCGCTGCCGCCGGCGTTCATCGAGGCGGCGGCGTTCCTGCTGACCCACGGCATGGGCGACCCGCGTGGCGGCGAGTTTCGGGAGGCGACCGCCGCCACGACCGACCGCCGGACGAAAAAGCCCCGGGTCGTGTGGGGCTGGGTGTTCTCCGACCGGACGCCGGCGTGCGTCGTCACGACGGAAGGGCTCGTCCTTCCCGTCGCATCGATCGGAAAGGCGCTCGACCTCGAAACGTTCGTCCAGGGGCAGATCGCGTCCACGGCGCCTCACAACCTTGGTCTGGCCGGGGAAAGTCTCCAACCGGTGTTCGCCGCCTTGCTCCTCATCGACGGAAAACCGCAGCTGGCGAAGCGGGTTTTGGGAACGCCCGACGAGGAGAGCATCGGGAGGGAAGCGCTTCTCGACCTCTTGGGAGCGGAAAGCGCGCAGGCGAAGGACGCCTTCGTCCAGGGCGACGATGCCCTCGCAAGCAGGCTCGCGAGGTTGGCCGCCGAGGGGCGGGAGGCGTTCAAGGCCGAAGCGAAGCGCCTGTCCCCCCATGTGGCGATTCCCCAAAACTTCGACCTCGCGACCCTTCTCATGGACGAGATCGCCGTCGACGCCGCGCGCCGCGTCGGACGCCCGCGGCCGCCGCTCGACCTCCCCGCGCTCGAAAAACGGTCCGTTCCCGAGCGGGTCGCCGAGCTGATCGATCGTCTGGACGACGCCCGGGCGGAAGGCCCCTCGTTCGACGGCCGGGCCGATCCCGCCGCCGACCCCATCGTGGCGGCGCTCGCCGCGATCGGAGACCCGGCCGTCGGGCCTCTCATCGACTGCGTGGAGCGGGACCGGCGGCTCACGCGCATCGGACAGATGACGAGCTCCGACTGGTACACGATCTTCCACTTCGTCTCGGTGAGAGAGGCCGCCTACCGCGCGCTCCAGGAGGCCCTGAAGATCCCGGATCTGCCCCGCGCCGACGACGGGCCGGGCCTGAGGCGATTCTGGACCGAGAACGCGGGCCTCACGCCCGCCGGGCGGTGGCTGAGGGTCCTTCAAGACGACGAGGCGGGCGTCGACGCGTGGCGACAGATGGCGTGGAATCTCTTTGGCTACGGCGGCTCCGACCGCTCCTTCCCGCGCCCCCGCCCGCTCCCCGCCGAAGCGCTGCGTGGCCCCGACCGCGCCGCGTTGACTCGCATTCTCGACCGACGAATCGAGGACGCGCTCGCGGATTCGCGCCGAGGCGACTCGATCCAGAACGGAGTCGAGGCCGCCCTCACGTTCGCGGAGGACCGGGCGCAGTGGGACCCGACGACCGCCCTGCCCTCGCTCCGGAAGGCGACGCGCGCGGCGATGGCCCCTGAGACGCCGCTCGCCTGGCTCGACGAATCGTTCGTCCGGGCAATGGAGAGCCGGGCGCGGCTGGAGGGAGGCGCCGCGTGGAACGAGTACGCGGCGTGGGTGGAGCGGACGCGGCTCACCCCCATGACGGTGTTCCAGACGCGGGCGTTCCGTCTGCTCGTCGACCACCGCGACGTGCCGCGGCTGCGAAAGGCCATGCGAACGCTGTTCGCGGCTTCCGATTCGAGCTGGACGGTGGCCCGCGTCGAGCGGGGCGGCGGCTGGTGGTGGATCGCGGACTACCTCCGCTCGCCGCTCCTGGCCGATGGGGTCTTTCGCGCCGCCGTCTTTGCGGCCCTCGATGACCGGACGGTCGTTGGCAAGGCGACCGTCCGGGCGGACGGAGCCGCTTCGTTCGTGTACGACCGGTCGAGCTCCGGCTTTCCAGCACAGTGGGATCCGAAGCTTGGAATTCACGTGACTTGAAGTCGCGGC
>JADMIO011124149.1_pt1 | contig 37984 bp, 29 predicted proteins | sample 8958161 | NCBI WGS metagenome assembly JADMIO01 (sample SAMN16585339, study PRJNA669376) | soil metagenome | isolation source: Crop rotation soil | place: USA: Cullars Rotation, Alabama | collected 2011 | reverse complement strand
GGGCAGAGCGGGCGGCGACCAGCCGGGAGCGGCGGGGAGTGGCAGGGTAGCGACCTCGCCAAAATCGCTGCGTCCGAGGATGGTGTTGCGGAGCGCTTCCATGCGGAGTCGCTCCATGCCGAGCATCAACTCCAGGGCCTGCGTGGTTTGGGAGTTGGTCGAGTTCGGCGTCTGCAGGCGCTCCATCAATGGCGGCTCCAGGCCCAGGCGCTGGCTGAGCATGGAGGTCAGATAGGTAGCCACGATCTGCGGCTGATTGTCGTCAGCCTTCTCGTTGCGCCAGAAGGAGTTGTAGTTTCGCCACCAGGTGCCGACTTCGCGCTCGTAGCGGCGGGCGTTGTCCGGGTTCGGGTTGACGGTGAGGGAAACGGGCTGCGGCGTGTAGATGGTCAGGTCGAGCGGCTGCTCGCCACGGAAGAGGAAATGAATTGTGACGCCGCCGGCGGGACGATCGGTGGGGCTGCCGAGGAGTTGGCCGATGAGGCGACCGAAGACGCCCTGGCTGACGGCCGGAAAGAAGACGCGGCCATTGGCTTCCTGGATAGCGACGCGGTTGGCGTCGATCGCTACATCCAGGCCGGAAATAGTGACCTGGGCGACGCCGAAGGGGCGGCCGGGGATGGCTTCGCCCTCGACGCGGGCCAGCGTGGGCCTAGCGATCAGAAGGAGCAGAACCGCTGTGGTGAGAATCGCGAATTGCCGCATTTGCTTTCCCTTTCGCTGACTTTGAAGCCGGATTTTAACAGTTTGGGGCAGCGCTAGTGGTTTTGTTTAGGCTTTTCGAGGCCTTCGCTGGCGGATGGCCGCATCTGGAAGTTATTGACACGTATGCAGTTATGTCGTTTGGCGCGTTCTGATATTTAGCGATTTCGAGGTTTTCAGTTAGCTGTGTTAGCCCGCCTCCTGTGCCTGACCGCGAACCGGCGAGGCGACGGACGTTGTCCCATCTGTACATTGCGAAACGGACCGAAAACCGGGCGACGAAAATGCATTGGAAGGCAAGAATTCGCAGAAAAGTTGCCGAGCCTGAGGTTTTCAGGCTGGAGACGACCGTTGCGCCCGGCAGTCGCTTCGATAGAATGCGGCCTGTTCAGGAAGCTCCAAGACCAAATCGAAACATGGCAAAAACGGCAATTACACCGACGCGGGCGGATGACTATCCGGAGTGGTTCCAGCAGGTGATCCGGGCGGCGGATTTGGCTGAGAATTCCGACGTGCGCGGGTGCATGGTGATTAAGCCGTGGGGCTGGGCCATTTGGGAGAACATTCAGCAGGGGCTGGATGGGCTGTTCAAAGCGACGGGGCATGAGAACGCGTATTTTCCGCTGTTCATTCCGCTGTCGTTCCTCCAGAAAGAGGCTGACCACGTCGAGGGATTTGCCAAAGAGTGCGCGGTGGTGACGCATCATCGGCTGGTGCCGAACGCGGAAGGCAAGCTGGTGCCCGATCCGGCGTCGCAGCTTGAGGAGCCGCTGATCGTGCGGCCGACGAGCGAGACGATCATTGGCTCGACGTACGCGCGGTGGGTGCAGTCGTATCGCGACTTGCCGATTCTGATCAATCAGTGGGCGAACGTCGTGCGATGGGAGATGCGGACGCGGCTGTTCCTCCGGACGGCGGAATTTTTATGGCAGGAGGGGCACACGGCACACGCCACGGCAGAGGAAGCGCAGGAAGAGACGATGAAGATGCTCGGCGTATATGCCGATTTTGCCGAGAACTGGATGGCGATGCCGGTGATTCAGGGCGAGAAGACGGCGGGCGAGCGGTTTCCCGGGGCGGTGGCGACATATGCGATCGAGGCCATGATGCAGGACCGCAAGGCGCTGCAGTCGGGGACGTCGCACTTCTTGGGGCAGAATTTTTCGAAGGCGCAGGAGATCAAGTTTCAGGACGCGAACGGCAAGGTTGAGTTCGCGTGGACGACTTCGTGGGGCGTTTCGACGCGGCTGATCGGCGGGCTGATCATGACGCATTCCGACGACGACGGACTGGTGCTGCCGCCGCGGCTGGCGCCGAAGCAAATTGTGCTATTGCCCATTTATCGCAGCGACGAAGAAAAGACGCCGGTGATGGAGTACGTGCAGTCGCTAAAGAAGGAGCTGGAGGCCCAGGAGTATGCCGGCGGTAAGGTGCGGGTGATGGTCGATGATCGGGACATGCGCGGTGGCGAGAAGAACTGGTATCACGTAAAGCGGGGCGTGCCGCTGCGGGCGGAGATTGGGCCGAAGGACATTGCGAAGAACGGCGTGTTCCTGGCGCGGCGCGATACGGGCGAGAAGGCCGGCGTGGGCCGGGCGGAGCTAGTCGCGGGGATCGGTCAGCGGCTGACGGAGATTCAAAACAACCTGTTTCAGCGGGCGCTGAAGATGCGCGAAGACAACACGCGGACAGTCGATACGCTGGACGATTTTCTGGCGTATTTCTCGCCGAAGAACGAGGAGAAGCCGGAGATTCACGGTGGGTTTGCGCTGTGCCACTATTCAGAAGGGCCGGACTTGGAGGAGTTTTTGAAGAAGCACAAGGTGACGATCCGGTGTATTCCGCTGGGGGGTGAGGCGGCGAAGGGGAAGTGTTTTTTGACGGGGCGGGAGAGTGCGCGGCGGGCGGTGTTTGCGAAGGCGTACTAAGAAGCGCGGAACTCGGATTGCGGAGCGCGGAGTTACGATGGCGGTATGGCAGCGATTCATGCGTATCGACCGGTTCTTTTAGTCGTCGCAGCGTTCAGTCGGCATCGTGAAGCGCTGGAGTGGGCGAAGGAAAAAGCCCAGAGCACGTGGGGAAAAGTGGCGCTGGAGAGTGATCTGTTTGAGCATCGGGAGACGCGGTATTACGAAGCGACGATGGGGGCGGATTTGAAGAAGAAGTTTTTTGCGTTTGAGCAGCTGGAGGATCCGGCGAGGTTGATAGGGTGGAAAGAGGCGACGAATTCTTGGGAGGTGGAGTATCAGCGGCTAGGACGACACGCGGAAGCGCGTCCGCTGAATCTAGATCCGGGGTATTTGACGGAGGCGAAGTTGATTCTGGCTTCGACGAAAGATCGCGATCATCGGATTTATCTGGATCGCGGAATTTACGCGGAAAACACGCTGGTATTCACGCGCGGGGCGTGGCAGGCGCGGCCGTGGACATATCCGGATTACCAGCGGGCCGATTATCATGAGTTTTTTGGACGGTGCCGGGAATTCTTGCGGCGAAAGCTTGGTTCTTCGTAGCCAGGACGATGGAAACTAAGTCGCTCCTCATCTTTGTCGCCGGTGCACTGCTTCCCAGTTTCGCGATCGCGCTTGTCGCTACGTTTGTTGTACGCGCGTGCGCGGGGCGGTTTGGGCTGATTGATTTGCCGGGCGAGCGGAAGGTGCATACGACGCCGACGCCGCGGGGCGGGGGGGTGGCGGTTTGGCTGGGGCTGGTGGGAACGTTTGCCGCCGCACAGGTTGTGCTGTGGTATGTCAGTGGGTCGGAAAACGGTTCTGGACTCGTGCCGGAGCTGGCGCGGCCACATCTGGCGGGAGCTTGGAGCAAGGCGGGGGAGTTGTGGATTCTGCTGGCGGCCGGCACGGTGCTGATGCTGCTGGGGCTGGCGGATGATCGCGGAGGGCTGTCGTGGCAGTTTCGATTGCTGGTGGAGGTTGTGGTCGCGGCGGCGTGCGTGTGGCTGGTGCCGAAGCTGCGCCTGACGGCATTCATTCCGTATCCGCTGGTGACGGAGGCGCTGTCGGTGCTGTGGATCGTGGCGCTGATCAATGCGTTTAACATGCTGGACAATATGGACGGACTGTCGGCCGGCGTGGCGGCGATCGCGGCGGCGATTCTGGCCGCCGTGATGCTAATGTCGGCCGATCCGGAGACCGGCAAGCCGCAATTGTTCAAGGCGGCGCTGCTGCTGGTGCTGGTGGGAGCCCTGCTGGGATTTTTGTGGCACAATCGGCCGCCTGCGCGGATTTTTATGGGCGATAGCGGGTCATACTTCATTGGCTTCACGATCGCCGTGGCGACGCTGTTGGCAAGTTACACGGGCTATCACAGCGCGACGCGGCATGCGATTTTGGCCCCGGTGCTGGTGATGGCGGTGCCGCTTTATGACATGACGACAGTAATCTGGATTCGATTGCGGAGTGGCAAGAGCCCGTTCGCGGCAGATAAGAATCATTTTTCGCACCGGCTGGTCGATCTGGGGCTGACGAAGCCGCAGGCGGTGCTGACGATTTATTTGATGACGGCGGCGTGCGGGCTGGCGGCGCTACTGCTGCATCGCGTCGATTCGATTGGGGCGGTGCTGATCCTATTGCTCATTGCGTGCGTACTAGGATTGATTGCGATTTTGGAGACGACGGCGCGGAGGACGATCAAAGGGTAAAGGCTTGAGGCGTAAGGCTTGAGACCTGAGGTGGGCGGCAAGTGACCAATGACGAAGCGGCATCAACGGCTGAGGCGGGAGGAGCGCGAAGGCGAGAGCGTGCGCTGGGCGGCCGTGCTGCGGGCGATTGTGCTGGGCGGCGCTGTGGCGCTGGTGGTGATGGGGGCGATGGTGCCCAGTGAGTCGGCGATCAGCGAGGGGGCGCATGCGCCAATGATTGCCGGGTGGTGCCTGCTGTTGGTGGTGTGGGCGGCGTCCATGCTGTTGGACCCGCAGCGGACGATGCAGATTGGCTGGACAGAGTGTGCAGGCGTGGCGTTGGTCGGATGGCACTCCGTGGCGGCGCTGGTGTCGCTCGGTCAGACGAATGGCCGGCACGCGATGAATGCGCACTGGCTGATTCTGTCGTATGGAATTGCCGCGTTTTTGCTGCGGCAGACCGTGCGGACGGGTCAGCAGGCGAGAAGCGTGTTCGCGGCGATGGTGTGGCTAGCGACGCTGCTGGCCAGTTTGGGGCTGTTTCAATATTTCTACAGCATGCCGAAGCTGCGAGCTGACTTTGAGCGCGAGCCGGAGAAGTTTTTGCAGGATAACGATGTCGCGACGGCTGCGGATTCGGTGGAGCGGAGGCATTTTCAGGATCGGGTGCAGAGCAAGGAGCCGCTGGCGACGTTTGCGCTTACCAATTCGTTGGCGGGGGTGCTGGGGCCGTGGTTGGTGGGGGTATTGGGGCTGGGGGCGGTTTGTTTGCGCGATCATCGGCAGCGGCTGTTGCTGTTGGCGGTAGGCGTGACGGCGGGCGTGATGGCGACATGCCTGGTGCTGACGAAGAGTCGGACGGGGTATTTGGCCGTTGCGGCCGGGCTGGTGTTGCTGGGGATTTATGGGCGCGGCGCGGGTGCGCGGTGGCGGCTGGATTGGCGGATTCCGACGGGCCTGGCGGCGGCGGCCACTGTGATTGGTTTGATGGCAGTTTATTTCGGCGGGCTGGATGTGCAGGTGCTGAGCGAGGCACCCAAGTCGGTGCTGTATCGCGTGGAGTATTGGCGGGCAACGGCGCGGGTCATTGCTCAATATCCACTGTTTGGGTGCGGGCCGGGGAATTTTCAGGAGGCGTATGCCGCGTTTCAATTGCCGCAGGCCAGTGAGACGGTTAAGGACCCGCACAATTTTTTGCTGGAAGTGTGGGCGAGCGCGGGGACGCCGGCGATGTTGTTGCTGCTGGCGGTGATGGTGGGGTTTGTGGTGGATGTGACACGATCGCACGCGAAAGCAGTACAAGATGCAGTGCATCCTCACCCTAACCCTCTCCCAGAGGGAGAGAGGATTGTCGCACCGGCGAAGTGGATTGTGTTTGGGGGCGTGGTAGCTGGGTTGGTGTTGGGGCCGTGGATTGCGTCGGCGCTCGGATTCGGCAATGAACGGATGACGCCGACGGCGGCGATCTGGCTATTGGGCATTGCGTGGCTGGCGGCAGCGTGGTGGCTGCTCGATGCGTGGGTTGCGGATGGCGAGCTGCCGCTGGCCATAGTGGTGATTCCGCAGATTGTGCTCTTGATCAATCTGTTGGCGGCTGGGGCGATTGTGTTTCCGACCGTGATGGCAACGGTGTTGGTGCTCGCGCCGGTGGCGCTGGTGCTTCGTGAAATGCAGGGACTTGGCCAGAGTTTGGCTCGGCGAGAGCATCGCCCTCCCGAGCCTCTTCATCTCGAGCCTCGACATTCCGAGCCTCGACATTCCGTGGAACTTTCGCAAAGTGCTGCGGCGGTGGTGACGCTGGCGGCCGCTGCGGTCGCCGTCGCGTGCCTATATACGGAGTACTATCCGGTGCTGAATGGGCAGTTGGCATTGTCGAAGGCGATGTTGGCCATGCGGCAGCAGCGGTATCACGAGGCATTCAATTCGGTTTTGGCAGCGGCGCGGGCCGATTCGCTGGCACCAGAGCCTTGGCAACTGCTCGGGCAAATGCGGCTCGATCAATGGCAGGTGAGCGCGGAGGTGAAGGACTGGGAGACGTTTTTGGAGACGGCCAACACATATCGCAGGCTGAGCCCGCGGCATTACCTGGCGTGGTACGTGCGCGGGAATTGGTTCCTGACGGCGTGGCGGAAGGGAGGCCGGAGTGAGGAACTCGATGCGGCGATTAGCGCGTATCGGCGGGCGAGCGAGCGGTTTCCGGGCCGGGCCGTTTATCATGCCCAGTTGGCGCTTGCGTTAAGTTTTGCGAACGACGAGGCCGGGGCGCGGCACGAGGCGGAACGCGCACTGGAGCTGGATGAAAAAATGCCGCACCAGGAGCACAGATTGGCCCGGCAGCACCTGTTTGATCCGGATTTGAGCAAGCAGCCGGCGAGGCTGTTTCAGGTAGAATCGGCCGAGGCGACGGCGCGGCGGTTGTGTGGCGCAGTGGCGGCAAGCGTGGACTGAACGGGGGAGGTCCCGACCTCGTCAAATTCGCGTCGGCACGGCGTACAGGGCGAACTGCAGCGGATACGTCCGGCCGCGATTGTTGATGACGAGTTGCCGCTCGCCCTGCAAGCGATCCAGATTCGTAATCAGCGAATCGCGCAGTCGCATGGCCAGCGTTTGCGTGGCCTGCACATCGCGCCAGGCTGGCCCCTCGTTGCGGGCCACTTCGTAGTACAGCCAATCGGGCTGTGTGGGCAGCGCGCGAATCGGCCGATCGACCGGCCGCATCTCCAGGCCTGGCGCTCGCTGCTTGAACAAGATCTCCACCTGCCGGCTGGAGCCCAACTTCCAATCGAGCTGGCCCGACGACAGCAGATCGGAGCATTCCTGCGGCGTCAGATCGCCTTTGTTGACGCCAATGAACCATTGCCAATCGGAATTGAACCACTTGGGCTCCAGCGACACCTGCATGCCCAAGCCGACGCCGACAAAATAGCGCTGTTCGTATTCGTAATCGCGCACGGCATTCAGCAAACGCTCGATACGCAGATAAATCTCGCGGAAAATCCCGGCCAGATTGTCGTGATCATACGGCGGCACCGGCTCGACGCGCCGCTCCTTCGAATAGATCGAAAGGTCGCCGCAAATCCGGCACAGCTCGGTATAGGCCACGACCGGATGCATGCCCTGCGCGAAACCGATAATCGACAGCGCGCTGTAATGGGCGTTTAACCGACTGAGCATCAGAATCCGCTCGAGGTCGCCCGGATTGCGGCTATCCAGGCCGATGTTGCGGCTGGAAATCTGCTGGCTCAGCACTTCGATTTTCTGGCCGATCATGTCGTAAATCGCGCGTACGATATCGCGGCCCAGCCCTTGCCAGGCTTCAATTGAGATCACAGGCGGAATATATGAGTCGTCAAGCTGCGGCCGCGCGGCGCCGGCGCTGGCCCGCTTGACTTGCGCGATTGGCAACAGTTCATAACCTGACAAATCCTGCGTCGAGAGCAGCAGCTTCACATTGAGCTGCTTTAGCTCGACCTCTTGCTCGTTGCTGCCGGTGTTTTCGTCGGGAAGGGACAAGCGAACCGGCACGTAACGCAGGGGCGTGGTCGTATCGCCGCTGGCCGTGTTGGGGCGGCCCAGCTTGAGCTTCGGCACCGCCAGGAAAATGCGCACGACCGATTCTTTGTCAAACGCCTCGCTCAAATCGGCCAGCGCTTTGCCCACCGATGCCATTTCGTCCTTCAAATCGAGCCGATCCGGCGCTTGCCCGAATTCCAGCGAGACCAAAGTCCCATCGCGCATCCGGGCCTTCAGTTGCCGCACCTCGAACTGATGATTGGCCAGGGCCTCACGGCTGAAATCCATCGACAACAGGCCATAGCCGTACGGATGGTCCCATTGGTCGGACATCTGGGCCGACTCGGCCAGAGAGCGATCGGCCGCCTGAAAATGATGCGGCCGCAGAAACAGGCCTTCGTACCAATTGACGGGTGGGTTGTGCATTTCTAGCTTCGGTCGGCAGTCCTAGCGCTTCCTCGCCGCGAGGGGCGGCAAGTCCGAGAGAGCCACTAAGTTAGCACACGAGTGCCAGCAGACAAAATGGGAAAACGGCGTGCACTTGGGGGTCTTGGCGATTGACCAGCCGCCCTTGTTGATTTTGGCGCAAGGCTTTATGATCGCGCAGGTTAGGTAATCCCGGCGGAGTGTGCGCAGCCTTTGCTATTAAAGTCTGCCGGCGGCTGGATGCTGCCGTCAAATCGCAATCAGCACTCCCCCATTCGCATTTGATCCCGGAGCCCGTTCGTTGGTCCAATTTCTTTCTGGCATGCTTCTTGGTGATGCGGCATTGGCGCAGGTCGTTCTGGCGCAGGAAGCGGGCGGCGGCGGCAGTCTTTCGGAATGGCTGTTCGGCAATCCGCTCGTGCCGCTGATGGTGACGGTGCTCGTGTTTTACATGCTGATGCTGCGGCCGGATCAGAAGAAGCGCAAGGACCTGGAGAAGGCGCTGTCAGCCATCAAGAAAAACGATCACGTCGTGACGATTGGTGGCATTTATGGCACCGTTGTCGCGGCTGTCCCGGAGAATAAGTTCATCACGATTCGCGTGGACGACAGCACGGGAACCAAGCTAAAAATCCTGCGCAGCGCGGTTTCACAGATTGGCTCGGCAGACGAAGCCGAAGGCGAAGCAAAAATTGGCGAATAGCTGTTTAGCCCTGGCCGCTTCGCCACTAACTAGGAATCACAGATCGGACGGACGCACATGAATCCAAGCCTTTTCCCGACCCTGCTGGCAGCCAACAAATACCGGATCATCGACTACGATTTTCCGACGCTGCTGCCCGACTCGCTGAAAATTCCCTCCGGCCTGCTGACGGTCTTACTGATCATTGCATTCTCGATCGCGTTTGGCATCCTGTTCGCCAAGTGGGCAAAGATGCGCGATTACGGCTGGAAGATTGGCCTGATCACGACGACGGTGCTGGTCTCGGCGTTCACGATGCTCTTCGGCGACTACAAGCTGGGCGTCGATCTGAAGGGCGGCGTGATCCTGGTTTATGAGGTTAACGAGTTGGAGACAACGCAGCTTCGTCGCGGCGCGGCTGAAAACCAGTGGAGTATGAGCCAGCTGATTGCAGTCATCAGCAAGCGGCTCAATCCCACGGGCCTCTCGGAAATCGTCGTGCGACCGTTCGGCGCGAAGCAGGTGGAAATCGTCGTGCCGGAGGTTGATCCGGTCGAAGTGGAAAAGATCAAGGAGCAAATTGCTACGGCCGGCGTGCTGCAGTTCATGATTGTGGCCTCGGACGAGGTGGCCGACGATCGCGAGTTATTCGAGGCAGCTCGCAAGCAGTCTGAGCGTGTCGATTCGGAAAGAATCGCCCGCGGCGTGATTGACCCGACCTCGCGGAAAGAAGTCACCAACAAGGAAGGCACCGAGCGCGAAATCGGCTACTGGGCCAAGCTGGCACGCGACAAGGGTGATGAAAAGACGGCTCCCTTTCGCTCGCGGGACATCGTCGCCAATGGCTTTCTGCGCGACGGGCGCACCGGCGACATTCTGAATCTGACGCCCGATCAAAAGCGTCTCTTCGCCGGCAGCCAATCGCAATTCGATGCCTATCTGCTGCAGCACGGCATCACGACCGTCGATGTGCTCATGGTCTATAACCAGGACTACTCCATTCGCGGAGAAGACCTCGCGCAAGCCTATGCCGGCCACGATGAATCGTTCCGGCCCGCGATTCACTTCAACATGCGCACCGCCGGCTCGCACAAAATGGGCTTTGTCACGCGCGAGAATTTGCGCCGCATGCTGGCCATCATTTTCGATCAGGAATTGCTTTCGGCTCCCAGAATTCAAAGCCAAATCACCGACAATGGTCAGATCACTGGCAATTTCAGCCCGGAAGAGGTCGATTTCATCGTCGGCATTCTCAAGTCGGGTAGCATGCCCGTCGTGATGCAAAAGCAGCCGACGAGCGAGAACCAGATCGGATCCATCCTCGGCCGCGAGACAGTTCAACAGGGCAGCCGGAGCATCCTGATCGCGACGGGGCTCGTGTTCCTATTCATGGTCGTTTATTACCGCTTCGCCGGCTTCGTCGCATCGTTCGCTCTGGCTCTCAATCTGGCGCTCACCATCGCCATTATGGTGGCGCTGCAAGCGCCGTTTACGTTGCCGGGCCTGGCGGGTCTGGTGCTCACGCTGGCCATGTCGGTCGATGCCAACGTGCTCATTTCCGAGCGCATGCGCGAGGAGTTGGCCAAGGGCGCGACGCTCCGCATGGCAATTCGCAACGGCTTCGACAAGGCCCTTTCGGCCATCATCGACGGTAACCTGACTACGTTCCTTACCGCGCTCGTGCTCTATTCCATTGGCACGGATCAAGTGAAGGGCTTCGGCATGACGCTGATGCTCGGCAACATCACGAGCATGTTCACCGCCATTTTCTGTGCTCGCGTAATTCTCGATGTTGCCGAGCGCACTCGCTTTATCAAGACGCTTTCGATGATGAGCTTCATGACCAAGCCCAATATCGACTGGGTGAAGTTTTTCTGGCCCGCCGTCGCCGGCTCGGCCATCTTGGTGGTGATTGGCGGCGTCGCGACGGTGGCCCGCGGCAGAACGCTATTCGATATCGATCTGGCCGGCGGCACATCGGTCACGTTCCTGCTCAAAGACGCGCTGCCCGAGGACGAAGTGCGCACCAAGCTCGCAGGTGTCCTCTCGGAAATGCGAAACCCCAAGGACAACTCGTCGATCGACTACAACGTTTATGGCATGACGGTGGAAACGCAGCCGCACGGCACGGTCTATAAGGTCGATAGCTCGCTGGACGACGTCGATCTGCTGAAGGCCAAGGTCCGCGAGGCGCTGCCGCTGCGCACGTTCCATATGGACGTTGTCTCCGTAGCCGACTTCCAGCCCGAAGAGCCGAAGCTGAGCGCGCCTCTCATGTTCGGCGGCGCTGGGGCAAAGAAAAGCGACGCGAAAGGACCGTCGGCGGCCGAAGAAAAGGCCAAATCAACTCCGCCAGCCGAGTCAAAGCCCGACGCAGCCACTGCGCCGAAAACCGAAGAAAAATCCGGCGGCTGCGGCGATGACAACGGCTCGTCCGAGCTGGCCCAAGACGAACAGCCTAAGAAAGCCGACGAACAGCCTAAGAAAGCCGACGAACAGGCCAAGAAGGCCGACGAGCAACCGAAGGCCGACGCGCCGGCGGCTAAGTCGGATCAGGAAGCTTCTCCGGCAACAACACCGCCAGCGACGACGCCACCAGCTTCGACTCCCCTCCCAGCGAGCGCGTTCGTCCCGCCGGACCAGGCGACGCCCTCCACGGCGCTTTCCACGGCATCAGCCACGCCCAAGCTCCAAACGAAGGTCGAGCTGCGATTTCCCGGCAACGCCATCGGCGGCGCGGCACTTCGCGATCGCCTGGTGGCCAGCGGCAAGGCAGTGCTGCGTCAGGACCTGAAAATCGTCGTCGATAACACGAACTGGAACCGCGTCGATAACTCCACTTATGAAAACTGGACGGCCATTTTGCCGCTGGAGCGCGAGCGAGCCCAGCAAGTCGTCGATCATGCCAAAGCGCAGCTCGACAACGAAGTCGTCTGGCAAACGTCCAGCAAGATCGGCGGGCAGGTTTCCGAGCACACTCAGCTTCAGGCTGTCGGGGCCCTCGGCATCAGCCTGCTGGGCATCATCGCCTATGTCTGGTTCCGCTTTCAGCGTGTTGCCTGGGGCCTGGCCGCGGTCGCCGCGCTGGCGCACGACGCCCTCGTGATGCTCACGTGCATTGCGCTTAGCTACTGGGTCGTCGGCCCGCTTGGTTTTCTGGGCATCGAGGAATTCAAGATCAGCCTGCCGGTGGTTGCCGCATTCCTCACGATCCTGGGCTACTCGGTGAACGACACGATCGTCATTTTCGACCGTCTCCGCGAAATTCGTGGCAAGAATCCGCATATCACACGCCAGATGCTCAACGACGCCGTGAACCAAACGCTGAGCCGCAATATCATCCTGGCTGGCATCACCCTGATGGTGGTGGTCATTTTGTACGCCTTCGGCGGTCCGGGCATTCACGCGTTTTCCTTCGCCTTGCTCACGGGCGTCCTTTCCGGCTGCTATACGACGCTGGTCATCGCCGCGCCGCTGCTGTTGTGGCTCTTGGAGCGCAGCGGAAGCTGGTCGGCCGGCAAGGTCGAATCGCGAGAATCGACAAGGTCGGTAGCGTAAAAAGCGCCTGGCGAACTTCTGACGCCGCGCTGCCTCGTTTTGCAGCCGCGGCCGGCTCATGCCGATCTGGATTATGCGGCATTGTGGACTGGTGATTGGCAGTTCCGCCGCGGCGCTCTAGCGGGATCGGAGCGCGGGATTGGCTTACCATTTGGCGCTGTGCTGGGCAGGATGACGCTCGGAGCCAAAGCGAAATCCTGGGCCTGTCGTGCGCGCCTCACGCCTACTATTTGCCGTGGCGATTGTCCTGGCCGGCTTCTGCGCCGCCTGGCCGTTTCGACATTCGCCGCCTGAGCGGCCTGCCCCGCCAGACCGTCCCGCACCACTTTCGTTGACGCTGCGCCGGCCCGACGCGCCGCTGGAGCTGGCCCCGCACCTGGAACCGTCTCCCGCCACGGGCCTGCAGGAGGCCCCTTCGCCTCAACCGATGGACGCCGGCGATCAACCGGCCAAAATCGCCCGCTTGCCAGACTCCAAATCGCACGAAGCAGCCGAGCTGGCGCGTTTGCCGACACCTCCAGCACTGCCCGTTTCGTTCCAGCCGCTGACGCCAGTATCCGAATCCGTCCATTGGAAGCCTGATCCGATCATTCAACTGCCGCGTCCGGCGAGTAAACCTCGACCTTATCGCCTGCGCGACGGCGATACGCTGGAAAAAATCGCCGAGCGTCTGCTCGGCAATGCCCAGCGAGCCCCTGAAATCCTGGAGCTAAACCGCGGCATTCTAATGCAGCCCGACCTGCTGCCCGTCGGCGTCACGATTCTCCTCCCCCCGCGCGACGCCCCCAGCGACCTGGAACCAGTCATGAAATGAGCGTTCGGCTGCTGCCGCTACTCCCTATTTCCAACTCCCTACTCCCTCGTCTTCAGGCCAGACCGTTGTACAAACCGCAAACCCTGCTACGATAAAGACCTAGGCCGCGGGCATGGGGTCCGGGGCCGAGAAAAAACAATTCAACGATCGGTTTGGTTGATCGCGGGTGGGCCAATCGGCTGGCTCGCGGATGTTCTCCGGTGATTTTGCTGCAGAGACCGCCGCAGCGTCGGCGGTCTGACCGAAAAAAGTTCGCAAGAAGCGTTTGACGAGTTCTCGGAAAACAGTGGGGGCGATTCGGTGCACTTTGTCCTTCTCCTCGTGCAGCTGCTGATCGACTGCTTGATCAGCCCGTGGCGCGACGGCCTGAAAATGGCTGCCCGCGCGGACGGGCGCGTCGAGCATCAGCCGACGCGGTCTGCCTGGCTCGACCGCTGCCTGTGCTGGCTAAGCGGTAATACCGAGCGGCGTGCGGCGCCACGTGGAAAAGATCGTAGCCCGCGCGGTCCACGCGTGGCAGCACCTAATCGCTGCACAGCGATGCCCGATCGCTGCACAGGCGCCCCCAAGCCGCTTTCGCCCGACGCTTCATAGCTGGCCGCTGATTCACCGCCATCGAACGTCCGCCGGCAAGCCTCTCGTCTTCGCGCCTCGACGATCAACCGCGATCGCCTGCCTGATAAGGCGGTACTATCGTGGGCGGAACGCAGCTGGTCATTAATTTTGTTGTTGCCATTGTGGCCGCCGTCTTGGCTTTTGTGGGCAAGGTCTTTCTCGACCGCCTTAGAAAGATGGATGTCGAAAGCTCTGCCCGGCAAATCAAGGAGCGGGCCGAGCAGGATGCCACGACGCGCCTGAAGGAAGCCGACCTGGCCATCAAGGAGCGCGAGCTGGCCCAGAAAGCCGAGACGGAGAAGGAATTGTCGCGCTCGCGCGACGAGCTGCGCGATCGCGAGCGGGGCCTCGACAAGCGGCAGGAAGGCCTGACCCAGCAGGAAGACGACCTGCGCAAGCAACAAAAAATGGTCGAGTCGAACCAGCGGCGGCTTGCCGACCGCCTGGAAGACGCCAACCGCCGGCACGACGAGTTGGGCAAAATGCTGGAAAATCAGCGGCAGACGCTCCATTCGCTCAGCGGCCTGTCGCCGGGCGAGGCCACCAAGCGGCTGCTCGATTCGCTGGAGCAGGAGCTAACGCAGGAAATGGGCTCGATCATCTCCCGCCACGAAAAACGCGTGGCAGAGGTCGTCGATCAAAAATCACGCGACATCCTGCTCACTGCCATTCAGCGCTATGCCGCGGCCCACACGGCCGAAAGCACCACCAGCACGGTCGATATTCCCAGCGACGAGATGAAGGGCCGGATCATCGGCCGCGAAGGGCGCAACATCCGCACCTTCGAAAAAGTGACCGGCGTGGACGTGATCATCGACGACACGCCCGGCGTGGTGATCGTCAGTGGGTTCGATCCGGTACGCCGCGAGATCGCCCGCCAAACGCTGAACAAACTGATCGCCGACGGCCGCATTCACCCCTCGCGTATCGAGGAAGTGTTCAACGATACGGCCCGCGAGATCGAAGCCTTCATTCAAAAGAAGGGCGAGGAAGCCGCGCAAGAAGTCGGCGTCCACGGCGTGCACCCCAAGGTGCTGTACATGCTCGGCCGGCTGCACTTCCGCACCAGCTACAGCCAGAACGTCCTGCGCCATAGCGTCGAAGTCGCGTTTCTCTCGGGCATGCTGGCCGAGATGATGAAGCTCGACGGCGATATCGCCCGCCGCGCGGGCCTCTTGCACGATATCGGCAAAGCGGCCGATCACGAGCTGGAAGGCGGCCATCCGAAGATCGGCGCCGATATCCTCAAGCGGCACAACGAGAAGCCGGAGATCGTGCATGCCGCGTTTGGCCATCACGACGAGATCATCACCGAATATCCTTATACGATGGTCGTCGCCACGGCCGATGCCTGCAGCGCCTCGCGCCCCGGGGCACGGCGCGAATCGCTGGAAAGATACATCAAGCGGATGGAGGAGCTGGAGTCGATCGCCTGCGGCTTCCCCGGCGTGGAGCAGGCCTTCGCGATTCAAGCCGGCCGCGAGCTGCGCGTCGTCGCCAGCGCCAAGGACACCGACGACATGAAAGCGGCCAAAATCTGCCGCGATATCGCCAAAGCGTTCGAGGAGCAGCTTACGTATCCGGGCGAGATCAAAGTCACCGTTGTCCGCGAATCCCGCTTCACCGAAGTCGCCCGATGACCCTGTAGGGAACGCCCTCCGTGGCGTTCCATGATTGGTCGCGTCGCGGCACGCCACAGAGGACGTGCCCTACAGCGCGTTACTTCACCAAATACGCCTGCCCGCGCAGCCGCACCAGCAGCTCCTCGCCCTCTTGCTGCGCCGCGAGAATTGCGTTTTCATCCGGCGTATTCGCCCGCACGAGGGCAAAGTATTCGTCGCTGAACCGCTTGATCTCTTGAATCTTCGCCTGGTCCTTCGCTGGGTCGAGATCCTTGGCGTTGTTGGCAATCCACTGATTGCCGCGGCGATACAGCGTTTCCTTGCCCGCCGTCTGAATGCTGTCGGCAACCACCGTCCGGTCGGTGTCAACGTCCCGGTAGCTGTTTGCCGCGCGGGCCAGCGACGCACCTCCGAATCCGCCCGCTGTTGACAGTCCGCCGGGCGCGCCTCCCCCGCCGCCGCGAACGCCAGGCGCCGCGGCCCGCATTGCCGGCAATCCACCGCCTGCCATTCCGCCACCGGGCATTCCACCGCCGCGTGCGCTAAATGCCGGTGCCGACGCCGTCGGGGCCACCTGCGCATTCTGCAAATCAAACTTGTCCGCTCGCTGGCTAAATCCCGCCACGCCTTCCGCCTCGCGCAGCCGTTCCACCGAACGCCCCGCGCTTTGCAAATGCTGTCGCACGTCGGCAAGCTGCTTCGCCGGAGCCGTCTCATCGGCCAGGAACGACGTATAAGGAGTCAAAATCCCGTGCTTCGTCGAAAGGCCGACCAGTTCCTTGACCAGCTCGTCGTTTTTGCCGCTCAAGTCAATCTCGTCGATGATCTCGCCGATCCGCCGCATGGCCCACAGCTTTTCGACGAAGGCGTGCGATTGGTCGCCCGACTTGGCCACAAAACTGGCCGGGAAATCGAACTTTTCCTTCTTGTCGCCGATTTTTCCCGTAATCACCACCTTCGCGTCGCCCGACTTCTTGTATCGGCCGACCATGACTAGCTGCTCGGCGGCAAACAAGTCATACACGGACTTGGGATAAACCCGGCTCGTGCCGCCGTATTCGCTCGCCCCTTCGATATCGACCTTCACCGCCACGTCCGTCAGCACGGGCGCGCCGAGCTTGTTATAGACACTGCTTACGTGCGCCTCGATGTCTTCATCGGGCCGCACGTACTCGCTCTGCCCGAAGTTGTCCCGACTCAAACGATCCAGCAATCGGCTGTTCACGTCATAGCCCACGCCAAAATTGATCATCCGCGTGTGGAGTTTGTTCTTATCCTTCGCGGTCGCCGCGATTTTGACTTCGCTTGTTTCGCCGGCTGTCGGCAGGCCGTCGGTCAAAAACAGCAGAAAATTGGGCCGCGAATCGTCCTTGATCATGTCCAGCGCCGTCGTCAGAGCGCCGCTGATGTTTGTGCTGCCGCCCGCATACAGCCCTTCGATAAAGCCCAAGGCTGACTTGCGCGTTTCGTCGTCATACTTTTGCAGCTCGGGCCGAAAGCTTTCCACCGTGCTGTCGTAGGCCACGATATTGAAGGTATCGCCGGTGCGCAGATTGTTCAGCACGAACTTCAATGCTTCCTTGGCCTGCTCGATCTTCTTGCCGCTCATGCTGCCGGAGCGATCGACGACGAAAATCACCGTCTTGGCCGGCCGCTGTTTGCTCTCCGTCTTGATCTCCGGGCTGGCCAGCAGCAGGAAAAATCCGTCCTCGTCTTTCTCCGGCCGATAGCTGATTACGCTCGCGCCCAGCTTGCCATCCGTCGTGTCGAAGAACAGCCGGAAATCGGTCGTCGGCACCGTGTCCTTCACTTCCAGCTTTACCACCGCGTGCTTCTCGTCGGGTCGCTCGATATTCACCTTGTGCGTCGGGCTATAGACGTTCTTCAGCTCCTTGCTGGTCTCAATCGCCGCCCGGATCGAAAGCTTCTCGACTGGCGACGACGTGTACTTTGCCGTCGATAGCGGAATAATCAAATCGGTCAGCTTGCCGTCCTTTCGCAACAGTTGGCTGAACTTCAGCGTCACCTTCCGTTCGGCTCCCGGGGGAACGGGAAACACGCTTGTCTTGAACATTCCGTAACCGACCCATTCGAGCAGCGCCGGGTCCTGCGACTTTCGCACGTGCTCTTCGTAGGTCTTGCGCGCTTCCTTCGCGTCGAGCAGCTTCGCGTCGTATTCCTTGCCATCGACCATGAATGTCATCCGGTCGATCGCCCCGTCGTAAGGCACCGGAAACACGAACGACACCTCCATCTGCCGGCTGCCGGTGTTCACAAATGCCTGCGTCACGGCCACCTGCGCCACCTGGTCGGTGATTTTCGCCGTGTAGTCCAGTTCCTTGATCTTGTACGACATGCTGGGCGGCGCGGGCATAATCGGCGGCCGCGGGTGAGGAATTGGCCGCGGCAGCGGCACTGGATGCGCATCGACGATCACCAGCACCCCCTGCCCAAAGCTCACACTGGCCAAAGCAAACAATGCAACCGCCGCCAGCAAAGAAATGCGTTTCATATCCGCCATCCTGCGACAATGGAAAATCAGCCCCTGGTGCCGTGCCATTCACCAGTATGACGATTTGCCCTCGCGAATGGATTTCGCCGGCTATCCGCGGCAGCTGTGTGAGCGATGATTCCTAGGCGACTGGCCGATTTTTATACGAAATGGCTGCTATCCAGCCCAATCGCAGCCATGTTAATAGCCAGCGAACCTGGTCCTGCCGGCCCCACAGAGAGGGGGCAACAAATCGTCAGGGCCCATTCCTTTTGCCAGCTCTACACCGCGCATGATTGCTTGGCTAATACGGCATCCAGTGCCCGCCGGGCAGCCGCTTCCACTTGTTTCACTTCCCGGTCCTGCCACTGGGGATTGTGCCGCAAACCCTGCACATATCGACTCAAAGCAGCTTGGGGCGACTCAGCCCCCAGGCACTCGCGGATACAGGATTGCGCGGCAGACATCGTCTTCAGCAGTTGTTCTTCATGTCCCATTGTCCCCACCCCCAGGCTTGTCCCACCCTGTTGCCGTACCAAAACGCTGCTGCAAAGGCTATGCCGTCCGATTTTTCTGGTGTTTTCGTCAAATGGCAAATAAACTGCCACGCTCGTGCGTCATAATGCAAACCACTGGGCTATCCGCCCCGATTTCCCCCCTCCCAATACCTTTGAGGTGTCTGACATGAAGAAGATTCTCGCCCTCGCCCTGATCGCCGGCATGTTCATGCCCCTACTGTCAGGGGCCCAAGAGAAGAAGGGCAAAAGCCCCGAAGAGCAATTCAAGCTCCTGGATACCAACAGTGATGGCAAGTTGAGCAAGGAAGAGTTCGTCGCCCGCGTGAAGGACGACGCCGAAAAGAAGGCCAAGGCCGAGCAGCGCTTCTCGCGCATCGACAAGAACAGCGACAACTTCGTCTCGCTGGAAGAATTCAAAGAAGGGATGATGAAGAAGAAGTAGTCTTCGCTTCATCGAGAGAACATTCGACCGCGGATGGCGCGAATCACGCGCCATCCGCGGTTTTTTTGTCTCCTATCCCCCGTCCCCTGTCCCCTTCTGAACCCTGAACCCTGAACCCTGTCCCCTACCGAAACTGCTGATACGCAGCCACCGCCAATTCATCGCACCGGTCATTCTCCGGATGCCCGCTGTGACCGGCGACGCGTGTGAACTTCACCTGGTGCTTGGCAACCAACTCATCAAGCTGCTGCCACAACTCGGCATTCGCCACGGGCTTCAGCTTGCCTTTCTCGCGCCGCTTCCAGCCGTTGCGCTTCCAGCCGGCCATCCATTCGGATAATCCCTTGCGGACGTACTCACTGTCCGTGAACAGCTCGACATAACACGACCGCGTGAGGGCCGTGAGCCCCTCGATCGCGGCCTGCAATTCCATCCGGTTATTTGTCGTCTCCCGCTCGCCGCCAAACGCTTCCTTGACTTTCCCTGTCTTCACATGGCGCAAAATATACGCCCAACCGCCCGGGCCGGGATTTCCGCTGCACGCGCCGTCGGTGAACAACAGCACTTCCACTTCGCTGGTTTCCACAGACTGGCTCACGTCGAGTGTTTAATGTTGATCACGTCGCCGTCCTGAATCACATAGTCCTTCGGCTCCTGCCGCACCAAGCCGGCGGCTTTGATCTCCCGCTCGCTGCCTAGCCGCACCAGGTCGGCCACGCTCATCGTTTCGCTGCGGATAAATCCCCGCGCCAGATCGGTGTGAATGCCTGCCGCGGCTTCCACGGCCGTGCCGCCCTGCCGGAGGAGCCATGTGCGGACCTCTTTCTCGCCGGCCGTGAAGAAAATCATTTGCCCCGAAACTCGGGTGATCTGCCGAATCAGCTCATCGCGGTCGGCCGGCTGAATCTGCATTTCCTTGCAGAACTCGTCGCGCTCCTCGGCCGACATGGCCCCCAAATCCATCTGCAGCGTGATCGAAAACGCCGTCAGCTCCGACCCCGCCGGCGCCAGAGACGCAAATCGAGCGGACTGGCTGTCATCGTCCGCCATGTTCACCACGATCAGCCGCGGTTTTTCGCTGAAGAGCTGAAACGATCGTATCGCCTTGCGCTGTTCCGCGTTCATCGGAAACGCATGCAGCGGTTTCCCCGCTTCTAGCTCCGCCAAAATCGGCGTCAGCAAATCCAGCTCTTCCTGGTCCTTCTCTTTGTTTGCGCGAGGCTTGCGAAGCTGATCCTTCAGACGTTCGACGCGGCCGCTGAGAATATCCAGATCGGCGATCAGCAGGTCGTCGTCGAAATTCCGCAAATCGGCCGCCGGATCGTTGCCGCCAAAGCCGGCGACGACCATGATCAGTGCGCCGGCCTCGCGAATCGCCGCCAGTTTTTGAGCCGAGCCTTCGTGCGTCCGCGACAAGCCGGGCGTATCGACGATTTCCAGCGCCGCCTGCGTAATCTTCTTCGGTTTATAGATATCGCAGAGCTGCGCGACCCGCGCATCGGGAATGGTGGCCATCGCGCTTTGCGTCGCATGCGCCAGCGCCGGATCGGGCGCGACACCCGTCAGCCAGTGAAAAAGCGTACTCTTACCCGATCCCTGATATCCAACGATGCCTATTTTCATGTGCAAACTGGTGAGTATGTGAGCATGTGAGTAGATGGTGGCGAACGGATCACTCACCTACTCACACATTCACTTACTCACCTCTCTTGTCCTTTTTTGCCTTACTGCCGCGTCCAGCGCCGCCAACGCCTGTTCTATCGCGAGAGCTTCCTGATTGTCGAGCCGGTGTCCGCCGTATCGGACGCGATAATAAGCCGAAACAATCTCGCCCGGCACGTTGGCACAGAGGGGACCGCCCTCCAACGCCATCAATCGCGGTCTGGCCATCGCCGCCAGCTCCCTGGGCGTCTGGCCAGCGCGACGCACCACGCCCAGCCGGGCCAACTGCCGCTCCAACCGCCGGTAAAACTTCGGCCATTCACCGCCATCGGCCACGCGCGCCGCGCGCCGCCGCCATCGCGCCGCGGCATTCCACAGCAGTCGCAGCCCCTGTGCACCAATCACCGCCAACAGCAACCCACCGATGACCAGAATCGCCAGCGATCCCTCGAATGCCCGTGCGCCGCCGCTGCCTCGCGCCGGCGGCAGCTCCATGCCCCACTGCGCCGAAAGCCGCCGCAGCCATCGCTGCAATCCTCGCGGCTCCACCCAGGCCGGCAACACGGTTGCCCGCGCCGTGATCGGCTGATAGACGAATTCCTCCTGCTGATTCTTGCTCAGGCTGAGTACATAATCGCGCCACAAGAGCTCGACGTAATCGAATGTCTGCATGACGCGCGTCCCCACGCCCTCCTCGGCAATCGCAATGCTTGTGCTGCGTCCCGGCGTCGGGTCCAAGCGGTACCACACGCCGCCCCGGCTCGGATTGCCCGCCAACTCGCTCACCGGAACGTCGTCGGTCGGCACGAGCGCCTCCACCCAACTGTGCGCATGCCGCTGTTCGACCAGGTAATAGCGGCCGATCGAATTGAACTCGCCCCCCTTATATCCCACGACCAATCGGGCCGGTATTCCCTGGCTCCGAAGCATTAGCGCCAGGGCGCTGGCAAACTGCTCGCAGCGGCCCGTACGATGATTGCTTACAAAATCCTCGGATGTGTCAGCCGCCGGATCGACGGGGAAATCGAGGTTCAGCGAATAGCGATACGCCCCCGCGGCCAAAAAATGCCGCTCGAGCACCAGAGCCTTTTCCAGCGGCTTGCCCCGCTCCAGCTCATGCTCCGCAATCACCTGCTCCGCCGTCTGAATCAGCCGGGGATATCGGTCGCGGTCGATTTCGAGCGCTCGGGCGCGTTCCGCCGTCAGCAGCTCGTCATCTTCGGGCGTCAACGCCCGATTCGGATTGGGAATTCCCCGTAGTTGCCGGTCGTTCACGATGGCCGGCGTCGCCAGCGAATAGCGCTGCCGCGGCAGGGGGCCTCGCTCCGGCCAGTACTGCGCGGTCCCGCCGCTGGTCGCAGCATTGTCCATGATCGGCTGTGCCGGCATGATCGCGAAGCGCGGCCCCGAGCCACTTGATTCCAAAACAATGTCCTGCCGCGCCAAGCTCGTCGTCGTTTGCACGCTCGCCCGGATCATGCCGCTCACCCGCGGCCGATCCGACGCGCCCGGCGGTCGCCACGGCAGCCAGCGACCTTCCTCGGCCCGAAATTCGGTCAGCAGCGCCCCGTGAAAATACGGCTCGGCGATCAACTCCAGCGATCGCCGCTCAGGATAGCTTTTGCTCAGCGAGACGCGCATCACCGCCTGATTGCTCTGGTGCAGTCGTCCTCGCTGATCCAGGCGGACCTCCGGCTTGAATCCCGTGACGCTCGTCCGGCCCCACGCGCCGCCGAGCCAATTCCGCTCGTTCAGTCGCGGCGCGGAAAAGAAAAACGCCATCGCAAACACCAGCGTCACGGCCGCCAGCAGGGCCGTTTGGCGGAACAGGATCGGCGCGGTCAGCACCTGGCTCGTATCCAGGGACATGGGAACGGAAACACTTGGCTCGGCCGTGAGCGGCTCCCAAGGCGATCGTTTCGCGGCCGATTCGCGTTTCTTCATTCTTGCCGGCTTGGATACCTCCATCGCCCGCTCTAGCTCTCGGTGAAGACAAAGCAGCACCAACATTGATAGCGCCGTCGCCGCATAAACCGCTAACAGCAATCCAAACTGCGGGCCTAGATCGAGCGCAGCCGCCACGACGACTTCCAAAGCACTGAGCACGACAAGCTGCCAGTAGGTCCTGCCCGTTTTTTCCTGAAACATCAGCACCATCTGCAGGTAGCACAGCATGCTGGCGATCGCCAGAAGTTTTTCCTCCGCGGTGGCGACCTCCAAAAAGTCGCGCAGTGTCACGATGACGGCGGCCAGAATGATCCCGTTGGCCAGCCAGCGATTGAGCCGCACCAGCGCCAGGGCATCCGTTAGAAAGTAGGCCGCGACCACGGCCACGGCCGCCGCAGCGGGGATTGCCGGCGTCTGATGCCGCAGCCCCACAAACGTCGCCCCCAAAAAGGCCAACGCCGCCACGTGAAGCTGCAACGCGCGATCCAGCGGACTTCGCGGAGCCGCGGTCATCGATTTTCGATTGGTCCAGTCCACGCTATGAGCATAACCTAGCGAGCCGACAGGGCGTTATGCTTGGTATGGTGGGACCAGCGGGCGCACGCCCGCGCAGGCCCATCAATTCGCGATTGAAACACTCGCCATGTCATCCGCCACTGACCAACTGACCGCGCTGCTCGGCGCTGCCCGGCCGGACCTTTACGACATCACCACAACCAGCCCCGGTCCTCAAGGCGAGCTGCCCCTCACCGACGAAATGCTGCGCTCCTGGCCCAGCGGCGACCTGTTCGGCCTCTCGCAGGCCGCCGGCATGGGCTGGAAGCCTCAGGACTTGCTCGGCCCGCAATTTCTGATTCTCAGCACGCAGGGCGGCGTCCGCGCGCCCGATGGCACACCCATCGCGCTGGGCTATCACACGGGCCACTGGGAGGTCGGCCTGCTCGTGCAAGCGGCCGCCCGCGAAATCAAGTCGCTCGGCGGTGTTCCGTTCGCGGCCTATTGTTCCGACCCCTGCGACGGCCGCACGCAAGGCACGACGGGCATGTTCGACAGCCTGCCGTATCGCAACGACGCGGCGATGGTGATGGGCCGCTTGATCCGCTCGCTGCCGCAGCGCCGCGGTATCATCGGCGTCGCGACCTGCGACAAGGGCCTGCCCGCGATGATGATGGCGGTCGCCGCCGCGCGCAATCTGCCAGGAATCATCGTCCCCGGCGGTGTGACGCTGCCGCCCAGCGAAGGCGAGGACGCCGGCAAGGTGCAAACGATCGGCGCTCGCTACGTTCACGGCGATATCTCGCTGCACGACGCCGCCGTGGCTGGCTGCGCGGCCTGCGCCACTCCTGGCGGCGGCTGCCAATTCCTCGGCACTGCCGCCACCGCGCAGGTCGTTGCCGAGGCGCTAGGCATGGCGCTGCCGCATTCGGCGCTGGCCCCCAGCGGCCAGCCCATCTGGCTCGAGAACGCCGCCGCCAGCGCGCGAGCGGTCGCCGCGATGGCTGAGCGCGGTCTGGCGATGAAAGATATCATTACGCCGGCAGCCGTTCGCAACGCCCTGACGGTTCACGCGGCCTGCGGCGGTTCGACCAATCTGCTGCTGCACATCCCGGCCGTAGCTTTCGCGGCCGGCGTGGCGCGCCCCACCGTCGAAGACTGGATCGACGTCAATCGCCGCGTGCCACGTTTTGTCTCCGTATTGCCCAACGGCCCCGTGAATCATCCGACCGTTCGCGTATTCCTGGCCGGGGGTGTTCCAGAAATCATGCTGCACCTGCGCGAGCGCGGCCTGCTCGACATGAACGTGCTCACCGTCACCGGTCAGACGCTCGGCGAAGTGCTCGCTTGGTGGGAAAAGAGTGAGCGCCGGCAGATCGTCAGGAAGCTCTTGCGCGACCGTGATGGCGTTGATCCCGACGACGTGATTATTCCGCCGGACGAAGCCGGCCGCCGCGGCCTGACCAGCACCGTCTGCTTTCCGCGCGGCAATCTCTGCCCCGAAGGCGCTGTGGTCAAGGCAACCGCCATCGACCCGGCCGTCGTCGATGCCGACGGCGTCTATCGCAAGCGCGGGCCGGCGCGCGTCTTTACTAGCGAGCGCGACGCCATCGCCGCCATCAAAGGCCAAACGGCTCATCCCGTCAAAGCCGGCGACATCCTCGTCCTCATCGGCCGCGGTCCGATGGGCAGCGGCATGGAAGAGACCTATCAAATCACATCTGCACTCAAATTCCTGAAATGGGGCAAGGAAGTGGCGGTCGTTACCGATGCCCGGTTTTCCGGCGTCAGCACCGGCGCTTGTATCGGCCACGTCGGCCCGGAAGCCCTCGCCGGCGGCCCCATCGGCAGGCTCCGCGACGGCGACCTCGTAAACATCGTCATCGATCGCAACCAGCTCGTCGGCAGCGTCGATTTTGTCGGCGAAACGGCCCCCGGCAGCCAGAACCATCGACAATTCTCGCCTCAAGAGGGCGCTGCCATTCTCGCCGCACGCAATCCGCGCCCCGACCTCCGCCCTGATCCCGATCTGCCAGCCGAAACCCGCCTCTGGGCCGCCCTTCAAGCCGTCAGCGGCGGCACTTGGACCGGCTGCGTCTATGACGTGGACCGAATTCTCGACGCTCTCGCTTCCAATCCAAAATCCAAAATCCAAAATCCAAAATCGGAATGACACGATGCGTCCGTATCGCCTCGTCCCGCCATCACGGCTTCTTCAGCAGCCCCTGATCCCCCATCCACTCCTGCATCCGCACGTGCCACGTGCCAAATGGCATGCCGTCGCGCGCGTTGATCGCCTTGCCATGCCCACCGCGACCGTAAATGTGCAGTTCCACCGGCACGCGCATCTTGAACAGCGAATTGTAAAAATCGACCGTGGCCTCAGCATGCGAAGCGTCGTCGAGACCCGCGCTGGTTAGAAACGCCGGCGCGGCGTCTTTTGGTGCGGTGATGTCCATCGACCGTTGCCACCCCGGATAAACCAATCCCACGAAATCTGGCCGGCAGCTTGCCTGCTCGATTTTGTCGGCCGATGCAGAATTGCCGCGGTCGAAACGAATATCGACCAGCGCCGCCAGCGCGCCGCCGGCCGAAAAACCAAGCACGCCAATTCGCTCCGGCTTGATATTGAATTCATTGGCCCGTGCGCGAACGGTGCGGATCGACCGCTGCGTATCCGCCAGGGCCTCGCCCTCGACCGTGTACTGATAATTGGGCGTAAACGCCAGGCGATATTTCAAGACAAACGCCGCCACTCCCATCTCATTCAGCCACTTCGCGATATCGGTCCCCTCCGACCCGATCACCAGCTGTCGGTGTCCGCCGCCCGGCGCGACAATCACGCCCGTGCCCACGGCCTTGTCCGCCGGCGGCAGCCACACCTCGATCGACGGATTGTGCACGTTCTTCACCGAGTTCACGCGATCCCCAGGCTTCACGTTCTCCGGCGTCGTGATCTCCTTCTCCTCCGCTCCCTTCAGCGTCGTCGATCCCGCCGGCCACAAATAAATCACCGGCTTGGGTGCCTGGGCCGCCGCCAGATTGACGCCAAGGACCAAAGCCAGCACGAAAAGGAGCGTTCGTCGCATGACCGTTTCTCCGTTTATTAACACTCGCTATCACCAAACCACTCACCGCGATTCGGCCGCATTATAGACGACTTTCCCGCCCACAATCGTCATCTCCACTCGCACGCGCGGAATCTCCTCCGCCGCCACCGTCCGCAGATCGTGGCTCAGCACGACAATATCCGCGAGTTTTCCCGGCTCCAGCGTCCCCTTCTCCTGTTCTTCAAACGCCGCAAACGCCGCGGCCCGCATGTACGACGCCAGCGCCTCCTCGCGCGTCATGCACTGCTCGGGAAAAAACGCCTCGCCATTGGCCATTTTCCGCGTCACGCTCGCATAGAACGAACCCAGCGGCGCCACCGGCTCGACGGGCACATCGGTGCCGTTGATCACCACCGCGCCGGCATCCAACAGCGACCGCCACGCGTATGAGCCCAGCTTCGCCCGCCGCTGCCCCAGCCGAGCCACGACGAACGGCCCGTCCGACGTGGCATGATTCGCCTGCATCGACGCAATCACGCCCAACTGCTTGAACCGCGGAATGTCCGCCGGATCGATGTGCTGCGCGTGCTCGATCCGCCACCGCAAGTCCGCCCCGTTCATCGTGTGCTTGGCAAATGTCCGTTCATACAGGTCCAGCACTTCGCGATTCGCCCGGTCGCCGATCGCATGCACGCAAAGCTGATACTGATGCTGCACCGTTAGCTCCGCCGTCCGCTCCAGTGAAGCAATCGGCAGCGTGTTGTTTCCCGTGCTCATCGGCAGATCGTCATAAGGCGACAGCAACCACGCCCCGTGCGTGCCAATCGCCCCGTCGATCAGCCGCTTGATCCCGCGCACCGTAATGTGATTGTCCGCCGCGCCGACCACGCGATATTCCGCCAGCTTCCGCGCGAGCTCGTCGTTGCTGTCGTTCAGCATGATCCACAGCCGCAGCGGCAGTTTTCCCTCCTCGGCCAGCGACCGCAGCACATCGACATCGCTCGTCCCAGTGCCGGCGTCTTGAAAACTGGTGACGCCGTGTTTTACGCACTCCTCCGCCGCCAGCCGGACCATTTCGATCGTCTCCGTCCGCCGCTGCTCCGCGGTGCGCCCCGCCAGGCTCCGCGCGTGCGCTTGATGAATGGGCCGTGACGCATTTTCGCGAAACGCGCCGGTCGGCCGCCCAGTCGCGTCGCGCAAAATCTCACCGCCGGCGATCTCCGCAGTCTTCTCCGACACGCCGGCCAGCTCCATCGCCTTCGCATTGGCAAACGTCATGTGCCCCGTGCCGTGCGTCAGCAGCACCGGATGGACCGGCGTCACCCGGCTCAGCGCATCGTGAACCGGATAGCCCTGCACGTTCGGCTGCGGCGGCTTGTTCCATTTTCCCTGATGCCAGCCGCGGCCCACGATCCACTGCCCCGGCGGCGTATTCTTCGCTTCCGCCGCGACCAAATCGACGACATCTTCCCAGCTTCTCGCCTGCGTCAAATCGAGCTTTCGCAGCGAATCGCCCAGGCTCAAAAAATGCCCATGGCCTTCGATGAAGCCCGGCATTGCCATTCGGCCGCGCAGCTCGATGACCTTCGTCTCCGGGCCAATCATCGACTGCAACTCGGCTGCCGAGCCAACCGCCAAAATGCGGTCGTGCTTGATCGCAATCGCCTCGGCCTGCGGCCGGCCATTGTCCATCGTTACAACGGTCCCGCCGCGCAACACCAGGTCTGCCGGCTCGGCGCTAACTGCCGCGATTTGCATTCCAGCAATGCAAAACAGCGCAGCCTGCCATTTCGCGCTGCCCCATTCCCAGGCAGCCCTCCGCCGGTAAATCCGACCAGAATGGCCAAGAAACCGCCCAGAAACCACGACAAATTGGCGCATCGTGTCCTCCTCGCGCCGCCAGTCTCTCCCCCCGGCGCATGAATTGCAATAAACCACGCCCCCAAAGCATCTATTCTTACTCTCGTTCCCACGCTTCACATTGCCTCGTTGCTCTCGTTCCCACGCTCCGCGTGGGAACGCACTAACTCGACGCTCCGCGTCGTATTACCAAACATTCTGGCGCTGGCGCTTCCCCGCCAGCCAGTTATCCTTGCGACTACTTATCCTGACGACCCACTCAGGCCATTCGAGGAGAATCCCATGACCATCCGCCGCATCGCGATCCTGTCTGCCTTCGTTCTGGCCTTCAACCTGCTCCCGGCCCGCGCCGAAAAAGACGCCGACCTGAAGCTGCTCATCAGCAAGGCTAGCAAGAACGTCGTGCAAGAAAAATGCGACGGCATGAAATTGCCCAAGGGCTTCGCGGTGGCCAAGGGCGATTTTCAGATCCGCGATGGCGCCATCGCCGGCTGGGAGAAGAAGGAGGACATGCACGCCGCCGTCCTCAACCTGCAAAAGCCCTTCAAAAGCGCGATCATCCGCTTCTCGTTCAAGCGCGATGGCGTCACTGGCTTTAACCTCAGCCTGAACCACGCCAAGGGCCACCTGTTTCGCATCCTGATCAACGATGACCACCTCATCATCAGCAAGGACAAGGAAAAGAACGACGCCGCATCCAAGGCGGAAGTCCTCGGCCGCGCCGAAGGCAAATTCCCGCCCGGCCAGTGGCAAACGCTGCAAGTCGAGATCGTCGGCGACCGCGTCGCCGTCCAATGCGACAACGGCGTCAAGGTAGAAGCCCACCACCCCGGCCTCGACATCGAAAAGACCGGCTACCGTTTCGTCATGCGCGGCTCCACCCTCCTCCTCGACGACATCAACGTTTGGGAAGTGCAGCAATAGGCGAGCGGAGGACGTGAGTCCTCCAGTAACCCACGAAATCCGCTAAGTGCATCCGGGTGGCTGGGGCTAAGGCGTCCTCGCCGTGCCCCGGCGAGCGGACGCAGGTTCAACCATTCCGCAGAATTGAAGTTCGGCACGAATCCGATGAAAGACTTCCTCCCAATCGCCTGCTCTCTTTTGCCTAAATAGCCGCATCGTCGGATACCACGGCGAATCATCTCGATCCAATAGCCAACGCCAATTTGAGACATACGGCAACGGCACCCAGACCGGAACTCCCAAGGCCCCCGGCAGATGCGCCACCGAGGTATCCGATGTGATCACTAGGTCGAGATTCATCATGATTGCTGCCGTATCCATGAACGCGCCATGCGCCAGGTCCAAATTCGCAAAAGTCTGAATGGCCGGAAAGGAGTTCAGTTCTTCTTGCCCTGCTCCTTTTTGCAGGCAAACGAATTGCATGGACGGAATGCCCTCAGCTAACCCCGCAAATAACTTCAATGGAATATCACGGCGGGCTGCCTCTTGATGTCCTTCGCGTCCATGCCAATTGATTCCGATCCGATATCCCCTCGGCGTTTGCAGCCGCTCCCGCCACGCCGCCGCCAGCGCTTGATCAGCAAACAAATACGGGGCCCGCGCCGGAATGGCGTCCAATCTCGTCTTAAGTGTTCCTGCCAGACTCAGCAGCGGACATTGGTAATCAAACCCCGGCAGGTTATCTCCCTGACCAACCAGCTCGTCGATCCCCCGACAGCTCTTCAATAGCGGCAACATTGCCGGCTGACACTCCACAATCACGGTTGCGCCCAAGTCTTTCAACAGTTCTGCATACCGCACGAACTGAATCGTGTCCCCCAGTCCCTGCTCTGCATAAAGCAAAATCGATTTTCCCGTGAGTGGCTCTCCCGTCCACCGCGCCGCATCAAACGTCCGTTCGGGAACCTCTCCCGTCTGCCATCGCCATTCATATTCCAGCCAGCCGCGATCAAAATCGCCTCTGGCGAGCATGATCATCGAAAGGTTCGAATGGGCTATGGCAAAGTCCGGCTGGAGTCCCAGCGCTCGCGAGAAACACGTCGCTGCTTCGTCCAAATCGCCTTGCTCACAGAGGGCGATGCCGAGGTTGTTGTGTGCCTCAAAGTAATCCGGATTAAGTGCTAACGCTCGACGGCAACATGCGATTGACTCATCAAGCTCTCCGATTTTGCGCAGCGAGTCGGCTAGATTGCTGATCGCATCGACTTGCTCCGGAACTATGGCCAGGACTTGCCGATAACATTCAATCGCCTCTCGGACGTTCGATCTGAGATGAAACAGGCGGCCAAGATCAAACCATGCGTTAAAGTCAGGTCTGATCTCAATCGCACGACGAAAGCATGTTTCTGCCTCTTCGTGTTTGCCCTGCGTTTGCAGAACAATACCCAAGCCGCGGTGCGCTTCAGCCAGGCTCGGTTGAAGCTCGATAGCACGTCCGAAACAACGAGCTGCCTTATCGAGCAATCCACGTCCTTTGAATACGGCACCGAGGTTGAAGTGTGCCTCGGCAAATTCGGGCCGCAAGTTGAGCGAGCGTTCAATGCACTCAATAGCCTCGTCACTTCGTCCAGCGTCATCTGCCAGAACGCCCAAATAATGCCAGGCGTCCGCGTTATTTGGATGGGCCGCAAGAATCTGACGGTAAAGCTCTTCGGCCTGCGCAAGCTCGCCCGCTAGATGTAACTGCAGAGCCGTTGTCAGCTTGTCTGAGATCGCTTCCATCATCCCCATTATGAGCAATGCAAAACCAATAATATTTGGGAGCCTTGGCCAAAAGTTGAAGAAAAAGAAAAACAGGCGGATAAGTCCAATCCTTGACGGCCAGAGAGGGCAGATCAGTCGGGCATGGGGCTTGGGAAAGGTCTCACACCGCCCATCAAATAATCTTCCGAATTCCGTCCCAAACCGCCGGATTTTTCACCCGCTTTTCCACCCGTTTTGCAATGGACCTATGAGAGGTCATGATGCCTTTTGCTTCCCTGCCCAATCTTTGACGCGCTGATGCTTTTTGCTGCCGCATCTTCGCGCAGCGCCTCGCCCTTGATTCTACCGCACCCGCGCTACGATTCGCGGCATGGCAGGCAAGCCGTGGTCCGACACAGACGACTCGATAGCGCTACTGCTGCCGCCCAAAGAGGCCGCTGCGATCCTGGGGCGCTCGATATGGTCGGTGTACCATCGGCGCTCGCTGAAGGACTACGGCGGGTTTAACCGTGACCGGAAGCCACGTAGGCGGCCACGGCGGGAGTATTACAGCACGGGGCAGGGTGAGCGCGACGAGGCCGTATCGCCCCGTCCCGTTCGCGTGTGCCGCATATGCCAGCGGAAGGCCCGGTATCGTCGGCTATGCATCCGCTGCTATGACCGCATGCGGTATCTGATTCACTGGGGCTACCTCAGTCGGGCGGAAGTGGCGCGGTTGTGGCCGTGGGCGGGGTAGCGCTCGCTGCCCTCTGCCGCTCCAGTTCCAAAAGTTTCTGGCGCTCTAGTGCCACGTCTTCGCGAAGTTCAACCTCCAACCGCTTCCACGATTCATAAAACTCCCTGCGCCGCCTTTGAGTGTCGAAGTAGGAGAAAACAGCGGCAATTACCATCGGCCCCAGCGCCAAGACGATCAGCAGCGTGCGGAGGCGGTATCGCATCAGATGATTGTACGCACGAACTTGACCGGGCCTTTGGCTGTCTGTAAGGTTACTAATCATAGCGCCGGCATGGACGTTACGCGGAGGGCGGCGCGTACAATCTGAATGGAAAAAGGACACAACACCAGCCGCCGCAACTGCGGGCGGCTAGTTGCGCGCTAGCATTTATAAAAATGGCAAAAAAATCAGAGAAAAAGGCATCGACGAAAAAAGCCGCGAACGGTCGTCCGCAGGTAGCGACGAAGAGCTTTAAGGCCTTGGATATTCGGAGGAACTTCCCGCCAGATCAAAAAGCGATTTACGCCAACAATTTCGTTGTTCAGCATGAACAATCTGTGTTTTCTCTGCTGTTCTTTGAGGTGGTCCCGCCTTTGCTGCTGGAGGAGGGTGAGGAACTTAAGAAGAAAATCGAATCCATGACACACATTGATGCGAATTGCGTTGCTCGCATCATCATGCCAGCAAGCATTATGCCGCAGGTTATGGAAGCGCTTCAGGAGAATTTCCAAAAGCACAAAGCCAAGACGGCATCCGAACCCATAAAAATCAATGGCGAAACAGCTACAAAATAAGCGATCGCGACAGTTGTACTACGGCAGCTCAGAGTTTCCGGCCACGTCTGGCGCTATGGGCAATGCCAACGATTACGTCACGAGCGGATCGGGCTACAGGCTGGCTGTGCCATCAGTTGCCGCCGGGACGGTAAATCGGAACACCGTAACGGCTCAGATTATTGCTGATTCGATTGTCAGCTTTTGCACTCAAAACGGAGACTGGATCACCAATCAGAAACTGCAAAAGCTGCTGTATTACGCTCAGGTGTGGTACTTAGCCCTGTATGGCAGGCGGTTGTTTCCAGAAGACTTTCAGGCCTGGATTCACGGACCTACTCAGCCGGACGTTTATGCCGCCTATTCAAAATTCGGCACCGGCCCCATTACCGCCCCAAACAGTGTTTGGGAGTTGAGCAACGCACTAAGCCAACACATTGAACATGTATTCGAGTCTTATGGGCATCTAACCGCATTTGATTTAGCCAGACTAGCGTGCAGTGAGATGCCGTGGATTGCCGCCCGCGCTGGAGTGCCGTCCGATGAACCGAGCACTAATGTCATTGATGTAAACACCATGAAATCGTTTTACAAGTCTCGGCTGAATGACCAGCAAAAAGAAAAAGCGTGAGCGGGCAATTGCCATGGCGCATGCTCAAAAAAGCGGCGTCATTCCGGAAGCGAAGGCATTGCCCGTTGATGGATTTGTGAAGTTTTCGTTCAAATACTTGTACTTCACCAACAAGTTCTGCCTGGAAAATGGTGCGGATACGTTCCCGAAATCACTACTGGAGCGACTAAAGGCCATCAGTGCACTGCCGATAAATGAGTTCCGTCAGCCAAGCGGCAATCCAAAGGCCTTACGTTCTCATCTCATCAACTTCTCGGAGACGACAGAAAAAAGCGGTTTCGTGGCGCTGCCAGCGCAATTATGGACCACACCTTGGCAATTCGAGATTAGCCAAGGTGGAGGACGTGTTCACGGCTTTTTAGCAGGCGACGTGTTCTGTGTAGTGTGGCTTGATCCAGCACACTGCCTTTACGCATAGTGAACCCGTGTGGCGACCGGGTGTCATCTCCATTATGGATACCTCTGAATTATCATCGCTTTTGGACGCTCTCTAGCTCGGAGAGCGGCCCGCGCCTGGGTGGCGCATTCGCCTTATAACCGAACGTAGGGGACCGCCGCGCGCGGTCGGGTTCGAGTCCCACTCTCTCCGCTAGTTCTGTCTAGCAGCCCGTTTGGCGGCCTTCAAAAGAGTTTCCCGTGCCCAGGTCGTTACCTTGGGTCCGGCCGCATTCTGGACCGTCTCAAACTCGGCATCGTTCAGCAGGACCAAAAACCTTGGCTTCCGCTTGTCTTTGTCGCTGACGGGCGGGCGTCCAACGCCTTTTTTCTTTGCCATAAAAATATATAGAAATATTCCCAGGAGGGTATTGTATCGGACGAATAAAACTATATAGTTTAAGGCAGCGGCTGACAAGGCCAATAAAAAACCCCGCTGGCTGTTGAAGCAACCACCGGGGCAATCACAACTCGACGTTTCCGCCGAATCGCGACCTGAGAAATTGCATTCTAGCGGAGGCGTCCCAACAAGGGAAATGCTGGAATGGCAAACGTCATGTCGATTGAGAAGCGCAACACGATCCTGCGGCATTTGGTCGAGGGCAACAGCATCCGCTCGACTTGCCGGCTGATGGGGTCGCAGATTCACACCGTACTGCGGCAACTTGAATGGGCCGGCAAACACTGCGAAGCGCTGCTGAATGACCGGCTGCAAGGGCTATCCTGCCGACATTTGGAATGCGACGAAATTTGGACGTACTGCGTAAAAAAACAGGCGAACCTGACGATTGAAGAGCGCGCCGAGCGGCACGACATCGGCGACGTTTACTTGTGGACCGCGCAGGATCAAGACAGCCGATTGATTGCCCATCACCTGCTAGGCAAGCGCTCGGCCGACAACGCCCGTCGCTTCATGGTGCAATTGGCTGACAACCTTGTGCAGCCCAATGGCAGCTACGGTTGCCCACAGATCAGCGTCGATGGTTTCCCGGCCTACCCGGAAGCGGTTGACCTCGCCTTTGGCCGTGACTGCAAGCTAGGCGTCATCATAAAGGAATACCGCAACAGCCGGCTCAAGTACGATCCGTCCGAAATAGTCGGCACCAAGCGCATGCGGATGCGTGGCGCGATAGAGGACAACACGATATGCACCAGCCACGTTGAGCGCAACAACGGCACGATCCGTTCGTTCATGAAGCGGTTTTGCCGGCTAACTAACGCCTTTAGCCGGAAGGTTGAGAACCTAGAGGCTGCCTGCAATCTGCACGTCGCGTATTTCAATTTCTGCTGGCGGCCGGGTGAGATGCGCGTCACGCCGGCGCAGGCAGCGGGTTTGACTGACCACTGCTGGACGTTTGAGGAATTGATGGCGAGCTAGTCCGCAATGGTAGAATGCCCTGCTGGGAACCTAGCGGGGTTTTTTATGCGCTTTACGATTCGGGACTTAGTGCTGTTGACCGCCATTGTGGCGATGGGAGCCGGGTGGATTGTGGACCGAGACCGTTATACCAATTGCTCGACTATTATTGATCCGGAATTTCTGGCGAAGCAGGCTCAAGGTAAGTTGCTTCTGATTCGAGTGCGCCCGGATGGGCAGCGCGAAATAGAACCCATATCCCGGCCAACGGATTAGGACACTACCCGCATCGGCATCCCCGCCGGCTAGAATCAGGGGCATGAAAGTGTCTTGGTTGATTCTGTGTACGTGCGCCGGAGGGATTGCGGCAATACTGCTGCCGCCAGCAATGTCAGACCCAACCTACACAGCGCATTACGTTGCAATCATCGGCTCACTGGCGGGTGGCGCTGGGCTGGGATTCTGGCTGGACCAAGTGACGAGCCAACCACACGATCAAAACTCAAAATAGAAAATTGCCCCTGCCTAACTATCGCGCACTCATTTTGGTTTTGACTGGGCAAAAAGCATCATGACCCCTATGAGAGGCCCACGAAACGCCTGGACGAGTCGCTCGCCCAATGCAAACGTTCAACTCGCGCTCAAGAACCACTCAACTTGAGCGCGCCGCCCGCCAACGCCAAAATCACAAGTGGTTATGTCACAACGAATTGCGTCAATCCGAAACCGCCATGCGCCAAAAAAGTTTCGAAACTTGAGCGCCGCACCAGCCAGCCGGTCATCCTCGGAAAGATCAGGCCCAACCTATTACAATCCACGCCGCCAAACCTCAAAATGTTCGCTGACACACAATCCAACGCCAACTTGCCGCTTCGCCGCCGCTGGGAATTCACCATGAAACCTCTCGCCACACTCTGCCTCCTGATCACGACGATCGCGACGTTTCCCTCGCGCACCACTGCCGCAGGGCCAAACATTATTTATGTCCTGGCCGATGATCTCGGCTGGACCGATATCGCCTGTCAGGGAAGCAAGTATTACGAGACGCCGAACATCGACCGGCTGGCGTCGCAGGGCATGCGGCTGACGCGGTATCACAACTGCCAGAATTGCCAGCCGACGCGGGCCGCGCTGATGAGCGGGCAATACGCTCCGCGCACCGGCATCTACACGGTCGGCGGCATCGAGCGCTTCGATTGGGAGAGCCGGCCGCTGCGGCCCGTCGATAACGTGGTGAATCTGCCGCTCGACAAGATCACGATCGCTCAGATGCTGAAGAAGAACGGCTACGCCACCGGCATGTTCGGCAAATGGCACTTGGGAAACACTGGCAACCATCATCCGGGCAAGCGCGGCTTCGACGAAGCGATCGTCTCGATGGGCGCGCACTTTGACTTTGCCACAAACCCGCCGGTCGAATATCCCAAGGGTCAGTACCTGGCCGATTTTCTCACCGACAAGGCCGTCGATTTCATCAAGCGGCACAAAGACGGCCCGTTCTTTCTCTATTTGCCGCACTTTGCCGTGCACAGTCCGCACCACGCCAAGGAAGACTTGATCGCCAAGTTCAAGCCGAAGCCGGGCGTCGGCGGCCACAACAATCCAACCTATGCCGCGATGATTGCCAGCGTCGATGAAAGCGTGGGCCGGATTATGGCGCTGCTCGACGAGTTGAAACTTGCCGACAACACGGTGTTGATTTTTTCCAGCGACAACGGCGGCGTCGGCGGATATGTGCGTGAAGGCGTCAAGCAAGCCGGCGACATTACCGACAACACGCCGCTGCGCAGTGGCAAAGGCTCGCTGTATGAAGGCGGCACGCGCGATCCGTTCATCGTTCGCTGGCCGGGCAAAGTGAAGCCGGGCACGACATGCGACGTTCCAGCGATTCACGTCGATGTCTATCCGACGCTGCTGGAGCTGGCTGGCGCGAAACCGCCGGAAAGCTATCCGCTCGACGGCGAAAGCCTGGTGCCCCTGCTGCGTGACGGCAACGCCCAGCTCAAGCGCGACGCCATCTATCAGCATTTTCCCGGCTACCTCGGCGCCGGCCCCGGCTTCTGGCGAACCACGCCCGTCGGCCTGATCGAAATCGGCGACTGGAAGCTGATGGAATTCTTCGAGGACAACCGGCTAGAGTTGTACAACCTCAAGGAAGACATTGGCGAAAGCAAGAATCTGGCCACCGCCATGCCCGAGAAAACCAAGGAGCTGCACAATCGGATGCTCGCCTGGCGGAAGGAGATCAACGCCCCGATTCCCACGCCGAACAAGCCGCAAGCCACCAAAGCCGAAGGCGGCAAAGCCAAGGGGAAGAAAAAGGCCAAGGCCAACGCCGGGTGCGAGTAAGACCGGCTGCTGGGTAGGCCGGCTGCGCGTAACAGCGGCGCGGGTTTTGCGTCTTCTGACGATTGTTTCAGGAGGTGCTGGCAATGCGTTATCTCTATGCGGCCAAAAAGGACGTCGAGCGGCGGCTTGTCGCGACGTTTGATTCCGAGCAGCAATTGCGAGCCTATGTCCGCTGGGCCACGCTGCAAGAGACCGGCGTCCGCAGCGGAAAATTCGAGCAAGGCAGCGCACTGGCGGGGTACAATAGCTGGGAAGAATCGAACCAGCCGCTGACCGAAGACGACGCGACTTCCGTCGTCCACAACCCGACACCGTCGATGCTGTAATAGACCTGCTTCAGCATTGGTCATTGGTGCTTGGTCATTGGGATTTGTTTGTGATTTGGTGCTTGCTGCTTGAGATTTGCTCTCATGTCTGATCGCTACCGCCTGGAAATCACGCACCGCGATCAGCTGTATTCGTTCGCGCTGGAAAAAGAGGTCGGCCTGGGCCGGCAGCTCACGCCCAGCGAGCCGATCGGCAAGCAGTATTCACATTCTGGCAGCGGCGAAGACCGAATCGCCGTCGCGCCGTTCTCGGAAGTCCGCGTCTCCCGCCGGCAGCTGTTGCTGCGGCCCACAAGCGGCGGCGTAACGGTCGTCAATCCGTCCACCAACCCGATCGTGGTCAACGACACCGAGCTGGCGCCCAACGAGCAGCGTGTTTGCCCCCGTGAAGCACGCATTTCGTTTGGCCCCAGCGGCTCATATCGCGCCGTCGTTTGCCTGGAACAAGACATCGGATTGAAAACTCTGTCGCACGAGCCGCCGTTGCCCGGCGCCAGCGGGGTGAGTCGGCCGTCGGAGCTGCTCACGCAGCTTGAGCTGTCGTCCAGCAGCTCCGCGGTACGCAGCCGGTTGACGTCCCTGATCGGCGTGCTGCAAAGTGCGGCCGGCTCGGGCGATTTTTTGGATCGTGCGGCCAAGTCCTTTCCAGCACAGTGGGATCCGAAGCTTGGAATTCACGTGACTTGAAGTCGCGGC
>JADMIO011472231.1_pt1 | contig 37987 bp, 30 predicted proteins | sample 8958161 | NCBI WGS metagenome assembly JADMIO01 (sample SAMN16585339, study PRJNA669376) | soil metagenome | isolation source: Crop rotation soil | place: USA: Cullars Rotation, Alabama | collected 2011 | reverse complement strand
GGCGGGGAAGATGCCGGTCGGATGGAACTGCACCGCCTCCATGTTGCCGAGGGCAGCGACACCCGTTTCCAGCGCGATCGCGTGGCCGATGCCTTCGCAGATCACCGCGTTGGTGGTCACGCGATACAAGCGACCGGCGCCGCCGGTCGCGATGACCGTTGCTTTCGCGACGTAAGCGCACAGCTCGCCGGTGATCAGGTCGCGCACCACCGCGCCGTAACAACGGCCCGCGTGGTGAACCAGCGCCAGGGCTTCCGCGCGCTCGTGCACGGGAATGGACTCGGCGATCGCCTGGTCGCCGACCGCCTGCAGCATCGCATGACCCGTGCAGTCCGAGACGTAGCACGTGCGCCACTTCTTGGTGCCGCCGAAGTCGCGCTGGGCGACGAGGCCATGGGCTTCGTCGCGTTCGGTGATCGTCACTTTCTGGCCGTTGATGACGACTTCCCGGTCGCCCTTGCGCACGCGGCTCCAGGGCACGCCCCATGCGGCGAGCTCGCGTACCGCTTTCGGCGCGGTATTGACGAACATGCGTACCACGTCCTGGTCCGCGCCCCAATCCGAGCCGCGCACGGTATCCTCGAAGTGCACGTCCTCGTTGTCCCCTTGTCCCTTGATCACATTGCCGAGCGAGGCCTGCATGCCGCCTTGCGCGGCTTTGGAATGCGAGCGCTTCGCGGGCACCAGGGACACGATGACGACACCGTGGCCGCGCCGCTTGGCGCCGATCGCCACACGCAGCCCGGCGAGGCCGCCGCCGATGACGAGCACGTCGGTGTAGAGGATCTTCATTTGGCCGTCGTCGCTGCCGGCACGTAGCGCTCGCCCACATGATCGTGGTGCGCGTAGCCGATCTTCATGTAAGCGGCGAGCGTGGCGAGGCCGAGCACCAGGAAGAACGCAGTCAGCATCCATTTGGCGGTGGCGAGTCTTCGCCGGCTCGCCTTGGCGTCGCCGCCTTGCAGCCATCCCCATTTCACCGCGAGCCGATACAAGCCGATGCCGCCGTGCAGCTCGACCGCGAACAGCAGCACGAGGTACAGCGGCCACCACAGGCCGCTCCACACACGGTCGGACGATTCGTAGGGCCCGATCAGGTCAGGATGCATCAGCATCTGGAACAGGTGCGGCGAGGCGAGGAAGAACAGCGCGAAGCCCGTGATGAACTGGACCCACCACAGCGTCGTGTCGCCGTGGCGGATGAGGCTTCGATGCGACGAGAACGACTGGTACTGGCGGAAGTTCGCGGGAAACTTCCTGAGTGCGAGCAGCGCATGCGTCACGAACAGGATCGCGACGACGCCCACGACGCAGGAGACGATGCCGGGATAGGACTTGCCGAGGACGAAGTAGCCCTCGAACATCTTGGTGACCTTCCACATGAACTGCGCGCTCACCAGGATCGACGAGACGAAGAACATGTGGCCCCACATGAAGAGGCCGAGCAGGAGCCCGCTCAGGCTCTGCGCGAGGTCCATGCGCGCCGGCCAGCGGCTCTTGCGCTGCGCGTTCCCGAGGCCGACGCCGGCGATGACGTCCGAGTGTGAAGCCATGCGAGCCCTCCCTCGGCGCATCGTCCGCCGGGCGGGGGCCGGGCACCATGACCCAGGTCAAACGTCGCTGCGGGGACAGGACCCTAAAAGAGCGGCGGCATCCCGGTCGAGCGATCGGCGGGAGGCGGGGCGGTGTCCCCCGTCATCTTGTCGGCTTCCACGACCCAGCCGCCGCCCATCGCCTTGTAGATGTTCACACTGGAGCTGAACACCGACGCGCGCAGCGACGCGAGCTGCAGCTCGGCGGGAAACAGCGACTGCTCGGCTTGCAGCACCGTCGTGTACGAGGTGTAGCCGCCGTTGAATTGCAGCGTGGCGAGGCGCGCGTAATCCTTGAGAGCGTTCACGAGCTTCTCCTGCGCCGCCTGCTGGTCGATCAATTTCTGGCTGGCCACGAGCGAGCTCTCGACATCGGCGAACGCGTTCTGTATCGAATACTGGTAATTGAACAGCGCCGATTGCTGCCCGCCCTCGGCCGATGCGACCTGTCCGCTCACGGCGCCGAAGCTGAAGATGGGACCGACCAGCGATCCCGCGTACGTCCACACACGCGCGGGACCCGTGAACAGGTTGTTCAATTGCGCGCTCGAGCCGCCGAAGTTGCCGGTGAGCGAGATCGTCGGGAAGTACAGCGCGCGCGCGGCGCCGATGTTCGCGTTGGCTGCGATCAGCTGGTCTTCGGCTTGCAGGAGATCGGGACGCCGCGTCAGCAAGTCCGAGGGCACGCCCGCGGGCACCTTCGGCAGCACGAGCTCGTAGATCGACTTGCCGCGCGGGATGGGGCCGGGATTGCGGCCAACGAGCACGGACAGCGAGTTCTCGGTCTGCGCGATCTGCGATTCGATCGCGGGAATCTGCACTGCGGCCGTCTCGTATTGCGATTGCACCTGCGCCACCTGCATCTGCGAGACCTGCCCGTACTGGAACTGCAGCGTGTACAGCTTCACCGACTCACCGTACGCGCCGAGGGTGCGCTTGGAGATGGCGAGCTGCTCGTCGAGCCCGCGCAAGGTGAGGTAGTTGCTGGCGACCGATGCGACGAGCGACAGGATCACGCCGCGCCGCGCTTCGTCGGTTGCGAGCAGGTTGGCTCGCGCGCTTTCGCTCAGCCTGCGGATGCGTCCCCAGAGGTCGATCTCCCAGCTCGCGCTGAGCAGCGCTTCGTACGACGTTTGCGGATTGGGGATGCCGGGAATCGCAGGCGTGGCTCCCGATTCGGTCAAGCGCGCCCGCCCTCCGGTACCGTTGTAGCCGACCTGCGGAAACAGGCCCGAGCGGGTTTGCGTGAGGACGCCGGCGGCCTGCTCGACGTTGGCGGCCGCGACCTTGACGTTGTAGTTGTTCGCGAGCGCTTCCGCGATGAGGCCGTCGAGCACCGGGTCGTTGAACTGCTTCCACCACTGCGTGTTCGCGGTGTCGGCGGCGTCCTTCGTCTCGTAGATGAATTGCTTCGGCGCATCGACGGCGGGCCGCGTGTAATCCGGGCCGACCATGCAGCCGGAAAGCGCAGCGACCAGGACTGGCGCAAATCGTTTCATCAATCGTCGGCAGGCTGCGCGTGCGGCGCCGGCGGCGGCGCTTCTTTCGGCTTCTCCTCGTCCTTGCCTTCCTTCAGCTTGTCGAAGAGATAGAACAGCAGCGGGACGTACAGCATCGCGAGCGTGGTTTCGCCGAGCATGCCGCCGATGATGCCGGTGCCGATCGAATGCCGGGCATTGGCGCCGGCGCCCACCGCCAGCGCGAGCGGCAGCACGCCGATCGCAAATGCGAGCGAGGTCATGATGATCGGACGCAGGCGCTGCTCGCCGGCGAGGATGGTCGCTTCCATGATCGACTTGCCTTGATTGCGGAAGTCGATGGCCGCCGAAACGCGCAGCACCGCGTTCTTGGCGCCGAGCCCGATCAGCACCAGGAGGCCGATCTGGAAGTACACGTCGTTGTCGAGTCCGCGCAAGTGGTTGGTGAGGAGCGCGCCGAGGATGCCGAAGGGCACCGCCGACATCACCGCCCCGGGCAGCGTCCACGATTCGTATTGCGCGGCGAGCACCAAGAACACGACGATGAAGCCGAACACGAACGCGATGCCGGACGTGCCGCCCGATTTCTTCTCCTCGAAGGCGAGCCCGGACCACGCGAACGTATAGCTCGGCGGCAGCACTTCCTTCGCGACATCCTCCATCGCCTTGATCGCGTCCCCGGAGCTGTAGCCCGGCGCGGCGTTGCCGTTGATCTTGGCCGCCGGGAAGCCGTTGAAGTGCGGCATGAGATCGGGACCCGACGTCCACTGCGTCGACACCACCGACGACAGCGGCACCATCTGGTTCTTCTGGTTGCGCGTGTACAGGCGCGTCAGATCTTCCGGGTTCTGGCGGAACGGCGCGTCGGACTGCACGATCACCCACCAGACGTTGGAGAACATGTTGTATTGGCTCACTGTGAGCGAGCCGAACTGCGCCTGGATCGCGCTGTACACGTCCTGGATCGGAATGCCGAGGAGCTGCGTCTTTTCGCGGTCGACGTTGGCTTTCAGTTGCTGCGTGCTCGCGGTGTAGGTGGTGGCGAGACCGGTGAGGTCGGGTCGCTCGCGCGCTTTCTTGAGAAACTCCTGCAGCACGTTGTCGAGCGCGACCGGATCGCCGGTGCCGGTGTCCTGGATCCAGAACTCGAAGCCGCCGGTGGTGCCGATGCCGGGAATCGCCGGCGGCGCGATGGGAATCACGATCGCGCCTTCGATCTCGCGCGCCTTCGCGAAGAACGACTGCAGGATCGTGCGCACGTTCTCGGCCTTCGCGGTATCGATGTTCTTGTAGCGCTCGTCGAATGGCGCGAAGGTGACGAAGATGGTGCCGGCGTTGGTCTTGAAGCCGCTGTCGAGCAAGGAGTAGCCGGTCACCACCGTGCGCGTCTGCACGCCGGGAATCGCCTTGAAGATCGCGTCCGCCCGGTCCGTGATGTCCTGCGTGCGGGCGAGGCTCGCGGCCTGCGGCATGATGATCGCGGCGAACGCGTAGCCCTGGTCCTCGTTGGGCACGAAGCTCGTCGGCAGCACCTTGAACAGGTGATAGATCGAGTACAGGAACACGGCGAGCAGCACCAGCGCGATCACCGCGAACTTGATCACGTACGTCACCGCCACGCCGAACGCCTGCGTCACGCGGTCGACCTGGCGGTTGAACCACGCGAACGGCCCCTTGGTCGGCGGCGGATTGTGGCGCAGCAGCGCCGCGCACATCGCGGGCGTGATGGTGAGCGCGGTGAAGCCCGACACCGACACCGAGATCACGATGGTGATCGCGAACTGCTTGTACAGCTGCCCCGTGGTGCCGGGCAGGAATGCAGCCGGTATGAACACGGAGCACATCACGAGCACCACGGCGACCAGCGAGCTTGCGATCTCGCCCATCGAGCGGATCGTCGCTTCCTTGGGGCCGAGGTCGTGCTGGTGCATGTTGCGCTCGACGTTCTCGCACACGACGATCGCATCGTCGACCACCATGCCGATGGCCAGCACAAGTCCGAACAGCGTGAGGAGGTTGATCGAGAAGCCGAGCGCGAGCATGCCCGTGAATGTCGTGATCAGCGCGATCACGATCGCCACGCTGCAGATGAGCGTGGTGCGGAAGCTCTGCAGGAACAGGTAGACGATCAGGATCACCAGGACGACGGCCTCGAACAGCGTGACGATCACCTCGTGGATCGACAGCCGCACGAAGTCGTTGGTGTCGAGCGCGATGAGGTAGTCCATCCCGTCGGGGAAGGACTGCTTCATCTGCGCCATCGTCTCGCGCACGGCCTTCGACACGTCGAGCCCGTTGGCGCCGGGCTGCTGGTACACCGCGATGATGGTCGCCGGCGTGCCGTTCATGCGGCTGTCGACGATGTACTGCTGCAGCCCGATCTCGGCGCGCGCGACGTCGCCCACGCGCACGATCGCGCTGCCGTCCTGCGACGCGCGCAGGATGATGTTCTCGTACTGCTTGGGATCGGTGTACTGCGGCTGGGTGATGACCGGGAACGTGAGCTCCACCGGCCCGGCATTCGGCTGCTGGCCGATCTGCCCCGCGCCGAACAGCTGGTTCTGCTGGTTGATCGCGTTGGCGATGTCCGACGTGGTGATGCCGAGCGAGGCCATGCGGTCCGGGTTCATCCAGATGCGCATCGCCTGGTTGGGCACGCCCATGATCTGCGCCTGGCCCGCGCCGTTCACACGCTTCAGCGCATCGAGCACGTACACGTTGGCGTAGTTCGCGATGTAGTTCGCGCTGTAGCGGTTGTCCTTCGCGAACACCGCGACCAGCATCATGATGGAGGACGACTTCTTCTGGACGTTCACACCCTGCTGCACCACCGCCGACGGCAGCTGCGGCATCGCGAGGTTGACGCGGTTCTGGACCTGCACCTGCGCGATGTCCGGGTCGGTGTTGAGCGAGAAGTACACGGTCATCGTCAGCTGCCCGGTCGAGCTGCTGATCGACGACATGTAGAGCATGTTGTCGACGCCGTTGATCTGCTGCTCGATCGGCGCGGCGACCGATTGCGCGAGCGTCAGCGAGTCGGCGCCCGGATACGTGGCCGACACGGTGACCTGCACGGGCGTGATGCTCGGATATTGCGCGACCGGCAACAGGTACATCGACACGCTGCCGGCGATGCAGACCAGGAGCGCGACCACGGCCGCGAAGATCGGCCGCTCGATGAAGAAGCGGGACAGCATTATTGCTTCATGCTGACGTCGACGCGGCGCGCCTGGTCGTCGGGTCCGCTTCCCGTGACGTCGACCGGCGGCACGAGATTGATGCGGCGCGATTCCACGCCGAGCGAGATGAGCTCGTCACGCACGGCCTGCGCGCGTTTTTTGGCGAGCGCGGCGTTCGCAGCCTGGTTGCCGCTCTTGTCGGCATAACCGGTCACGTCGATCTGCGTGCCGATTCCGACGTACGCGGCCGCACCGATGCGCAGCGTGCGCATGGCGGCAGTGTCGAGCGTTGCGCTGCCGGCGGCGAACAACACGTGCACCGAGGGCGGCGGCGACGCCGCGGGCGGCTTCGCTTTCGCGACGGGCGCAGGCGGCGGGGTATACGCCGCCGCTTTCACCGGCGCGCCCTGCGTGAGCCGCACGCCGCCGTCGATGACAACCTTGTCGCCGGTGTTGAGGCCGTCGGTGATCAGCCAGCCTTCGCCTTTCCATTCGCCGACCACGACCGGCCGCATCTCCGCCTGGTTCTGGGCATTGGCGATCCATACGAAGTGCCCCTTCGCGCTTTGCTGGACGGCGCGTTGCGGCACCACGATCGCGTTCGGGCGGATGGCACCGGTCAGGCGCACGCGCACGTACTGGTTGGGACGCAGCACGCCGGCGGGATTGTTGACGGTCGCGCGCAGCAGGAACGTGCCCGTGGTCGGGTTGTACGAGGGATCGGCGAACGTGATCGCGCCGGTGTAAGGGAACAGGTTGCCGTCGACCATCTCCACTTCGACGACGAACTTGCCGCCCTCGGGCAGGCGCAGCTGGCCGCTGCGCACGTCGTTGCGGATGCGCTCCATCTCGTTTTCCGAGATGCTGAAGTTGATCCACATCGGTGTCAGCACCGACACGGTGGTGAGCTGCGAGTTCTCCGGGCTGAGATAGGTGCCGTCGGCAACCTGCGCGTAGCTCGATACGCCGTCGACGGGCGAGCGGATGGTCGTATATGACAAGTTGAGCTGCGCGGTCTCGAGCTGGGCTTGCGCTTGCTGGACCGCGGCGTCGGTCTGCGCGGCCTGGCCGGTGGCATCGTCGAGGTCTTTTTGCGACAGCGCGTTCTGCTCGGCGAGCGGCTTGGTGCGGGCGAGATTCTGCTTGGCGACCAGCGCAGCGGCTTTCTGGCGGTCGAGCGCGGCCTGCGCGGCGTCGACCTGCGCCTGGAACGGCTTGGGGTCCATCTGGAACATGACCTGTCCCGTCTTGACCACCGCGCCTTCGACGTAGACGCGCTTGTCGAGCCAACCCGATACCCGCGCCTGGATGTTCACCGCCTGGATGCTCTGCGTCTGTGCGACGTAGATGGCGGTGACCGGAACGTCGGCGCGCTGCACCGTGAGCGCGGTGACGTCGACCGGGCCTTTCTCCGGCGGCTTCGGCGGCTCTCGGCCGCAGCTCGTGAGAATCAGCACGCACGCGATAAATGCCGCGCGCGCGAACAGCAGGGCAAACGAAGCATTCATGGCGACGAACCCGAGGCAACGCGAGACCAGCGTTCGAAACTGCGGCGCGGCGGGGCAATGCGAGCGCCGCGCTACTCCGGTCTTTTACCGCAGACCGCGGCGTTTGTCGATTATTGCGCTTTCCCCGTGATGGTGGGTGTTTCGTCGAAGCTGCCGCCGAGGGCGAGGTGCAGGTTGACGCGCTGGATCAAACGTTCGACCTGCACCCGCACGAGGGCCACCTGCGCGGAGTACAGCGCAAGCTGTTGCTGCTGGACGCCACGCAAATCGCCCGACCCTACGCGAAAGCGCACGCCGGCGAGATCGAGGCTGCGCGCGTTGTCGCGCACGGCGCTCGCGAGGATCGCTTCGCGCTCCGCGAGCGCGAAGCCGTTCGACAGCGCGTCCTCGACTTCCTGGAATGCGCGGGTACTGACCTTGCCGTATTCGGCGATCGCCTGCTTCTGCTCCGCCGTGCGCACCTCGACCTGCGCCTGCAGCTGGCCGCCGAGGAAGATCGGTTGCAGCAGCCCCGCGCCGATGCTCACGACCGGATTGTTGTGGTTCTGCAGCACGAACAGCTCGCTGCTGATCGATGTGATGCTCGCCGTGAGCGTGATGCGCGGCAGGCGCGCGGCTTTCGCCTCCTCGGTGCGGTAGAACGCCCCGGCGACGCGGCGCTCCGCGGCCACGACGTCGGGCCTGCGCTCCAGCAACTCGGAGGGCAATCCGACGGGAACGTCGCCGGGCCATTGCGCGAGGCGCGCCGGCGCGTTGAGCGCGGCCGCCGGATAGCGGCCGACCAGCGTCTCGATGCCGCGCACCGCCTGCTGGTAGGACGCTTCGAGGCTGCGCTCGCTGTCGGCGAACGTCGCGACGTTGGCTTGCGCGACGGAAACGTCGAACTCGTCGCCGCGGCCCACGCGCAAGCGGTCGCTCGCGAGCGACAGCAATCCTTGCGACGACATGCGCATCTCCGTCGCGCGCGCTTTCTGCATGCGAGCCTCGGTGGCGGTGAACCAGCCCTTGGCGATGAGTGCCGCGATCGACTGCCGCGCGTATTCGGCATCGAGCTGCGCGGCCTGGTATTGCTTCTCGGCGAACGCCTCGCCCGCGCGCACGCGGCCCCACAGATCGAGCTCCCAGTTGGCGAAAAGGCCGATGCCGGACAGGCCGCTGCTGTCGGACATCTTGCCGCCGCCGCGTCCGAGCAGGTTCACTTGCGGGTAGAGCGTGCCGCCCGCGGCCTTGATGTACGCCGCGGCCTGCTCGACGCGCGCCTGCGCGATGCGCAGGTCCGCGTTGTACGCGATCGCCTCGCGCACGAGCGCATCGAGCTCGGGATCGTGGAAGCTGCCGATCCACTTGTCCTCGACCGGACCGGCTTTCGCGCCGGATGTCGCGTAGCTCGCCGGCACGGCAACGTTCGGCAGCGCGTCCCGTTGCAACGCTTCGCGATCGGGCGGCGGCGCGAGCGCGCATCCGCCCAGCACGCACATCCATCCGATTGCAGCGTACCGGCGCATCAATGCAGCTTGAGCACGAGGTAGTTCATGTACGAGCCGACGCGCAGGATCACCTTGCGCAGGATGTGCAGGAATTCGGCGTGCTGCGTATAGATCGCCGCGTCGCCCGTCGCCCCTGCGGCAAGGAACAGCTTGCGATCGCGCTCGGCCAGATCGAACTTGACTGCGAACTGGCCCGGCGGCGCGTTGGCGAGCGTCGACATCGGGATCGTTCCGCTCGGCTGCACCTGGCCTTGACCGATCGCCCAGATCACCGAATCGACCTTGCCCTTCACGATCTGCCCGGGATACGTCTCCAGGGCGAATTCCGCTTCGTCGCCGGGCTGCACTTTGGTGAGCTCGTTCTGGTTGTAGAAGGCGATGATCTGACCGTCGGCTTCCACGAGCGACATCACCGGATTGAGCGGCAGTCCCGCGACGAATGCGCCGGGCCGCAGTTGCAGGTTGATGACGTAGCACTCGCAAGGCGACACCGTGGTCGTCTGGTCGAGCAGCCAGCGCGCGTTGGCGAGCTGGGCGCGGATCTGCGCCACTTGCGCGTAGGTGCCGTTGACGTTGGTGCCGAGCTTCTGCTTGATCTGGCCCACCGATGCGAGTGCCTGCGCTTCCGATGCCTGGGCGGCCGCTTGCGCGCTGCGCGCCGATTCGCGTTGTCCGGTCAGCTCGGCGAGGGTCGTCTCCGCCTGCTCGAGATCGAACCTGGTGCCCGCGCCGGATTTCGCGAGCTCGGTGTTCTGCTCGACGCGCTTGCGCGCGAGCGCGAGCTTGGCGTCGACTTCGGCGAGCCGTGCGTTGGCCTGCGCGATGGACGCGCGCGCTTCCAGCACTTTCGCGTTGGCACCGGTCAGCGTTTCTTCGGTCTCACGCTGGCCGCCTTGCGCCAGGGCGAGCTGCGCTTCCAGGCTCGCAACGTCGAGCTGATACGGCGTGGGATCGACCTTGAACAGCACGTCTCCCTTGTGCATGAGGCGGTTGCCTTCTTCCACCGGCACTTCGAGCACGCGGCCTCGGACCTGCGACACGATGGGGATCGTGTACTTGAACACGCGCAGCTTCGCCGACGACGGCGCCACCACGTTCAAGGTGAGGATCATCACCGTGAGCGCGACGATCGGGATGGTGACGACGATGACCTGCGAGGTGATGTTCCACGGCAGCCACTTGAACTTGATGAAGATCAGCCAGACGAAGAACGAATAGATGCCGAGCAGCAGGATGTCCATCTATGCTTCCCGGTCCTTCGTGGCATGCAATGCGCCGAGGTCCTCGCGCAGCGTCTTGAGCTCCGGCGGCAGCTCGCCGCGCCGCGCCATGCTGTCGAGCTCGCCGCGCAGATGCTCGATCTCGCTCGCGAGCAGATCGCCTTCCTTCGCCTTCTCGCCGCGCTCGAGGTAGTAATCCTCGTGCTTGTCCGTGCCGTACGCCATGCGGTACGCGACCGGCCGCGTATACGCCCAGATCCATGCGAGCGGCCACAGCAGGCCGCCGAAGAACAGCGACAGCAGGCACAGCGTCTGGATCGCGGACTTCTGCGGATGGTGGCGGTTCTCGGCGATCTTCTCCGGCAGGATGTGCACCAGCCAGAACACGACGATCACCACGATCGGCACGACGATCAGCACCACGACCGCCATGACGTCGGCCGCGGTATCGAGTGCCTCTCCGGAAAGCAACGACGCCCGTGCGAACGTCGACAGCAACAGCAGTGCGGCGCCCAGCGCGCCGCGGACGAGCAATTGCATACCAACACCCACCGGGCAAATAAGGGTGATTGGATTGTACGCGACGAGGACCGCGGCGGGATTGCGCTAAATCAGCAGCCGCGCTTCGAGATCGTGGGCATCGGCGGCGGTGATCTCCACCGTCGCGAATTCGCCGACGCGCAGCCTGCCGGCACCGGTCACGCGCACGATCCCGTCGATCTCCGGTGCATCCGCCGGCGAGCGCGCGACGGCGACGTCGCCGTCGTGCGCATCCACGAGCACGCGCATGTTGGTGCCGATCTTGCTTGCGAGACGGGCGGCACTGATGCGCTCCTGCGTGGCCATGAACCGCGCGCGCCGCTCCTCGCGCACGGGCTCCGGCACCGGGTCGGGCAGCGCATTGGCAGCAGCGCCCTCGACCGGCGAGTAGGCGAAGCAGCCGACGCGATCGAGCTGCGCTTCCTCGAGAAAATCGAGGAGCTGCGCGAACTCGGCTTCCGTCTCACCGGGAAAGCCGGCGATGAACGTGGAGCGGATCGTGATGTCAGGGCAAATCGCGCGCCATGCCTTGATCCGTGCCAGCGTGTTCTCGGCGTTCGCGGGCCGCTTCATGAGCTTCAGGATGCGCGGGCTCGCATGCTGGAACGGCACGTCGAGGTAGGGCAGCACCTTGCCTTCCGCCATCAAAGGAATGACATCGTCGACGTGCGGGTACGGGTACACGTAATGCAGGCGCACCCATACGCCGAGCTCGCCGAGCGCCCTCACGAGCTCCGTCATCCGCGTCTTCACCGGCCGGCCGCGCCAGAACCCGGTGCGGTATTTCACGTCGACGCCATAGGCGCTCGTGTCCTGCGACACGACGAGCAGCTCCCTGACGCCGGCCTTGACGAGGTTCTCCGCCTCCTGCATCACTTCGCCGAGCGGGCGGCTGACGAGGTCGCCGCGCATCGCGGGAATGATGCAGAACGTGCAGCGATGATTGCAGCCCTCGCTGATCTTCAGGTATGCATAGTGCGTGGGCGTGAGCTTGATGCCCTGCGGCGGAACGAGATCGGTGAACGGATCGTGCGGCTTGGGAAGATGCGCATGCACCGCGCGCATCACTTCCTGTGTCGCCTGCGGCCCGGTGACCGCCAGCACTTTCGGATGCGCCTCGCGTACGAATGCGCCGCCTTCTTTCGCGCCGAGACAGCCGGTGACGACGACCTTGCCGTTCTCGGCGAGCGCTTCGCCGATCGCGTCGAGGGACTCGGCGACCGCGGCGTCGATGAAGCCGCAGGTGTTGACGACGACGAGATCGGCGCCGCCGTAGTCGGGCGCGATGGCATAGCCTTCCGCGCGCAGCTGGGTGAGGATCTGCTCGGAATCGACGAGCGCTTTGGGACAGCCGAGCGAAACGAAGCCGACGGTTGGTGACCGCTCCGGCGCTCGCTTCGCTCGCCGCCCCGCGAGGGGGCGTGCCGCCGCTGGCGCATCAGTGTTGCGTGGTCGGGTCATGCGATGCAGCAGTTGCGGCGCAAAATCGCGCGATGTTGCGCCGCTCTCGCGTAACTTAGCGCTTCTTGTCGTCTTCCGCGCTTTGTTGCGCAGCAGAGAAATTGGGGAAGGGGAAGGACGTGAACATGCCGCGCGTCTGGTCCTGCATGCGCTGCTGCATGTCCATGAACAGCTTCGCGCTCTGCTCGAGATAATTGCCGAGCATGCCTTGCATCGCCGGGGCCTGCATCTGCATGAACTGCTTCCACAGGTCGGGCGTGAGCATCATCTTGTCGCCGTACACCTGCTTCGCCTGGTCCTGCAGCTTCTTCTGGATCGCGAGGAACGCCTTGACGTTCTGCTCCATGTACTGGCCCATGATCGTCTGCTGTGCGCTGCCGTAAAAACGGATCATGAGGGCCAGCATCTCGGAGCTGAACATGGGCACTCCGCCGCCTTCCTCGTCGAGAATGATCTGCAGCAGGATCGCGCGGGTGAGATCGTCGCCTGTCTTGGCATCGACGACCTGGAACGAAATGTTGTCCAGCACCATCTGCTTCACGTCGGCGAGCGTGATGTAGCCGCTGTTCGCCGTGTCGTAGAGACGGCGATTGGGGTACTTCTTGATGATTCGGACGGGGTCGCTCATCGAGCCGGCTCCAGCACGTAAACCTTCCAAGTATAACTCACTGATTTCTCTTAAATTCCAGTTTGTGGCCAGGCATTGCAACCGCCTCTTGTGCGCTGCACCAAAAATTGCTTGACTTCATCGAAACGCGTCCCTACAATGTGAATTGTGCGGTGCAGCAAAGGGCGCGGAGAGCGCACCGGCGCGGCATCAGCGGCGGTCTTGCAACGGCAGTGATCCGGACCGCAACGGCGCGCCAGCTTGGCGGGGTTGCCCCACGAAGGTGCGAGCTTACAGGATCAACGCCACACACCGCCTGAGCGGACTAACTTAAGGACAGACCATGTACAACCCGACCGAACAAATCGCCGAATTCAATCGGACGAATGTCGCGCAAGCGACGAAATTTGCCGCGCTCTCGCTCGAGAATGCGGAGAAGTTCGTGAAGTTCAACCTGGGCGCGGCCAAGGCTGCGTTCGCGCAAAGCGTCGAAGGCGCGCAAGCCGTCGCCTCCGTGAAGGACGTGCAGGACTTCATCGCCCTGCGCACGAAGCTCGCGGAAGCGGGCGTGCAGACGGCCGTCGGCTACTCGCGTCACCTGTACGAGCTCGCGACGGAAGCGCAAGCCGAATACTCGGCGCTCGCCGAAGAAGCGTTCGGCGTGTACTCGCGTGGCGTTGCGGAGTGGGTCGACAACGCGTCGAAGTCGGCGCCCGCCGGTTCCGACGTCGCGGTCAACGCGTTCAAGTCGACGATCGCCGCGACCACCGCCGCGTTCGACCAGTTCCAGAAGGCCAGCAAGCAAGTGGCGAGCATGGCCGACGCGAACGTGCGCGCCGCTGCCGCGACCGCGACCAAGGGCTCGAAGGGCAGGAAGTAAGAAGGGCGGGATATCGCCCCACACGGAAGGGCGCCAGTGCTTTCTCCCAGCCGGGCGTCTTTCCCGGGAGCGTACGGGGCTTGAAAAGCCGCCGACGCTCCCAACATCGGAAGTGATGTCTCCTTCTGTATCAACCTCCTCCTCCTGATTGATACAGCCTAAAGCCCCGCCCGCAAGGGTGGGGCTTTTTTTTGCGCTGCATCGCGGTACGCTTACCGGCTCCCGTGCGCGCAACGCAGCCACCCGACGCGATCACATTTCGCGAGCTCGCGAGCCTGTCGCCCGCCTACTTCGGGATGGTGATGGCGACGGGCATCGTCTCGCTCGCAGCGCAGCTCGTCGGGCTTGTCGTGCTCGCGCACGCGATGCTCTGGCTCAACCTCGCCACCTACGCGGTGCTGTGGACGTTGACGATGCTGCGCGCGCTGCGCCATCGCCGGCGCTTCTTCGCCGACATGATCGACCACCTGCGGGGTCCGGGTTTTTTCACGACGGTGGCCGCCACCGGGGTCCTCGGCAATCAGGCGGTGCTGCTCGCCGGCGATCGCGGCGCGGGTTTGGTTCTGTGGATCGTCGCGCTCGTGCTGTGGATCGTGCTCACCTACACGATCTTCGCGGGATTCACGATCAAGCGTGACAAGCCCAGCCTGCGCGACGGCATCAGCGGGGCGTGGCTGCTGGCCGTGGTCGCGACGCAATCGATCGCGGTGCTCGGCGCGCTGCTCGCGCCGCAGCTTGCACCTCCCTACAGGCTCGAGATGAATTTCCTCGCCCTTTCGATGTGGCTGTGGGGCGGCATGCTCTACATCTGGATGATGTCGCTCATCTTCTACCGCTATGTGTTCTTTCCGTTCGCCGCGAGCGATCTCGCGCCGCCGTACTGGATCAACATGGGCGCGATGGCGATTTCGACTTTGGCGGGTTCGCTGCTGATCGTGAACGTCGCCGACGCGCCGTTTCTCGCCTCGCTGCTGCCGTTCATCAAGGGCTTCACCGTCTTGTATTGGGCGACGGGCACGTGGTGGATCCCGATGCTCCTGATCCTTGCCGTGTGGCGGTACATGGTCAAGCGGTTTCCGCTCGCATATAGCCCGTTGTACTGGGGCGCGGTGTTCCCGCTCGGCATGTACACGGTGAGCACGCACGAGCTCGCCGCCGCCATGCAATTCGATTTCCTCGCGTGGATTCCGCGGATCTTTTTCTGGATCGCGCTCGCCGCGTGGGCGACGACTCTGGCCGGGCTCGCGCATGATTTATGGCGCCGCGCGCACGCTTTGCGGACGTGAGCGACAATCCGCCATGCACTCGATCGCAGCCTTCGCCTTGATGCTTGTCACCGCCGGCGCCGCAGCGCACGTGACGCTTCCGTTCGTCGCCGCCGGCCCGTGCGACGACGCTCGCATCGCGTACGTCGCGCCGGCGCGCGGCGGCATGTTGTTCGTGACGCACGACGGTTCGCTCGTGTACGGCTTGGGCAACGACGGCGTGCTCACCGAATCGCTGCGCGGTGCACGCCCTTCGCCACGCGGTGAGGCGCAGTCCACGGCGCGCATCAATCGGTACGTCGGCGACGCGCGCAGTTGCTGGCAGCGCGATCGCTCGGCTTACGAGCGCGTTGCGCTCGGCGAAGTGTGGCCGGGCATCGCCGTCGACCTCGTGGCGCGCGGCGGCGAAGTCGAGAAGCTGTTCACGATCGCGCCAGGGGCCGATGTCCGTCGCATCGCCGTCGACGTGCGCGGCGCGCAGCGCATGCAGATTGCGCACGACGGAGCGCTGGTTGCCTACGTCAACGAGCAGCGCGTTCGCTTCACCGCGCCGCGCGCGTGGCAGGACGTCGAAGGTGAGCGTCGCGAGGTGCGCGTGCGCTATGCGCTGCGAGGGCAGCGCTATGGATTCGCGCTCGGCCCCCATGCGCGCGAGCACGCGGTCGTGATCGATCCGCTGCTGCAGGCGACCTACGCGGGCGGCAGCGGCGGCGACATCGCGTACGCGATCGCCGTGGACAGCGCCGGCAACGTCTTCGTCGCCGGCAGCACGGCCTCGTTCAACTTCCCCGGCGCTCGCAACGCGTCCAGAGGCGGCGGCGATGCATTCGTCGCCAAATACGACGCCGCGTTGTCGACGCTGCTGGCCGCGACCTACCTCGGCGGCGCAGGGTCCGACATCGCGTATGCGCTCGCCCTCGACGCCGACGGCAACGTCTACGTCGCGGGCAGCACCGCGTCGTTCGATTTCCCGGGAACGAGCGGCGGCGCGCAACCGGCGGCGGCCGGCGGCGGCGACGCGTTCGTCGCGTGGTTGAGCAACGACCTCGCGCAGCTCAAGCGTGCGACGTACTTCGGGGGCAGCGGCTTCGACCAGGCGTTTGCACTGGCTCTCGGCGGCGACAACGACATCTTCGTCGCCGGCGGCACTGCATCGCCTGCGCTGCCGGCAACGGCGGGCGCTGCGCAGCCGGTTCGCATGGGCAGCGGCGACGCGTTCGTCGCGCGCCTCGATCGCAATCTCACGACGGTGATGCGCTCGACCTATCTCGGCGGCAGCAACAACGAGACGGCGTTCGCGCTCGCGCGCGCCGCGGATGGCGCGCTGTTCGTGGCGGGGAGCACCGGGTCCGCCAACTTCCCGGGAGTCGCCAACGGCGGGCAGTCGATGTTCGGCGGCGGCGGCGGCGACGGCTTCGTCGCCAAGCTCGACCGTACGCTCGGCACTCTCGTGCAATCGACGTATCTCGGCGGAGCGCTCGCGGACATCGCGTATGCGATCGCGCTCGCACCGGATGGCGCGGTGATCGTCGCCGGAGAAACGGCGTCCGTCAATTTCCCGGGCACCGCTGGCGGCGCGCAAGCGCAGGGCGGCGGCGGTCTCGACGCATTCGTTGCGCGGCTGCCGGCAACGCTCGCGACGATCACGCAGGCAACATACCTCGGCGGCGCCGGCGACGACACCGCGGCGGCGCTCGCGATCGACGCGACCGGTACCGTGTTCATCGCGGGCAGCACGACGTCGTCGGTCTTCCCTGGCACTGCGGGCGGCGCGCAAGCGGCGGCCGCCGGCAACGGCGACGCGTTCGTCGCGCGCATGGATGCGGCGTTGACGACGCTCGGGCAATCGACGTTTTTCGGCGGCAGCGCGCTCGACCAGGGACGCGCGCTCGCGCTCGACACGCGCGGCAAGGTCTACGCGGCCGGCGGCACGGCGTCGTTCAACCTGCCGGCGACGAGCGGCGGCGCGCAAACGGCGGCCGCAGGCAACGGCGATGGCTTCGCCGTGCGCATGACGGCGAGCCTCGCTCTCTTCGATCCTCCGGCGATCGAGTACTACCACGCGCAGTTCGATCATTACTTCGTCACCGCCAACCCCGACGAAGTGGCGAAGCTCGACGCCGGCGTTTTCGCAGGCTGGACGCGCACCGGGCAGTCGTTCAACGTGCTGCCGCTCGACGCGCAGAACGCCGCGAACATGTGCCGCTTCTTCAGCGTGAGCTTCGCGCCGAAGAGCTCGCACTTCTACACACCTTTTGCGGACGAATGCGCGGCGGTGAAGCTCAACCGCGATTGGCAATTCGAGGCCGAGGTGTTCGCGGTGTTCCTTCCCGATGCGAGCGGCGGGTGCCCGGCCGGAACGCTGGCGCTATATCGTATCTACAACGACGGCCAGGGCGGCGCGCCCAATCATCGCTTCACGACGAACGCCGCGACGCGCGCCGACATGCTCGCGCGCGGCTGGATCGCCGAAGGCTCGGGACCGCTCGGCGTCACGGCGTGCGTGCCGCAGTAGCCCCGCTTGGGGCGCATCCATCGCTACTGCTTCGACTGCGAGCACTCGACGTTCATGTCCTTGCAGACGCGCAGCACCGCGTTGAGCACCATCGCCGCCGCGTTGGGCTGATTGCCCGTGTGCGCCGATGAGATCATCATGTGCGTGAGGTCGTCGCCGAGCGCGCTCACCTTGATGCCCGCGATCTGCTGGCCGTTGGTGAACTGCACGAGCATCGCGCTCGCGTCCTCGCGGGTGATGGTGAGGCCCTGCTGGTTGTTCTGCAATCCGCGCAGCACCGCCGCGTACACCTTCGGCGCGGGCGCGTCGAGCATCACCGCCGCCGAGTCGTAGTTCGCGCCCCCTTGCTGCGGCGATTGCTGCGACATCTGCTCCACGCGGCCGACCGCGCGCCGCGCGAGCATCACCCATTGTGCTTCGGCGATGCTCGATACCAGCAGGAGCATTGCACCGAGCGTCGTTGCGATCCTGTTCATCGTCATCTCCTGAATCCGCCGCCGCCGCGACCCGCGAAGCCGCCGCCGGCGCGTCCCTCGAATCCGCCGCCGCCGCGCATCGACTCGAATCGCTGCTGCTGTGAATTGCCGTACATGCGCGCGCTGCGATCCTGCTCGAGCTGCGCGCTGTCGAAGCGGCCGCTGCTCGCCGCAGCGCCCTGCATGCCCTGAGGATTGCTTGTGCGCGCCTGCTGCGCCGGCGCTTGCGTCGGCTTGTTCACGCTGTTCCACGAGCCGTTGTCGTACTTCTCCCAGCCACTGTCCGTCTTCTTGTAGACGTTGCCGTCCGCGCCCGCGTAGACGTCGCCGCTCGCGGTCTTCACGGCGCCTGCGTTGTTGCCCCCGGCGCCGGAAACCGCCGCGCCCTTGGCACCGCTCGACGAGCTGAACGAGCCGGCGCTGCCGTACGCGTTGCTTGCGCTCTGCGTGTGCACGGTTTGATTGGGACCGCTGATGGTCGACGATCCCCAGCGGCCATACGCGTTGCTGTTCTGCTGCGTGTAGCCGGAGCGTCCCGTGTTGGCGTTGTACCAGCTCGCGTTGCCCGACGCGCCGTCGGGTCCCCACACCGCGCTGCCGTGAGCGTAGCTGCCCGTGGTCGGGTTGTACGCCGAGAATGCGCCGGCGCCGCCGTAGGGTCCGTAGACCGCGCCGCCTTGCGCGTAGGCGCCGGTATTCGGGTTGTACGCATAGCCCGCCTTGGCCGCACCGCCGTACGGTCCGTAGATCGCGCCGCCCTGCGCCCATGCGCCGGTCGCCGCGTTGTAGTACGTCGCACCCGCATACGAGTACGGATAGGGGTAGTAGATCGGAATCGGCGCGGGATAGATGTACGGCGGGTAGTAATAGCCGGTGCCGTAGACGACCACGCCCGCGCTCACGTAGCTCATCGTGTACCCGGATGTGTAGCCGTAGGTGACCGTCGTCGGCGACGATGCGTAAACGCGCACGTACGTGCACGGATACATCGGGCTCGACGGCGGAATCGTGTAGATGACGGCGGGAACGGTCGGCGCGAGCGCCCACGGCCCGGCGGGCGCGGTCGCGACGAACCAGGCGCCCTGGTAGCACGCGTAATAGCCCTCCGCGGCCTGGATCACGTTGAACGACGTGTTCACCGCGTATTGCATCGACGTGCCGGGAATTTGCGCGAACTGCGGCTGACCCGCATAGACGACGTCGAGCTTCGCGCTCGCGCGATCGAGCGTCGCCTGTTGCGGAATCTGCGCTTCGAGCAGCGCCTCCTGCGCTTGCGGCGTGCCGGGCACGGACACGAGCACGAAGCCGCGCGGACCGTTGGCGGGAACGCGCGCGAAATCCGGCGGCAGGTTAGGTGTGGCGAATGCCCATGGGCCGTCCAGGCTCGACGCCGCGAACCAGCGACCCGAGATCAAGTAGTAGTAACGCCCGTCGCGGTCGCGGAACAGCGCGGCGTCGGTATTCGACGCGTACGTGAGCGACGTGCCCGCAATCGGCGTCCACTGCAGCGGTCCGCTGCTCACGATGATCGCCGCCGGCGTGGTCGACACAAAGATCGTCGGGGCGCTGGCTGGCGTGTACGGCTTGCCGGGGACCTGCTTTTTCACTTCCGCGAAATTGCGGTCGTTGGGCAGCGATGCGAACGACGCGGGCAGCGCGCCGGCGGGCATCCACGGGCCCCTGGCATCGGGCGCCGCGAGCCACCCGCCGTTGTTGAGCAGGTAGAACGTGTTGGTTGATGAATCCTTGAACACGTCCCAGTTGGTATTCACCGCGAACGACAGCGTCGTGTTGGCGATCGGCGCGAGCACCGGCTCGCCGTCGAACACCACGAGACTCGCTGCGCGCTGGCTCACGAAGATGCGCGGCGCCGTGTTGTCGAGCGCGACCGCCTGCGGCTTCTCGGCCTGGTCGCGCAGGCTCGCGACGATTGCCGCGAGCGGCACGCGTTTGACTCCCAGGTTCGCGAGCGCGCCTTTGATGCGATCCTCGAATTGCGCAGCCTGCGAGGGATCGACCGAAGGAAACTTCGCCGACGTGAGGCGAGGCTCGGTGAGCACCACCGCGCGGTCGGCAAGCTCGACTTGCGTGGTGAACGCGACTTCGATGACGCCGAGGATGGCGGCCTTGGCGCCGGCCGGTGTGATGCCGAGCGCGATGCGCGTGTTGAGCGTTCGATGATCCGGCCACGAGATGACCTGCGGCTGGTAGATGGTCGCGCTGCCGTTGGCTCCGCTCACCGTGTGCGGCCAGTTGGTCGGTCCTTCCGGCGACGCCATCGCCGGGGCCGCGACCGCTGGTGCGGCAGCGGGAGCGGCGGTCGCCGGTTGCGGGGCTTGTCCGCCGGCGGCGCGCAATGCGTTCTGGCACGCGGGCGAAACTCTTGCCGCATTCTGCTGCAGGCATTGCATCGATGCCGCGCCGCCCGGCGGCACGCTCGAGCAGTTCGCCATGTAATCGGAACGGCAGGCTTCGCGGATTGCGCTTGCCTGCGCCGGCGTGGGTTGCTGCGCGCTCGCGGGCAGGGCAACGGCCGCAAGCATTACCAACGCACTCAATGCGTCGCGCATGACGAGCTCCCGAAGAAAGCGACGGGAGCTTTTTCTGGTCTGCTTCTTTCGCCGCTCCGCCGGTGCGGCGCATTCTACGCGAATGGCGCCTCGCCCGCGAACGCAAGCGAGGCGTCATGCTCACGGCGTCAGAACATGTGCTGGCCGCCGTTGATCGCGATGTTGGCACCGGTGAGGAATGCCGCTTCCTCGCTCGCGAGGTACGCGACGAGCCCGGCGACCTCCTCGGGTTTGCCAAGGCGTCCCATCGGAATCTGCGGAATGATCTTGCTGTCGAGCACTTCCTTCGGGATCGCCATCACCATCTTGGTTCCGATGTAGCCGGGCGAGATGGTGTTCGACGTCACGCCCTTGCGTGCGTACTCGAGGCCGAGCGCCTTCGTGAAGCCGTGCATGCCGGCTTTCGCCGCCGAATAGTTGGTCTGCCCGAAGGCGCCCTTCTGGCCGTTGACCGACGAGATGTTGATGATGCGTCCCCAGCCGCGGTCCGCCATGCCGTCGACCACCTGCTTGGTCATGTTGAAGCACGAATCGAGATTCGTCTTCATCACGGCGTCCCAGTTGGCCTTGTCCATCTTCTTGAACGTCATGTCGCGCGTGATGCCCGCGTTGTTCACGAGCACGTCGACCGGGCCGACTTCGTCGGACACCTTCTTCACGCAGGCCGAGGCCGACTCCCAATCGGACACGTCGCACGGATACGCCTTGAAGTTGTAGCCCTGCGACTTCATCGACGCCAGCCATTCGCTCGCCTTGGTGTTTCCGGGCGAATACGTCGTGACCACGCTGTAGCCGAGCGCCGCCATCTTGAGACAGATCGCCTCGCCGAGCCCGCCCATTCCGCCGGTGACCAGTGCCACGCGATGCTTGTCGTTTGCCATGAGCTCCTCCTGGTTGTTCGCCGCTTAGCGTTCCACTGCCATCGCCACGCCCATGCCGCCGCCGATGCACAGCGAGGCCAAGCCTTTGCTCGCGTTGCGCCGGCGCATCTCGTGCAGCAGCGTGACCAGGATGCGGCAGCCGGAGGCGCCGATCGGATGGCCGAGCGCGATCGCGCCGCCGTTGACATTGATCCTGCTCGTGTCCCAGCCCATCTCCTTGTTGACCGCGCAGGCCTGCGCCGCGAACGCCTCGTTGATCTCCATCAGGTCGAGATCGGACGCGCGCCATCCGGCTTTTTCCAGCGCCCACTTGGAAGCGGGCACCGGCCCCATGCCCATGAATGCGGGATCGACGCCGGTCGTGGCGTAGGACTTGATCTTGGCGAGCGGGGTGAGGCCGAGCTCGGCCGCGCGGGCGGCGGTCATGACCAGCACGGCCGCCGCGCCGTCGTTGATGCCTGACGCATTGGCTGCCGTCACCGAGCCGTCCTTGGCGAACGCGGGCCGCAATCCCGCGATGCCGTCGAGCGTCGTGCCCTGCTTGATGAATTCGTCGGCGTCGAATGCCACGGGATCGCCCTTGCGCTGCGGAATGTATACCGGCGTGATCTCGTCCTTGAACACGCCCGCTTTCTGCGCCTTCTCGGCCTTGTTCTGGCTCGCGACCGCGAACTCGTCCTGCTGCGCCCGGCTGATGTCGTATTGCTTCGCCACGTTCTCGGCAGTGGTGCCCATGTGGTACTGGTTGTAGACGTCCCACAGGCCGTCGACGATCATGGTGTCGACGAGCTTCGCATCGCCCATGCGGAAGCCGTCGCGCGAGCCGAGCAGCACGTGCGGCGAGGCGCTCATGTTCTCCTGGCCGCCGGCGACCACGATGTCGGCATCGCCGCATTTCACCGCCTGCGCCGCCAGCATCACGGCTTTGAGACCGCTGCCGCATACGACGTTGATGGTCATGGCGGGCACTTCCTTGGGAATGCCGGACTTGATCAGCGTCTGCCGCGCGGGATTCTGACCGCTGCCTGCGGCGAGCACTTGTCCCAGGATCACTTCGGACACTTGCTCCGGCCGTATCCTGCTTTGTGCGAGCAGCGCTTTGACGACGGTCGCACCCAGCTCCGGTGCGGGCACCTTCGCCAGCGAGCCGCCGAACTTGCCTATGGCCGTGCGCAGTGCGCCGGCGATGACGATATCGGACATGGAATCTCCTCGAAGTAAAGCGTACGTAATGGCCCGCGTCGCATGTCGCGCGGGCTCTCGCGAGCATGTTAACGCAGCGCGACCGAGGCGCAACCCTGTCGTAGGACGGGCTTTCGCCCGCCGCAACGTCTCTGGGGCGTGAAGGCGCCCTACACCGGCTGTGCCGCCGGGCGCGTCACCGGCCGCTCGTCGATCGGCAGATTGATGAGACCGGCAACGATGCCGAGCGCGATCGCGAGGTACCACACGACGTCGTAGCTCCCCGTCGTGTCGTAGAGCTTGCCGCCGAGCCATGCGCCGAGGAAGCTGCCGATCTGGTGCGAGAGGAACGTGAATCCCGAGAGCATGGCGAGATACCGCGCGCCGAAGATCTGGGCGACGATGGTATTGGTCGGGGGCACGGTGGACAGCCACAGCAGCCCGAGTGCCATCGCGAAGGCGTACACCGTGGCCGGCGTCTTCGGCGCGAAGAAGAACGCCGCGAACACGACGGCGCGCGCGAAATAGATGAACGACAGGATGTACTTCTTGCTCATGCGGCCGCCGAGCCATCCGGCGATGTAGGTGCCGATGATGTTGAAAAGACCCACGAGCGCGAGCGCGGTGACCGCGACGTGCGGCGGCATGCCGCGATCGGCGAGGTAGGCGGGCAGGTGCACGCCGACGAACACGACCTGGAATCCGCACACGAAGAAGCCGATGGTCAGCAGCAGGTAGCCGCGATGCCCGAACGCCTCGCGCGCGGCCTGTCGCGGCGATTGCACGAAGGCGGGCGCGATCGTATCGCGGCGCTCGACCATCGCGGCGGCGAGCGGAACGATCAGCAGCGCCACGCCCGCGAGCACGAGCAGCGCGCCGTGCCAGCCGAGATGCGTGAGCATCCACTGCGTGAGCGGCAGCATCGCGAACTGGCCGAACGATCCCGCGGCGGCGGAGATGCCGAGCGCCATGCTGCGCTTCTCCGGTGGATACCTGCGGCCGAGGACTCCGGAGACGACGCTGTAGGTCACGCCCGATTGCCCCATGCCGATCAGAACGCCCGCCGTCAGCACGAAGAACAGCGGCGAGCTCGAGAGCGACATCGTGACCAGGCCGACGATGTACAGCAGCGCGCCGACGACCATTACGCGCGCGGAGCCGTAGCGATCGGCGATCATGCCGGTGAACGGCTGCGTGACGCCCCATGTCAGGTTCTGCACCGCGAGCGCGAGCGCGAATACTTCCCGGCCCCAGCCGAGCTCGCTCGACACCGGCGCCAGGAACAATCCGAACCCGTGGCGAATGCCCATCGCGAGCGACAGCACGATGGCGCCGGCGACCAGGACGACGGTGGGAGTGCGCCAATCGGCAGTGCGTGTGCTCACGCTCGCTTCGTTCATGGTTCGTGTCCCAAAGGGGCGGGATGCAGCGTTTCGACGGAGGCCAGAAGCTCGACCAGGGCTTCGATGCGCGGCTCGCCCAGCTTGCGGCGCACGACCTTCTGCGCTTCTTCCCAATGCGGCAACGCGCGCTCGAAGGCACTCCTGCCTGCGCGCGTGAGCGAGGCTTCGCGGGTGCGTGCGTCGCGGCCCGGCGTGATCTTCACCCAGCCTTGCTCGACCAGCGGCTCCAGCGTTCGCGACAAGGCGGTGCGATCGAGCAGAGCGACACCTGCGAGATCGGTGATGCGCATCGGGCCCTGGCGCGCGAGGGTGCGCACCAGCGAGAACTGCGTGATGCGCATGCCCGACGGCGCCATTGCGTCGTCGTACATCTGCGTGAGCGCGCGCGAGGCGCGCCGCAGGCGGCCGCAGACGCAGGCCACCGAAGTGGCGTCAGCCGGGGTCTTCACGGGGTAGCGGGCATATGCACCTATTCGCGAGTATATGCACGTTTCCGGCCCGGCGCAAGCGTCAGGCGGCGCGCAGCGCGCGCGCGTGCATGCGCAGGTAGCAGGCCTCGAGGTCGCGCGTGAATTGCGCCGCGTCCATGAGGGGCGATGCGCGCAGCCGCTCGCGCAAGCTCGCGCGAAGCGACGATCGCCATGCCTCGTCCTGGGCGAGGCGCACGTTGATGTCGACGTATTCCTGGGGCGACGATGCGACGAGCTGCGGCAGCCCGAGCGTGTGCAGGATGCTCGCGCTGCTGCGCGACACCGATCGCTCGCCGGTCAGGGCCACCACCGGCACGCCCATCCAGAGCGCGTCGAGCGTGGTCGTGGCGCCGTTGTAGGGAAGGGTATCGAGCGCGATGTCGACGTCGGCCAGTGCGGCGAAGTAGCGCCGGGTATCGACGCGCGGCGCGATCGATGCGCGCGCGGCGTCGATGCCGCGGCTTGCGATGCGCGACAGAAGCCGCTCGCTCGCGCGGCCGCGCGGCACGCCTGCGAAATGCAGGCGCGACGACGGAACGCGCGCCGCGACGTCGAGCCACAGCTCGAGGCAGCGATCGCTCACCTTCCAGAACTGGTTGAAGGAGCCGAACGTCATGGGTCGGCCGGACCCGCGCACGCCGGGGACGGCATCGGCGTGATGCGCCGGCGCGTAACACCATTGGCTGTGCGGCATGCGCATCAGCGCTTCGGTGTGAAGGGCTTCGCTCGCTTGCGGATCCGCGTACGCATCGGTGATGCGGTAATCGACTTCGCGCAACGCCGTGGAGTGCAGGTAGCCAAGCCACGTCGCCTGCGCCGGCGCGACGCGATGCACGAGCAGAGGCAGCCGCGAGCCGCTCGTGTATCCGGCGAGATCGATGACGACGTCCAGATCGTCGTTGCGCATCAGGGCAACGGCATCGTCGTCGTCGAGCGCTGCGATGTCTCGCCAATGCTCGGCCGCCGCGCGCAGCTCGCGCGTCATCGCGTCCTCGTCGCGATGGCAGCTGTAGCAGAACACCTCGAAGCGCGCGCGGTCGTGGTGCGCGAGCACGGGTGCCGCGAACAGCGCGACCGCATGGCGCCGGAAATCGGGAGAAAGGTAGCCGATACGCAGGCGTTCGCGCGGCTTGGCGGCGATGCGGACGCTTGGCGTTTTCGCTGCGATGGTGCCGGCGGCATCGCGATGCGCCGCGAAGACCTCCTGCGCCGTGAGGTCGTCGCGCGCAAGCAGCGAGAACACGAGCGCAGCCAGCGCCTCGAACGACTCCGGACGCGCCGCGATCCTGCGCCGGAGCCAGGCTTCCGCTTCGCGCACGCGGCCGCTGCGCATGCACACGTTTGCCATGGCGCCGCACGCATCGGCGGTCGTCGCTACCTGCGCGAGCAGCGCTTCGGCTTCGTCGAGCTCGTCGTCGTCGATCAGCGCGAGCGCGAGGTTGTACACCGCGCCGGCGTGCGCAGGCTGTCTTGCGACGGCCTCGCGCAGCACGACGATCGCGTCGTCGCCGCGATGCTGTTTTTGCAGGAGATCGGCGAGGCCGAGCGCGGGCTCGACCAGCGCAGGATCGCAGCGCAACGCTGCGCGGTACGACGCTTCGCCGGAGGCGGCATCGCCATGCAACGCCTGCAGCCGGCCGAGATTGAAATGCGCGGGCGCGAACGTGGGTGCGGCGTGCACCGCGGACGCGGCGGCAGCGATCGCTTCGCCGATCCTTCCCTTGCGCTCGAGCACATTGCCGAGGTTGAGCCACGGCCGCGGTGCATCGGGCGCAAGCGCCACGGCACGCAGGTAATGCGCCTGCGCCGCATCGAGCTCGCCGCGATCCTCGAGCGCGTTGCCCGCCGCGATCAGCCGCGAGACTTCGTCGTCGGCCACGGTCATGCTACTGCCAATTCTTCGCCCGCGCGACCGCCTTGTCCCAGTCCGCGCGCAGCGCGGCGACGCGATCCTTCGCCATCGCGGGGTCGAAGCGGCGATCGATGCGACGGTTGTGCGCGATGTCGCCGGTGCTCGTCCAATAGCCTACGGCCAGCCCCGCGAGGTACGCCGCGCCGAGCGCGGTGGTCTCGAGCACCTTCGGCCGCACCACCGGCACGCCGAGCAGATCGGCCTGGAACTGCATGAGCAGATCGTTCGCCGCGGCACCCCCGTCGACGCGCAGCTCGGAGAGCTCGATGCCCGCGTCGCGCTCCATCGCCGCCAGCACTTCCGCGCTCTGGAACGCGATCGATTCGAGCGCCGCGCGCGCGACGTGCGCCTTGGTCGTGCCGCGCGTGAGCCCGAACATCGCGCCTCGCGCATGCGGGTCCCAGTGCGGCGCGCCGAGGCCGACGAATGCGGGTACCAGGTACACGCCGCCGTTGTCGGGCACGCTGGCCGCGAGCGCTTCGATGTCGCTCGCGTTGCGGATGATCGCGAGGCCGTCGCGCAACCACTGCACGACCGCACCGGCGATGAACACGCTGCCTTCGAGCGCATAGTCGTAGCGCTGGTCGCGTTGCCAGGCGACGGTGGTCACGAGGTTGTTACGCGAAGCGACCGCCTTGTCGCCGGTGTTCAGCAGGAGGAAGCAGCCCGTGCCATAGGTGTTCTTGGCAAGCCCCGGCTCGACGCACGCTTGCCCGAAGAGGGCGGCCTGCTGGTCGCCCGCGATGCCGGCGATGGGCACCACATGCTCGCCGATCTTCGTCTCGCCGCACACGCCCGACGACGCCACGACCGCCGGCAGCAACGCGCGCGGCACGTGCAGCAGCGCGAGCAGCTCGTCGTCCCATTCGTGTTTGTGGATGTCGAAGAGCAGCGTGCGGCTCGCGTTGCTTGCGTCCGTGCAATGCACGCGGCCGCCGGTCAGGTTCCACACGAGCCAGGAATCGATCGTGCCGAACGCGAGCTCGCCGCGCTCGGCGCGCTCGCGCGCGCCGGCGACGTTGTCGAGCAGCCAGCGAACCTTGGTGCCGGAGAAATAGGCGTCGAGCACGAGCCCGGTCTTGCGTGTGAACGTCGCCGCGTGTCCCGCCGCCCGCAGCTCCTCGCACATCGACGCCGTGCGCCGGTCCTGCCACACGATTGCATTGGCGATCGGACGACCGGTCGCGCGCTCCCAGATCACCGTGGTCTCGCGCTGGTTGGTGATGCCGATGGCGACGACGTCGCGCGCGTGCACGCGCGCCTTGGCGATCACTTCGTGCATCACGCCCGCCTGCGTCGCCCAGATTTCCACGGCGTCGTGCTCGACCCATCCCGGCTGCGGGAAGATCTGCCGGAATTCCTGCTGTGCGACGGCATGGACTTCGCCGTCGCGGCCGAACAGGATCGCGCGCGAGCTCGTGGTGCCCTGGTCGAGCGAAAGCACGAACGACATGTTCACCTCCGGTTGCCGCGCGTCTTGGCGGCGGCGTAGAATTGTCGCTGTCTTCCCATTCTAGCTGTGCCGCGCCGTTCGCTTGGAGGCGCGCGCACCGCGCACGGAAATCCCGGTGAGTCATCCGCTATCCCTGCCCAAGGTGTCGCGCGAGCGGCTGCATTGCCGCGCCGTGACCTATGACGGTTTTTCGCGCGACGACGGCATGTACGACATCGAGGCGCACCTCGTCGACACCAAGGATCACGACTACGCCCTGTTGACCGGCGTGCGGCCCGCGGGCTTCCCGGTGCACGACATGTGGGCGCGCGTGACCATCGATCGCACCGCGACCATCCGCGACGTCGAGGTGGTGACCGAAGCCATGCCTTATCCCGGCGCGTGCGACGCGATCGAGCCCGCGTACCGCAAGCTGATAGGCGCCAATCTGCTGCGCGGCTTCCGCAAGCATCTGCACGACGTGCTCGGCGGCACGCGCGGCTGCACGCACATCACCGAGATGCTCGCGAACCTGCCCACCGCGGCGATCCAGATGTTCGCCGGGCTTCGCAGCGAGGACGACGGCACCGGCAAGCCCTTCCAGCTCGATCGCTGCCACGCCCTCGAGACGACCACCGAAAACGTGCGCCGCTACTATCCGAAGTGGTACCGCGGTGCGAGCGATGGCGCTGTTTAAGCGCCCGCGCAAGCCGGTGCTGCCGCGCCTCGCAGGCGGCGAGCCCGACCGCGTGCGCAACCACGTGGTGCCGGTATTCTGGGGCGCACGCGATGCCCAGGCGGTCGCGGACAACGTTTCCGCGATCGCGGGGCAGGTCGATCCCGGATTCCACTTCGCGGACAACTTCCTCACCTGGGGCCGCAACAACTCGATGCTCGACGACGCCGCGTTCGTCGATGCGTGGCGGCGCAACATCGAAAGCTCCGCCGACGAAGCGATCGCCTGGCGCCGGTACATCCTCGCGTGCGCCGGCTATCACTGCGTGCAGCTCGACGGCGATTTCGTCGAATGCGGCGCGTACGCCGGCGTGGGCGTGAAAACCGTTGTCGACTATCTCGGCGGCACGGCGTTTCCGAAGACGTTCTGGGCCTACGATCTTTTCGAGCACGACGCGTCGATGCTGCATCACGCGATGCCCGAGCACGGCGCGGGCCTCGAGCAGCGCGTGCGCCGGAAGTTCGACGGCTACCCGCAGGTGCGCATCGTCAAGGGCGCGATCCCGGAAGTCTTCCTTGGCCAATCGCCGGACAAGATCGCGTACCTGCACATCGATCTCAACCAGGGGCCCGCCGAAGTGGCGACCCTCGACGAGCTCTTTCATCGCGTCGTGCCCGGCGGGCTCGTCATCCTCGACGATTACGAGTGGGCCGCCTACCGCGGGCAGAAAATGGCGGAAGACCCGTGGTTCGAGTCGCGGCAGTATCGTGTTTTTCCGCTGCCTACGGGGCAAGGTATCGTCATAAAACGCTGAAGGAGCGAAGCCGTGAAAATCCACGAGTACCAGGGCAAGGAACTGTTCCGCAAGTTCGGCATTCCGGTGCCGCGCGGCATTCCTGCGTTCAGCGTCGACCAGGCGGTGCTCGCCGCGAAGCAGCTCGGCGGGCCGGTGTGGGTGGTCAAGGCACAGATCCATGCCGGCGGCCGCGGCAAGGGCGGCGGCGTCAAGCTCGCGAAGTCGCTCGATGAAGTGCGTGCGCGCGCGAGCGAGATCCTCGGCATGCAGCTCGTCACGCATCAAACGGGCGCGAGCGGACAGAAGGTGCGCCGCCTGCTGATCGAGGAAGGTGCGGATATCGCGAAGGAGCTCTACGTCGGCATGGTCGTCGACCGCGGCACGCAGCGCGTGGCGTTGATGGCGAGCTCGGAAGGCGGCATGGACATCGAGCACGTGGCCGCGACCACGCCGGAGAAGATCCACAAGGTGTTCGTCGACCCGGTCAAGGGACTGACCGATGCGCAAGCCGAGGACGTCGCGCGCAAGATCGGCGTCCCCGACGGCAGCGTCGCGCAGGCGCGCGATCTCCTGAAGGCGCTGTACCGCGCATTCGTCGACACCGATGCCTCGCTCGCCGAGATCAATCCGCTGGTGGTGACCGGCGACGGCAAGGTGATCGCGCTCGACGCCAAGCTCAACTTCGACGCGAATGCTCTGTTCCGTCATCCCGACGTGGTCGAAATGCGCGATCTCGACGAGGAGGATGCAGCCGAGATCGAAGCGTCGAAGTACGACCTCTCCTATATCTCGCTCGACGGCAACATCGGCTGCCTCGTCAACGGCGCCGGGCTCGCGATGGCGACCATGGACACCATCAAGCTCTACGGCGGCGAGCCCGCGAACTTCCTCGACGTCGGCGGCGGCGCGACGGCGGAGAAGGTGACCGAAGCGTTCAAGATCATGCTGCGCAATCCGAAGCTGAAAGCGATCCTCGTCAACATCTTCGGCGGCATCATGAAGTGCGACACCATCGCCGAAGGCATCGTCGCCGCATCGAAGGCGGTGTCGCTCAAGGTGCCGCTCGTGGTGCGCATGAAGGGCACCAACGAGGAGCTCGGTCGCAAGATCCTCGCCGAATCGGGACTGCCGATCATTTCCGCCAACAACATGGCCGAAGCCGCCGAAAAGGTCGTCGCGGCGGCGAACGGAAAATAAGGGACAGCGAAGATGTCGATCCTCGTCAACCGCAACACGAAGGTCATCACGCAAGGCATCACCGGCAAGACCGGCCAGTTCCACACGCGCATGTGCCGCGATTACGCGAACGGGCGCAATTGCTTCGTTGCCGGCGTGAATCCGAAGAAGCCCGGGGAAGACTTCGAGGGCATTCCGATTTTCGCCACGGTGAAGGAAGCGAAGCTGGCGACCGGCGCCAACGTTTCGGTGATCTACGTGCCGCCGCCGTACGCCGCCGCGGCGATCGACGAAGCGGTGGACGCCGAGCTCGACCTCGTCGTGTGCATCACCGAAGGCATTCCCGTGCGCGACATGATCGCCACCCGCGCGCGCATGCAAGGCAGGAAGACGCTGCTGCTCGGGCCCAATTGTCCGGGCGTGATCACGCCCGACGAGATCAAGATCGGCATCATGCCGGGCCACATCCACAAGAAGGGGCGCATCGGTGTCGTGTCGCGCTCGGGCACGCTCACCTACGAAGCCGTGGGACAGCTCACCGAGCTCGGACTCGGGCAGTCGACGGCTGTGGGCATCGGCGGCGACCCGGTGAACGGGTTGAAGCACATCGACGTGCTCAGGATGTTCAACGACGATCCGGAAACCGATGCGGTGGTGATGATCGGCGAGATCGGCGGCAGCGACGAAGAGACCGCGGCGCTATGGGCGAAGGACAATATGAAAAAGCCGGTGGTCGGCTTCATCGCGGGCGTGACCGCGCCGCCGGGCAAGCGCATGGGCCACGCGGGCGCCATCATCTCCGGCGGCAAGGGCACGGCGCAGGAGAAGCTCGCGGTGATGGAGGCGTCCGGCATCAAGGTGACGCGCAACCCGGCGGAGATGGGCAAGCTGCTCAAATCCGTGTTGTAGAGGACGCGCGCGTCGCCTCGAAGGAGGAGGAGGAGGCGCTTGGAATTCGGCACGACGCAGTTCTGGCTCGCGTCGTTCGAGATCATCGTCATCAACATCCTGTTGTCGGGCGACAACGCGGTGGTGATCGCGCTCGCATGCCGCAACCTGCCGGGACCGCAGCGGACGTGGGGCATTGTCCTCGGTGCGGTCGGCGCCATCGTGCTGCGCATCGTTCTCACCTTCTTCGCGGTGACGATGCTCGACCTGCCGTGGCTCAAGCTCGCGGGCGGTGCGCTGCTGTTGTGGATCGGCGTCAAGCTCATCGCCGAAGAGGAAGAGCAAGACGAAGGCGAGGCCAAGATCGCGGCGAGCGATCGGCTGTGGTCCGCGGTGCGCACGGTCATCGTCGCCGACCTCGTCATGAGCCTCGACAATGTGCTCGGCGTTGCCGCCGCGGCGAAAGGAAGCCTGCTCCTGCTCGTATTCGGCCTCGTCGTGAGCATCCCGCTCGTGATCGCCGGCAGCCAGGTCATCCTGGCGCTGATCGAGCGCTTTCCGGTGCTGGTGCTCGCAGGCGGGGGCCTGCTCGGCTACGTCGCGGGCGAGATGATGGTCGAGGACGCGGCGGTCGTGCACTGGATCGAGGCGAACGCTCGCTGGCTCACGTGGGTCGTTCCTGCCGTCGGCATCGTGCTCGTCATCGCTGTCGCCAAATGGATGCAGCGCCGGCGCATGGCGGCGACATAGCTCTCGCGACCTCCGTTACACTCCACGGTTTGGCCACGCCGGCTTCAATGCATTGTGCAGGCAGATAGTCCAATGAGCGAACCCGTTGCCCTCGATGTCGCCAGCCTGTCCCACCCCGGGATGGTTCGCTCGCACAACGAGGATTCGGTGTTCGTCGACGGCGACGCCGGCATCGCGGTGCTGGCCGACGGCATGGGCGGCTACAACGCGGGCGAGGTGGCGAGCGGCATCGCGGTCAACGTCGTGTCCAACGGCATGATGCCGGAGCTGCGCTCGGGCCGAGAGCTGTCGAAGATCGACATCCAAAGCGGGCTCACGCACGGCGCTCTTCTGCTGCAGCAGCAGATCGCGTCGGCCAACAAGGGCATCTACGAAGCGGCGCAGGCGCGTCCCGAGTGCGCGGGCATGGGCACGACCATCGTGGCTGCGGTGTTCTGCGGCAATCGCGTGTCGATCGGCCATATCGGGGACTCGCGCTGCTACCGCCTGCGCGGCGAGAAGTTCGAGCAGCTGACGCGCGACCACTCGCTGCTGCAGGAGCAGATCGACAGCGGCGTGCTGACGCCCGAGCAGGCGCGCTTTTCGCTGAACAAGAATCTGGTGACGCGCGCATTAGGGATCGAAGCGATCGTGCCCACGGACATCGCCGAATATCGCATCGAAGCCAATGACATCTATCTTCTGTGCTCGGATGGCCTGACCGACATGGTGGACAGCGAGGTGATCCACTCCGTCGTCGACGAGAAGCGCGGCGACCTCGCGGTGGCCGCGGCGGACCTGATCGACCTCGCGAACCAGAACGGCGGGCGCGACAACATATCGGTCGTCCTGGTACGCGTGCCGGCCGAATTCCTGCCGGCCAGCGGCTGGGCGCAGCGCTGGCTCGCCAAGAAGAAGGCATGAAGCGACCCGCACGCGCGCTGTCCGGCGAGCGCGCACGTCCGCTGCCGGCGGCGGCCCTTCGGAGCTGACGACCGTGGGCAAGCTCGTCATCTACCTGCCCGACGGCTCGACGATGGACGTGCCGCTCGCCAAGGAGCGCATCACCATCGGGCGGCGCGCCGACAACGACGTTTGCCTTCCCTATCCTGCCGTCTCCGGCGAGCACGCGCAGGTGGTGACGATCCTCGCCGATTCGTTCCTCGAGGATCTCGGCAGCACCAACGGCACGATCGTCAACGGCAAGCCGGTGGCGAAGCATTTCCTCGCCGACCACGACCAGATCGACATCGGCCGCCAGCGCCTGACGTACATGTCCGACAACGAGGCCAAGGTGAGCCCGCTGCCGCCGGACATGCTTCGCCATCAGCTGCGCGGTCTCTCCGAGAAAGTCGAGGCGGCGCGCCCGCTTCCGCAAGTCGAGGTGCCCAAGATCAACGACCGGCGCAATCCGATGTCCGCGCGCGCGTCGCCGATGGTCGCGGACCTCGAGCGCGACATGCCGGTGCAGAAGCCCGTGACCGTCACGCCTAAGTCCAGGATCGACGCCGCGCCGCCCAAGCCGCCACCGCCCGCGCGGAAGGCCGCACCGGAGCCAGCGCCCGCGCCAGCCGCCGAAGAGAAAATCGAAGCACCCGGCCCCCAGCCGGCGGCCAAAGGCGCGTCCGTGCGCGTGCTCTCGGGTGCAAGCCAAGGCCGCAGCGTGCCGTTCCCCGGGCTGGAGCTCACGGTTGGCCGCGTCGGCGTGCAGGTCGCGCTCGTGCGCAAGCTCGACCACGGATTCATGTTGATTCCGCTCGAGGGCAAGGAGCCGCCGCGCATCAACGGTGCGGTCGTGGCGCCGGAAGGCTCGCCGCTGCACCCCGGCGATACGTTCGAGGTGGCAGGAGTGCGTCTCGAGCTTTCTGCCGGCGACTGAAGACCTTACGTCGCGGCTGCATGGGTGCCGCAGTGCGTCACAAGGCTTCCGCGCTACGTCGTCAACGCCCGGCGGCCCGCCCGGCCGCGCCGCCCGCGGCGCAACCGCAAAGTCCACCGTTCGTCGCAAAAAACATTATTTTTTTCAGTGGGTTACGACAGACGGCCAGCGATCTGGCCTCCGCTTATCCCTCTGGCATATCGCTTGCGTCGATGTCTCCAGCATCGCTGGGTGCCGGTTGCGGGACGTTCACCAATTGATAAGGAGACTTCGCATGAAACGGATTCAACAAGGCTTCACGCTCATCGAACTGATGATCGTGGTGGCCATCGTCGGCATCCTGGCGGCCATCGCTCTGCCGGCCTATCAGGACTATCTCATTCGCTCGAAGATGAGCGAAGGCCTGGCAGCGCTTGCCGCGTGCAAGACGTCGGTGTCCGAGTACACCTCGGCGCACAGCGGCACCACGCCGGGTACGCTGGACCAAGCCGGCTGCTCGTCGAACTCGACGCAGTACGTGAACAACCTCGCCATCTCCGGCGGCGGCGCCGCGGGCACGTCGGTCTCGATCGTCGTGACCACGCAAAGCACGGGCTCGCAGCTTGCCGGCGCGCCGAGCGACTGCATCCTGACGCTGAGCTCCGCGCAAAGCGGCACGTTCGAAATCACGTCGTGGACGCCGACGTACAGCGCGTGCGACGCCAAGTACATCCCCGGCTCGTTCCGCTAACCTCGCTTCAGCATCGCAAGGGCCGGTGGGCTTCCCACCGGCCTTTTTTGTTGCATCGGCATCGCTTCATCTTTTAACGTCGCGCCAATGACCGCCGCCACCGCCGAGATGGATCGACCGTCGCCTGCCGGCAGCGGGCCCAACGGCGTGCACGTGGTCAGCGACCGGGCGCACGAGCTCGCCGCCGCGGGCCGGTTCGGCGAAGCCCTGGCGCTTGTCGACAGCGCGCTTGCCGCGCAAGCCAACGATGCCGAGCTGGTGTTCGCGCGCGCCGCTACGCTGTTCGATTGGGGGCGTTTGCGGGAATCGCTCGACGGCTTCCTGCAAGCCGAGGCGCTCGGCCTCACGCGCCCCGCGCTGTATCTCAATCTCGCGTGGAACTGCCATCTCATGCGCCGTGCCGACGACGCCGAGCGCTATGCCCGCAAGGCTGTGGCGGCCGACCCGCAAGCGGGCGTCGCCCACGTCGGCCTCGCCGCTTCGTTGCAGCGGCGCAAGCGGTACGAAGACGCCGTCGCGGCGTACGAGACGGCCTTGTCGCTCGCGCCGGACTCGGCGAACTGCATGGCAGGAATCGCGTATTGCAAGCTCGAGCTCATGGATTACGCGGGGTGCGAGCAGTGGCTGCGCAAGGCACTGCGTGTCGCGCCCGATCCCAAGGTCTTGACCACGCTCGGCGTCGCCCTCGCCAATCTCGATCGTTACGACGAGGCATTCGCCGCTTTCGATGAAGCGGAAGCGATGGAAGCGGCGCGCGGCGTCTCGGCCGATACCATGCTCGGCCGCATGTTCGCACTGATGCGCAGGGGAGAAGTGCGCGAAGTCGTCGAACGCTTGCGTCCGCATCTTCCCGCCTGCCCTGATGCGAGGCTGCAAAGCCACTACGCCTTCGCGCTGCTGACGCTCGGCCAGTTCGTCGAAGGCTGGGAGCAATACGAAGTGCGCTGGCTGCAGGAGCCGCACCTGTCACATCGCCCGCATTACGGCAAGCCGGCGTGGTCGGGGCAGAGGCTCGCGGGCAAGGCCGTGCTGATGCGCGTCGAGCAGGGCGCGGGCGACGTGGTGCAATTCGCGCGCTATGCCACCGCGCTCAAGGCGCGCGGCGCGCGCGTGGTGCTCGAAGTGCGCCCCGAGCTCACGGCGCTCGCGCGTGGCTTCGAGGACGTCGATGAAGTGTTCGCGCCGCCGCAACCGGCGCCGCACTTCGACTACTACGTGCATATCATGAGCCTGCCGCGCGTGCTCGCGACCGACGTCGCGACGATCCCCGCCGAGGTTCCGTATTTGCGCGTTCACCACGATGTCTGGCAGCGCTGGGCGGAGCGCGTCGGCGATCGCGGCTTCCGCGTCGGCCTCGCGTGGGCTGGCAACCCGCGCCACCCCAACGACCGCTACCGCTCGATTGCGCTGCGCGAGTTGCGCGAGATCTTCGACGTTGCGGGCGTGGGCTTTTATTCGCTGCAGAAACAGACGCGGCCGGGCGACCTCGACGTGGTTCCCGCGTACGCAAGCTTGGTCGACCTCGGTCCGGAGCTCGCGGACTTCGAGGCGACCGCAGCGGCGATTGCGCAAATGGATCTTGTCATCTGCGTGGACACGGCAGTCGCACATCTCGCGGGCGCGATCGGCAAGCCCGTGTGGCTCATGCTGCCGAAGTTCGGTGACTTCCGCTGGTTCACCGAAGGCGACGCGACGCCCTGGTACCCGACGATGCGCTTGTTTCGCCAGCACCAGCACGGCGATTGGCGCGACGTCGTGACGCGTGTGCGCCAGGCGCTCGCCGAAGCCGTCGCGTCGGGCACGGTGACCGTGCCGCCGCCGCCGCGCGCGACGGCGACCGCGCTCCCGCCTCCGCCCCATGGGATCGCGCGCGTGGCGGAAACCCGGCACGGCATCCTGCAGTACATCCCGGAGCGCGACGACTGCGCGCGTTCCGTCGCCTATTACGGCGAATTCGCCGAAGCGCAAATCGGACTGCTCATGCATCTGCTTCGTGCCGGTGCACGCGTGATCGAAGCCGGCGCCGGCATCGGCGCGCATACCGTGCCGATCGCGCGCCACATCGGTATCAGCGGTCACCTCATGGCATACGAGACGGATGCGCTGCTCGCACAGATCGCGGCACAGAACCTCGATGCCAACGGCGTTTCGCCGATCGTGACGATGATGCGAAGGCCGCTCGCTGCTGCGGCGACGCGCGACGCGACCCGGGACGACTCCATCGACGAGTTGCAGCTTGCGCGGCTCGACCTGCTCAAGATCGGGACCGACGCCGATGCGGCGGCGATCCTGGCGGGCGCCGCGCAAACGCTGTGGCGGTCGCGCCCGTTGCTGTTCGTCGCTGCGCGCGACGCGGGACACGCGCGCGCGATCGGCGACACGGTGCGCCAATACGGCTATCGAACCTTTGCAGTTCGAACGCCGCTGTTCGCCCAAGGCAACTTCAACCGCCGCGAGGACGACATTTTCGCCGGTGCCGCGGCGCGCGCGATCCTGGGCGTACCCGAGGAAGCCGATGCCGCGATCGCATTCGAGGGCGTGAGCGAGATCGTGCCCGATGGTGCCGCACTTCGCGCGTCGACAAACAACAACAGCGAGCCCGCTTCGCTGCTCGGCAAGCTCAAGCGGTGGTGGCGATGAGCCGCCGCTGCAAGCTATGATCGTCGTACCAACCGGACGGTGAGTGAACGATGGCTCTGTTGAAGACATTCGATACGCGCGAGCTCGAGGAATTCGCCACCGGGCTCGCGGCCGACATGGGCCGCCGGTTTCCACCGGAGTCCGAGAAGCGCACCGATCCCGGGGCCGAGCAGCAGTTCAAGGTGATCCTCGAAGGCCTGACGGCGCGCGCGCTGCGATACCACGAGCAGCACAAGCTCGGCGTCTACAAGAAGGCGAAGCTCGCCAACGTCTTCCGGTGGAAGCTCACCGACCTCGGCTACAGCGACGCATTCGTCGAGCGCGCGACCAAGCAGATCGTGACGAGGCTCGCGGCGAAAAAGGAATGAGCGAGCGGTCCGAGGCGAAGGCGAGGGAGGCGCGCAGCGCGCGTCCG